>Ga0214923_10001326_pt1 | contig 35364 bp, 52 predicted proteins | sample LL1510_MetaG_FD_177993 | JGI IMG/M metagenome (GOLD analysis project Ga0214923, IMG submission 177993) | Freshwater microbial communities from Lake Lanier, Atlanta, Georgia, United States - LL-1510 | ecosystem: Environmental > Aquatic > Freshwater > Lake | place: USA: Georgia | collected...
TAACGCTGCCGATTGGGCTTTTGATTGTCAGAAGGATGAAAAAACATTTCGTTTTTATAATGCTCTCCCACAAACACCGAATCTAAATAGAGGTGTTTGGAAAAGATGGGAAACTGAATTAAGAAAAAAGTCACAAACAGATTCTTTACTTGTTATTTGTGGTGGTGTATTTACTGAAAATGATAAAAAGATAGGTGATGGAGTTTTTGTTCCTTCAACTTGTTGGAAAATAGTAATTCAATTAAAAACAGACAAAATCTTACACGTACTTCTTTTTGAAAATGATTCGGATGCTAAAGTTGAAGAAATAACATTAGAGAAATTAGAGGCCATTTTGAAATGGAAGCCAAAACTGACTTATTAAATACCTAAAGCTTTAAGTTTCTGATGTCGAGATTGAGAAAGAAGGACTAATTTATCTTCTTCGTTCAAGTCATGCGATTCAAAATGATCATAATGTATTTCAACTTCTTGATTGTCTGGATTAAATGATGTTGGAAAACTTCCTCTGAAATCATATTTCATATCTTTATAATAAAGAAGTAATTCGGCTTTGATATATTTTGAGCCTATTTCGGATTGTTCAATTTCAAAAAATTGAAGAAATTGATAAGCATCAGTATCATTTATGAATGATAACTTAAAAGAATCAGAATAATTACGTTGCCAACCATGTAATTTTATGTTAAACTCAAGTTCTATAACATTGACCGGAACAATTCTAATTTCTCGCCTTTCGGTTTCATAGGATAGATAAGCACTCATAAGATTTGGTCTAATTTTATTTGTCTATTTATTTGAAGAGGTGATATTAGAAAAATATTCATACCATCTATTCTACTTCTACCTCTGAAAATTGCTGAAACTATTTGACCATCAATTGATTTAAGAAAGTCATCATTATCTTCGTGTAGAACACCTTGTTCAACTGAAATAATTTGAGAGCATTTAGAGTAGTCAATCTTGATTTGATAGATTTCATGTTCTATAAAATCTCCACCAGACCCATATTTGATAATAAGTGTATCTACTAATTTCATTCTAATATACCTTCAAATGTAACTTCTTCAATATTTGAAAAAACTTCCTTGTTTATACGCAAGATTTTATCAAAGTTTTCTTGATTTAAGAGTGCGTGATGTACAACAAAAATATTAACATTATAGTCATTAGCAAATGATTTTAAGAGAATTAAAATACTTTCAATACCTTCTAAATCAATAGATGAGAATACCTCATCTAAGAACAGAATATTAATAAACTTCTTAGTTCTAATCAACTTTAAATAAGCCACTAAAATTGAAATATTGATTTTCTTAGTTTCACCAGTTGAAAGTGTTTCATGGTCAATTACTGAACCTAAATGTTTGACTTGAGCTGTAAATGTTTCATCTAATTGAACTTCAAACTTGAGTCCCATCTTTTTAACATTTTCAGAAATAAAGTGATTAATCGGTTTAATGATACCAGCGATAATCGACTTTTTAACTCCATCTTCACCAAAGATTTTATTCAATTCTTTATAGTAAAGTTCTTTCTCTTTAGATACAGACATATTTTCAGAAGAAAGGACTTTCTTATCTTCTAACCCTTCAATTGTCTTGTAGAACTCATTGATGTTTTCAGATGCTTTACCATCTTCTTTAGTTTTCTTTAATTCTAATTTTTCAATTTGAGCTTTGCAGTTCTTTAAAAAATAGTTAATATCATTAAAAGCCTTATTCACTTTATCAGAAATATCAGATAATTTAGTTTGTTTTTCTTTAATATTTCTGATGTTAGATTCTAATTCTCCTTTCAAAGATTCTAATCCGCTTTTCTTATCTACTAAAGTTTGTCTTAAAGAGATAAAATGGTCTGAATCAAACGGCGTAGCACAAGTAGGACATTTACCAGAATCATAAAGATCAATATCTCTTTGAACCGATTTAATATCAGTTTGTAGAATTATATACTGACGTTTTTCAGTATCAAGTTCTTCTGATAATTCTTTATCTTTCTCTTTTACTTTCTGAACTTTTTCTTTCAAAGTTGCATATTCATCTTTTTTAGAATCCATATCAGCTTTGATTTTATCGATTTCAGATTGCGTGTTTTCTTTTTCTTTTTCAATAGCTTTATCAATAGACCGTTGAATTGATTGAATTGATTCATTCAAGGTATTGATTTCAGAATCAAGAGATGCCATTCTGACTTTATTATTCTTAACTAATTCTTTCAAAATTGAATTAAGAATGTTGATTACTTCAAGATTAAATAACTTATCTAAGAGTAATTGCTTTTCTTCGTTAGTGAGTGAAATAAAGTTTTTAAAGTCGTTGATCGACATTGAAATGAATGATTTGAAGGTTTCAATATCCATTCCGATATAGTCTTCAATCTTTTCATCTATATTAGATTTACCGGCTCTTTCATTTGAAACACCATTTTCGATTAACTCTAAAGTAGATGGATTGATACCACGCTTTACTTCAACTTCGGTGCCTTTAGCACGGAACTTGATACGATTAAGCATTTCACCGTTTATACGGTTGGGAAGAGTGGCGAGTTTATGCCATTTTTTAGATTTTCCGGATTTTACTTTTCCGTAAAGAGTGTATTCAAAGGATTCGAGTAAGGATGATTTTCCATTACCATTATTTCCGACAAGAAGGACTAATTCTCCCCTTTCGGTATTAAGTTTTACAACTTGTTCGTTATTTCCAAAAGATTTATAACCACGGATTCCAATTTCTTCAATTATCATTTAAAGGTGACTAATTTTCTAATTATAGAACAAAATTAATCCTTAGTTTATGATAACTTAATTATCCGACCATCAAATTCATTTTGTAATGTGAACTTTGGATAACCATAACCATTATCAACATGGATAAAGTATCTATGGCCTGAAATCTCAACCAGGAGAGTTTCCTTCACCGCAACACCTTCATGTATTGTTCGAAGTTTCTTTTCCATTACTTGCCATAAAATATCTTTAACACGCCACATACTTTTCCAAGCCATATCTTCTAGTCTTTTTGACTCGTAAAATTCCTGACCTAATTCAAAAGAACGAGTGTTGGAAAGAGCAAAATCTATTCTTTCTTCACGAGTTTTCAGTTTTGGATCATTCAAAGAATAAGAAGTATATTTATCATATCTACCTTTCCAGGTAAACTCGTATTGACGAAGATAAGTAGTATCGTTAGTAGTTTGGTAAAAGTAAACTTGAGATTTGTTATCGAATTTTGTGATTTCTTTATCAATTTTATCCATTATTGATAGAGTGTGATTCCACCTTTTTTCGGCACGAAGTTTTGATCGTAGATACAAATCGTGAAGTTGTTCTAACGACCACTCTTTAGGTTTTCGTTTAAACTTATATTCAAAAACTTCTGGAAAAAGAAAATTTACTCGCCTCATAATGGCACAAATATAAGGAAATTATTTCAATATCTGATTTATTTTCTCATCTCTAAGATATTCAACCAGATGTCTTAAACTAGTTGATTGTTGAGAGGATTCGTATATTTCTTGAATAGTCATTTTACGATAATCTTCAGTTTTAATTTGAGATAAAATTAATTTATCAGCTTCTAAACCATAAGCTGAAAGGTCAAAGATTTCTTCACGTTTTATTTTTACATTACAAGAGATGTATAATTCTGAATCAATTTCAATGATTGAGTTACAGATAATCCATTGACCGTCTTCTTTATAAAGAGTTCCAATCTGGTTCATAGTCTTTTAAATCACTGATTATATTTTCATATGGTTCGACCATATTGATTAACGACTCCATTAGAGGTAAGTAGGATTCGTTAAGTTCTATCTCACCATGAGTATGTCTAAAAAGGTCATCTACGGTAATAATCATTTTGTCAGATGTATAGAAAAAAATACCATTATAAAAACTACCCTCACACATTAATCCAACTGATACTAAAATACCACCTTCATATTTACCAAGATAATCAAGTATTGATGCTGTTATCATTTAACAATTCTTCAATTTTTTCATCTCTAACATCAATCAAGTAACCAGAATGAAAAAGAGTTTGAAAGAATGAGTTAGCGACTACATTTCTTTTTTCTTCATATGAGAATATCATATCACGATACATATCGTAGATTCTGCTTCTTTCTTCTTTTTTTAATAGATTAACTTTTGTGAGGTCTAAATAATAATTATCAATTTTGGTCATTCATAATAGTATATTTTTAATCAACTAAAAAAGTCAATTTCTTAAATTTATCATCTAAGTCTGTGAAGATAATTGAAACTTTGTCAACAGCTTTGATTTCTTCAGCCTCACCTTTTAATTCATTAATCATAACATCTTTTTTATAGGAGATATCAACCCCTGGTTCTTCACCTAAGAATCTTCTCATATGTTCTTTTATTTCAGATAATTTCCAATCATCTCTTTTAAAGTCAATTTTAGAGATGTATTCTCTGATTGCTATTTCTTTCATTGATGCCATAAACAATCTTATTTTTTATTTATATATTAACTATTCATGTTTGTTTCGGGTTATGGAAAATCTTAAAAAATTCACTTTTATAAATTGTATTTGTTGTGGTAAAAAAATCCAACTTTTAGATAAAATACAAGGTCTTCCAGATGAAGAAATATTAAAAGACGATACTTTTGATCCTGAGAAACAGATGTGGAATAATGGAGCTATTCAACAAGTATCTGCTGGATATGGTTCCTCACTCGATGGTGACTATTTTTATTTAGGTATATGTGATGGTTGTATAGAAGAAGGTTATCGAAATGGTAGATTAAGATATAAAGGTGATTACATTTCACCCATTATTTGTAAGTTTTCAGATGAAGAACTTAAACAACAAGAGCAGATGAGAAATCGTGAAAACAATCTTAACGATTTAATTGACTAGTTCAGATTTATATTTCCAAATATATCCTTTATGTGAATTTCTTTCACCGATACAACATTTCAGTATATTAGGTACCTGAAACCCACTACATTTCAAATCAGTTAAAGAATTCCATTCTTTCAAGATATTGTTTTCAAAATCTAATTGTAATATTACATCTTTTATTTTGCCCTTGTTCCAAGGGGCCTTGCCTTTTTTTGCGTCAGACATCTTTTTCTTGCTTTCATCAGAAGGAGATTTCCCAGATTTAATTTTAGAAATCTTTTCAGCAAATCCTATTGGTTTTTGTTTATTTTTAAGAGATTTCGATATATTATCGCGATGTTCTTTAGTCAATTTTCTATTTTTACCATTTTCAGAAAGTATCTTTTTAGTTTCGGGAGAGTGTTTAAATCCACTAAGACCAGTACCACCATCAGTTAAATTGTACAAGTATCCGTTGTTTTTGATATTTCCAATTTCTTTTATAAGATTTGATTCAAATTTCAAAGCGTCTGATTCGTTTTCAAAATATGAAATTCGAATTATTTTAGGTTTGTTATTCTTATTTATCATACTATTCAATTTTCTATAAAAAAGATAGTCAAAATATTTCCTATATTGAAGATGTGAGACATCTCTTTTTTTACTACCCTTTCCAATATAAATTGGTCGGAACTCAAAAAAATAACCTCCTATATTCTTATTTATTCTCTCACTCTCATCTAAATAAGCATACACATAAAATTTCATATAGTATATATAAAATTTTCACTTTCTTATTAGAGTTATCAGTAATCCCAAGGTTGGCTTCTATCGTTAAAGTTTGGTAATATTAGACGCATTGTTGCATTATCAGCAAATACCAAGAATTTAGAATCATCAGCAATTACATATTGATTCAAGAGTTTACTTTGAGTTTCTTCTGGAATTACATCTAAGAATAATCTAACATTTGTTACTTTCATATCAGAAATCATAATTTCTGCATCAACTTCCTCTAATTCATACTCAATCGGAACTATCACTTGTTCATTAAAATAAACTTTCTGAAGAGTAGTTGAACTTAGATATTTAGCATCATCTTCGGCATCAATATCTACATTACGTTTGTAAATATATTGTTCAATTTTTCTTTGTCTTTGGTCTATATTGACTAAGTAACAATACCAAACGTTTTCATAAAGAGCCGAAGTATCACCCGGAGTTGAATCTAAGTTCCAAGTATAAGTATCACTATTCAGAGTAGTTGTGATAACATCTCCCAATAAATCAATTTTCCAACCTAAATTGTTAGTAGAATCATAATAAGTAAAGAAGTTGTGAGTTTCATCTTCTAAGTAATTGTTCAAATTAAACCATAAGAAAAATCCAATATTATCAGATACTTTCAATCTTGGATCAAGATTCTTATATTTGATAATCGGACCATTCAGATTATTTATACCACCAATCAAAGCATCAGAAAAATCATAATGTTGTTTAGATATAATATTAGTAGAGTTTTCAATTAACTCCTTGACTATCAATTGATTAGTATTAACACCATTTATAGCAACTCTGATAGGATCTCTAGTAAGTGGTTGTAATTGAGGTTTGTTTGCCACTGCGGCTTTATCTTGAGTGTTCTCAATTCCAAACAATTGGTCAATAGTTGAATTGTTAGTAAGTTGATCGATTCTATCTTTAATTGTTTGTGAACCAGCTTGTACATTAGCAGCTTTGTTGTATTTACGAAGTACTACTTTATAATAAATTGCGTAGTTATTAAAGTTTCTGAATTGTTGAGCATGGTCTACAATAAATAAACGATTTAAGTCACAGAAATAAACTAAATCTTCTTTTGAAGGTCTTCTTTGAACTCCAAAAAGGATTTTAAATGATTCCTTAGTAATGTGAATCTCAAATGAATCAAACAAGTTTAGGTCAAATTGATTCATCATAATTTGATTGTCTGGAAACTGATTACCATCTACAGCAACTTTCAATTCACCTTCACAAGAAATATTAAATAAACCAAACTCGTGTAAAGAGTAATCAATTCCTTTACCATCTGGATCAGTTACAAAATACTGAACTTTGTGTCCAAAAACTTCCATAGAATCATTACTTAACTTATTAAGCAGATTGACAGCAGCAGTTTGTTGATATGGATTATAAAGTGTCGATTTTTCCTGTGGAGTCAGAGGTTTAAATTGATTATCAGATGAACAAACTTGTCCACTCAAAACACCACTTGTATTGGCTATGAAGTTTCCATTTTCATCAAATGTTCCAGCATTTGTACTATTAGCTGAATTGGCCAATAAAAATGACTGACAACATTCTCTTATACCATATAAATTAGTTTTTTGAGAATCTAAAGTAACATTCTGAAAATCACCAATTAAATTTATATCTTGTATTTTAATAGTAGAGCTTGAATTATTTTTGATTAAATACTCAATCTGGAAAAATCTGACAGGATTAATTCTTTTAGTTGAAATATTTTGTTTAGTCAGTGGTTCCCAATTTGACCAAGTTCTAGTATTATCTTGAGAGTAACGATAAAAAAATTCAACACCAGTCAAAGAACTATTTGTAACAATTTCAACATTATCGATTCTAAAAACCTTGAATACATAAGGTGGTTGAATAACGCTTTCTTTACCAGGTCCGACAAATACAGTACCGTCTGATTCATTTCTAAGAAGTTCACCTTCTAATTCGTAAGCAAAAAGGCGAATATCACCATCAGTTTTAGAGCCAGATCTAACAAATTTCAACTCTATATACATTGGATCCAGTGGATCAAAAGCTGGAAAATCCGGTAGAGTATATTGTGTTTTTGTTATCGAATAAGAGCCAGAAGTTAATTGTGTTGAATTTGATTCATCAAATAAAAAAAAGTTAGACCAAGAAATTCCATTTCTTGAAATACGATAACTGACTTCCAGATATCTTGTTTGAAGGATTCCAATAGTTTGAATTTCAAATTGAGTAAATTTTTTGACTCTTTCTAATTGAATAAATGAAACTATCCATTCTTGTCCAATTGATGAAAAGAATGGTGTTGCATCTAAAGCAGGTGGAATCGATTCAAGATTATATTGTTCAGAAATTTTGATTTGACCAGTTGTAAAATTATTTACTATATTTGACATACCATTATATATTAAAACAATTAGCCGATGAAACTATATAGTTAGTGTGAAAGAAATTAAAATTGTAGCAAAACATAATATTTTCGGATCCTTAGGTCACCAAATCTATACTAAAGATAAAATCTATAAAGCCTTTCAACCATTTTTTGGTGAAAAGGATTATGATGGTGGTGATATATGGTTCGTTGAGTCTGATGTCATAATAAATGAAATGCCAACTTATACATGGAAGTTTATAATTCAACATTTTGAAATGATAGATGAAAGGCGAGACAGACAAATTGACTCAATTTTAGAAAAAATCTAAATAAATTTTGTCATTTAAAATATTGTCCTTATCTTTGTGATTGGAAATAGTGTATATATGAAAAATCAAATTATGGATATTAAAGAAACATTCCTCAAACTAACAAGACATACTTATCCTCACGGATACGAACATGGATTGTTTGACCTTTTGCCACAAAATCTCGAAATGGACGAGTTTGGCAATCTTTTTATTAAAATAGGTCAGAGTGATACAATGTTCACCTCACACTTAGATACTGCTACTTCAGCCAATGTTCCTGTAAATCACGTATTTGAAGGTGATTTAATCAAGACTGATGGTAAATCTATACTTGGTGCTGATGATAAAGCCGGTGTTACTATCATGTTAAATATGATAGAAAAAGAGATACCAGGTCTTTATTATTTTTTCTTAGGTGAAGAAGTTGGTTGTGTAGGTTCTAAAAAAGTGGCTGAAAAACACAAGACACAAAAACTTGATTACATCAATAAAGTAGTTAGTTTTGACAGACGTGGTACTGACTCAGTTATTAGTTTCCAAGCTTCTCAACGTTGTTGCTCTGATACATTCGCTCAAGCTCTGGCTGGTGAATTAAACAAGGCTGATACTACATTCAAATATGAAAAAGATCCTACTGGTGTTTATACTGACTCTGCTCAATTCGTAAGTATTTATCCAGAATGTACCAATATTTCAGTTGGTTATTATTCTGAACATACTTTTAGTGAACGTCAAGATATTGAGCACTTAACTAAATTAGCCGAAGCAGTTACTAAAGTAGATTGGAACGGACTTCCAGTTGAACGTGACCCATCTAAAGTTGAATACGATAGTTGGGGTTATGGTTGGGGTTCTTATGGTAGAGCTAGTAGTCGTTACTCAACTTATGATGATTGGGATGATTACTATGGTCGAAGTTCTACACCTAAACCAAAAGAAAACAGAACTCACTTCCATGACACGAAGTATAACTATGTAAGTTCTTACACAACTGATTACTCGACTGGAGAATACACCGCTGTTGATATTCACGCTTTGAGATTGGATGATGAACGTGAAGATATTTATGACTTCTTGTCTCAAATTGAACTTGACTACAAAACTATGATTTGGAACGGTGTAAAACTAGTTGTAACATATGATGATGGTAGGACCACAGATGCAACTCGTAATGATTTGATTGAATATCTTCCACAATTGGATTTAGGTAAGGTCATTGAGTCACAAGATAACGAAAAACTCACTAACAAACTGAGTAAAACTTATGGATATGACCAAGAATATATTGGTGATTGGTAATTAAAAACAATTTTATGAAAACAATAGCAGTATTCGCTGGTTCATTTAATCCTTTCCATAAAGGACACCTTAATATAGTTCAAAAGGCCGAAGATATTTTCGGTAAAGGTAATGTTATTATTGCCTTTGGTGTTAATCCTGATAAGATTGACCCAGAAAAAAGAGCCAATTATGTAAAAGAAGTGGCTGAAAAATGTTATCAACTTCAAACTAAGATAGGTCGTCAAGTTGAAGTCTATAAAGGATTTCTTCATGACTTTGTTACCGAACTTGAAAATGAAGGCAACAATGTTGTCATAGTTCGTGGACTCCGAAACGGTGATGATTTGGATTATGAAGTAAACCAACTTCGTTTTATCAACGATTTTAAGAAGGGAGTTAAAACAACTTTCATTGTTTGTGATAAAGAATATGAACACATTTCATCTTCAGCTATCCGTAAGTTGAAAGAGTTTGGTGGTGATGAAGTAATAAAACAATATCTTGTATAATGCAAAATGTTCTAATAAAAATAGCCAAAGTTGAAACTAATCCAATTACTTGTGATAGAATATTTAACCCGGTAATGTTACCTGAGTCGGATAACTTTGTCTATTCTGAATTCCTTAAAATTATAAATGAAAAAAATCAATTAGGTCTTTTTCTACCAGGTGAGGAAAAAATAACCATTGGTAGTTCAATATCTGAATTAAATATTGGTGAGGTATTTTCTATCTGGTCTGGTATGACCTCGTTCAGAAGAACATCTACCGTAGAAGAAATTATAACACCTAATCTGTTCATAACATCAAACTCAGTTTACTTTCTTAAAGACCAAAAGTTCTTTATTCAACAAAACCGTGAAGAAAAATTAAATCAAATTATAAATGACTAAACAAGAAAAACTCGAAAACCTAACACAAATCTTAACCGAAAAATATGGCGAAAAAGCATTAGCTCGACTTTCAATAATTGGTGAAGAAAGATTTGGTAGTAAAACTAGTCTCAAAATCAAGTTCTTTCAATCCGTGATTGAAGGTTATCTTAAACCAGATGAAATCTGGACTTCTGATGAATCTATCAATCTATTAAAAGAAAAGATTGAATCAACACCAGATGATAAAAAAGAAAAACTTCTTTTGGAAATCCTGGATACTTATGATCCAAAAGATCCAAAGATTAAACTATTACTAAGAAGGTATTCGAACATTCTGTCAAAACATATTAAACCTGAAAAAATCACAATTGCTATATGATTACTTTAGAGGACATTAGAAAACACATGCTCGAATACATGAGCGAAGATTTTGAAGATAATGGTGAAATCTATGATGAAGATGGACATTGTGGTGATGGTATGTGGAATGAAATCAAGTCTTTTTGGACTAATTTCAAAACAGATGAAGATTTAATCTATGTCGTAACTGGTAGGTGGGCATCAGATGAAATCGATTTAAACGGTGGCCGGTCTTATATACTCACCCATTCTAAGGTAATACCATTATTATTCGACTATCTTTACAACACTCTTAATTGGTCATTAGAAAAATATCAAGATCAGATATTTAATAGTCTTGATTTGACTGATGAAATTCAGGACTTATATGAATCTGTTCCAGTAAAGAGAGATTCCAAAATCAATACTATTTTAGATGAACCTAAAAAAGAGCCGGTAAATATTTGGAGTTCTTTTAACTTCGATGTTCCAAGTGCACCAACCTCTACTTTCAAAGAAGTAACAAAAATCTATGATATGATGTTAGAAGATATTTATCAAGAAATCAAACAATTAGACTCAACTGACCCTTGTTCAATTTCTGAAGCCGTTTGTAAGTTTTCAGAAGAAAGTGGAGAATGGATCCGTGAAATCAATAAAACCACCGGTCGTAAAATCTTGAAAGAATCGATGGCTGAAGTTCACGATAATATTAAAGAAGAAGCCGCTGACACACTTCAAAACCTACTCTTAATCTGTGGAAGATTTAATATCTCTTTAGAAGACTTATTAAAAGAAGTCAAAAAGAAAAATCTAAAATGGAAAGACCAAATACCTAAAAGACAAGCTCAAAGAACCACTATTTCATAGTGGTTTTTTTATATATAGGTATATGAAATACCTTAAATATTTTGAAGATAGAGCCTATGGAGCTAACTACGTCTCAATCTTAGATGAAGATATTGAAAAATATTTACCCAAGAAAATGGACATCTACACCATGGGTGGTGGAGGTGATGGTGGTGGTAACTACGAATTAGAATTAGATGCTGTTACAAGAGAAATCGATATTCTACGAGTTCCCTATTCTCAAAATACTCCAGAAGAAACTGGAGGAGATGTTTTAGCAGATGGTGAACCAGATAATCTTGAGTTTGATATGCACTTTGTAAGAAAACATGAATCTAACTCAAGTATTCTCAAAATAAATGTAGATATAACTTATGGAGATTCAATGGTTTCTTCATTCAGTTTGGAACAACCAAATAAAGTAATTGTCAATCATTACACTGGACTAGGATCTCATATTGACCCTGAAACACATTTTGGTATCTGTGAAGAATCAATTAAAGGATTAGTCACTTTTTTCAATCGTTTTGGATTTCAATTACACGAAAAAGATTTCTCTTTCTTAGATAAATATCCTGAAACCTATGTTCACGAAAACCTTGAACTAACACCACTTTCAGGTGATAAGAAAATCCTTCTTGTTAATAACGCTAAACCACAAGAAAATCGTTATTTCAAGAACCTACAAAAATGGTGTCGAAATAGAGGTATTCAGTATGTCTCAGCTATCTCTGATAGAGATGTTGAAAGAATCTGTCAAAATGAAAATATAGTTGGTGTAATTCTTTCCGGTTCAGACTTTAGAATCACTAAACCTTTAGAAAAAGAAGAAGGTGCTGGTAGTCGTAAAGCTTTAGAATTGTTAACTTGTCCAATTTTAGGTATCTGTTATGGATTTCAAACTATGGCCAAATATCACGGAGCTACGATAAAAGATGGTGGTAAGTTTCATTTAGACAATTTAGTTCTAACTGAATCTGATGCTTCACATCCCCTTTTTAAAGGTGTGGCTTTAGATAACACAGAGTTCTCATTTGCCCATCACGATATAGTCCAGAATTGTCCCGAAGGATTCAAAGTAATCGCTAAAATCGATGATACAATTGCTGGAATAGCTGATGATAATAAAAAGAGATATGGCCTACTTTTTCACCCAGAAGATATGCAAAGAACTTATCAAATACTAGATAACTTTGTTGCTATGTTTGATAATGTCAGAAAAGATCAAGAAGCTCTTAAAATGGGTAAGTTTCAATATTTAGAATCTTTTAATCGATTTAGAATAAATGAAAGTGAAGAAAGAACTTATTTAATTAGTATATTTGATGATGTTATTGAAGAACTTGATAAGTTAAACCTTAGTGTAGAAATTAAACCATATGATTCAAATAGACATGCTTACTTTTCCGGTGAAGAAATGCCAGATTTAGTTTTAGAAATATCTAAAAAACAATGGATAAGTGGTCAATTATTTGAATATACTCCCGAACTTTATAATCTATTAAATAACCAGTTAAGATTCTTATCAAACTTTTCAGATGTTGATTTAATCGGAACCGAATACGAATATATGCAACATATGAGAATGGGTATGGATAGACATAAATCTCACTTTGACCATCTACTTGATATGGACCTTTTTAATCACTATATCAGACATAGAGCTGTAGATGAAAAGTTAATGAAATTAAGATTGTATTTTCGTTTTGAGGATTAATTTATCTTATGATAATCGGAGATAATTTCAACAATTAAATAATTTCAAAATAATTTGGCGGATTTAGAAAACTTTTCTATATTTGTATCGTAAAACAAAAAAGGGACTTAAAACTTATAATATATAATAAAATGAAAAACGTAGTAAACATATCAGTTAACCAACCGCAACCACAAGTTGTAGTCGATCAACCGGATCGATTGGAGGCTAACTGCGTTTCTATGTTAAGTCGTTAAACGAGAAAGTAACAACTTAATCATAATCAAACTAAACCCAGTTAGTCGTCAAAAAACTAACTGGGTTTTTTGTTTTTAAAAAAGTTGAAAAAAAATTAAGAAATTAAAAAAAGAAATTGTATATTTGTAGGTTAAATTAAAACGGGAAGTGACTAAGGTTTTAAGCACGGGTGGTCTGGATCCATCAGTTAGTCGGTTCGATTCCGACCTTCCCGACAAAATAACTAGGTGTGTAGGCAATTGGCCGCCGCCCTGATTTGGGATCAGGAACGAACTGAAAAGTTCTATGTGGGTTCGAGTCCCACCACTTAGACAAAATGGAGCATTGAGCCCACAGGAGTGGGAACTATACTGTCAATATAGTAAAACAAGGGGATCATTACCCCTATGTTCCGCAACTGGTTCCAGGGGATGCTTGGTGTGTCCGTCCGACTGTCACTCGGAAGATCAGGTGGGTTCGAAGCCCATTGGAACCGCTAACGGAATTGTGGTGTAGTGGCCTAACATGCTTCCCTGTCACGGAAGAGACCGAGGGTTCGAATCCCTTCAATTCCGCCAAATTGGACATTTGGCTCAAGGGTTTAGAGTACCACCATGTCGGGTGGTGAGTCCAGGTTCGAGTCCTGGAATGTCCGCACCATGATATGGTGAGCTCGATTGTTAGAGCGTTCCCTTGAAGGAAAGGTTGTGGGTTAGAATCCCATCAGTATCAATTATTGGGGTGTAGCGCAGTTGGTAGCGCGCGGCATTTGGGATGCTGAGGTCGTCGGTTCGAGTCCGGTCACCCCAACAACAATTAAGTTCGATTATAGGGACTTCGACAAGTTTAATATATAAAAATAAAAAAATATGTCAGAATCCGAAATAATCGAAATTATTCAAAATGGTTATTCTATAAATGATGTCTGTTTGAAAGTTTATGGTTACACTAATGGTTCAACCATTAAAAGAGCTAAAAAGTTTATAGAAGAAAACAAGATAGATATATCTCATTTTGAAACAAAAAATAAAAATAAAAAATATAAATTAATCGAAAAACAATGTCCAGTTTGTGAAAAAACTTTTGAACTGAATGAAAACATCGATAAAACCACTTGTTCATTGGGATGTGCAAACACATATTTCAGGAACAATAAATCTTATGAAGTGAGAGAGAAGATTTCCAAATCATTAAAGTCTTATTATGAAAATAATCCGAATATTTCTTTTGTTAAACCTAAAAAGATAGTAAAAATTATTACAAGAATCTGTTCTTTTTGTGGTTGTGAGTTTGAAAGAAAAAGGTTAAGTTCTGGTATTTTATCACATTCAAAAACTTGTAGTGAAGAGTGTAGTAAGGAGTCGATGAAAACGAACTTGAAAAAAGTTTTCAAAGAGAAGGTTGAAAATGGAACTCATAAAGGTTGGCAATCTAGAAACATAGAGTTTTACCCAGAAACTTTCTTCAAAAAGGTTCTTGAAAATAACAATATAGTTTATGAGTTCAACAAACCGATAAAGAAAAGAGATTTAGGTGTTGATTGTGATAATAATTACTTTTTAGATTTCTATTTACCGGAGTGTAATATAGATTTGGAAATTGATGGAAAGCAACATGGATATGAAGATAGGAAGGAAAAGGATAAAATTAGAGATAGTCATATATCAGGATTTTATCACATCTATCGAATTAAATGGAAATCGATTAATAATGAAAAGGGAAAGAAATATATGAAAGAAGAAATTGATAAGTTTCTAAACTTCTATAATTCTTTGAAATAAACAAAAAACGGGGATGTAGCTCAGTGGTAGAGAAAACTATCTCTTTTGAAACTTTACCTCAGAAATGAGTGTTGATTAGAAGAGTTACTTCGTATAATTTGGAATATAAGGTCGTTGGTTCGAATCCAACCATCCCCGCAAAAAATGTGTTTCTGTTTCTTAATATATATGATATGAAATATATTAAAAAAATTATAAAAGATATGAAACACATTAAAGACAGAAATAACTTTTTAATCAAAGAGAGTATGGATTATCCATCTTTATTAATTTTACTTACAGCTTTTTATTTGAATCGAAAAGAAGCTATTAAAAATATGAAAAACAATCTTACTCTATTAAAGGATAGTTTTTTACACTATTGTAATTCGATGGGTTATACCATTGATGGAGATGCACTTGATTTTGAGTTTGAAAGATTGATTGAACAAGTCAAAAAAACTTTAAAATTGTAAAATAGTTTTGGATTTCTATAAAAAATCCGTATATTTGAAAAACAAAGAAACGATTAAAAGATATATAAACAAATGAGAACTTTTACTACTACTTTCCAGCAACAACAACAAACCGTCCGAAAGGTTGGCAGGTAGAGTATTGTCTAAAATTAAATGATAAATAAAACCCGTCAATCGAAAATTGACGGGTTTTTTGTTTTTATAAATTGCGGAATCGTCTAACGCAGGACAACACCCTTTGAAGGTGCTAAATGTAGGTTCGAGTCCTACTTCCGCAACAAAATTGCTCCATCGTATATGGGTTGATTACACTCCTCTTTGAAAGGAGTAAGCAAGGTTCGAGTCCTTGTGGGGCAACAAATTGTCTTGTCGTATAATGGTTAAGTATATTCGGTTCTGACCCGAAAGATATAGGTTCGAATCCTATCAGGACAACAATATGAAAAAATTTATCTTACTTGATTTTGATGGGGTTATGATACCTTCTAAGCCTTGGAAACCTGTTACTCTTATGAGTGATGGTTTTTATGAGTTTAGTTCTTCCGCTATTCTCAATCTTAATCGGATTGTAAAGGAAACTGGTGCCGAAATCATTTTGATAACTTCTCATAAAACTTCTTATCCTAATTCAGAATGGATTAAAATGTTTGAATCCAGAAATATATTAGGAAATGTAAGTCGATTGAGTGATGATTTGATTCATTCTAAAAGGATAAATGAAGTCTTGAATTGGTGTGATGCAAACAAAACGGATAAGTTTGTAATTTTAGATGATGATAAATCTTTGAATGATTTGCCCCATATAATCAAAAGCCATTTAGTTCTTTGTGATAGTGGTGTAGGTTTAAATGTAGAGAAAACAGAATTAGCAATAAAAATCTTAAATAATTGAATATGAACTTCATAGAAGAAAAAATATTAGAAAAGGGAAATTTAGATAAATTAAAGCTTAGGTTTCCACCTGAGCCAAATGGTGCAATTTTAAATGATGGTAGAGCCGTTGGTGGTCTTCACCTCGGTCATGCTAAATCAATCTGTCTCAATTTTGGATTGGCTGAAAAGTATAATGCTCCTTGTGTATTGAGGTTTGATGATACTAACCCATCGACCGAAAAAACTGAATTCGTAAACTCTATGATAGATGATGTGAAGTGGCTTGGATTTACTCCAAGTGAAGTCAGGTTTACCTCTGATTACTTTTCATTTCTTTATGATTGTGCTGTAACTTTAATCAAGAAAGGATTAGCTTATGTTGATGATTCAACTAGTGAAGAAATTGCTAGATTGAAGGGCACTCCGACCATTCCAGGAATGAACTCACCATTTAGAAGTAGAAGTGTTGAAGAAAACTTAGATCTTTTTGAAAGAATGAGATTAGGTGAGTTTAGTGAGGGAAGTCGGATTTTGAGAGCTAAGATTGACATGCACTCACCAAATATGATTTTGAGAGATCCGGTTCTTTATAGGATTATCACAACACCGCATCACAGAACAGGTGATTTATGGAAGATTTATCCGATGTATGACTTTGCTCACCCTTTGAGTGATTATATTGAGGGTATTACAGATTCTTTGTGTACCAATGAGTTTGAAGTTCACAGACCGCTTTATATGTGGGTTTTAGAGAATTGTGATTTATCAAATCCACTTCCAGAAGAAACTGAGTTTGCCAGATTGAATATTGATTGGACCGTAATGTCTAAGAGAAAGTTAAAGAGATTGGTTGAAGAAGGTCATGTTTCGGGTTGGGATGATCCAAGAATGCCTACTATTTCAGGATTAAGAAGACGAGGATTTACACCTACTTCTATCAGAGATTTTTGTGATAGAATCTCTGTTACTAAAAGAGAATCTGTTGTATCTTATTCTCTATTAGAAGAGTGTTTAAGAGGTGAATTGAACAAGAGTGCTAATCGTTTGATGGGTGTATTTGATCCTATTAAATTAGTTATTACTAATTGGAATAGTGGTGTGGAGATGGTTTCGATTGAAAACAATCCAGAGGATGAAACTTCTGGTTTTAGAGAAGTTCCGTTTAGTGGTGAGTTGTGGATTGAGCGTGAAGATTTTCGGGAAGAAGCTAATGCCAAGTATCACAGATTAAAGTTAGGTGGTGAAGTAAGATTGAAGGGAGCTTATGTGGTCAAGGCTAATGAAGTGATAAAAGATTCTAATGGTGAGATTATAGAAGTTAGATGCACCTATGATCCAGTGTCTAAATCAGGAATGACTTTAGATAGAAAGATTAAAGGAACGATTCACTGGGTTTCTTGTGAATCTGGGGTTAGAATGAAGGTAAATGAATATGACCGTTTATTTACTACTTCTGAGCCAGATAAAGGTGAAGAAGGATTCATTTTCTTTTTAAATCCTAATTCATTGGTGGTTAATGAAGTGGCTGTTTTTGAACCAGAGGTAAAGAATTGTAAAAGTGGAGTTCCGGTTCAAATGATGAGAAACGGTTATTATGTTCTTGATTTGGATGGTAATTCTTTTAACAGAACGGTAAGTTTGAAAGAGGGGTGGGTTGGTTAATCCACTCTTTTTTTTAATATATAGTGATATGAAAATAAGTAGATTTGAACAATTTAATGAAGAAGCTGGTATTAAGAATTATTTAATAGCTGCTTTAATGTCTATTGGATTGAATGTTGTAGATGCTCAAAAAATTGATAATCCAAAGAAAGAAGCAATTGTGGATACCCTATTTAGGTATAATCAAAATCCAAAAGGATTAAATTATTTAAGACAGGAATTAAGCAAACAAATTAGTAACACTGATTTTCTTTTAGACTTTATACAATTTAAACCTGACCATACAATTGTGGTAAAGCCAAAGTTTATACCAGGTTTAGAGTTAGTGACTAATCCAGAACAAAATAGATTTTCAGCTGGATATACTTTCAAGTTTTAATAACTTTTATCAGTGATGATTAGTTCGTAGGATGTATCGGCTGGACCGAAATCATTATAAACTATTTTGTATCCAATACTGCTTAACATAACATTTATATCTTCGATTATTTTCCAGATTTTAGGTTCGATATAGTGTATAACTTTTTTATCCCAAGAATCTTCATCTTGATAGATTTCTATTGTTATTGAGTTCTTTTTAAGATAGTCAGCTTCTACTTTTGTTAATTGGTCATGAACAACTCCTCGGTCTAAACACTCACTACTCTTAGAATCAAAAAAATCAATTGAAAGTCCTGGAAACTCATCTATGATATCACTATTTTCGATGATGTGCATAATATCTGACAAATCACCAGATTGTCTAAGCTTGTCATAATAATTGACGCTTTCATTAAATTTTTTTAAGTGTTTCATTTCCCTTTAAAAAAAATAAATATTTCTTTTATTTCTTCTACATCTGTAATATTTTTTTTAATACTTCGTAAGTTGATTAAATCATATTCACGACCGAATATATCAGACCAAGTGGCTTCAATTTTATAATCATTTTTCAAGGTATTTTTAATGTGTAAAAAAGTATTACAGATGAAGAGTAATTCTTCATCGGTTGGTTTTGTTTTACTAAAATCTATCCAAAGTGAACAGACTATACTTTCTTCACCATCTTCTGGGCTACTTGAAATATATGGTTCATTCAGTTGGACAGGATGATTGATTTCATCGGAAAATACATCTACCCAATCGATTAAATCTTCTTTCATATGAGCTTTCAATTCTCTCATAACTTCTTCAAGTCTATCGGAATAAAATCCTTCAAATAGTTTTAGATGTTTCATTTTGGTATTAATATTTTGTTTTAAAAAATATTTCTATTAATTTTACTTCTCTTGCTTTCAGGGATGATCGCATATCTTTAATGTGTTCGGATGGTTCATCAATTTTGTTAGTATCAATTGTACCTCGTATCAAATGCAATTCATTATATCCATAATCTCCCCAATCAATCAACTCAAATTTACTACCGGAAACAGTAGTCCATACTCCGGAAACCCAATAATCATCTTTTAGAGATTGTATCATTAGACAATAAGTTTTACAAATGAAATCTAGTACTTCATCACTAGGTGGTTTTTTACTAAAATCAATTAAAAGTGATGAAGAAAATCCCTCGGTTTGTGGAAACCATGAGTCAACATCATCACCTTCGTCACAACCAGCACATCCAGACAAATAAGGCTCGGCAATTTCAACCGGATATTCAATCTCATCAGTGATTACATTTAACCAATCAGTTAAATCTTCTTTTATATTATCTTTTAATTCTTTGATTTTATCAGAATAAAATCCTTCAAATAGTTTTAGATGTTTCATATTATTTCTTTTGATTTATTAAAAATTGTGATGCTGGAACTTCTTTCCCCATACCTCTTTTTTCAAACTCTCTTTCTAAATAGAGATAAATATATTTCTTATATCTTTTCTTTGTCTTTTCATCTACGGTTTGAATAGGTCTCCAAAGTGGTGTTCTTTCAATCATCTTGATAGCTTCTTCCATACTTTTTGGATTTCTGTCCATAACCATATCTGAAACTGATTGAGCAAAAGCCATTACTTCATCTTTATTTGAAAAATATTCTTTGGTCTTAGAAACATCGCCTAAATATTCCCCAGCATTCTTATCTTTTTTACGACTTTTCTGGCCAACATGGACATTCTCGTGTTTTAACATATGATAGATGAAATCAAGTAATCTTTTATCTATTATGTTTGTATTGATAACTAATCTAGCTTTATGTGTAGTTGGATTTACTAAGCCAAAAGCTGGAACACCTCTTGGTGGAGCATCTGCTTTCATTTGTTCGGTTGGAAGGTCATTTAAGAAAGTATCATAATTAACTACTTCAATATCATGTTTTTCACCAACTTCTTTAATATCATCAAAGGATAAAGTATATTTTAATCTTGGAAGATTGTCTAATTTATCTTTTAATTCTTGATAAAATGATTTGATACTATCAGTTTCCCATTCGACTATGGCTTCGTTAAATCTTTTTAAATGCTTCATAGTTTAAATCCTGTATCATTTTTTGAATCATCCCACTTGCTTAATAAATCTTGATATGAACTTCCGAAGAAAGAACTTTTATAAGGTTCAGTTGATCTTCTATTAAAAACAAATCTATCATACCACTGACAAGTATCAATTAGGTGGTCGTGACAAATATCTCTGACCGTTCTTTTATCTATTTTAGTATCGGCATCGATTTTAAAATGTTTACAGGCTTCATCAGACATTTCTTTTAATAGATCATACTCAATGGCACCACCAGTAGAAAGGTTTTTGTAAGCTTCTTCATAATCTCCATCATAGTCTTCAGCCTCTTCTTCATCGATATACTCATATACCTTTTCGGATAGTTCCCTATCAAACCAGTCAGAAGTGAAATGTTCTTTCAGATAGTTTTCAATTTGTTCTTCGGTGACCGAATCAAAGTTTTCAAATAGTTTTAGGTGTTTCATAATCTTATTTTTTTGATTTGTTAGAAGAAGAAGAAGAACCACTAGCTGAAGATATGTAAGCTGGAATGAAAACCAATAATCTCTTATCAATATTTGAAGGTGTTATTTCACAGTTCCATCTTGCACCAAATTGAATAGCTGGTTTATGAAATCTAGCCACTAATTTATCACTATTATCATAAATCTCGACATTGTTTTTGATTATCATATCAGATTTTGATTTACCAATAAGATTATTATTAGCATCATATACTGAATAAATATTCTGACCTTCTAACATATTACCTATGCTTTCTAAAACTTCTTGTTCGATTCTACCAATCTCTTGACCGTTGGCGTCTTTTACGTGAACTATGGAATATAAAGAAAAGACTTCTTCTTGTGCTGTTGCATCCAATTTTCCAGTGTTATCAAATAGTTCAAACTTTTTACCAAAAGAAACAACTCTTTGTTCAATTTTTCCAAAGTTTTCTCTTGATTCATTTGTGATCCAAAAATCATTACCAACAGTCAATAATTTTTCATTGACCATAAAAGAGTTTGGAATTTCTTTTTTCATTTGTGAGACTTCTTCAGTAGGAGCTGAACTTTTATCTCTCATATAAGCACCACCAGTAGCAAGTCCACCAAGAGCTAAAGTTCCGGCTAACATTCCACCTACTAATCCTTTTTTGCTTATTTCTTCATTTACGAATTCTTCGTATCTTTGAATTTTCATAATCTTTTGTTTTAATACTATATATTATTTGGTAGATTCAAAAAAATAAACTATCTTTGTAAAGATGAAAATATTCTTAGACGATTTGAGAAGTGTAGATATGAGCCACAATCCTAATAAAGGACTTGGGGTTGTAACTGATTTTTTAATTGCTCGTGATGATAAAGATTTCATTAAATTGGTTGATGAAAATATCAACGATATAACACTTGTCTCATTCGATCACGATCTTGCTTGCTTTAAAGATAGTGGTGAGTTTACTGGAAAAACAGCTTGTGAGTATTTGATTGATAAGTGTTTAGAAGTAGGTAGAAAGTTCCCTGATTGGTATGTTCATACTGATAACACTTGTGGAAGAGAAAACATCTTAGGATTGATTCTCAACTATATCAAGAAAGTTGATGGTGTAGATACTTCTGATTTCAGGTATTTTCATCGAGGAAGAGTGGATGGTAAATTTGTTTAATAAATTTTAAGACAACTAAAAAGAAGATATATCGCACTACGGTTTAAAGACCATGTGAGGAAATTCAACACATCTTTGCTTAAAATGGCAGAGCTAGTAAGGAAACCGAAAACTCGTTACGACCATTGAGGATGCAACTCGAAACAGGTTAGTGGGTGAGCAACACGATGATACCGAGGTAGAGGCCAATAGACAAATGATATATTAAAACAGAAAGTTGATTACGTTCATTTAGTTGTCTTAGAAATTATCTATATTTGTAAATTATGACAGAAAGTGCATTTAAAATTTATCTATTTAATAAATTAAAGAGATATGAAACTTCTCTTAAAATGGAAGATATTATAATAATTGAAGAAAAAGAAAAAGACATGAAAAATCAAATAGAATTCGCAGAGTTTCTTGAAATAGAAAAGAAACTTGAAATAAAAATCGGTAAAGTAACCGCAGTTGAAGATGTTTCCAAGTCTAACAAACTGATAAAGTTGACCGTTGATTTCGGTAGTGAAACTCGAACCGTTGTTACTAATATCAAACCTTTTCTAACTGACACACAAATGTTAGTTAGTATGTCATTTGCTTTCATCACTAACCTTAAACCGGTTACTATGATGGGTATTGAATCAACTGCTATGATTATGCCAGGTGAGATTGATAGTGGAAACATGGTTACGGTAAATGGAACACCAGGAACTAAATTGATGTAATTTATGGTAGCACCCGTCAAAAAGAAATCCAACTTTATCAGAACGCACTTGATAAAAGAAATCTTTCAGAGAAGTTCTGAAAAGAAAAAGATTTGTCAAGTGCCTGACAATGCCTTTATTTATTTTGATGAGCCTATACAAACTACAATGTATAAGATAAATCGATTTGGTAAAGGTAGTTTCTTTTTCAGTGAACAAGTTTTACCTATCGATTGGGGTTCAATTGATGGTGAGATATTACTTAAAGCTTTAGAACATATAAAAACTAATAAGTTTTTTGTTCTAAAAGATGTAGAAGGTAAGTTCTACAAAACAAGACCAAAAGGAAAAAATGTTAGAAAATAGATTTAATGATATAGTTGACTATAACTACGACACAGAATATTCTTGTGAAGATGCCGGTTGCAATGATGAAGGCATTTGTCGTTGTGGTAATATTTATAATGTCGAAATCACACCAGTTGATATGATTAAATTAACTGATCATATTTATGAATGTTTACTTGATAATTCAAAGGCAGGTTTGCGTCAACAAAAATTAAATCAACTTTTTTATGGTGGAGAATTAATTGACAAATATTGTATCAATCGAATTATTTCTCATTACAAATTATATGAAACTCGTCACTGGGAAGTCGAAATAGAAGGTGGTTACTATGGTGATGAAACTGGTGATGTGACTATGAATCAAATCACTTTTGATTTAGTCCAGTCTGAGTGTCATAAATTAATGGAACTTGAAACTCTTTCAGATAAAATCAAATCTGTTTTGAGTTTAGAGTATGGTTATTTATTACCTGATTTAGAAACTGCCGATTTTGACATTATTGAAATTTCTCAATCAGTTATTGATTTCAAAAGTCTAAATCAAAATCACATCAAACTGGTAAAAGAAGAAAAAGAATTGAATGGTTTAAATCATTACAATTCTTCTTCTTATAATTTACCAAGAGGTGTAGTTAGAAAGTTTGGAAATAATTACAAGATTATTGATGGATTTCATCGTATGATTGGATACGATGGTTCAAAATCTTTTAGTGTATTTCTGATTAAGAATTAGTCTCAGATCCATCTGGTTTTGTATAAACTCCATCTTCTTCGTCCATTTTCTGAACTAACATCTTATCTCTATCTTCGTTAGAGAACCAATAATCAATTACTTTATTTAAGTTACCTACGAATGCACCTAAAAGAATAAGAAGTAATTCTTTCCAAGCTTCTTCGATAGTGGCTTTAAACAAAATTGCCATTACAATACCAAAGATGATAAAAAAGAATGTAAACATTACAAGTAGTGTAATTTTCCATCTATTGGATTGCATTTGTTGAAGTAAATAGTTGAATCGTTGATTATTATCTACATTTTTAAAATCTTCTTTTTGTCCGAAAAAGTCTAATAATTTCATAATCTCTTTTTTTTTAGATTATATATTAGTCCAAAAATTGAAAAAAATCACAGATATATAATCTGAAATGAAAACTCCTTGTTTTAGTTGTACCGCTAAGTGTTGTAAGCATTATGATGTATTTATTGACCATGAAGATGTAAAAAACCTCGAAAAAATAAGAGGTGATTGGTCATTTCTAAAAAAAGTTGAATATAAAAAGACTTTTGGTTATGTGCCTAAGTTTAAACTCTGGGAAGGTGATGAAAAGAAAAAATGGGTTCTTTGTTTGAATAATAACTCAAATCGTGTTTGTACGTTTTTAGAAAATGATTTTTGTACAGTCTATGAGAATAGACCTTATATATGTAAGACCTATCCATTTTATTATGATAAACATAGAGTTTCTGAAATGAAAAATCTTTGTCCAGTCAAATGGATAGTGGATGATGAAAAAAGAAAACAGGTAGAAAAAGATTATAAAGAGTTATTATTAAACTTTTTGACTTTTGAAACTATATGCGATGATTGGAATACAATAGTTAAAAAAGAGGATAAGTTGGAAAATTTTCTTATCTTTGTTAAGAATTATGAAATTTAATCTTGGTGAAGGATTTGATAAAGAAATGAGAATTGAAATCGGTAGAATGTTAAAAGAAAAAAATACCGGTTGGAACTCTTCATTTTGTTTAGAATGTGGTGAAGATTTAGAAGGTTATGATTCATATTGTCCTCTACATAAAAGAGATCTGAAATTAAATCAAATACTGAATAATAAAAATAATCAATCAAATGATACTGAATCGTGAACCTAAGTACAAAGGTTATCTCAACATTGATGAGCTGACCGTAAAAACCAAAAAAGGTAAAGAAATTAAACGAGAAGTTATGCGTCGTAAAAACGCAGTTGCTGCTCTTGTTTACAATTCCGAAACTCAGAAATATATTTTTGTTTCTCAATTCAGACCTGGAACAGGAGGAGATATAATTGAAATACCTGCCGGAGTTTTAGACCACGCTGGTGAAGATCCAAGAGATGCGATGATCCGTGAGATTGAAGAAGAAATTGGATATGGTGTTGATAAAATCACACTTATTGATGAAGGTTTTGTTTCACCGGGTGGAACTACTGAAATGATTTCAGTTTACTTTGCTGAAGTTTCTGATAAAGTCGGACAAGGTGGTGGAGTTGAAGGAGAAGATGAAGAGATTGATATTATCGAAATGACTAGAGAAGAAATGCTTAACACTCGTTTCAAAGATTTTAAAACCATCATTGCCGTTCAGTGGGCAAGATATAATCATAATGTATAATGTTACAAGTAATTGAACCAACTTTTAGGACTTATAAAGAGTTAAAAAACTTAAATTTAACTATTTGTCACTATGTTGATAGTGTATCAGTTCAATTAAATAGTAAAGAAACTGGTTATGTGGTTTTTCATAAGTCTTTTTTAGATTATGATGCAAATGCTATTCAAGAAATCCGTACATTTGTAGAATTATTTGATGATGAAAAAGAAACAAAAGCGGTTTCTGGAACTACAAAGTTGTATTTTGAATTAATAAATTATAATTGGTAATATGAGCTTAAATATAAAACACCTTAAAGAGCCTTGGGTTCTTACACTTATTGGTCCACCAATGTCGGGAAAAGACACCTGGATTAGACAAAATTTTAATCTTGACCAAATCGTTATGATTTCTCGTGACCAAATCTTATTGGATGTTTATGGTTCAGATAACTATGATGAAGCTTTTAAAAATGTCAATCAAAAAGAAGTTGATAGAGTGTTAGTTTCTACTTTCATAAATGCTTCAAAAGATAAGAAGAATGTTATCATTAACATGACTAACATGACTCGTAAAAGAAGAATCTCTAACTTAGATTACTTTGGTGACGAATACTTTAAAGTAGCTGTTATTTTCCCCATCTTAGATGAAGCAGAATACGAAAGACGCAATCTAAAAAGAAAAGAAGAAGAGAGCAAATGGATACCACCTCACGTATTGAAAAGCATGATTTCTTCATATCAATCTGTCACAAAAGAAGAAGGATTTGATAAAATCGTATCATTATGAAAACATTCTCATTATCCGAAACACAAGAAATAAAACTTGAAGAATGGAAAGAAGCCATTAAGAAAGTTTTTGGTGAATATGGAAATTATGACTACATCTTTTCACCTACTGGTATAGGCACTTGCTTAAAAGTTTATAGTCATACTGCTAAGACCACTATTGATTTAACCGAAGTTGAAAATTGGTAACATTTAAAATTAAATTATATGGATAAAATTGATCAAATTATTGAATTCACAAAACAAGCTGTGAAAGAATCAGGAAAACCTTTTGAGAAGATTTCACAAGATTCTATTCTCAAATTCTTAGCTCAAAATGGAGTTGATAAGCCATCGACTCGTATGGAGATTTATAAACAACTACAATTTCTTTATTCAACTAAATCTCAAAAGAGTTCAGTTGCTGAAGTTAAAGAAGTGGTAAAACCCGCTAAAGAACCTCGTAAATCTGTGTTTGGTGAGATTAAAAGAGTAGCCTAATGCACTATATCATTCAGGAAAATGTTTTTCGTGAGCATCACTATGACTTACTGGAAAAAGCTATTCAAAAATTAGGTTTAACTTATACCACCGTTAGGGTTTTCCCTTTTGTGGATAAGATTACTAATCTGGAGGATATTCCAGATGGTCCTTATAATGTTGATGATTTGCCGGATTTTAATCCAGATACAGATAATGTTTTCTGTTTTGGCGCTATTAAATTAGCTCGTGTTGCTGCACTAAGAGGATGGAAACCTGGTTCAATGATGAATCAAAATCACGATTTTGAAGTTTATAAGCCACACTATGGTGATAATCTTCTCAATTATGATTCCAAGATTCAAAGATTTGCTGATCCAGTAGATTGGACTTATGGTGAGAAAAAGTTCTTTCGACCAACACAGGATACTAAAACTTTTACTGGTAAAGTTTTTTCTCAAGTTGAGTGGGAAGATTTTGTCTATTATCATTTGAATAATGGACACCTAACAACTCTTAATGAAAATACTCAAATACAAGTATCAACGGTTAAAAAGATATACAAAGAGATTCGTTTTTGGGTTATTGGTGGTAAGATTATAACTGGTAGTCAGTATCGATTAGGTAATCAAACCATTTATGATAATGTTTTTGAACCAGAGGCTCAAGAATTCGCTCAATCTATGGTAGATAAATTTCAATTAGCTGAAGCTTTTGTAATTGATGTTTGCTTAACCGAAAATGGTTGGAAAGTGGTAGAATGTGGTTGTATTAATTGTGCTGGATTTTATAAATCTGATTTACATAAAATGATAATGTCTGTGGAGGATTATTTTGAAAATTAAAAAATAATTCGTATATTTGTTTATCAAACAACAAATAATATGGATACTATCAAAAATTATCTTGGAATCATCTTACTAATGTTTATTCTGGCATTAGCCGCAGGCGGAGCTATATTAGTTGCTCTGTGTGTAGTAGGAGCACTAATTGTTCCATTAACTTATGTTTGGGGATTATTGACAAATCAATCCTACGATCGTGTTTGTGACAATTCGGAAATTGTTTATAAACTCAATCAAGTAGGCAAGTGGACATTACTTATATCTTTAGGTATGTTCGTTATTTGGTTGGTTATTTAACGACCTTGTCCCTTGTAAGGCTTTTTATAATTTTTACTTGTCTTTCTGGTAGATTGTTTTTTTGAGTATTTACCTTTCTTTTTAGATTTTCCACGATAGAAAGAACTAGTAGAAATTTGTGCCTGTTTTTTTGCCATTTTTTCGTTGTTTTTTTTTGTATATATTTTGTTTTTTTAGAGTTTTTTTGTATCTTTGTATTATCAAACAACGACAAAATATGATTACTTTCAATCCTTCAAAAGCTAAACTCGACTGGGGCGAATACTTACCTTCTTCTCAATTTGAAGATAGAATTTTTGATGGTGAGGGGTCTTCTTCTGAAACTGACCAATTCGTCTCACTTCAATGTGATGGATTCAATATCGTAGTTACTTATGACTTGTATATTGATGGTTCTATTTCTTATTCAAGAGGTGATTACTGGACACCAGATTACACAGAAGTAGATGTGAATAATGTCGATGTGACTATCAAATCAATTGAGATTGACGAGTATGAAGTCCAACTGACTAAAGAAATGGCTTTACTTTTTGAAACTATTGTTAAACAACTAATCTAATATCACTATGGGAAGAATGAAAGAATACATGATGGAACTCGCAGAACGTAAAGGTGTTGAGTTCGAAGAAATTACTAACGAGGACATGCAGATGGACTTTATGATGAAAGCTCAATCAGCTTTCGCTAATCCTGACACACCTCAAGATGAATTGAAAAAGTGGAAAGACTATTTACCAGTCAAATCCTACAATGAAGTAAAGTTTTATGATGCCGAAACTGGAACAGCAAAGTTTAAAGTGGGTGATGTGATGGTGGATGGTAATGGTTTTTGTTATCTGATAAAATAAAGATATGTTGATTCTACAATTTATTTTGACTCTTATTAAGAGTAACCCATGGAAAGTGTTTTTCCTGAGTATTTGTATTCTATCTGGTTACTTGATGTTTAATGTCGAGAGTTTAAAACTTGAAAGTAAAATCATTTCAAAGTTTGAAGATGGAGGTAAATATCATTACATTATAAAAGATGGCAAATCATATTCAATAAAGTCATATGAAAAAGAAGTAAAGTCAACAGATGGTAAATTACATTATGAAGAACTACATCCTGTAGCAGTTGTTTCTTTTATTATTTTTTTAGTAATTTCAATTGTAATTTTTATATCGACTTTAACAAGTATCGATAACAATGATGTCGGTTGGCAAATGTCTGAATCTTGGAGCGACGCTAAAATGAGTTTAGTAAGATGTGAAATAGAAGATGATATTTATTACTATCATTATAGGGGAAAACTGTTGATAAAATCTGATCATCAATTGCGTGCTTCTCAATTAGCTGATTACTTGAATCAACATATTAATTTACTACCGGATTTTCCAGGAACAAAATCTCAAAGGAGAGATAAGAAATTAAAAGAATTATTAAATGAAAGTTAGTTTTGATTTTGATGGTTGTTTAGGTGATAATAAATTCGTCCAGTTGATTTGTAAAGTATTTCAGTCAGCTGGACATGAAGTTTTTATAATCACATCAAGAGATCCTCAAATGGTGAATCTTGATTTATGGAAGCTTGCATCAGAGTTTAATATACCAACAGAAAATGTTCACCTGACTAATGGTACTTTAAAAGTTCATAAGTTTATGGAACTCGGTATGGATTTGCATTTTGATAACTCTCACGATGAAGTATCAGTAATTAATGATATGTTTGAGGGAAATAATCCGATGCAAAAATCTTGTGATATGCCAGCATTTCTAACTAATTTTGATTCAGAAGAAATGGGTTATATTTACAACTTTATAAACAACACAAAATGAACTATCATATAGTTTTTATGCCTCTTAACCCAGACCATCTTGATTGGACACAAGATGTTATGCAACAGATTCAATCTTTATCACCTCAATTAAAATTATTTTTAGATTCGAATTTTGATGCTAAAATTGCCGAAAAAATGAGGCATTATTCTGGAGTGAAGTTAGTTATAATTGGTCAAAAAGAAGTTGAGTGGAGAAGTGTCACTTTGAGAAACTTTATTCATACTACACAAGATATGTGGCCAATCTCCGATTTCAAAAATTTAATATCCAATCAATTTCGACATTTGATCAGAGAGGATAGGATTAATAGTCTCTTAAACTAATATATAGTTTATGATTATTCGTAAACTTGGAGACAGAAAACCTAAAATCGTTATTTTTAACGGATCACCTCGTAGATTAAAATCTTGTGCTAATCAAACATCTAAAACTCAAAAGTTAGTTGAATATGTTATTGAGAAGTGGTTACCTTTTGTTGATTTTGATGTGATTGACCTTTCAGTTGGTAAAGTAAATATTCAACCTTGTAAAGGATGTATATCTACTGCCAATGGATTTCATTGTCATTGGAAATGTTCTTGTTATGTTAAAGGTGATAAAGTTAAAACAGATTTGATGTATGAGGCTGACATATATGATAAGTTAGAATCTTGTGATGCTTTTATAGTTGTGAGTCCTATTCACTGGTATGCTGTTTCTACTCAAGTGAAAGCAATGTTTGACCGATTAGTTTGTGCCAATCAAACAATCACACAAGAACAAGCAGTCGAAATATTCGGAAGTGGTAATGCTAAAAAGGCAGAGTTGACTGGTAATGCCGAAATATATGGACAGTATAAACATCTTCTTAAAAACCATTTAGAAGGTAAATGGGCCGCTTTCTATGTTCATGGTGATAATGGTGCTAATGATTATGATAACAACCCACCTGACATTGGAGATAGAGTTTGGGATGTAAAAAACTCAGTTATGCCACTTGTTTATCAATGTCGTTACTCTGGAATAAATTGTCCAGATGATTTAGTAGAAGCATTTTACATCAATCAAGGTAAGCCTTATTATCAGGCCAATTTAGATATGCAAACTGAATCAGAGTTTTTTATTAAAATGGATAATTTAGTGGAAAAACTTTTGAACTATTTGAAATAATTCTTTATCTTTGTAACAAATCTTTTTAAATGTCTGAACTAAGTTTTCGTTCCCGTTTCAACTTAGTAATATAAAATTTATAAAATAAAAACAATCGGTTCCGTAGCTCAGTTGGATAGAGCAACAGCCTTCTAAGCTGTGGGTCAGAGGTTCGAATCCTCTCGGAATCACTAAATATAATTTACATGTCAGTAATAGATATTATAAAGCAAAAAGAAATAATTTATGTTTACTCAACACCAACTTACTTAAAAAATAAGTGGTATAAAATCGGAATGACTACTCAGGAATCTGCTGAGTTACGAATTGCTCAGCAAGATAGTACATCAAACCCCGAGAAATTAGAAAAGCTTTACAAATTAGATATAAGTGAATTAGGAATAAGCTCCTATGACGTTGAACAAAAAATTCATGGTTACTATGATAGGCTTGGTAAACGAGTTCGAGACCATAGGGAATGGTTCTTTGTTGATGGTGGTATAAATGAAATTAAATCAGTTATAGAGTCAATCCTTGATAATAAGGACGTGCACAAATCAGAAATTAAATTAAAGCCACATCAAGTAGAAGCAAATGATAAAATCAATCAATGTTTCAAAGATGATAAGTTATGCCTTTTAGCACATAAGCCAAGATCAGGAAAAACATTTACTACTCTTTATAATATTAAGCAGAATAATTATACAAATGTCTTAATCCTTACTTCATATCCTGTTTTGAATTTTCAATGGGAGGAAACAATTGACAACTCAAAAGGATTTTCAGATACAAATGTAATAGTTGGTTCCACTCAAAAATTAATTTTAAAAGAGAAAAATATAGTCTTACTTTCACTTCAAGATGTCAAGGGTGGTCATGAGGTTTTTGAGAAACAAAAGTTCGATTCAATAAAAGATATTGAGTGGGATTTAGTTGTCATTGACGAAGTTCACTATGGCGTCGAGACCTTTAAAACCGAAGACTTTCTAAGTAAGATTAATTATAAAAGGCTTTTGGGTTTATCAGCAACTCCAACTAAAAATCTACTTTGTGGTAGATTCTCACCAAATCAAATTCACTCTTACACATTAGTAGAAGAATCTATTCTAAAAAAGAAGTATCCTGAACTTTATCCATACGCAGATATAAATTGGTATTTATGGACACTTATTGAAAGTGAAAGAACTTATCTCAAATATTTTTCTGATGAAGAGCAAATTAAGTTTGATAAACTTTTTAGAATTGAAGATGGACAATTTTATTATAAGAATGATATTTCTTATATCTTTAAGAAATTAATTGGTGATAGAGAAGTTTGCAAAGGAGATAAACTTGGAACTCTTTATCCATTTAAAAATAATAGTGAATTTTGTTCGGTTCAATCAATTTTATTATTTGTTCCTAATATTGCCGCTCAAAATAAATTAAAAGAGTTATTAGAAGATATGCCATCATTTTCTTCTGACTTCAACATTCATATTACGAACAGTGAAGAAAATACTTCTAAGCAACTTATGAACAAGATTAGAAGAGATTTTAAATCTACTGCTGAAAAAAGAAGTTTAATAATAGCCGTAGATCAGCTAACAACTGGAATAACTTTAGATGATTGTGATATGGTTGTAATGATGAATGATTGGATGTCAATTGACAAATATATTCAAGCTTCATTTAGATGTCAGTCACCAAGAGAAGGAAAGATTAAATGCTTCGTTTTAGACTTAAATCCGGCAAGATCATTCGAATTGTTATGGGAATATAATAATGTAATTTCGAGGAATAATTGTAAATCAGTTGGTGATAACTTGAGAGATTGGTTAGAATGTGTTAATATATTTAATCGTGTTGAGGGTGGATTTAAACAAATTGACTTTGAATCTTTTAATCAAGAATACAATTCAATTGTATCTGAAAAACCTAGATTCAATTATTCTTCTGTAATATTTTCTGACAAATTAAAAGAAGCTGAAAAAGCACTATTTTTCATTGGATTGAAAGGCACTTTATCAAGCTCTGATACTGATTTAGATGAAGATGGAGTTACTAAAGGTAAAAGTAAAAAAGGTGAAAAGAACTCAAAAGGTAGTAATAAAGAAGTTGAAGACATTTCTCCTGAGAAATTGATGGAGATTGCCAAAGCTCTTGTTGATAAGACTATGTTACTGAGTATATTTACCGGATTCAAGTATAGTAATGTAGATGAATGTTTCATAGATTTGATTTCAGATAATAGTATGGTCAGAGGCTTGAAAGTCCTAAAGAGAGATATGTACTTGGAAACTTTACTACTTGGTATGAATGATATAGATAAGGTTTCTTTGAATGTCATTAAGCATATTTATGATACGATATACAATAAGGACATCATCAATAAGAAATTGTTCTTATTCAACAATAAGGTAAATTCCATATATAATAGCATTAGGGAAAATCCGAATTGTATTGATGTTATGTTAAAAAATCAACTTGATCTAATTGAAAGCTATTTAAGACCCTCGGCAACAGAAAAGAAGTTACTGGCTGAGGTTTTTACTAGTCTTAAATTGGTAAACGAAATGTTAGATACACTTCCAAAAGAAGTTTGGTCGAATCCAAATCTAAAATGGTTAGACCCAGCAAATGGAGTTGGTAATTTTCCCGCCATAGTTGTTAAACGCTTAATGGAAGGACTAAAAGTTTGGCAACCTGATTCAGAATTGAGGTTAAAACACATCTTAGAAAATATGATTTATGTCTGTGATATATCTTCTAAGAATATGTTTATTTATTTGCATATGTTCGATCCTGAAAATAAATATAATATGAAGTATTATTTAGGTTCTTATTTAGAGGAGGATTTTAATAATCATATGAAATCTAATTGGAACATAGATAGATTTGATATTATTATTGGTAATCCACCTTATCAAGGTGTGAATAAGGGAAATGGTAGTAATTTATATGAGAAATTTCATTCAAAATCTGTTGAGATTTTATCGGATGATGGTTATTTAATTTTCTTAACACCGTTAAATTGGATTAGTCCTAATGGCAATTTAGAGTCTGAATTCTTAAAATACAATCTCATATATGTAAATATAAATGAATGTAGTAAATATTTTCCTGGTGTCGGTAGTGAGTTTAGTTTTTACCTAATAAAGAAAAGTAGTGATTACACAACAACTCTAATTAAAACAACAGATGATAAATTTAGTTTTGATTTGAGAAAATTTTCATTTTTGCCAAAATTTATAAATATAAACACATTATCAATACATACTAAATTTTTTAATTGTGATTTAGATTCTCTTAACGTAGAAAGAGACCAATCATATACTCAATACTCATCAAAAATGAAAGGCAATCTATCAACCATCGAAGATGAATATTTTTGTTACAAAATGTATAATACTAGTTCAAAAAATGGAATTAAGTTTTCAAAAATCAAGCATCCACTTGTTGGTACATCAAAAATTATAATGTCAAGGTCTGGATATCTAAATCCGATTTTTGATGAAAGTGGTGAATATGGAGTTCTAGAACTGGCTTATTTTATAAAAGTTGAATCAAAAATAGAAGGAGATTATATACTTGATTTATTAAACTCAAAATTATATAAATATATAACTACAACTTATAAATATAGTGGATTTAATTCTCACAATATATTAAAAAAATTAAAATATCCAAAGTTACTGAACATTAAAGATAAATCTCTCGATGAAAAAATATTTGAGTATTTTAATATAACAGAAGAAGAAGTCAAAATAATAGAACTGACTATAAAAAATTAATTTCTGTCAAAGTTAATGATATTATCATCTTACTACTTCATCATAAAAAATTTAATTGAATCAGATAAATTTGATATTAAAACTCAAAACGGAGTTACTAAACCATCTAGAGAATATTGTATGAAAAATTCACATCTTGAATCAATTCACTATATCATGGCAGAATTTATGAAAGATAGAAAAGATAATAGATTGAAACATACATTCAAATACATTTGTAAGCCACATGGTGTGAATAGAAAAAAATTAAATATTGATTTTTCTAAATATGACACTGAATCTTTTTTGAAAGAAATAATGACTCTAAAAGATTAAAATTGATGGAAAAATGTCGTAGAGTTCATCATAGAAAAGAACCATTTGATATTCTAATAGACAGAACTACGAAATGGGGTTGTCCTTTTAGTAATAAACCACATTCAACCGCACCTTTCAA
>Ga0214923_10001327_pt1 | contig 35338 bp, 50 predicted proteins | sample LL1510_MetaG_FD_177993 | JGI IMG/M metagenome (GOLD analysis project Ga0214923, IMG submission 177993) | Freshwater microbial communities from Lake Lanier, Atlanta, Georgia, United States - LL-1510 | ecosystem: Environmental > Aquatic > Freshwater > Lake | place: USA: Georgia | collected...
CAAAGAGGCTAAACAGTTTTTATATTACCTAACAGGTGAGATTCCCCAGATTATTTCTTATTAAGATGAGTAATTATCTAATTGATTATAGTGATTGGAGTGACGAGGGAGGATACTGTCAAGTTTATCCCATTAAAAATAAACAGGGATGGATATTCAAAGAATTTAAGAATAAGAAAAAAGCCCAAGAAAGTCTTAGTTTGCAAAAAAAATTAGCCAAGCATGATCTGGCCCCAAAAATTTATAGCAAACTTTGTAGACTATATTTTATGCCTGAAGATGGATACCATCCCGAAGAACCTAGTGATTGGGGCTATATTACTGAGAGAGCATATCCGGTAAAACATAATGATAGAACCATGAAAGATATTCAAAATCTTGTTGAAAATATTGAGCATAAAACAAGACTTAAATTTTGGGATTGTCATTGGTATAATGTTGGTTTTGTAAAAAGACATAATACTAAAAAAATAGTTTGTATAGATACTGGCAAAGAAAGTTTTCAAGGCTATTGTAATGCTTGGGGCATGGCAACCCCCGGCCCCAAATGCTGTTATTGTAATAAATTTCAATGTAAATGTAGCGAGGTTTAATTATGCCATATATAAATGAAGAAGAAAGAATAGAACTAGATGCTGCTATAGAAAATATGACACAATCTATTAGAGATATACAATGTCATTTAGGAAATCCTCATGATTTTAGTATTTATTTGGGGCGAATTAATTACTGTTTTTCTCGTGTAATAGCAGGGTTAATGAAAGACGTTTCTTATAAGAAGATTGCCATGATAACTGGTGTATTAGAGAACATCAAGCAAGAGTTTTATAGACGAGTGGCCGAAAATTATGAGAATAATAAAATAGCCCAACACGGAGATATAAAGGAATATAAAAACCTTAAATAAAATGTCAAGAGATTATAATGATATATCGAAAGAAATCCTAAAAAGCAATAAGCAGCTTAATGATATGGATAAAAACTTATCAAAAGATATAGAGATTTTGTCCAAAGAAATAGTTAACTTAAAAAAAGATTTTAAAACCCTGCATATAAAAATAGATCATATACTAGATGTACTAAATACATTGACCGTATTTATTGTTGATGAGGGAGAGGATTTGGATGATTCTGATAATGAGGAATATCAATCTAATGAAGGATGGTTGCCCGAAGTTAATAATTGGGAAGAAAATCTTGATGATGAAGAAGATGAGTGATGGCTAGTTTGGCCTTGCTAGTATCTTTAATTTTTATTGTTGTTCTAATTATAGGGCCATTAAGTTATTTATTGTCTTTATTTGATTGGATGCCTAAATTAATAGTATGGCTATTAGGATTATCTTGTATTTTTGTTGGAGTTTGGTGGTTTCTTTTACCCATCCCAGCAATAAGATACTATGGATTAGTTGATGTTTTTATAGGACTTAAGATAGTTCTTGGTAGTGGGAACAAATATGAAAAATAAAAAATGTTACAGGTGCGAAAAAACTAGGCTTGTGAAATTTTTTGGTAAAAACAAAACATCTAAAGATGGATTGTACACTTATTGTAAACAATGCAAAAAAGAAGATGATAAAAAATATGCAGCAAAAAATAGAGAAAAAATCTTAAATCAACATAAAGAATATTATAAACAAAATAAAAAACGCATAGCCAAACAAAAACAAAAATATCAAGAAATAACAAGAGATAAGAGAAGAATTTATAAGAGAGAATATGAGAGAAATAGAAAAAATATTGATTTAGTATATAGACTTACGCAAAACTATAGGAATAGAGTTTCCAAAGCACTTAAAGGAGTGGGTAAAAAAAGTAAGACCACCATAGAATTATTAGGCTGTTCGATAGAGGAGTTTTCAATCCATATAGAAAAACAATTTGTAGATGGCATGAATTGGGACAATTACGGAGAATGGCATATAGATCATATAACCCCTTTATCTTCAGCTAAAACATTAAAAACTATAGAGAAACTTTTTCATTATAGTAATTGTCAGCCTTTGTGGGCAAAAGATAATCTTAGCAAATCTGATACAATTTTGTCTAACGCTTGACAGTATCGAAAGCCGATGGTATACTCATAGGATCACAGGTAAACTAATTTTTTGGAGAAAACAAATGAAATTGGCAGATAAGACGGTTGAAGTTCATTCAAGAGGGGTCGCGTCATCAAATCAATTTACTATTCAACAAAGTTCTAAAATGTTTAAATTATTGTCTGATTCTTTATATTCGGACAAGGTTCAAGCAGTCATTAGAGAATTGAGTTGTAATGCTTACGATAGTCATATTGCATCTAATAACAAAAATCTTTTTAAAGTAACCCTACCTACTCAGGCCAATCCTAATTTTATTGTGCGTGATTACGGCACAGGGTTGAGTCAGGAAGATATGGAGAATCTGTATACAACATACGGAGCCAGCAATAAGAATGACAGTAATGATTTTGTTGGTTGTCTTGGTCTTGGTAGTAAAAGTCCTTTTGCTTATACCAAGAGTTTTTCGACTACTTCATACTATAAAAGCAAATCTTATACATATATTGCGGCCATGGATGAGGAAGGTGTACCTAGTCTAAATTTGATTAGTGTTAAGGATACTAATGAGCCTAACGGTCTTGAAATTAAGTTTGCTGTTAAGCAACATGACTTTAATGAATTTAGCACTAAGGCCAAACGGGTTTTCCACTATTTCCGACTCAAGCCTATTATTGAGGGTGGTGTTTGTGTTACTCTTAATGATAATACTTATTCTAACCACAATGTTGTGATTGAAGGTAAGGGCTGGAAGATCGGTAGAGTTAGTAGTGATTGGACTAAATATCCTAGTCAGCATAATAGTCCGGGTAGTGGCGTGGTTGCTATCATGGGTAATATTGCATACCCTGTTGATGCTAGTAAAATTGTTGGAGAAGATCGACCAGATCAGCCAGATCATATTCAGGCATGGAATAGGGCTTTTAGAAAGGCTGACGTTGATAACTGGAAGAATCTTGTACGAGAAATCCTTAATCAAGGTCTTTATCTTGAGATCAATTTTAATATTGGAGAACTAGAGATAGATATTAGTCGAGAAGGATTGCAGTATACTAAGCAAGTAATCAACGCTCTGCGTGACAGAACTCAAGACATTTATCTTCAACTCAAGGAAGATATGACCAATAAACTTGCTGGTGCTAAGAGTCTGGTTGAAGCATATCAAACCTACTATAATTTGAGTGATATTGCTGGTGGCTGGACTGCTGGTGCGTCTTGGACTGATTCTAATGGCAAGGTACATGATCTACAGAGCGGCTCAGACCTTGAGTATAAGTTTAAGAAAAGCAAGCAGTTGTATGTTTTTAACTTTAGAACCGCTGGCTATCGTAGTCGCCGCATGATTTATTTGACAGATAAAGTCCATTATGAGACTCTTGGTAGCAAGTCATACGGATACTATGGTTCTGCTAAGTCCGGTAAGTTGGTATTTTTCCGATGTGATCTTAAAGGTGCGGAAACCGCCAAGAAGATTGTAACTAGGTATTGTAATCAAAATGATTGCTATGCTTATCTGATGGTAGATAGTGATACTCCAGAAGATTCAACCACGGGTTTTGATGATATTATCAGAGATATTGGCGGAGAATCTAATATTGTGTTAGTGTCTGAACATAAGTCATTGATTGCTAATACTAATCGTAATAAGAGAACCCGTGATGCTTTGGGTTCTGTTAGTCGTGATAGTATCTTTTTGATTCATGGAGACATGGATAGTGCAGAAGATATTAAGAGTGAGAATCTTATGAATGATGCTGGTTATCTACAAGAGATAACAGATCAGTCAGAAAGAGATAGCGTTTTGGATCAAGAGTCTATTGTGTACATTCCTATTCTGCGATATGCTAGTGTTGGGGATTGTCCTAGTATCGAAAGCATTAAACAAATGATTGCCGATAAAGATTGTGCTGATCTTGTCAAGAAGTTGTTTGGAGATACAAAGATTTTTGCTATTAAAGACAGTTATGCTAAGAAACTCATCAAGGATGGATATAATCTAGTTAGTTTCAATGACTTTTTTAAGAAAAGTGTGGCCGAAGTCTATGACAAAGAATTTAAAGGTTTGTCGGCATATAATGGTTTGATAGAGTATGCTCAAAATGAATATGGTAAACAAGAGAAAAATGATAATAACTATTATTATAATTCGTATTCAATTGACAAGAATTTCTTGTGGCATATCTTGAATATGTTTGGGTTGGATTATGGTAAGTATATTAATGATCAAACTATTATTGATCTTGTGGACAAGTGTATGATTATGGAATTTTTTGCTGTAACTATTAGTAAGAACACATTTGATCTTATTAAATTTAAGCAGGTAGACTATTTTGCTCATATTACTAAGATACTGCATGGTATAGATATCAATGGTATTAACAGTAAGGATATTCGATCTGCTAATATAGCTTATAATAGGTTGTCATACTGGATTACTAAGTTGTATCCGGGGAACAATGATATGCTTAAAACTATTAAGAGCGACGACTCATTGCAGAATAAGTTGTCAAATGTCAATGACCTCCGAAAACAAATTAAAGAGAGTCTTGACAAACAGCCGATGCTCAAGTATATTGTGTGTAGCAGCGACAAAGGCAATTTGCGTGAACTAAAAGCAGAAAATCCTTTGAGTGCGTTGAATGATGGTGGTTATTATCGCAGAAATGGTGGTTGGTCAGCAAAACTGGATGATGTTGAATCATTCAGAAAAGCAGTGAGTGATTCAATTAAGTAAACTAATTTCACAGGAGATGTAAAATGAGTGTTCCTTTTATGTGGGTTGATGGTAATCTGACGGTTATCTTGCAGAATAAGGCTTATCAAGTTCTGCCAGATCATCTTAACTATAGACAAATTATGGATAGTCTCCATAATGCTAGTGAGGATGAGTTGCTTGAATTAGTTGATATTGAAAAGGCTGTTCAGTCTTTTGGTCAGGGTCTTATCGAGATTAAGAATGGTAAGGTTTACTATGATGGCGATGAAGTTCATGGTGCTATCAGTAAGCGTATTCTTGAATTTATGAGTAAGGGTCTGCCTTTCCAGCCTCTTGTTAATTTCTTGGAAAACCTTATGGAAAATCCAAGTATGCAGAGTCAGAAAGAACTATATGATTTTCTTGAGCATCAATATTTACCCGTGACAGAAGATGGGTGCTTTTTGGCCTACAAGGCTGTTCGTGGAGACTATATGGACAAATATGCCGGGAAGTTTCGCAACAAGGTTGGCGATGTTTGCGAAATGACACGAGCAAAAGTTGATGATGATCGTGGGCGTGGATGTTCTAATGGGCTTCATGCTGGAGCATTGAACTATGTTGCCGGTTACGGTAGTGTAGATGCTGGTGATAAGATCGTTATTGTTAAGATCAATCCGAAAGATGTGGTCAGTGTTCCTAATGATTGTAATTGTGAGAAACTTCGCACTTGTCGATATGAAGTAGTGGGTGAGTACCAGGGTGAACTTCTTAAGCCTCTTTATAAGAGTGAGTTTGATGAGGACTCCTACTATGATGAGGAAGAAGAACTTTACAGTGAGTATGATGATGCCTATTGGAATCAATATGACACTGACGAAGATGAAGATGATGACGAGGATTATAACGACTATAACTAGTCGTAATTAAAGTGGTAGTCTGGTGACTAAGATAATAGCCTCTAGTATCAATAATACAAACGCTATTTGAGAGAGTTCGATTCCCTCGCCATCTTTTTGATATTGCTAATGATAGTAGAGGTTGCTGTCCCAATATCTAGATAGATAACACAGGAAAGTTAGGAACAATATGTTTAATGATACTCTTGGATTTAATCCGTTTTCAAACGATAATAGCACTTACGCTAATGGTCATGCCGGTGAAAGAAACCGCTTTTTGAGTTCTTTCAAGCAGAATAATATTTTCTGCTACAATGGTAATCCTCGCAAGAAAATTAGTAATATGAATCATACTAATAATATTAATGAAGCACTAGAGGCCAATCTTAATAATAACTCTGATGTTTACTTTTATGTAAATGGTGGTCGTAAATTATACGCTATCAAGGAATTTACTTGTTGTTTTTGTGATATGGATGCTGGTCGAGACAATGAAGGCAAGTATTTCAAGCCTAGTGTTGTAATGAATAAGAAGAAGCAGTTTCTCAAAAAGATTAACGAGTTTCCGGTAAAGCCAAGTTGGGTTGTAGATACTCGTAACGGCTATCAATGCTATTGGATTTTTGACGATGCTAGTCGCCAAATGATTGGTGCTAATAAAACTTTCTGGAATGGTTTGCAAAAGAAACTTGTCAACTATTTTGGTGGTGATCCACGAGCCATTAAACCTAATCAGATTTATCGTGTTCCTTATACTTGGTGGCGTAAGTGCTGGGAAAAGAAGGCTCCTTACTTTACCAGTTTGCTTCCCGGTAGTACTGGTCAAACAGTTAATGTGGCTGATCTTAAAAGCGCTCTTACTGGTCAGCCAGCAACACTACAGATCGTTCCCGATAAGTGTAGTGATGAATGGTATAAGGGATATGCTAAGGCTTATAAGCAGGCCGATGAAACCGGTGTTCCAGTACCAGCAGATGTTGCATCAAAGATTTTAAATCAACTACAACATAATTCTACTGCTAATATTAACCCAATGTGGCATATTCATAACAATATAGACAATACGAAGTATACTAAGGTTTATGGGGATCCTAGTCCTGTGGCTCATATAGACGACATGGATGCTATTGTTTCGCCCACAGACGAGGATATAAACCTTGATGGGTCACAGACCAAACTTTTAAAAACGGTGGTCGAGTACCTCAACCAAGCGTCTACAGCACTATACTTTAGTAACAATCGGTTTCTTGCTAGTGCGGCAAAAGACCTTGCTGCTCAAATTAGTGATAAATTTTGTATAGGATGAGGGTTCTGTGTCAGTGGTATAGAATATCCTATACCCTTTGACACAACCATATAAGGAGAAAAATAATGGGTAGACATATTAATCCTCTTTTGCAGTTTTTATTGACTAATGAAGAAGCAAAGAAAAAGTTTATTGAATTAATGGGTGAATTAGGATCTAGAAAAGGTCTTTACTATTATTTTCAAGAAAATACGTTCTATGGCAAAAAGTACTTTTTAAGTGGACAAACAATCGGTAATATCATAAAGAGACTAGGATTTAAAGGTAATAGAGGTCGGCCTCGTCATGGAGTTCCTCAAAATAGATTTTATAGGTAAATTCCATGCACGAAGAATATGACAACTATGATGATGACTATGATGATAGTCAGGAAGATTTAGAAAGTCAGTACAAAAAGTATTTTAAGTTTGATCCAGCAGCATGGGATGCTTGGGGTAAGATGCTATATGACGTAGTTGAAAGTTCTCCAAATGTGTGGTATATTGGGGGCTTCCCCGCAAAAAAGTTTCCTGTGAGTAGTTATTTCCTCAATACTGGTAAGGATAAAACCTTCCAGTATTTGGGGAGTAACTATCAAAAAAATCCTATTTGGAAAAAGAAATATTTCGCATATGACCCTATTCAATACTATTATATTAATCATATACAATCTCATAGTGTTTATTTTTTACAACAACCTCATTATTATAAAGGATTATTCGATATATTAAATTGAATAAAATATTATGTCAAAATATGAAATTCTAGATTTAGAGGAATTCACCCAAAATGCTAGAAAATTAGTTTTCGGGGCTTTTGGAAAAGCAAATAAAGAAACACAAGATGAATTTACCGAAATAGTAAATAAATTATCTCCAGAAGAAGAACAAGAGATGAATGAAACATTAACTCAACAAGAATCACTATTAATAGTTGAATCTTTTATTCATAAACAAACAAACAAGAACACAAAAGAAACCAGATTTACCATAAATGAAAAAACTTTTACACAAATGATAGAAGCACTAAATGCTAGATTAGTAAGTAATATATTGTCTAATTTAACCAAAAAAGGTTTGATAGAATCTGCTTATGATGATGAACTAAATGATTTTGTATTTTGGTGCTCAGAAGATGAAAACAAAAATAATAAAAAACCAAAAACCAATTAGTTTAGATGTTTCTCTAAAATATGAATGTCCAGAATGTAGAAATAGTCACTATCTCTTTTTAAGAGAGGCGCAAACTAAAAATTTTAAAATAGTCTGTGAATGTGGTTTGGTTTTTAAGCCTAAATTGATAGATAGTGTTAAATTAAAATACTCAAAGAAAAGCAGAAAAAAAACCATAGATCCTACAAACAATACTAATAATAGTTTTATCAAACAAGCAATTCCATATATAATTAATCTTGGATTCACAGAACAAGAAGCTATGGATATGCTTACCAAAGCACATGCTAAACATCCCACAGACGATATTTCACTTTTGATTAAAAATACCTTATTGGAGTTAAGAAATAATGGCTAATCATCTTAGACCTTCTAGTTTTGATGGAATTATTGGACAATCATCTGTTATTGATAGGCTAAAGATTATGATTCACGGATGCAATGAATCATCAGGTGTTATGCCTCATGTATTAATTGATGGTCCTCCCGGACTCGGCAAAACAACTATTGTTCAGGCAATGTCTAATGAACTAAATGTTAATTTATATACTATTAATGCCGCTAATATTCGTAGTATCAAGAATCTATTACCTTATCTTATGGGAATAGCACCAAGATCAATCCTATTTATTGATGAGATCCACAGACTTCCTAAAATTGTGGAAGAATTTCTATATCCCGTGATGGAAGATTTTACCATTAATATTACAGTCAAAGGTGAAGATGATAAAGATCGACCGGAAACCATCGATCTGCCACAATTCACCGTTGCTGGTGCTACTACTAGTGGTGGTAGTTTAAGTCAGCCATTTTATGATAGATTTACAATTAAAGAACATTTGTCATATTATAATATCGATGAGTTAGCTAAACTAGCAAGGTTGAATGCAAATAAGCTCGGACTAATGATTGAAGACGACCATTTGATCGAAATTGCTAAAAGAAGCAAGGGTACTCCTCGTATTCTTAATGCTAGATTAAATTGGTATAAAAATTATGCTTCTTTCTATAAGGATAGGACAGTAGATATAAATGAGGTTTTTACTAATCAGGGTATAGATAGTGATGGTTTAGACTCTTATGATAGGCTCTATTTAGACGCTTTAAAAAAGTCTAGGGGTCAGCCACTAGGTTTAAAAAGCATCTCTGCAATGACAGGGATCGCTGTCGATACGATAGAAAACAGTGTCGAGCCTTTTCTAGTGCGTATGGGGTATGTAGTAAGAACACAAAAGGGAAGAGTCATAGGTAATAAACAAAATGAATGAATCACTATTAATATCTATTAATTTACCAACACTATTCCTATTAATTATCACGCTCCTAGCAATAGGGGCGTGTTTTTTTTTAATAGGCTATATTCGTGGCTCTGCAAACCATAATGGTGTATACAGTATTAATAAAAAATCATCAAATTCAATAGAAAAGATGCCTAAAACTCATATATCTATTGATGAAACTAAAATAGTAACAAAAATTAATACTGATAATTTGGAAAAAAAATACGATCATTTGGGAGAAATCAAACATAGTCAAGAGGATATCTCGTCCTCTGTGAATAAGCTAAAAGCTCTTAAAGGAGAATAATCATGATAGGCTTGGATGTCGGAACTAGTTTTATTGTTAAGGCCCAAGAAACAAATAATCAAATAGTATATACTGAATTTAGAGATGCTTTTTATATAATTAAACCGTCTACTCCAGTCTCCGCTAAAATGATAGAAAAGGGCTTATCTGGAAAAACATTCATTAAAGATAGTGATGGGTCTTATATACTTTTAGGTAAAGACGCTATAGAAAAAGCAATAGAAAGAAATGATAATGCTAAGAGACCAATGAAAAAAGGAGTTATATCCTCCCAAGAAAAAGAAGCTAGAAAAATATTATCATTTATTCTTAAAGAAGTAGTTGGTCAATCTAAAGAATCTAATACTAAATTAGTATATTGCGTACCAGCACAACCAGTAGATATTGAAGATGATGATTTTGATATTGGCTATCATGAAGATGTTATTTCTTCTATACTAAAAGAGTGTGGATATCTTCCAAAAGCCATCAATGAAGCAGAGGCTATTTGTTATGCAGAGCTTGAGAGTGACAGTTATACTGGTGTTGCTATAAGTGCTGGATCGGGTATGCAAAATATATGCGTTATGTTGAATGGAGAAGTTGTTGTTAAATTTAGCACAACAAAAAGTGGAGATTATATAGATAGAATGGTGGCATTGGCAACTGGAGAAAAAGACACCGTAGTTCAGGCAGAGAAGGAGTATGGGTCTTATGTTATAGGACAACCTAATAATAATCAAATATTAGAAGCTATATCTTCTTATTATGAAAGATTAATAGATTATACTACTAAAAATTTAGCTGAAGCATTAAGCCAAAGTAAATCTTTGCCAAAATTTAAAGAACCATTAACTGTCGTGGTCGCAGGAGGTACATCTTTAGCAAAAGGATACGTTGAAACTTTCGAGCAAAAATTAAAAGAGAATAATTTTCCACTACCAATCAAAGTAGTCAGACACGCATCAGATCCCCTTCATTCTGTTGCTAAAGGTTGTCTGATAGCCTCTCAGGTTTTATAGTGTTTAATATACTTACTAGATCGTCCCATTGGTCATCATTAAGAAAACAGCATCTAATTTTACAAAACTGCTGCAAGGCTTGTGGATCTATAAAAAATCTAGAGGTTCATCATATTATTCCGGTCTCAATAGATAATTCTAAAGAATTAGAACCCACCAATCTCATTACATTATGTAAATCTTGTCATTTTGTTTTTGGGCATTTTATGGATTATCAAAGTTGGAATCCTAATGTTACGGAAGATAGTTTGGTGTATTATAATAAGATATTGAATAAACCCTATAAAATAAAAGGGCAAAATTATGATAAAAATCTTATTGGTCTTTTTCTTGATTTTGTTTGGCAACGATTGTTTTTCTGGTACTATTGATCCTAATACTCCAGACTCTAAATATATAGAATACGGATCAAAATTTCCATATGTAGGAGTAATTATAGGTCAACAACAAGATAATTCTCCTTTTTATGGGTCTTGTGTAGCCTATAAAGATAAAATTATTATCACTGCTGCTCATCTATTTGAAAACTATAAGGCTTCTATTGTTATTATAAATAATAAAAAAATTAATATTCATAAAGTAAGTATTCATGAAGATTTTCGTAATGATATTTTTGGTAAATACGATATTGCTGTGTGTTTATTAGATGATGTAATAGGTCTGGGCTGGTATCCTGAATTATATGATAAAGATAATGAGGATGGAGCTTTATGCTCTATGTCTGGTTTTGGATGTACTGGTACTTTTATTACAGGGGTGAATAAATATAAGATAGAAAGAAGAGCAGGATCTAATTTTATAGACTCTGCACAAGGTAGTTTAATGCTATGTTCTCCCTCTGTTTCTGCTAATAAGACAGAATTAGAATTTTTAATAGCCCCAGGAGATAGCGGTGGTGGTCTTTTTATAGGAAACAAATTGGCTGGTATCCATTCTGGACTAATCGAAGATAAGGGATCACAAAAAACAGCTAAATATGGTGCAATCAGTGCTCATACTAGAGTTAGTGTATATAATAAATGGATTAAAGATAGTATTAATAATCTTACTATTCAAGAATAAATATGTTTAAAAATCGCTCTAAAAGATCTGACAAGATAGGTCTACTTCCATATATTAGCGAACCTTTGTATGGATTATCTCCTAATGATCCTCAAATGATGGGATGGGAAATTGTTAAATTTAATATCCCTGAAGCATGGAAAAATAGCGAAGGAGAAGGAGTAGTTTGTGCTGTATTAGATACTGGTTGTGATTTAGATCATGATGATCTTAGATCTAATTTATTAGATGGTATTAATTTTATTAATAAAAATGAAAGTCCGTATGATCGAAATGGACATGGAACCCATGTTAGTTCTACAATAGCCGCATGTAATAATAATAAAGGCATGGTTGGAGTCTCCCCAAAAACAAAGATAGTGCCGGTCAAAGTATTATCGGATAACGGATCAGGCTCATCAGAGTCTATAGTTGATGGTATTTATTGGAGTGCAGATAACAGCAAAATTGATTTTATAACTATGAGTTTAGGATCTCCATCTCCTCATCCAGAAATTGCAAAAGCTATAGACTATGCAGCACAAAAAGGTAAAATAATATTTTGTGCAGCTGGAAATAATGGCCCATCATCAGATATAATGTATCCTGCTAAATATCCTGAAACTATTGCTATTGGTGCTATTGACGAAAACTTACAAAGAACCAATTTTAGTTGTAGCGGTGATAGTCTAGACTTTTTAGCACCAGGACATAATATTATGGGATGTGCTCCAAATAATAGTTATGCAAAAATGAGTGGGACTAGCATGAGCAATCCTTTTGCTGTTGGTATTGCTAGTTTGCTATTAAGTTATAATATAAAAAGAAAACTTTTTAAATTAAGTACTGCTCAAGATTATATTAATATTTTAAAAGATTATGCCCAGACTTTGCATGATCCTAATTATAGTTCTAGTAAAAAATATCAAGGGTATGGTATACTATACCCTGTATTATGATTTTTTAAAACAGGCCCAGGCTGCATTTAAAAATTCTTCTCTCATATAGGGTTGTAAATTATGGTTTTGTATACTCTCATTTATGTCCGAGTCTTGAATTTCATGCCAATTCCAAATTTTATTATACATATGCTCCTGAAAATATGTTGCGTCTGGAGCATAGTCATGAGCCATAATAACATCACCCTCTTTGATAAGTTCAGCAAATAATTTAAATTCATTTTTTTTAGAGCCACCATCACATATTACCAGAGTAACCCCTGATTCTTCAATATAAGATTTTAGTTCGTTTTTAGTTGAGATATCTAAAAAATCATTATATGAATCATTAAAAATATTTTTATTATAAATATCTAAATTAGGACAGTTTCCTACTATATCTTTCAGAAAAACTTGGTCAACAGTATCATAGGTGCGAAAATTATAAGATATTAAATTTTGATCTAAAATATCTTTAATCATTAATGCAAGCCCTCCATGGAAAGTTCCAATCTCTATGATCCTTTTAGGTTTTAAATCTAATAATAGAGAACAAAAAACTTGTTCTATATTAGAATGTTGACTTATTGCTAAGCCTTTATAAACAAAATGTCCTGAAATAGTCATAATAATTATACCTTATTAATAAGATCTAAATTAAAACTACCATTATCATGTATTAGATATGGATAAGTATTAAATTTAGTTTTTATTCCATTTAAGTCTATACTATAGTAACTAGAATCTAATGAGGATGTACAAAAAAAATATTCACAAATATTATCAGAAATTAGGGTGTCTTCGGTTAAGTGGTAGTATTGCCATACTCCTTGATCATCCCAAAAATCTATATTAATATTTAATGATAAATTTATAAGCTTAGTTAAATATGAATAAAATATATTGGTTTCTGCTATAATAGCGCCAGAATTAATATAAATAAATTCTTTGTCTTCTAGTTTATATGGTATTGATTTTTTAATATTATCTATTGGAGGCCAATAATTTTTTTCTGTTGCTATTATAAACTTTTTATTAGATTTTTCAAAATGTCTCATCATATCAATAAAACTTTTAACGAATTTAGTATCACTATAATCAATATGGCAAATAAATTTATATTGATTAAGAATATGTTTTTCAATAAAAGTTTTTAACAAAAAAATTTTTCCATAAATTAAATCTTTTCTTCTAGACATACCAATATTTAAATGATCCATATGCCATGGATCAAATGAGTTATCAAAATTTATGTATAGATCTTCTAATAAACCATCGTATCGTAATTTAGCTTTAATATGTTCATGAGCAGGAGGTCGGACGTTTGATCCATAGCAATAGTATGTTGTCACTAAACAATAGGGTTTCATATTAAATTAAAATGTTCTATAAATTTAGGACTACCATAATTCCATCCGTTATCATGTATAAATAATGGCTTATTATTATCTCTATCAATAACCCTATTGTCTAGCAAAAAGTAGTCTGATGTTTTTCTACAATATGTACTTAAGAAATATTGATCATCTAGCGTAATTAAATTAGAGTTAAGATATGCATATGTATATACACCTTGATCTCCTCCAAAATTATGATAATTAAGAGGTAGTATCGATTTGATACAGTAATTAAGCAAGAACATTAGGGTGTCTCTGTTAGATGCAAAAATTCCAGAATTTAAAAATTTAGCATCAGGTGTTTGATATCTATTCCATTCATTTAAATTAGGGTATTGATGTAGTTCGCTAGAAAATAATACGGAATTATTAGGTATAGCAATTTCATTAAGACTTCCTAAACAAATAACATCAGTGGTATCTGCAACTATATATATATCATATGTTAATGATTTTAGTATATTGTTTAGTACTACAATTTTGTAATATATATATTCATATTGATATCTAAATCTATCATAGTACTGTTTTAGAATGTCATAATCATTATTTGTATTAAAATGAAAATTTAAAAATAATTCTTTATCATTATATTTAATAAAAGAACGATAAAGAAAACTATCTTGATAGCTAGATAGATCATTATTTGACCAAGTAATACTAATTAGTTTCATGAGGAACTACTGGATAAGAAGAAATAATATAGGATTCAACATTAGAGTCAAAATGCCATAGATCACTATATGAGGAGTATTGTGTGGTTAATGCGCTTTCATAACACAAACTAATAAAATTAGTAGATAGGTTTTCTAACGGATTGTCAAGTTGATAGAAGTCATACTTTTGAGGATCTCTAGCAACCGACTCACTATATACTAATAAGCATAATAATTCGTCTATAGCTAATCCAAAATCACCATCTTTAGGAAAAGTATTAAGTATATATTGACATAATTTTTTATTTATTAGATAGGCTTGTGCATGAGAGACAGATTGAACTTGATAGCAATGATTGCTATATGGCTTAATAGATCTTCTATTCCTACATCCCAACCAGAATAAATCAAATTCTTGAGAAAAAATATTCTTTTGAATAGTCTTTATATTAGCATAAAAATGAGGTAGAAATAAGCAGTCGTCCTCCAAAACTAATAATAATTCAAATTTTGTATCTAAAAATTTTTCATATACCTCATAATGACTTAATCTACAATTACGTGGTCCAGATGTTGAGGATTGATTGGCTTGATGTCTTTCAACACCAGTTATACTATATTTAGTGAATTGATCTTCTAGTTTAGATTTTCTATCTGTTCTATAATCTAAATTAATATAAAAACCCATATCAGCTATTTTATAGCCATTTATTAATACCATATTTATAAAGAACCTATAATTGGATCAGCCCAACCCTTACTAACACTATGAGGCCATACTATCCAGCTAGTTGGTTTTTTATCTGTTTGAAATTCTCTCCAAACCTTACAGTACCCATCAGGATCATTTTTTATTCGTAATATCTCATCTTTATCAGCATCTTGTCTGTATAAATCTTGTCCATTTTCATCCTTAAAGGCAACTGCCCAAAAATCATAGTCATTTTCTGGCACTTGACCATATTGAATATCAATACAGTGCTTAAAAATGCTCATTAAATGAGTTTGAAAAGTTTCGTAATCTAAATGACTAGTTTCAGGATCTGGCGGAGATTTATGGTCTTTAACTCTTTTTGTAATAGCTCTTTTACCAAAACATAATCCTGAATATAATTCATAATCTTGTAATGTTCTAACTTTTCCGAAGCCATACTCTCCAAAATCTAAATCTCTTTTTTCTCCATCCATCTCAAAAAGTTTACGATTTCTTAGATGACACTCATTATTTCTTCTAACCCATTCTTTATCATCATCCCACTGTTTGCTTCTTCCTTTGCGTGTATATTCATGCCAAACAAGAACTTTGTGTGGATGGAAGATATCATAACCATGAGTAAAAGCTCGTACTGCTATGCTAATTTCTTCTCCATGAAAATAGTAATTAGGATCATGTGGAACCTCTTTACAAAATTCACCTACAGTAAATGCAAAATGAGCACTATAAAATCGTCCTGGTAATGGCTTATTTTTATCTTCCCAACTATCAAATGATGCTGGTAAAAAGAACACCGCTCCCTCTGGTATAAATCTGTCAAAATTCATTTTCCAAGGCTCTTGAACTCTTGCTTGAGGGTCGTTATCAGGATCAAAACTAGGAATATATGATGTTATTAAAGGTTTTTTATGTCCCTCTTTTTGTAATGAAACTAACATATCTATTAATTGAGTATCCCAGTCTTGAGCAAACCTGTGATGACTATCTAATTGCAAAGTATATTTTTCATCAACATATAATGATTGTACTTTGTTACGCGCCCAACAAACTCCCTTACTATCAGTATGTGGAATATCTATGATTCTAAATCTATCGTCTTTTAAATAATCATTCAATTGATCCCAAGAGTCTTGATCAGAATGCTGCCAGCTAATTCCTATTCTAAGATTTTGTGGAAATTTAGCTTTATCCAACATATCTTTGATAGTCGGTAATAATTGCGGATCTCTATAAGAAGCTATTTGTATAAAAATAGTATCCTCTTTTTTGCTCTTTTTAGCTTTCTTTTCTTTCGCTTGCTTCATAAAAATGTACTCTGTTGTGTGTTATAGGACTAGCTAATAGTATTGCTGGTTTAACCCGGTTTTCTAAAACCAAAGAATAAATATGGCTCATCCATGTTTGTTCAAAAGGATGGGCCCATGTGGTATCTAAAAAACACTTTTGATTACCTTCTTGGTCTATAATATGAGGCCAATTGCTATAGTAAATCTCTCCCTCAGCATATGGTAATCCATCAATAGTTTTGATATTAGAAAATTTAGTTAGTGGTCTTTTTTGAGTTCTTCCGAAATATTTTATTCTTTTTTCACTATTTACATTATGCCAACTCCATTGTTCTCCATTGTGACCGTAAAACTCACTAAAACTAAATTTTAAAAAATCATACTCTTCATTTTTCATAATTTTAAGAATTCGATGATATAAATTATTAATATTCTTATTAAATCCAAAATTACAATATCCATTAAAATCTAAAAGCATATCATCTTCAAAAAATATCATATATTTGGAACCAGAATCAGCAAAATTTTCAGCAGCGAATTGTCGTGATCCACACACCCCCTTATTTCCGTACTTAAAATGTTCTTTAAAATTGTATTTTTCACATATATTATCATATGATTCAAACATAGATTCTTTGGTGGAATTATTCAATAAGATCTTGGTAGTTTTATGCAAAAAATCGGTATCGTATTTTTCAAAGCTGTCCAAAACCATTTGTAGTTGTTCGGGAGAATTAAAAGCATTTATATAAAGAATAGTATCATTATTTTTATAGATTTTTCTTTTATTGATTTGTGTTGAAGATTGGGTTATAGTACTGTTATTCTTTAGATTTTCAAAAAAAGTACCGATCAAACCATCATTTTTTATATATTCGCAACTATAAGTCTCAGGATCTTTATAAGTCATTATAGTAAAAATACTCTCTTCTGTTCCCATTAAATTTTGGCTTAAAGAATCATTTAATAATGAATAGTATAGATTATTAGTTTGTGAAATATAATCGATATGTCCACCAAAAAATCCACCCCTAGCAACCCTATTAACTTTATCGTCGCAAATATTGTTTATTTTATCAATGTTAAATCCGTGAATTTCGCTGGTTGTTTCATACGGAAAGCATACGAAAATAAACTTTTTAACAATATTTTCTAGTTTATTTAATACTTTATCATGACTAAAATAACCAGGATGTACAGTATTGGTTATTCCTCCGTCTAACCAAAATAAATATTCAGTATTAAAAGGATTAAATATCTTAGCATTGTGCAAAAGAAACATTTTACTCATAACCATAGGGTTATAGTATTCCATTTTTGCTTGTGTGCTGTCTCTTAGCCAACCTACCTGACTTAGCCATTCCTCTTTAACTCTTATTTCCTGCACTTTATCATAAAAAGGGAAAAAATTACCCTTAAAGTCTTCTTTTTTGTGCAGATAAAATTTGGTATTTTCTTTAGTTCTATACTCAAAAACTAATTTTTCTAGATCCTCTTCGCCAAAAACTATTAGAGGCGTATCTGCTGGGAGTGCTTTGAGTAAATTAGTAAAGTTTTTGATATAGTGATCAAAAGATCTTCCCCAGCCCTCTCCTAGAGAATCCCTACTAAGATCCCATATACCAGTTACTATAGTAGAGTTAATTAACATTATAGTCCTAAGAGATATAATCCACCCCAGCTGCATCAATAATAATTACTATTCAAAAAATGTCAATGCTCTAAACCTGCTATCTGGTACTTGACAAAAAAAATTCACAGAGTACTATAAACCTATATCCTGCTGTTTATACATTCCAAAATATGACCAAGTTCGACAAAGATTTCGATAATCCAAAAAATAAAAGACGAGAAAACTTCGTAAATAAGAAGAATAAATACGAAAAATTTGATGATAATGATGAGATTAAAAGAAAGAATCTATCTAAAAAAGAATTAAAAAAACTTAAGGAAGATTATCAAGAAGAAGAGTGGGAAGATTGGGACAGATATTATAATCACTAAAACATGAAATATTTAGAGGAATTAATAAGTGGGGATTGTTTTAGTTTAGAGGACAATAACTATATTGTTACAACAGATTTTAAGAAAGACGGTAAAAAACTATGCGTCAATCTTAAAACAGGATTTTCTAATTGGATTAAGCCAGACGAGACAGTAGAGACCATAGATATTTTTAAGTTTGATAAAGATAGTAATATAATTGCTATTAGAGAAAGAAATAAGGATAATACTAATGACATATCAAAAAACACTTAAAAAAGAGCCATATGTAATTTCTAATAAGAATATTTTTGAAATTATCAAACAAAGAGTTAATGCACAAGAAAATGGGGCAACGGTTTTTGTTCCTCATGTATGCAATAATATTGATCTTTTTGGAGCGGGATTTGCGGCTCAGGTTGCAGAGCATTATCCCAGTGTCAAAACAGACTATCATTTATTAGGAAAAAATTTCTTGGCATCTAATCTTGGATATTCACAAATTATTAAAGTTTATGAAGAGCCCAAATATCGACATAAATTATTTTTTGTTAATATGATAGCCCAAAATGGAGTTAGATCTTATAATAATCAAAGATCATTAAATTATTTTGCTTTGGGTCAAAGTATGTATAAATTATCTCAATATATTCATATGAATACCGGATTTGCTAATAAAAGCGAAAATATAGAAATTCATTGTCCAAAGTTTGGTAGTGGTTTAGCTGGAGGAGACTGGCGTTTTATTAGCGAATTAATAAATGATATATGGGGTAAATTTTTTGTTACTGTATATAATTTTTAATCCCAAATGAAAAAACTTATAACATTTAGTTTGTGGGGTAATAATCCTAATTACATTATTGGCGCCATCAAGAATGCTATCCTGGCACAAAATATTTATCCTGATTGGATTTGTAGATTTTATATAGATAATGTTGCTATTAAAAATGACAATATCAAATATTTAAAAAACATAAAAAATACAGAAATTGTTGATTATGATATAGTAGGAGATTGGACATTTAATATAAAAAGATTTCTGCCTTTATATGAGAATATAGACTATATGATTTCTAGAGATTGTGATTCAAGATTATCATTTAGAGAAAAAATAGCAGTAGATCAATGGATAAAAAGTGGTAAAAAATTTCACATTATAAGAGATCATCCTTTTCAGTTCAATTTTCCTATTTTAGCAGGTATGTTTGGCAGCACTAAAATACTGGAAGATGGCTTATGTTTTAATAATACAACAAACGATGGCCATTTTTCTGATCAAATATTTTTAGAAAAATACATATACCCATTAATCAAAAATGATTGTATCATACATGATAGTATAGGGCAAACAGGAATACCGTTTTTGACACCAAGAATAAATAAAGAATTTATAGGTGATTCTTTTGATATTCTAGATAATAGACATCCAGAATATTGGAAATACATTTTATCATAAACAATAATGCTTATTCATCACCATTTAGGTCTTGGAGACCACGTAATATGCAATGGCTTGATTAGATTTTTATCAGGAAAAGAAGATATAAAACTATTTTGTAAAACTCAAAATGAATTTAATGTGAAATTAATGTATTCTGATAATTCTAATATAAATATTATATCAGTATATAATGATTTTGAGGCTGAACGAATAGTAAATGGTAGTCGGAACTATATTAGACTAGGTGTTGGGCTAAACCATAACTATCCAAGAGATATGGAGACTCAGTGGGATAAAGTCTTTTATCATCAAATAGATATAGACTTCTATCATTCTTGGACGTCTTTCAAATATAATAAACCAATATCACAAAATCCAGTGCCTAGCAAGCCCTATATTTTTCTGTGCAATCAAGGTTCAGATGGTATAGATCGGCTTGATTATACAAAAATAGACCATTCTTTACAAAAGGTTTACAGTAATAGTGGTAATTTTTTTGACAATATAGATCTTATACAGAACGCAACAGAAATACACTGTATTAATTCTGCTTATATACATTTGATTGATAGAATAGAAATACCAACCACAATAAAATTATTTTATCATAAAAATTTTCTTAAAAAACCATTCTCTGATTTTACATTAAAAAAAGAATGGATATTGATATGAAAATAGAAATATCTAACGGAGAATTACTTGATAAATTAAGTATTTTAGAATTAAAGATTAAAAATATTCAAGATAAGCATAAATTATTAAATATTCAAAAAGAATACAACGAACTATTGCAATGCGCAACAGAATTATTAATTAATAATGAAGTCTTAAAAAAATATAAAAAACTACAGAAAATCAATATAAAACTATGGAATATAGAAAATAATATTAGACTTAAAGAAAAAAATAAAACATTCGATCAAGAGTTCATAGATCTTGCTAGGTCTGTATACATAACAAACGATAAAAGGGCCAATATAAAAAAAGATATTAATATTCTGAGCGAATCTAGTTTTATTGAAGAAAAATCTTATGAAATATAATAATTTTTTAGAGCACAATAAACTCTCTCATTTGCATGATGAAAAAACAATATTTTTTTGTAAAACTGATTATATTTTACAAGATTTTGAAACTATTGCTAAATTAAATAATACAGTTATTTTGATTACTGGTAATTCTGATTATCCCATCACAGATCATATAATATCTTTAGCTCCAAAAAATATAAAAAAATGGTATGCTGTTAATGCTCTCACTCATAACCCTATGATAGAACCCATTCCTCTTGGTTTAGAAAATCAATATTTTTCGCTAAGAGATAATCATGGAATAGGATATCCTGAAAGAGCAAGCTTGAAAGAGACCATACTGCAAAATATAGACAAAAACTATATACCTACTAAATTCTTATATTGTAATTTTAATATCTCTACAAATCCTGATCATAGACAAAAAGTATATAATATTGCTAAAAAATTAAACCATATTACAATAGATCAACCAAATTTAAGTCTACATGATTTTTTTAAAAAAATACAAGATCATAAAATGACTGTTTGTCCGGCTGGGAACGGAATAGATACCCATAGATTATGGGAAGTTTTATATTGTGGCCGTATTCCTATTACTATAAATTTAGCGAACTATAAAATTTATGATTTATATAGTAGATTACCAATAATTATATTGGATAAAATAGAAGACCTATTAAATTATGATCTTATCGAACATAAATATAATACTATAATTAGTACAAAATATAACTTAGATATATTAGATTCTTCATACTGGATAGATAAAATTTTATATGATACCAAATCAAATTAATGGACAAATATTGCCTAATACAAATTTTTGCAATAATATTCATTCTATAATAATAGAATATAAACCGAAAAATATTCTGGAAATAGGAACATGGCGTGGTCTTGGATCAACTAAATGTATTATAGATGCTATTATAGCGAATGATCTAATCTCTAATTTCATTAGTTTAGAGTCTAATCTGCAATTTTACACAGAAGCTAAATACAATTTAAAAAAATATTTAAGTTATGTAAATTTGCTTTATGGAAGAATTATAGAAATTGTAGATGTTCTTGAATATATACAAAAAAAAGAAATATCACCAAATAATAAATGGCTTATGAATGACCTAAATGATATGAACAATAACAATAATCTAATAAATATGCTGCCAAATAATATAGATTTGTGCTTATTTGATGGAGGAGAGTATTCCACGTACCCCGAATGGATCTGCTTAAAAAATAAAACACACCTAATTGCATTAGATGACACAAAAACCGATAAATGTCGTTTAATTAGGCAAGAAATATTACAAAACATAAACAACTATAATATAATTATAGATTCTGATGATAGAAATGGCTTTATGATAGTTGAAAATAAAAATTATAAAAATACTGCTAAATAAATGCTAATAACTAATATATCAAAATTTATTACTAGTCCTATAAAAGGAGTTATACACATAGGAGCACATCATGCCGAAGAATTATCTTGGTATGAATCCAATGGTATAGATACTGTTGTTTGGATAGAATGTAATAATCAATATGAGTCAATAATTTTAAAAAAAATTCAAAAGCATCCCAAACATCAACTTATCAATAAATGTATATCTAATAAAAAAGGAATTAAAGCTTTTAATATATCAAATAATGGTCAGTCGTCATCCTTTTTAGATTTAGGATCACATAGATATCTGCATCCAGAAATACACTATGTAGATAGTATCGAAGTTCCGACCTATCGCATGACAGAAGTTATAGATATGCATAATATCAAGATAAATGAATACAATTTTCTAAATTTAGATATTCAAGGATATGAGCTCGAAGTAATAAAAAGCTTTGACAATATTATTCATAAATTTAAATATATATATACTGAAGTCAATACTAACTATGTATACAAAAATTGTGCTATTATCACAGAAATAGATGAATATTTAAAAAATTATGGATTTGATAGAAAAGAAACTAAAATGTATAACGAATGGGGAGACGCTTTGTATTTAAGATCATGATAAAAATTCATTATCAAGGCAGGCTAGGCAATAATATGATTCAATATTTTGCTGGAAGAATCTTGGCAGAAAAATCTAATTTGTTCTTAGAAAGTAATTCTCGATACGATTATTGGCATAAACATTTTAATATTGAACCATTAAACACAAAACAAATAGGCACAGATATAGAATATATTTATGAAGAAAATTTTCTTAATATATTAGAACAGCAAAATTTGCCAATCAAATGTTATATATTACAAGGATTTTTTCAAACAAAATTTTTTTTACATAAATATCAAAAGTACATTAAAAACATTTTCAAGATACAGTATAATGATATAGATACCAAACAAGTATTTGTCCATTATAGAATAGGAGATATAGAAAATACTAGATCAATGCTTCCAATAGAGTATTATGAAACTGCGTTATCTAGTATAGATTGTAACAGTGGATATATAGCATCTGATTCGATAAATCATCCAAATATCAATCAACTACATAAAAAATTTAATTTAATACCTATTAATTTATCTCCAATAGATACTATACATTTTGGGAAAAATTTTAATAATTTAGTACTTAGTGAAGGAACTTTTAGTTGGTGGATCGGTTTTTTAAGCAAAGCAGACACCGTCGTTTGCAACCAAAGAGATTATAAATGGTTTGGCTCAGATATTTTTGATTTTAACAACTGGCAAAAATTAAACTGGGATTATGATATCAGTAATAAAACAATCCAAAGACCCTGATAAGATATATAAAATTATGAGTTATACATGTTCTCTTTTTTGTTCTTTTTACAAAGGAGAAAAATTTATAGAGCTTTATATAGAAAATATATTAGAACAAAATATTTTTAAAAATATAGAGTTTATATTCTTAAATTGCAACTCCCCAGAAAATGAAGAACAATATATATTACCATTAACACAACAATACTCTAATATTAAATATTATCGACTTGATCATGATCCAGGATTATATACTGCTTGGAATATAGCAGTTAAAAAATGCTCTGCTTCTATTATTGGAAATTGGAATATTGACGACAGGAAAAATAAAGAGGGCTTAGAGGTCTTGCTGCATCAATTCGATAAAGATCCTAATCTAGATATAGCATATGGCTTTACATATATTTCTAGAATAGCTAATGAAAAATATCTAGATAACTCTTACAATGAAATATATCCGTATTTACCCCATTCATTTGAAAACCTATTAAGGAATAATAGCCCCCATTGTATGCCATTATGGAAAAAGAATTTACATGATAGATTTGGATACTTTGATGAATCCTACAAAACGGCTGCCGATGGAGATTTTTGGTTGCGTTGTGCGGTCGGAGGTGCTAAAATAACGATGGTTAACCATCCGGTTGGTCTGTATTATGAAAATCCGTTTGGTCGCTCTACTAACACGGAAACATTACAGGAAATGATTACAGAAGTTCAAACTATGAGAAAAAAATATTTTGGATATTTAGGTAAAATTTTATGAATTATATTTTACTATTTTGTATTATTCTAAGTATGATTGGCGGAGTCTTAAGAGGACTAAACGATATTATAGAAGTTAGACATAATCCGTCTCTAGGAGTCAAAGAATCAAAAAACTTGTTTACTTTCTTATTTACAGATAAATATTAATGAATAGATTAAAAAATCAAAGAGTTTACCTGGCTGGTGCTATGGATAGGGTTGCTGATAGAGGGGCTACATGGAGAGATAATATTACTCCTTTTTTACAACAAATGAATGTTGTTGTATTCAATCCTATAAAAAAACCAAGCAGCGAAGGATCAGAAGACGCTGATACTCACCAAACTAAACTCAAACTTAAAAGTCAACAAAGATATGATGAATTATCTAATATTATGAAAACTATTAGAGCAGTAGACCTGAGACTAGTTGATATTAGCGACTTTATGATAGTAAACCTTGATTTGGATCATCATGCTTGCGGCACATACGAGGAAATTAGTTTGGCTAATCGTTCAAAAAAACCAATATTAATCCATATAGAGCAAGGAAAACAACAAACGCCAGATTGGCTGTTCGGCACAATTCCTCATCAGTGGTTTTTTTCGGAATGGAATGATTTAAAAAATTATTTGTTACATGTAAATAATGATGAAAATATAGAGCATTATAACAGATGGCGTTTTTTTGATATCTAATATGCCAAAATATTATATAAAATCTGGAGAAATTAAATATATTATTGATTGTAATGATCCAGACTCGGCTATATTATCGGCCTTATATCATTATAAAAATAAAAATGTTATGTGTGGACCTAGAATATGCGTTAGTGAAACAGGTTTTGAAGATTTTAAGAACTGGAAATGTTACGATACTGAAGATTTTAAGGAGCATAAAGGTGTTAATTAGTCAAGAAATTAAATTGGATTTTGATGATGTGCTGATTGTTCCACAAAGAACAACTCTTGAAAGCAGGAAAGAGGTTATTCTTGAAAGGAATTTCAAGTTTTATCACTCTCCGAGGGTTTGGACAGGAATCCCAATAGTCTGTTCCAATATGGTGCCTCTAACCAGCAAGGCCATGGCGGTTGCATTATCTAAATTTAAAATGATTACGGCTTTACACAAATATTATAGTAGCGATGAACTATTAGATATTATAAGCGAAGCCGGTATTGATTATGCTTGGGTAAGTATCGGCAAGTCCTATGATGATCTTAATAAATTAAAAAATTTAGCTGAAAAATTACATAAAAGCCCTAATATTATCATTGATGTTCCTAATGGTTATATGGAAAGTTTTGTAAAGTTCTGTAGAAATGTTAGAACTGCTTTTCCAGATAGTATTATCTGTGCCGGTAATGTAACAACACCAGAGATTTGTGAAGAACTCATTATTCATGGAGGAGTTGACATTTGCAAGATACAGATTGGTCCCGGTCAATTTTGTGAAACACGTATCGTCACAGGAGTTGGTTATGGAACATTTAGTTGTGTTAATGAGTGTGGCCATGCGACCCATGGACTTAAAACAGAGACCGGCAGACTTGGTTTAATTATGAGTGACGGTGGTTGTAGAACCAGCGGAGATGTTTGCAAAGCAATATGCGGAGGATCAGATTTTGTAATGATAGGAGGTATGTTTGCTGGAGTAGAAGAATGTGATGGAGAGTGGGAATATGAGTATGAATGTTCTATACATAAAAATAAAAATATAGATAATTATAAACAAATTAGTTGGTATCAGCCTATTGATCCAGGATATGATACAAACAAAAGGAAAAAATCATTACTCTTTTACGGTATGAGCAGCCATCTTGCTCAACAAAAACACTCTACTGGAAAAAAAATATATAGAGCGAGCGAAGGTAAAGTTCAAAAAGTTGATTACAAAGGACCGGTAGCAAATACTGTTCAAGAGATATTAGGAGGTCTTAGAAGCTGTGGAACATATATAGGAGCTAAGTACTTAAAAGACTTTAATAAGTGTGCAAAATTTGCAAGAGTGAATAGAAAATGAACCTAAACTTTTCTTGTCCAATAAATAATACTGGTTACGGAATAGCTTCTTGGAACATCTTAAAGAATTTATATCTTCTAAATACAAATATATCCTATTTTCCTATTGGTCAACCATCAGCAAGCTCTCAGGATGATTATAATTTAATAGTACAATTATATAATAATAGCAGAAATTTTGACTATCGTGCTCCTTTTATAAAAATATGGCATCAATTTGATTTGGCCAACCACATAGGTAAAGGCCCTTATTTTGCATTACCATTTTTTGAACTCGATACTTTTAACACTTTAGAAGTGTCTCATCTAAAAGTACCTGATCGAATACTGGTGACCTCACATTGGGCCAAAGAAGTTGTGCAATCTAATGGAATAGATAGTCATGTGAGCGTAGTACCTCTTGGGGTTGATAGAGATATTTTTGATGAAAATAAATATATAAAAAATCATACTGATAAATATGTTTTTCTTAATATTGGTAAATGGGAAGTTAGAAAAGGGCATGATATACTCTTAGAATTATTTCAAAAGGCTTTTCCAGAAAATAATGATGTTGAACTATGGATTTTGGCCTCCGAAAACACAAATAATTATTCATCAGCTCAAGAGTTAGATCAGTGGAAAAATATGTATAAGAATGACTCTAGAATAAAACTATTAAAAAGTGCTCAAAATCACTATGAAATAGCTCAAATTATGAATGATGCAAATTGCGGATTATTTCCATCTCGTGCGGAGGGTTGGAATTTGGAACTTTTAGAAATGATGAGCATGAACAAACCGGTTATTGCAACAAATTATTCGGCCCACACAGAATTTTGTAATAAAAACAACTCTTATTTAATAGATATTGATGAAAAAGAAAAAGCATATGACGGTAAAGCATTTATTGGTCAGGGGAATTGGGCCAAGATAGGTACTAAACAAAAAGATCAAATAGTAGAAAATATGAGATATTGTTTTAATAATAATATAAAAACTAATAATCAAGGAATTTTAACGGCCAAAAAATATAGTTGGCTAAATTCTGCCCAAACCTTATTAAGGTGTATAGATAACTCATAGGAGAGTCTATAATGCCAATTCCAAAACCTAAGAAAGATGAATCAAAAAAGGATTTTATTAGTCGTTGTATGGGTAATCCAACAATGAATGAAGAATATAAAAATCCCAATCAAAGATATGCTATATGTAATAACGCTGCCAGAGGATCTCTTCTAGAGGAGGCATTAAAAATACTAGCCGCCCAATATAATTGTGGTTGTGACGATAATGAAGATTGTGATTGTGAAGAAGAGGATCAGTATGAGATAGAAGAAGAACTAACATTTTCAAATTTAGTTATACCAAAAAGTGAGGACTATGTAGATTTTGGTGAACAAACAGAAGAGTATGATATATCATTACTAGCGAACTACAAATACAGCGACCCGGTTACCAATGAAATATTTTATTTTGATAGAATGAATACATACAAGAAAAATGGTCGTACTCTAGTTTATATGGGAAAAGCTGCTGAATATCAAGGACGTAAAGTAACTTTAAATAAACCTTTTAGAACACCGGATGGTCCTAAAAAATTTGCTGTATATACTAAGAATGATAAAGGCAAGGTAGTTATTGTGAGGTTTGGCGACAAAAAGATGAAAATCAAGAAGAATATTCCTGAAAGAAGGAAAAGTTTTAGAGCCAGACACGGATGCGACAAAGATCCGGGCCCAAAATGGAAACCAAAATGGTGGTCTTGTCAGTGGAGTTGGTAAATTGGTAAAATAAATCCATATTTTGTTCATCCTTGGTGTATAATAATACACAGGAGGAACATTATGAAAATCTATATCTATGGATTATACAAAGAAAATTTTGAATATAAAACAAATAGACTAGATGAGGGTTTATTTTATATAGGAATAACTAAAGATTTAAAAACCAGGATTAATGGACACAAAAGCAAAGGAAATAATCCTATTAAGAAATCTTATATTGATAAGTATGGACTAATAGTAAAAATACTGTACGAGTGTGATTCTTACGATGAGGCTCTAGAAAAAGAAAGTTTTTTGATTAGATGGTTTGGTAAAATTATGGACAATACTGGAATATTAACAAATATCCTGACAGAATCTCAAGATATTGGTAAATGTAATCTTGGCAAAAAATTTGCATTAGAACATAAACAAAAAATATCAGAAGCTTGTTTGAATCGTAATATAGAATATTGGAATAAACAAAGAGATCAAAGATTGGCCTTACCATTAGAAAAAATTTATGATATATTACAGGAATGGCAGGAGTCTTTTCCTATCAACAAGAAAGATATTTGTAAGAAATATAATATTAAAAATAATGTATTTAATTGGTGGATTAGAAAATATAGGCCAGATCTAAGAAATTTGATCACTAATAATAGAGTTAAGCATATACAAAAAATGGAAAAACTAGGACTGAACCAAACAGATTACGCTCAATTAATAGGTGTGGATAGTAGAACAGTATCATTATGGAAGTGTAGCTATATCAGAGATAAAAAGCCTATCAAACCTATAGTACGCATTCAAAACCTAGAATATAAAAAACAAAAATACGCTGAATGGATAGAGTCTGGTTTATCAAAAAGAGAATTTTGCAAAAATCATAACATTAATTACAGTTCTTTTAAAGTCTGGAAAAACTATTATGAGAACTATTAGTGTATTAAATATTAATAAGAATTCTAAAATTAGGCTAATATTATGAAAACTATAGAACAACTTTTAAAAGAGGAAACCATGAATTCTCAAGCTCAAGAAGTTACTGGATATACCACAGAAACAGTAATAGAACTACTAAAGAAGTCATTAAATATTCACTGGCAACAAACCACAGCTTTGAGTGCTCAAGCTGTTCATCTTGAAAGATGGGGCTATAAAAAATTAGCAGCAATAATTAAAGAAGATGCAGAAGAAGAGCATCAGCACGCTATGATAAATTTAGAAAGATTGGAGTTTTTTGATAGTGATTATCAACCACTAGTAGTTTCTCCACCAGCCTGGACAAGACATGATATGCTAGCTATGATACGTTATAATTTAGCGTCTGTAAAAGAGGCTAGCGAAGCTGAAAGAACCACAATACTAGCAGCACGAGCTGTTGGAGATGAACTAACAGCAAATATAATGATTCCATTGTTACAAGGCAGCGAGAACGGCATAAAACTATATGAGGGATATCTTAAACTAATTGATCAAATGGGTTTAGATAATTTCTTAACATTACAAGTATAGCTTTAATGAATCTTAATAAATATTTAAGAAATAAAGATTTACAAGATCTTAAATTTGATAGCGTATATACAGAACAGCCAATTTCGGATATTGTACAAATAAACTGGAAAAATATTTTAGATCCACCACCGTCAAATGATAGTACTTTAGCATACAAGGAGCTGGTTTTCGTTGCAAAGAAAACTTTGAATAGATCACAACGAGATGTTGAATTTGTTCACAAAATAGATCAAGATATAGACTCACAATTTATTGATCTTTTAAAAGAATATAAGATAGAATATCCTACTAAAATTATAGACGAAATGTATGCTATAATAAAACCGATACTTATGAATGTTAAGAATCTATATAATAGAGCTAGACCATCACAATTAGCCAAATTTTTTGGTATTGAAATAGATACTATTATTACAGATACTATTCATACGGCGTCATATCCTTCTGGACATACGGTGTATGCTAGTATGGTATCAAGTATTATTCAAGAAATGATTCCTTTGATACCTAAACAAAAACTAAATGATCTTGTGGACCAAACAGCCTTAGCCAGAATTCTTCAAGGAGTACATTATCCATCCGATAATGCGGCTTCTATAAAGTTTACAAATATACTATTTAAACACCTTTATCCTAAATTAATTTAAGAGAGTAATATGAGCAGATATAAAGATCTTATGAATGCTATTCAAAATAGCATAGTATCAAATGCTGAAGAAAAAGATTTTCTCAAAGTGGAAACTACTGAAAATGAAAGTCCAGAAACAGAATTAATGGAATATAAAAAAGATTTTTATGAGATGAGTGTTGGTTCTTTAAGAGCAATAGCTAGTCATGCCCAAAACATTCTAAATTCGCTAGAAAAACCACATGTTAAAGAAAACTTGACAGAAAGCTGGCTACAGGGTAAAATCAGCATCACAGAGGATTATATGCGCACCATCCACGATTTTATCATGTATGTTGCTGACGCTACCGATAACATATCAGCTACGGATAAGCCCGGACTATGGGAAAATATCCGTAGAAAGAAAGAACGAGAAGGCAAGAACTACAAGCCTGCAAAAACAGTAAAACAAGGAAGACCAGATCCTGAAGCATGGAAAAGATTAACTAAAAAAGTTAAAGATTCAAAAAAGAAATAAGTTAGTTTGGACTTTTAAAACCTAAAGGAAAAAGATAATGGAAATTCAATACGAGAGCTTGTCTACATATATAATGCTATCTAAAAAAATCATTAATAGATTTGCGCCTAAGTTTATAGTTAAACAGATGTTGTGTGATGATGATGCTATAGGAGATGTAGCAGCAGCAATCATGAATGCTGATAAAAACTATGATCCAAACAGAATGGGAGCTTCTCAGCAAAAAAAGACCCTCTATTCTTATAGAAATCAATGTGGGTTGTGGGCCATTAAAACCTATGTTACAAAAAAATATAAAAATAAAAAATTAAATAGTTTAGATTTTGCAATAGATAATGAGTTTAATTTATACTCTAGTGTGCCTGATACAAAAAATATAGATCCTTTGGATATTATTATTAATAATGAAGAAGATGATAATCTTATTAATGATGTGTCATCAATCCTAGAGTCCAATATGCTCAATGAAAAACAAAAAGATCAGATAAAAATGTATTATTTTGAAGATAAGAGTTTAGCAGAAATTGGAGAGGTTTATGGAGTAACACGAGAAGCAGTAAGACAAAATATTAAAAGGGCTCTGACAAATATTAAAAATTTAGTATAATGTTATTAAAAATAATAAAATTTATTACAAAATTATTTTATAAACCTAAAATATTGGTGCCGTCTAAAGAACAACTTCTGTCTATAGAAGATAATTATGTTTTTGAAATTAATTTTAAAGTAACTTATGATCAAAACATAGATATAGAATTTATTCATGCTGGCGTGCAAGAATCTTCAATAGAAGAAATTTCATTATTAGCAGAAACTTGTGCAAATTTAGTAGTACTATTAAATAATGGATTATTAAAAAAAGACATTTTAACTCTTATTAAAAATCGTAAAAAACAAAATATGAATAATGAAAAAAATACTCTTTTATTAGATAATATTCTTTTTTTTAGCAATCTTTTACAAGACGAACTTAAGAATGCAAAGACTGCTAACTCTCCTTTAATTAGACCTTCAGCAGCTTTTAGAGTATCGAATTAAAGACTTTTCTCAGATTCAAACCGTGTTAATATAACGGTGTATGTTAAGGTGGGATTTTCTATAATAAAAGGGCCAAATTATGCAAAATGACAATGTTATTATTTGGCAAAAATGGGTAGATCCTTTTGGTAGAGATGAAAATCCTGAACAGGAAGAATTTGGAAATTTTGTAGAGGATGATGCCGGAGAAGAGGAAGATCAAAAGGCCGAAAGTTTCTTAGCTGGACACTCTATAAAATATGGAGTAAAAGTTATAGCTACTCCTATGGGTGTTATTCCAGTTAATGATAATACTGCTAGCGGTAAATTATTTAACTTTTGGATGGGTCATACTAATTTTGATATTACTAAAAAAGTTGCTGACACCATAGAAAAAACAGAAGGGGTTGAAACTCTAGATATTTATACTAGATATAGATTTAGAATTAGTGTTGGCAAAGCTTTTGAAGACTCAGTGGTAATGAGAGAAATCAATAAAAACGTATATAAGGAATTAAGATATGCCCATTAATCATGATATGGGGTTATCCTCAATTCATTCATATAATATTGATCCTAAAAATAGAGAAATTTTTTTACATTCTTATTTATCAGATAATGAAGAAGAGGCAGGAGTTGATTATAGAAGCTCTGTGTTTTTTGAAAAGAATATAAGATATCTAAATTCTATTTCTAATGAACCTATACTTGTTCATATGCATTTGCCAGGTGGTGATTGGCAAGATTGTTTAGGCATGTATGATTCTATTATAGCTTCAAAAGCAAAAGTTATTATATTAGCTTACGCTAAGGCTGAATCTTCTAGTAGTTTTTTATTGCAGGCCGCTGATCTTAGGATATTAATGCCTAATACCAATGTTATGATTCATTATGGTTCATTCAGTTTGGATGGAGAGCATAGCAAAGCTGCTGCTGCTGGTATTCAATGGAATGAAAGAGAATGCGAAAAGATGGTTGATGTATTTGCCGAAAGGTGTATGAATAGTAGCATATGTAAAGAAAAAAATTGGAAAAAAATGATGGCCAAAAAACATATAACATCTCAATTGGCTAATAAATGCGATTGGATTTTAACAGCACAAGAGGCTGTTGATTATGGTTTTGCTGATGGTATATTAGGTAGTAAAAAATTTCCACACATAGATTATCTTAAAACATACATCAAAAAATAAAATGCATCTAGAGTTTGCACAGCACGACCACACGTTAAATGAGAACGAAAACAAAGAACTAATCACAGAGGCATTACAATATAAGCCTGATAGTATATCGGTTTTTTCTTATTATATTAAAAATCTTGTTCAAATTACTAATACCCCTATAATTTGTCCTATAGATTTTCCAGTAGGTATTAGCGATGGTAAAACTCGTCTAAATATGGCTGAGTTTGCTATAAAAAATGGAGCAAAAGGATTGGACGTGCTGTATCCTGCTCAATTAATAATTAATAGAAAATATGAAAAATTTAGAGAAGATATCAAAAATTTTAAAGAACTAACTAATGACAAAAATATCAAAATTAGATATACTCTTGAATATAGAAAATATAGCTATGAATTATTATATAAATTAGTTCAAATTTTATATGATAATGGAGTTTCAACTGTTCTTCTTTCTACAGGATATTTTTTAGACGATATTAATGATAATATTATTGCTGCGGGTATGATAGTTAAAAAAACCCCGCCAATCAACGTGGTATTAACAGCCAATATTTGGACAAAAGAGCATGTTAATAATATAGTTAAATCTGGACTATATGGTTTTAGGGCGAATACTATTAATGGTTTAAAATTATTTAATCAAAATTTATCGTCCTTTTAATTTTTGGTGTATAAAAAATCTAAGTAAGCTTATGCACCTATCTTTATGGAGATAAAAAATGGCCTCAATTCAAACTAATGGTTCCGCTACAACAGGAACATACAGAACTGGAGGTTCCACTAATAACAATCGTGGAACAGCAACTAATGTTGGAACAGGGTCTTCTGTTCTTAAAAACAATGCTTTAGGTAGAGTTAATGTTAATGTTTTTGGTTCAACAGTTATTGATGGAAACGATACAGATAAGGCTTTATCTGGTGGTGTTATTGCTCATAATCATGTTAAGCCTATTACAGCAAGAGTAACCACAGAATTAGGCGGGGTTAATAGCACAGCTTTAGCTACTACAGGTGGAGTACCATCTCAATTAAGATTACTTCATAAAAGAGAGAGCTTTAAAGTTGTAAGAACAGCAACCGCTATCAGAGCTGGCTATTGGAACATTTATACTGGTAAATGGACCACTCTTCCAACCAGCACCACAGAAAACCCCGGTGTTGACTATGCTGCCACAGTATCCAGAACATCTCCTGGCAAATTGGTGTATAGAACAGGATCTAAGCTTCCTGTGAGAGATAACTATAAGAGCAAAACCGGCTGATTATAGTTGCTATAAATTTTATAGACTCAATAAGCCAGGGCTTAAAAACCTTGGCTTATTTTTTTAATATAAAATATGGACTATATTTTACAATATTTAGGAATAATGTATGATTGGGACACAACAAATATTACCATCAGAATGCAGAGATTCTTGTTGTTATTATGTTTGTGTAGAAAACTATAAAGAACAGAGTAGTTGTATTACTAATAATATAGTAATTAATTTTGAAGGTGGTCTTATACAAAATTTTAATAATGATGAATATCAATTATTAATAGAAGGTAACTGTGTTGATCCTTCAGGTAATACAATAGATATTAGATCCTCTAAAAATGATTGTTATGGATGTTCAATAACACCAATTATCAACAATCAGAATAATTGTGGTAATGATTTATTTGAAATTAAGATCCCAATAGCTGATCAACAAATTAAATGTTGTCCAGTAACAAATAAACCCACCCCCACCTCTACAAAAACGCCCACACCCACCCCCAATACTATTACCCCAACTAATAGCGTAACGCCAACAAATACTACGACTCCATCTATCACTCCAACGAATAGCGTAACACGAACTGTTACCCCAACCAACAGTGTTACTCCCTCAATCACCCCAACTAATAGTGTTACTCCGACAGTTACTGCCACCAAAACTGTAACCCCATCAATTACTCCAACTAATAGTGTTACTCCGACAATTACTCCAACATTAACTCCTACAAACAGTGTTACTCCCTCAATCACCCCAACTAACAGTGTTACTCCCTCAATCACCCCAAC
>Ga0214923_10001329_pt1 | contig 35329 bp, 31 predicted proteins | sample LL1510_MetaG_FD_177993 | JGI IMG/M metagenome (GOLD analysis project Ga0214923, IMG submission 177993) | Freshwater microbial communities from Lake Lanier, Atlanta, Georgia, United States - LL-1510 | ecosystem: Environmental > Aquatic > Freshwater > Lake | place: USA: Georgia | collected...
TTCCTTGTTTTTCTTTAGTCTTTCCTTTTCAGCTTTTTCTTTCTCTCTATCGTTTCTAAATGACATCAAATCCTCTTTTTTTATTTTAAACTCATCGCATATGTAGTCAATGCTTTTTGACGTATTGTTGAATTCGTAGTCTGCTTTTAAAAGAACCCTTAAACGAATTGAATTCTCTGTGCGTCCTAATAATTTAGAAATATCTTCATAATCATAAAAATCCGAATTCAACGTTAATAACTTCTCGTCATCTTCCTCTGTCCACTTTTTCCCCTTATTGAAAAGAGGCTGTGGATCATCTTGTTTGATGATGACTGAAGGATTAGCATCTGTTTTCTTCACTTGATTATTTTTCTTTAATAACAAAGGCTTAATAACAACTTCCTCTTGATTTTCAATATCGTCGTAGTCACACATTTTTGGATCTTCAAAAAAAGATTGGATTTTTTTTTCAATTTTTTCATCGCATTGAAAATTAATGGTATATCCTTTTTGAATCAATTCGTGTTTTCTCATACACAAAAGTAACTCACCCTCATCCTCCATCCGGTCAACATTAAGCTTTATATAATTATCATTATTGGGATGACAGACGATCAAAAACATATCTCTAATTTCAAACTTATAAAATTTCTCTAAAATTACTCTGTATAAATTAAGCTGCAATGAGTATTTTATATAATTACAATCCATTAAATTCTCAAACGGAAATCTGATTTTTTTTTGTTGGTATGATTCTATATCTATTCTTTTTGTTCTTTTCCAATCACAAATTGTAAATGTGCCATCGTCATTGATGAATAGTGCATCAACAGAGCCAGTTATTTTCAACATTTCAGAAAATATAAGGAATTCCGTTCTATATATTCTAAATTGGTTTTTGTGATCATTGTGAAAATTAATAAAGTACTGAAACTCCGTGCTTAAATTAAAATGAGGTTCGTCATTGTAGAATAGTTCTATATCTTCGTGTAAATCTGTACCTTTTGTGGATGAACTCTCTCTCTCAGTTTCCCACATTTTCTTTATATCATCCGGTTTCATTTTGTAATATACATAAGCAGGATCATTATTGTATTCATACTTATTGAGTATCTTATTTATGGCACTGTCTTCATCAAACTTACCGAAGAACTTGGCTATGTAAGTCGTAGAAGAAATCAAATCTGTGCAGTCGTCATTGATCCAATATTTATGACCCTCTTTTTGAAATTTGATATTTGAATCAAATGCGTGTTTATTTTTAATTGAAAGAATCATTATATTTTGGATATTTTGTTTTTTTTCGGTTTTTAATTTCATTTTTTTGAATTTAAGAACATATCCATTCTCCATATAAAAAAATGAAGAATTGTACAACGCAATTGCCTATAATAGAATTTATTACAAGTAATATAGAGTGTGATAGAGCATTTGAATTCGGAATGAATCTTTTCACCACCAATTTACTTTCTGATAGGTTCAAAAATGTTATTTCGGTTGAAAGTGATCAAAACTGGTATGATGAAATGAAAAAAGAACAACTTCCGGATCATGTGGATTTACAAATATCTCTAGAAAAAAAATCAGCGATAGATATTTTGAATTCAGTTAATGGAAAATTATCCTGTGTAATAGTTGATGGAAATGAAGATAATAGATGGGAATGTGTAAATGCTTCCTTTGAAAAAACTGATGTTATTATTGCACATGATACAGAAACACACAGTTACAAATGGAATTTGATTGAAAAACCAAAGGATTTTTTATGGATTGATATTAAACAATACAATCCATGGACTTCTGTGTTAACAACAAACAAAGATTTAATTCTAGCGATAGTTCAAAAATATCCATCACATACAGTGAATCACGTTTAATTATTTTTTCTAACATATAATGTTAAAAAAAAGAACTTTATTAGTTTAATTTTACATTGGCAGAACTGATCTACTTCTAGTTCTATTTCCATTTCCATTCCAGTTTCTAGTTAATAGATTGTTTAAAATCCCTATATATGATGAAATCAAAACGACAAATAAATATAAGTTTAAATTCTCACTACATTGACACATGTTAAAGAAAATGTAACACCCAAACAAAATCCAAAAAAATCCAAACAAATTAAATATATATGAAAAGAAATGTCCAACAGCCTTTTTATTTGAAAACAATGAGAAAAATGTAATTAATGATGTCAAACAGATTGATGTCGCACCGTGTATAATTAGCCAGTCATCAATTGATGTTACATAATCATCTCTGTCGCCGCATTTGAAATTATAATTGTTTTCCTTAATGGCACTCCCGAAGATAATTTCCGACATAGGGACAATTAAATATATTATGGTTAAATAAAACCATATAATGAAGTCAATTAAATTTACTATTAAATATTCAACCATTTGTGTTTAGTGGTTCAGAATAAAAACTAAAATTCATTTTTTTCAAAGAGTCAATTTTGATAAAACGATGAATAAACAATGCAACATCATGATCAACGTTAAGAAATTTAATATTAAGTATTCAATCATTTTCTGAAACGATATCTATCGGAATTCGCATAAATTCATTTTTTCCAAATAATTAAAACTTAAAGATAAACGTTTTTTTTATAAAAATGGCACAAATACAAAAAGAAAGTTCATTAACGTCACCCGAAGACAGAGATTTGGAAAACAAGTGGAAACCTGACCTATCAAGTCCTCCTCTAACAAATCAGGAAGCATCTGATGCAATGAAGGAGTTGAACATAACATCATTTACTGATAAATTTCCGAAGGTTGATAGAACTTATTCCGATCCTTCTATCGCTCTTCAGAATATTGGTCTAATTTCTTTTATACCTGCAAAAGGCGCAACACCAAATGAAAATGGTGTATTCGGTTTTGCAAAACTTCGTGGAAATTTCGCCACGGATATTGAGGCTAATCAACGAGCAGAGTACTTGATTAGAAATGTTGATTCATATCATCAAATTTATCACACTTATGTAGGGCGTCCTTTCCCTATTACTGTTAGTTCAAGTTACTCAGCCGAGACTTCCGAAATTGATATTAGAAAGGAAACTACACAAACAATTTCATCTAGTATTAAGAATAAGAAGGAGGAGGAGCAGCAACAAATTCGTGAAATTAAGGATAGAGAGGAGAAGCTTCTTCAGGAATCTAAGCGCGAAAGTTCTGATCCTTACGAGGACTATATTACTCTTAGAGTAAAGAAGGCACAATTGAGTTTTACTTACTTGGAGCATATTAGAAAAATGAATGAGATTAAGGATATCATCATCAAAACTCGCAAGGAAGTAGACGATTTGGACAATGAATTCCCTACTTTCAAGGAAACTTACTACCAGAAATACATGTCTGCTAGAGAAGAGGCTGGAATCAAGGAGTCAAAGGAGGACTCACAAGGAAATTTCATCAAATATCTTGTGGAAGATGCAATTCTCCCAGGAATTGATGATGACAGCGATGTCACAAGACAATAAAAAAACATTCTTCTATTTTTTAACATTTGTAATTGTGTTAAAAAATAACTAACTGCGAGTTTGAATTATAAATAATGACAACATCGTGACTAATGCAGCAACTGATATAGGTAAAGTTTTTGAGAATGTTAAACAGTTTGAATATCCTGGTTCAATTTGTCTATCAAGTTTCATTTTCTCTAATGCGTATTTCAAAATTTTTGTGTGTCCAAAATAGTCCAGCCAATATTTTGAATTTTCGGTGTTTGGGAAGAGTTGATAGCACAAAATTTGATGATATGAATATCTTGTCTGTTTCAACATTTCCTCATCCCAATCTTTTATATTATATTGGTTCTTCGTAGAAAGAAAATCATCTCTCATTTTTCTGGAATATATAATGGAATGTGCTCCAAGCGACAGAATATTTCTATAATGTTTCAATTCTATATCATAAGGTATCAAAATGAATGGTAAACATCCAAGTAGATAAATAAAATTATCGGAATGTTTACTTTTCAAAAAATGGTTTATATCATCTACACATTTTTTTGATTGAATTTTATTTGAAAAAATGAAATCATCTTCTAGAATAAGTATATTTTCGTAATTATTTGTTTTCGCATGTTTGAAAATAGTCATGAAGCAATCAATTAAATCAAGAGGTGGTGTATTGATGAGAGGATTTTGTTTGAATTTATAACCTTTGTTGTATAATATCAACACTTTTTTTGTTGGTTGGAAATTTTTTAGTTGTTCATTAATGTTATGAATCCTTTCGCTTCCTTCAAGATAAATTATATATGTAATATCAACACATTCATCTAGAATACCGGAAGCAAAATTTATTTCTTTGAAATTATTCCCTAACAACATATATTATTTATTTATATATCAGATTTTTTTTAAATATAATATATATTAGATTATTCTAAGGTAAGAATACTTTTTCTTAATGTTGCACGCAATTCATCATCGGATTTTCTATCGACCATATTTTCATTTAATTTTTTCATCATTGATAAAATGCGTAAAAATGATGGATCCTTGTAATTGGATTCGATGAATTTACAAAAATTAATTTGATTTGTCGTTGTTTTATTAAATTGTAAAGGTATTTGCTGATTTCTATTGTTTTTTGCGCACCACTCAATGAAATCGTTAAATTTATTAAATAAAACACTACATAGAATATAATACGCTAGAACACTCGTATTTTCTTTATACAAAACGAATCTCTTGACCTGACTTTCAAAATCATCTTCGTACAATTCTTTGTAGTCTAATTTCATGAAGGTTAAAATTTTCTCTACTTGAAAATAGCTAAATACTCTCTCGGTGTTTACAAATTGATAACAATCTTCAATGAATCTAGTTTTATTCATTATATCGTCATTCGCAACCAGATTATAAAATGAGCAAAACATGCAGTTTACAGTTCGCGCCCAGAAATCGGTGTATGTTTCGTATAATTTTACTTTAGATGATATAGGAAAAATGTTCAGTATAAATGCTTTTGTATTAGAGTTATCCATTTCAGAAAAATCAAGACCGAAATTATGTATTGTTTCATGTATGAAAACTTTGAACCACTCCTCTTTTCTGTAAATAACAATATTGGATTCGCGAGAACAAGATGTCGTAAATCCAGTATTGACGTTAATTTTATCTATGACGTCATGAACTTTCTCTGGTAACTTTTTCTTTGGATCAGTTAGATATATGTATATATTTAATACCTTAGAACAACGTCTATTATCCGTGTATTTACTTATTATGTAAAGCCAAACTAAAATCCGCTCAATATAATCAAGAATTTTGTGTTTCTTTTGTTTGTCATCAAATGTGAAAAAGACATTTATTATTCGTCCGTTTCCGAATGGTGATTTCAAAGTACAAACGTATTTATTCTTTGAAGTTTTATATATTAGATTTTGAAAATGTTCATGGATGTATGAGAAATCTTCATCGTCAGGTATGGGTATATCATCTTTGCTTTTTATTTTCAAACATTTTAGTTTTGTTATATCAAACGAATCTTGAATAAATGAATATGATTCTACGAAATAGTAATGAAAATTTGCAAATAAAGAATCCGTGTTATCGCTTCTTGCTATTGACGATTCCTCCATTATCTTTTGTGGAATATATTCATGCATTTCTTTTATCAAATTCGCTGACGATCTAGTTAATATTTCCGAAGATGAAAAATCAAAATTCTCCTTTATGTTTCGTTTATGTTCAAGTAAATATGCATCTGTTAATTTTTTATAATCATTCATTTTCATTTATTGTATTTAAAGAAAAAATGAAAACTACAGTTTAATTTGTATTTAAAGTTTTTATATATTATATATAATAAAGGAAAAATATGTCTGATAATCTATTTCAAAATGTTAAAATGGTGTCTCAACCAGCTGGTCTGAAGGTTAAATTATTCCCACATCAACTTTCTAGCATATATAAAATGGAACAACTTGAAACTAATAATATCATTGATTCTGATAGCGAGAACTGTTTCAAGAAAACCAAAATTGCTATTAACGCTGATTTAACTGGTTTTGGAAAAACTCTTGCAATGATTGGTTTAATGGTGCGTGATAAGATGGAATGGGATCTAGATGTTCCTCACATTCAAGAAAATGTTATAAGTGAATCTACTGGTTTGATAAAAACGTATATAACGAATAGATACGATAAGCTACCCACAAATTTGGTTCTAGTCTCTCAATCTATAATTGGACAGTGGGAAAAGGAACTACAAAAATCAAATCTAAAGTACGCAGTTGTTATCTCAAATAAAGATGTTGAAAAATTAAACGTAGAGGAAAATGATGTCGTTCTTGTATCACCATCGTTTTACAATAAAATCATAGCAATGAATTCCATGTTTGCCTGGAAGCGTTTTATATTTGATGAACCAGGGAATTTGAGAATAGCAGGAATGAGTCATGTCAAAGCTGGTTTTTATTGGTTTATTACAGCAACTCCACTTGCTATCTACAACAATCATAAAAATTGTAAATGGAGCTTCATGCGAGATTTATTCTGTTCCAATATCAATTCAAGCTTTGATATATTCATCAAGGACATCACTATTAAAAATGATCAGGAATTTGTTAGACAATCATTTCAGATGCCACCGACACATCATATTTATCACGAATGCTATCAACCTATTTACAACGCTATATCAATATTTGTAAATTCTACTATACAGAGAATGATTGAAGCCGGGAACATTGAAGGTGCCATAACTGCTTTAGGCGGAAGCAAAACATCAAATATAATTGAATTGATAAAAAGCAATAAGGAAAAAGAACTATTTCAGGTTGATTTGAAACTTTGTGCATATGAACTATCAGAAAGAAGACGATTAGAATTAAATGAGCAGCGTGAACAGCTTTTGAATCAAATTGAAATGATTAACGAAAGATTTCAAAACATGTTAAATGAAAATTGTATCATTTGCTGTGAGAATTTTGTAAATCCAGTTATTGAAACAAACTGTCAGAATATATTCTGTGGAGAATGTTTATTAACATGGTTGCAGAGAAAGGATACATGTCCAATGTGTAGAGTTCATGTTGATCCTTCTAAATTAATCTATATTGAAACAGAAGAATCCAAAACCAACTGTGCCGCGATTGTTCCGCAGCCTAAATTCCAAACAAAAGTTGAATGTGTTATAAATATTATCAAAAATAACCCCACTGGTAAGTTTTTAATTTTTTCAGAATATGATAGCACATTTTATCCGATGTGCAATGAATTGATTGAACAGAATATCTTGTTTGTTGAAATCAAGGGGAATGTTAAATCACGTGAGAAAAAACTTGAACTTTTCAAATCTGGAAGGATCCAGGTGCTGTTTCTAAATTCTAACTTTAATGGCGCTGGAATAAATCTAACAGAGGCTACTGACATTATTCTTTGTCATAGAATGTCCGGAAATACTGAAACACAAATTATTGGAAGGGCTAATAGAATCGGACGGACTATACCATTAAATGTACATCATTTACTCGTAAATAACAATAATGGTTCTTAATTTGCAAAAAAAAAAATAATATATTTAATAATAAAAATAATAATGTCTGGAATATTAAATTTAGAAAGTGCATTAAGAACTTGTAAAGTTGATGTAGGATATCAACAACGAATACAATCAGATAGATTTTTGAATCCAAAAAATTTAGTTTGTCCTGTCTGGAATGGTTTAGATGCGGCTGGAAGAGTTGTTTGTGCAGACTCTTTCTATACAAAAAGAGAAGGATGTAATAGTGCACAGGATCGTGTTGGTGTTGAAAATATTCAGAGACCTCAGTATATGCAATATATTAGTGATTTTGTATCTGGTAATAATTACAACTATAATAGCGGAGTTCCGGCAGTTGCCGGATCTAAAATCGCCGTTGAGGGATTTACTCCAACAGCTCAAATAAGAAAAGATGAACTTGAAAAAATCAAAGAGAAGACGGCAAAAGAAGCAAACGCAATCAAAATGATCAATGACGCGAAAGCTAACCGAGAAAAGGCTCTTAAAGATGCCGCTGCTGCAAAAGAAAAGGAAGCTAGAGATAAAGCTGCAGCCAAAGCAAAGGAAGCCAAAGAAAGAGCTGACAAAGAAAAAGCTGCTAAAGCTGCCAAAGAAGCGGCAAAGAAAACTAAAACTAAAGATGGATTCCAATTTCTACCTAAAAACTCATGTGGTTGTTAATAAATATTTTACACAATGATGTATTTTTTTCTTAATCAAAAATGTTGATTAAGAAAAGTCAATTTGCATTTTTAACGATATTGATTTACACATGCCTTGTTTGATGAAATATAACTTGAATCTTGTGCATAACAAGGATAAACAGTTGAACAAGGTGTTTGAAAGCACAAATTCGGGGTTTTGGATTCAGATTTCTTTGGTCGTATAGTTTTGTTAATCTTTTTCGGAACCCAGCCTGCCTCTCTTTCAGAAATGATAGGACGATCTTCAGTAGGAACTCCTTTGAACCATCTTGGATATGGAAATGTGTCGTAATCATTTTCAACACTATAAATTAATTTACCTGGAAAATATGGTTTATGTGTATTCTTATTCATAATTTCCTGGAGTATAATCTCTTTATTTCGTTTAATTCTCTGCATGTTTTCTTGTTCCATGTTATATGTTTTTATTTTAAAGCAATACAATATATATTTTAATTAAATAAAAATGAAACTTGTCAAATATTCAGAAGAATGTATGAACATTGGTGATGCAATGCAGACTGTCGCACTAAAAGATTTTATATTAAATAAATATGGCATTGATATAAATGAATATTCTGACCGCAATAACATGACAGAGGATAACATGATAATTAATGGCTGGCATAGAAACCAACATGAAAAATTACCAGAGAATGGGATTTTCATTGGTTTGCATTCTGATTCTAAAAAGCTAACCCATTTAAAAAACGATACTTTAATTGGATGCCGAGATTTATTTACTCTAAACGAAGTCAAGAAAATTCCGCATCTCAAGGGAATTTTTTCTGCTTGTTCGACATGTGTGATTCCAAAATACACAGGTCCTAGAAAAGGTAAAGTTGAATATCTTCACGCTGATATTAAAACTGGTGTTATTCCGTTTGACAAACAAATTGAAATGGTCAGAAACTTGATAGATGAGTTAAAAACTAAAGAACTTGTAACAACAGACCGTTTACACATTGCTTTACCATGTATTGCATTAGGCACACCTGTAATCATGAAAAAAAGATCCTATCAAAGAGAACGATATTCACTATTTGATTTAGTCCCAAGTTTCATAGGTTTTGGTAGAATAATTAAACCTAATTCAGGCATAAGAGAGTACTTTGAAAAGATATTTACTGATAGTTTTGAAAAGATAGTAGTTCCCCATCCTAATTTTCAAAAATTATTAAATGAACGAAAAACTTAATTATTGTATTATAATAAATAGAATGTGTTATAGTTTAAAAACGTCAATCATCTCGTATTCGATTGGTATGATTTCAGGAATTTTAGCTCTTTGCACTCGTCAGTATGTTCTTGCCTCTTTGATATTCGCATTTGTCCAAATGCAACTCGCTGAGATTTTGATATGGAAATCCATTGATGATAAAAATGATGACCTAAACCGAATCGGCACATCTTTCGGTAAATATCTATTACCAATACATAATTTCGCCATTGGTGTTGGTATTATTTTGTCAATCCATTTCTTATCTGAAACTGAAAAGACTTCTGAATTTTCTACTTGGATTCCTTTGATAATAGGTCTTATATTTTATGTTGTAATCCTAGTATTGCATTACTTCCGGGAAACATATTCAGATATTACATTGCCTTTAGATCCTACTTGCAAAGATAATACAAATCGTTGTCAAAATCCAAATAATCGTCTATTATGGCCTTGGCCACATAAATGGTATATATACTCGTTCATAATTTCATTAATCATTCTTTTTATATACATAAAACCATTAAGTTCGCAAATATTACTAGGAGTAGCATTTAGTTTAACTTTTATTATATCGGCAATTGTTCAACCAAAGGTTGTTGGAAGCATTTGGTGTAATGCAGCAGCAATTATGTGCCCCATTTTAGTTTTTGCGAATTACGCGATGATAAGAAACATGAAATCTTCTGATATACTTACGTGAAATAATTTGTCCCTTCAGACTTTTTTCATTTGATTATATATAATTCATTTTATATATAATTTATTTTTGCATGTGTAATTTATTTTTGCATGTGTAATCCATTTTGTATGTAATTAAAATATTTATTATTACCATTTCATTATGAAATTAGGTAAATACTTTTCAAACCTATGTGGTAAATACGAATTAGTCTTTATTGAAAGAAGTTGATCGTTTTTCTTATTATATTCTCTTTCATATTCTACGTGTGAAAAACTATCATACTTATTATCTATGAACTTTCTATCCCCAAAGAATGACAAATGCCAGCCTCCATTTTCTAGGACAGAGATTCCATCATAATCAAAAGTAAATCTCAATTCAGTCAAAAACATTCGTCTATTATTGTTAATGATAAACTTGTAACCACTTTCATAATATATATATTTATCATCTGGAATTTGAATGGTTTTGTACTTATTAAAAAAACCATACGAAATTACATATGCATGAATCCATATTGCACCAGTCAGCCCGTTCAAATTGTACTTGTAATAATCTTGTTTCAATTTGTAAATTTCAAACGGATTGATTTCACCTCTTTTGATTTTACTTAATGTGTTTGGATCTGGTATTTCGTCGGCATCAGAGACTATAATATAGTCTTCGTCATTCAAAGATATTCTTTCAAATCCATTCGTTATGCTTTCGCGTTGAAAGGCTTCATTAATCCACTGTTGCCCGTTCTCATTGTAATTTTTGAATTGAAACGGTTTCTTATTCTTGTAATCTATATTTGGATACTTATAAGGTAAATCAACAACTACATGAATAATTTTATCCTTGAATTTATTAAACTTATTCTTATTTTTTTCATAAAGAAGCTCTTTATCCTTCCCAACGAATGTTTGTCTTGATTCCACGATAATAAAATAATCCACGACATTATATAGAATTGATAATCTATATTCAAGTAATTGTAATTCGTTGTAAAATACAAAACAATCCACAATCTTCATTTTTTTTATAGATATAGAATAATTTTTAAATTACATTAAAATATAAAGATATATTGTTTCTACCATGTTGTAATGTAATTAGATAAATACTTTTCAAATTTGTAAGGTAAATAACCATTACCCTTTATACCAATTTTATTATGATTCTCAATATCATCACTGATTTGTTTTAAATCCTTTCTATCAGTTGAAATTTCAACGTGTGAAAAATTTTCATACTTATTTTTGATGAATTGATGATTTCCGAAGTAGGTTAAATGCCATCCTCCTTTTTCTAAATATGAAATTTCGGAGCTATTGTTTAATCGCAATTCTGTTAAAAACATACGTTCATCATTGTTTATTAGAAATTTATATCCATGTTCAAAATATATACATTTCTCAATTGGAATTTCAATATCCTTTTTGTATTTATTGAAAAATCCATATGACATTATGTATGGATGAGTCCACATTTCTTCCCGTTTTGAATTCAAGTTATAGTAATACAAATCCTGCTTTAGTTTGTAAATTTCAAACGGACTTATTTTGTCATTCTTAATTTCGTTTAACGTATCTGGATCGGGTATTTCGTCGGCATCAGAGACGATAATATAGTCGTTGTCTTCAAAAGATATTTGTTTAAAACCTTCCGTTAAACTCTCCCTCTGAAACGCTTCATTCATCCATTGCTGTCCATTTTCATTATAATTGTAATTTTGAAATGGTTTGTTATTCTTGTAATCTATATTTGGATACTTGTATGGTAAGTCAACAACTATATGGATAATTTTATCTTTGAATTTATTGAACTTAATCTTGTTTATTTCATAAAGAAGTTCTTTATCCTTCCCAACGAATGTTTGTCTTGATTCTACTATAATAAAATAATCAACGACATTATATAGAATTGATAACCTATATTCAAGTAATTGCAATTCGTTGTAAAATATAAAACAATCCACTATCTTCATTTATTTGTTGATAAGTATAAAGAATAATTTTTAAATTACATTTGACAAATCCTCTACTTCGTGAATATCAAAATCAAAAATCATATCGTCAAATTTACTTGGATTTTTCAATAGTGGTATCTTACATTGATAGAGTATGTATTTCTTCATGTCATTCGTATATATTGTTTCTAGATCTAAATTTATAACACAATCCTGTCCTATTAAAAATATAATATTGTACTTATCTAACGTCGCTTGATACTTGTTAAATTGCTCTTCATTGAAATCCTTTAGCCCTAGCTTACATTCAAATATTGTATTTTTCGGAATACAAATGAAGTCAAATATACATTTCTCATATTTAAATTGTGTTCCAAGCTGATCATTGTATTTTTTTTTCAATATCTCCTCCCAATAAAGCTCTTGTTCACTTGATCTCTTTTTTCCGATATTGAAAGACTGTGCACCTTTGTATTCAATACCTCCCATTTTTTTTATGTCTTCAATAATAAACGATATATTCTGCAATTCGTAACAATTCAAAAATTCCTTGAAGTCATCCCGCTTAATTGAGATTTCTTTGCCTTCATCTTCAAGTTGTTTTAACCATTTAGATGGAGCTTTAATATCATATGGATTTTTAGTTCCGCCTGCTATGTTAACTTTGATTTTGGTTTTCAAGTCATCAATCATCTTGAGATAGAATTTATAGCAAAATAATTCTTTTTCAGAAAGTTTGATTTTCAAATCTTCTGGGTTAGTTAGATTGAAATACTTATATTTTTCATGTTCTTGCTTATCACAATCCTCTTCACTGCATTCGTTAAAAAAATAAATTTTAGGATCATAGTTCTTTACACTATTGTAAAGATATTCATAGCTTTCCTTGAACCAATCTTGTTCTTTTTGCAAAAGCCACTCACAATATTTCCGATCTCTTAGTAATTCAGACAAGTATTTATCTTTGTACTTTCCAAATGTAATTAAATCCAGCTGTAACGCTTTTTTATCTTCGGTGATGTTGTTTTCGTTCATTTTTTGTTTTGTTTATAATATTTTGTTCTCTCTAAATTAATAATTCAAAAAAAAATCTGAGCTAAATAATAAATGACGACACAATATAACTCGGAAAATTTTCCTCATGTTGACACTCAGTCAACTACTGATGGATATCCTTCAATAGAAAATAGAACATTGAATAGTTTAACTATAACAACTAATACAACATTGAAGAATTTAAATGGTTTTATTTTTAACAATTGCACTTTTAGCGATTGTTCTTTCAGTGATTGCAAAATTAAGTGGTGTCAATTTAACAATTGCATATTTCAAAATAATTTTCGGTTCTCACACTGTGATTTTGGTGATCAGACAGTATTTAACCAGTGTCAGTATCTGAATTACAATGAAGATGATGGACCATTTTTATTCCGACATTGTTGGGGGAATTACCCTAATGAATATGAAGATATGGGATTCTTTGCTTTTGCACAACCAGATATTTCATCGGATCAACCACCACCGAATCCTTCATTGGCTCCTCCAACACCAACGCCTCCTTTAACCCCACCAAATAATAATATCAGAAGACGGCCTCCTGCCGGAACACCAGGTACTACTAATATAAACTTAGATGAAATAGATGGAAAACGAAAGAAATCACAAAAACGAAAGAAGTCACAAAAACGAAAGAAATCACAAAAACGAAAGAAATCACAAAAACGAAAGAAATCACAAAAACGAAAGAAGTCCATGAAAAAATGAAAATTGAATTATAAAAAATAAAACTTTCAAAAAAATCAATGGAAATGAAGTTACGATTAGTCAATTTCAAATGTCATAAAGATGAAACATTTGAATTCGGTGAAAATGGTTTGAATCTAATATCTGCGCCTAGTGGTGCTGGAAAAAGCTCTATTCTAATGGGTATTCACTTTGCTCTTTATGGAACCGGTCAAAAAGTAACAAATCATGGTCAAACATCTTGTTCAGTTGAGCTTACTTTTCAAGATCTATTTATCATAAGAAGCAAAAAACCTAATAGACTTGTGGTTCATTACAACAACAGTAAGTACGAAGATGATGCTGCTCAAAATATAATTGACATGAAATTCGGAACATCATTCAATGTAACGGGATACATTGCTCAAAATGCTTTGAATTCATTCATCGTATTAAGTCCCACTGATAAATTATCTTTTCTTGAAAAATTTGCTTTTAACGATATTGATTTACCGGAGATAAAAAATAAATCTAAATCTCTTATTCAAAAAAGGAATGACGAGTTTCTTAAAATAATGGCCCAAGTTCAATCTGTGGAACAGGTTTTAAGTGAACTTACTGAACCTCAGAAAGTTGAATTTCCCATAAAGACAAAAAATATTGAGCTAGCGAAAAAGAATGAAAAAGTTAAATACGCCAATTGCGAAACGCGCATCAAAAAACATAGTCGCAAAATCGACGAAACAAAGAATGAATTAAACGATACCCGAGTTCTAAACGCATTTCTGAAAAACAAAGATGATAATCTTGAAACTATATTTGGAAAGTTAAATCTATTGGGTGCCGAAGAGAATGAAATTGAATTCATAGGCGATGAACAACTAGCTCTTTTAAAAGAAAAACTGAAACGCATTTTGTCACTTGAAGAACTTACATCCAAGAAAACCCAATTGAGTGAGAATGTCAAACAACTCTCATTGATGAGAGAAAAGGAAATCTCGGAATACCAAAAACAAATTCAAACAAAGGAAGGAATATTATGGAATGAATATACCAAAGAAGAATGCATTGAATTTATTAATGAAATTAAAGACACAAAGAAAGACTGTGATAAATTATCCTTTTTGAAAAAACAGCTCAGAAAAAACACAATCACAGAAGATGAACTTCTTCAGAAACAGAATGATTTAAATTCCAAAAAGGACATCCTATCTGAGAAAAAGGAATTGCTTGATATGATCCAGAAGAAAAAGAAAACATATCATTGTCCCTCTTGTTCTTCATCATTGATTTTTGAAAATAACAAACTTTGTATTGAAAATGAAAGAAGTGACATAGACGATGATGTGGACGAACAAGAACTAAACGCCGATATCAAGAAAATGCAGAACGAGATAGATAACAACGAACGTTATATATTGAAGGAAAGAAATAACATTGAAAACAACAGCAAGATTCAAACAGAAATAGATGAAATACTATCCACATATGATGAAGAATTAGATGAAGAAAGCATTAATGATAATTTAGAACAGATGCAGAATTATTATAAGACACAAATGTCTATTGATAGTGATTTGAAGAAGCTGAAAAATAATCTTGAACAGGAAAAGTTCTCCTCCTCATACTCAATGTTTGAAACTAAAGTGGAGAGACTGAAAAAGAGCATTCGTGATTTGGAATCCGAATCGGAATTAACTCAATTAGACGATGAAAGTGAATATGATGAAGAAGAATTAAGAAATTTGATTTACAACGAACAGAATAAACAAACTGAATTGAAAAAAATATCTGATAAAAAATTGATGTATGAAAGAGAGAAAAATAAGGAACAAAAAGAAAATGAACGTTTGAAGCAGAAACACATAGAAAAATACAATCTTGTGAGAACAGAAGATGAACTAAACAATATTATAGCCGAATCTCAAAACATGCTAGTTGAAGAAAACGAGAATCTCAAAGTTCATTCTGAAAATCTTCATATGATTTCTTTATACGATAAATATATTGAGGAGCGAGATAAATATCAAAAGTGGAAAAACAAGTTAGCCATTTTGAAAAATGAAGAGGAGGAAATCAAAAACAAATACAATGCGTCTAAATTACTTCTGGACAAAATTATAGAATCTGAATATATTTCAATGGTCAATATTGTAGACAACATAAATCTACATTCACAGAACTACCTTGACAATTTTTTCCCAGATAATCCAATCACAGTCAATTTATCATGCTTCAAAGAGACCAAAAAGAATAGCAAACCTCAGATCAACATTGAGATTAGTTATAAAGGTATGGATTGTGATATCAATAGTCTATCTGGTGGAGAAACATCTAGAGTTATTTTGGCTTTCACATTGGCTCTGGCCGAAATGTTTAACACGCCTCTGTTGATGCTTGACGAATGCACTGCGAGTTTAGATTCCGAATCAACATCAATTGTCTTTGACACAATAAAAGAAAACTTTAGAAACAAGTCAGTTTTAGTTGTGGCTCATCAGTGTACGGAAGGTATATTCGACAAAATTATAAAATTATAAAGGTAGGTAGATAGATTGATTTAATTCCATTTAAGTTATGTAAATGGAATTACACATAATTTAGATATATATATATCAAACAAAACGAAAAACAAAAAATGAAAATAAATCAATAAAATATTTGAAAGTATAAAAATGTCTTCTAAATTACCGATTTCAATTATTAATAAATACATAGAAAAGTTTTTGGATTCAAATGATTTAAATGACGGCGATTTTATAAAATACTGGAATAGCGATGAAAATCAGCAACGATTACAATCATACATAGATGAATACAAAATGACATCTTTGAAAAAAGATAAAGATGATGTTCATAAGAATAAGACTCCTTTTTGTGTCTTCAAGAAAGACAAATATGAATTTTTCAGAACTGTCTACCCGAATTTATCCAAGAAGGAACTGAAAACGTTTCTCGTTACAAAATGGAATGAAATCATCAAAGACAATCCAATGATCTACGAGAAATACAAAGAAGCCGCTGAGACGATGAATGAAAAAAATGATAAACGATAATTTTAATGTATTCAGTATAAGTAAATGAATAGAATTTATACCGATGGGAGCTGTATCGGAAATCCCGGGAAAGGTGGATGGGCATTCATTTTTATAAACAAAGACAATGATGAAATCCATATCAGTGATTATGATTTGAACACAACGAATAATAGGATGGAAATGAAAGCAGTCATTGAAGGATTGAAATTTTTATCAGAGAAGGAATCTTGTATCATTTACAGTGATAGCCAGCTGGTTATCAATTGCGCGACAAATAAATGGAAGCGAAAATCTAATTTGGATTTGTGGAAAGAATACGATAAAGCTTCGTATAACAAAAATATTGAATTTGTTTGGGTAAAAGGACATTCAGGGAATGAATACAACGAATTGGTTGACAAAATGGCATTTAATGAAGCTAGAAATCAATAAATGTAATTTTTTTTTTTTTATTTTTTTTTATTTCGTGTTTTTAATAAAAAAAATGAGCCGTTCAGATTACAAAAGTTTAAGCAAAGGTTATTTAGATAACACGAGATCACATATATCGTCAAATCTATTAAAAAATGTGATGGAAAATAAAAGCGTTGAAAATTTTGATTTTGACACAAACTATGATTTTTTTGGTGCGCTTTATGAACCACATAATCCAACAAAACCGCTGCCAAACGAACCATTCAGGGCTGTTATAAGAAGTTCAGATGGTATTTATCGTAATTTAATATCTATAGTTATTGTTGGTTATGTTGCTAATACCAAAAATTACAAAATTAAACTTCGTTACAAATCAAATAATAGTGTGGACAAAAACATTCAATGGTACTTCGTTGGAACAGATTTAACAAAAGTTGATAACAGAATCATATTAACTGACGATGCAAAAATCTATGAAATTCCATATAGTTCTATTGTGATACCAGAAACTAGCCCGAAAATATTTGGTTCGTTGTTAACTAATAGTGTTGATAAGTTTGTCAATGTGAATCTTGATCCCAGATTCCTAAACGCATTAAGAATATCAATGAAAAAGAATAATGAATGTTCTAGTTCTATCAAGGTTTACATTTCTAATTTTCCCATAGGCACTTCAGGCGATTATGATTATGTTAACAAACAATATTATGATTCTTTTGTAACAATAGAAGGTGAACATTTCAAAATCAAAACGGAAGATTCGCAAAAATTTTATATTGAAATTGCTTGCGAAGAATGTTGTAAATACGTCGATAATAGGTTTGATACCAGAACTAATAAAATAATACAAAAATATGTTCTAAATACTCCAACTCCTTCCGGATGCAATAATACTACTTGCCGACCAAATATCGAAAGAAATAGGGATATAGTCAAAGACACAGATTGCAATATAAAAGACCCAATACTTGTACCGAAATGTAAAAAAATAAATGGAGCAATGAATTTTACTTTGGAAGAAAACGTAAATGTTGCTTATCCAGGAATGAGAACAGTTTGCGGCGTAAATAGTGAAAAACGATATATTATTCTATCTAACACCGACCCACGATTCAAATCCGAACAAGACAAATGCAAAAATTCATTAGGATTATAATTCCATCATGGTTCTTCACTATCTTTCCCGTGGTCATCATCACATAAATATAAAATCGGTCTATTAAATGGTATGTCGTCATGAAAATGACTAAGTTGCAATGAATCAACACCTTTCTCCAAAGAATGCAAATTATGTTCACTGAAAAACGACTTCATTACAGTTTTCATTTCACTTACAACTTCTTCAAAAGACAATGAATTAAATCTAGATCTTTCTATTTTGTGTTGAAAACCATGATAGATTTTCGCGGTTATTTTTATAATAATAAAATCTTCAGTCATTTTTATTATTAAACGTTTGAATTCATAAATCAACTATCAAAAAAATGATTTTTAAAATATAGTCCTAAATAAAAAAACAGTGTTTGGAAAAAATGAAAACATCGTCATCTGCAGCAATTAAACTTTGCTGGTTTTGTGAAAAAAAATGTTATAAGTTTGTTTCAATATGCTCGGAATGCGAGATCAAAAAGCGAAAAAAATGCATAACAACAACGACGACAACGATTAATGATGCAAAAAGAATTTATACAAATATTCAATAGTGACAATGATTATATTTTTTCTTAACCCACCAATTTTTTTGGTTAAGAAAAAGCAACTTCTTTTTTATATCTTTGATAAAAGATTCTGTATGAACCTTGTTAAGTTGGTTTTTGTCTCACAATCCCTTTTGTAAATCCAATTTAGCATCAATAACGCTAATTTCGGGTGACTATACGTAACTTTTATTCCGAAATCATCCGTCACTGTATTTCCTGATATGTAATGTTCTGATAGATTTGGATAGTCTTTATGTGTACTTGTTTTCAGAAATCCTTTTATATCCTTATTTTCTAAATTCATCATGTCGGTTACATTTATGAAATGATTTGTCTTGTTGGCTCTAACAAATCCCTTGCTTGTTTTAATGAAATACTCATTATGCTTATCCTTTTGATAATTGTAAATCGGAACCAGATTATTTTTTAGATGCGTTCCGAAATTTTTGTATTCTTCATTTAATGTCCCTAACCAGTTTCCAAAGTCTTCTATCAGATCTATCGTTATCCAGGTTCCTTTATTCGTTTTTGATATTATGGCCTTTTCTGACAGTGTTGCTATTTTATCCTTGGTTTTCTTTTGTCTAAGCCATTTATCTAGACGATGAGTCTTGAATGTCAGACTATTTGCATTTATATAATAATCATCGTCAAACTCGGAAACATTCACTACTATATTCAAATCATTGTATTCAATTTCAACTGGTGTGAAATTCTGATATAATAAAATAGGGTCGTTCACATGTCTTTCTTTTTTACTATCTACTTTGGACTCTCTTTTGTATTTCTCTTCCTTTATCGCATTTATTCTATTATAGATCATTCCGGAGACTCTATGTATATCAAAGCCAAATTCATCCGGATTGTATCTAATCCAGTTTACATCTTTTATTCCTAGTTCTTTATTGACATAGTCCATGCGAGCTCTTTCATCGCATGGTTTTCTGTCAGCATGTCCATTTTCATCACATTCTATCACTATTTTATATTCGGGGAAATACATATCCAGATAATATGGACCAACCTTAAACTGATCTTCTATTTTTTCAGTTTTGAATGTATTGGCTATTCCGGATATGGATTGCTGTTCTTTACTCAAACATTTTCTATTTGTTACGTCAATGTGAAATTCCTTGAGAATGTATAAAACATCAGGAGTTAAACGTTTACGGGTTTTTAGGAGAATTTCAATAGCACCGTCTCTATTAATTAATATGGTTTTGGGATCTAACTTTGGGATTTTTACACCAGGATATTCTCTGAACTCAATTTTATTCTGTTTGGAAACGTTGACCAGTGTTTGAATTGCGTTTTTATAACCTAATAAAGCAGTTATTTCATATCCCACAAAATATTCAAAGCAGTATCCATTATTTATGTAAGAATACGTAGTTAATTCACCTTCCTCTTCGGCAATTTCATCCTCTTCACTTTCAGAATGTGATTCTTTTATGAACATGGACACATCTATATTTATTTTAGATAGAACATCTATCGCATCGGAATTAAGCTCTTTTCTTTTGCTTAATAGATCCTCAATTCCATCCTTAGTAATCAACACAACGTTAGATTTAAGTTTTGGTTCTTTTACTCCATCATAATCTTTGAAATATATTTTATTTTCATCTTTTACATTAAATTGAATAGCTTGAGGGGTATTAGTATATCCGATTAGCTCAGCGACTTTTTGCCCAATGAAGTAATCCTTTTTTAGGGGATTGTCGCTGTATACGACGAATTCTTTATCTGAAAGAGTCAGTTCTTTTTCATCTTCATCGGATGATTCAATGTGATATTCAATAATTTCGGGTTCTGTTGTCATTTTTTATTTGAAGAATCTAAGTCTTTAAATCGTCATATATTCAAAAATAAAATATATGACGATTTATTTTTTTAGATTCTTCATTTTATCTGAAACATCTGAAAAGTCTAAAAGGTCGCTAACGACATCAATTCGTTTTTGCGAATATATGACGATTTTCAACTTATAGATTCTTCATTATATCTGAAACATCTGAAAGGTCGCTGACGGTTCCAATACGTTTTTGGAAATATATGACGTTTTTCACTTTATAGACTCTTCATTTTTATGTTATAATAGGGTGAAATCGTGGTTAATTTACATAAAATGTAGTTACAAGGGGTCAAATCACGTTACCGAGTGAATACATCAGTAAAAACGATCAAAAAGTATATAAATATATACCTAAAAAAGCATGAATAATCGTGTAATTTTTTTTTTCAAAATTTTATTATCTTTGTTTTAATAAAAAAAATGTCTGCTTCCTCAAATGTAACTTCTGGATTTATTGATCTCGCCACCTTCGACGAGATTGAAAAGTATATGTACGGTGGTCCTGATGCGACTGCATACTTCGTTCGAGAGACCCGTAAAAGTACGTGGTTCACTCAGGTGCCTGTCATCTTGTCTAAGGCTTCGGGATCTCCCGCCTTTGGCACTGACTGGTCCGTGAGCATCTCTCGTGCTGGTGATTATTTGCTCCAAACATGGCTTAGATTGACCACCCCCGAAGTGATGTTGACTTCTGCCGCGTCCGTCACGTCTAACGCTAATGTCCGCAGACACCTCCGATGGACTAGAAACTTTATGCACAACATCATAAAGGAATGTAACGTTACCTTCAACGATCTAGTTGCTGCTAGATTTGACAACTATCACCTTGATTTCTGGGCTGCTTTCACTGTTCCTGCCAGCAAGAGAAATGGATATGATAATATGATCGGTAACGTTAGTGATTTGACTGATCCCCACCCTGCGATGACCAAAATCCCTTCTTATACTCTAAATCTCCCTCTACCCTTCTTCTATGGTAGAGATAGTGGTGTAGCTTTGCCAACTGCTGCTCTTCCCTACAATGAAATGAGAATCAACTTCTCTTTCAGAGATTTCAATGAATTGTTGATTATCAGTTATGATGATGAGACTACTAACAGCATTCCTGCTACTGCCGCCGATTTGGATGGTGGTGCTGCTCCCAACTTGATTGCGCATGTTTGGGCTAACTACGCCATCGTTTCCAATGATGAACGTAAGAGAATGGCCTGTGCTCCTCGTGATATTTTGATTGAGCAGGTTCAAACAGCCCCTCGTTCCAACTATGATCCTACTAGAACTTCCAGCATTGACATTAGATTCTCCCACGCCATCAGAGTCTTGTTCTTCGCTGTCAGAAATACTACTTGCAAAGCTGAATGGTCTATTTACTCTACTGCTTCCCCTACTGTCGCTGATGGTCCTGTTATCATGTTCTTCCCTGACAATGCCGCCGACCCTATTCTTCAAACCTCTCTCATCTACGAGAACACTAACCGTTTGACTGCAATGGGTTCTGACTACTTCTCCCTTGTCAACCCCTGGTTCCACGCTCCTACCATCCCTGATATCATCGGATACCACTCCTACTCGTATTCCCTTGATTTCATGGCTTTGGACCCTATGGGATCAACTAACTACGGTAAGCTCACCAACGTCAGCATCCAGCCTGAGCCTTCTGATGCTGCCAAGATTGCCGCCGATGTCCTAGGCGCCAGACAAACTTTCGAGTTCGTTGTTACTTGCGTTAACAACAATATTATCAGAGTTTCTGGAGGTAAACACCAAGACGTGCCTCCAACAGTCAGCTGCTATAAAAGATGTGATAATTCTTTTATGGAAAAACAGTGTAAATTATCACCACTAATCAGATCTAGTATGATTGAGTGTATGTAACTGGCTAGTCCACTGAATCCGATCTTTGATTCTTGGGCGAAACTATCAAATTGCGGGAAACCCCTTAGAGCTTTTGAATACTACCATAGGATAGAAATATACCTATCGGAACCAAGCGTAATGGCGTGGGCATAGTAAAAATTTCAAAAGATTGGGCAATCTGCAGCCAAGTTCTAAACCAATGATTGGTAGAATGCAGTTCAACGACTAAATGGTAGTTGGGAAATTTCTAAAAAGAGATTTTCTTAAGATATAGTCTACTCCTTTGCGAAAGTAAAGGTATCCTTACAAGCTGAATAAATAATTCAGCCTGTAAAAACCTGGAATAATTGGCCCTTGGATTTCCAGTTTTGTAGAAGCCTGATTTTGTGGCTAAAACATTTTTATACAAAACATTGTATAAAAATTGATTTTTAAATTAAAAGTTATTAATTCAAAAAACAAATAATGGACGAAACCAAAGAAGTATGGAAAAGTAAAAAGTACTATTCCAAATACACTATATCAAATTTAGGACGTGTAAAGCACATTAAAAGAAATGAAATAATTAAAGGAACTATTAATGGAGATGGATATATTCAAGTCTCATTATATCCTGATGATAATGACGTTGGATTAGAAAAAAAACCATTACGAATTCATCGTTTAGTTGCTGAGCTATTTTGCTCAAATGACAATCCTGAAAAGAAAAATATTGTTAATCATATAAACACTGATAAACTAGACAATCGTTCAATTAATCTTGAGTGGACAACAAATTTAGAAAACACTCGCCATGCTGCGGAAAATGGACTATTGTCACCAACAAATCATCGCGCTGTTCAACGAATATGTCCGAAAACTAAAGAAATAAAGTTTTATGAATCAATTACGAAAGCATTTGAGGACAATAGAGATGTTTTAAAATATGATACTTATATAATTAGTGTGTGTAATGGAACTCAGAAAACATCAGGTGGATATATGTGGAAATATGTTGAAGAAAATATAATTGAAGAAAAACCAGAGGGTAAAGAAGTTGAAGGTTTTGAAAATTATATAATTACAAATACCGGAAAAGTATACTCTAAAAAATCAAAAAGATTTTTGAATCCATCTTTAAATGGTTCTGGATACCATATTATTGATTTATACTCTACAGAATGTGATGAAACTAAAGAAAGTAAAGATTATACCCGCAAAAGACATGAAAGACGAACAAAATTTAGAGTTCATTATTTAGTTGCAAAACATTTTATTGAAAACATTGATGTGAAAACAAAAACTGAAGTCAATCACAAAGATAAAAATAGAATAAATAATAATGTTTCAAATCTTGAATGGGTCTCTCCAAAAGAAAACTTACAACACGCTCATAACAAAAAAGTTTTTCAATATGATAAAAGTGATAAACTTGTGAAAGTGTATGAGAGTTCGGTTCAAGCCTCAAGAGACAATAATATTGATCCAAAAACTTTGAGCTCAGCAATAAAAAATAAAACTTTTACTGGTGGTTTTTACTGGAAGTTTGAATCGTAAAAAATATTTATTTTTTTATACAAGCGTTTTGTATAAAAATTATCTTATTCATCCCCATTATATTTATATTTTTAACATATAGATTTTTAACATATAGATCCGTTCTATAAAAACCAATAAAATTCCAAAATGTTATCCTCGCTGTTCAACTTTATTTTTATATCAGCGAAAATATCAGTTTTCTCAACCTCTTCTATCAACCATCTGTATGTATAACGTCTTTTGTCATCAACAAACGTCCGTACGTCTTGCATTTCAAACAAAAGATTTTGCAAAACCAAATAAACATCCTCATCAAATTCAGGCTCTGTTTCTATATCCAAATTTATACTCCCACAAGTTTTACCTTCTTCCGCGCATTTAATCATTGAAGACTTCAATACTCCCACAAAATTGTTTATTGCGTTTTGTTTAATTAGTTCTCTGGTTGATATTACTTTTTTGACAAGTTCTTCCCTGAATGACATGGTTGATTACTCTAACTGGATTTTCTATAAAAATCATTTTTTTCTAAACTGTTTCCCCGTGCTTAATTCGCAAATTCAAAAGTTCAATCTCAAGGTCCTTTACCCGCAAAGTCATTTGATCTAGTTGAAATCGTAGGTCATTGTCTCTTACCAAATTCTCAACCATTTCAATAAAATTTGAAAGAGTATTAGGAGGTTTATATATTTCAGATTGATTGTGAAATCTAACGTTATAAACATTCAAAAGCTCCTTAATTTTCTTTTCAATAGGTTCACCTGAAACTTCAAATGCCTTTATCATTCTGAATTGTTCATATTGACTTTCACATCCAGTATGCTTTTTCTCACGTTGATGAATTCTACAGTCAGAATAACCAATTTTAACCAGTGATTTTCCGATGTAAGCAATATACAAAACACATTTATTTGTGTATAAAGACCAATCATACTTCATTTCTAGTTCTTCAGCTTCAATGTCGATCTCAGATAAGTCAAGTAACTTTTGAATAGGTCTTTGCAGTTTGACTTCACCTTTCGTAAATAATTCATCTAATATTTTTGAAACCTGAACAGCAAAATAAGGAGATATCCATTGAGCTAAATTATAAGCAACTTTGCGATGAATCCAAGTTCCTTGAACCTTGGAATTTAGCGAGTTAAGAATCACGGACTCGCTAATACCACCATGTTTTACAATAATTAATTTAGATTCTGGAATATTCTCAGATTTCTCTAATTCTTTTATAAATTCTTGTGTTTGTTTAAGATTATGATAATGATTGAATTTTTTGCCACCAGCTTTGCATAATTCAGTAGCATTTATCATACCATCTTTTCTAATTGGAATCATAAAATCATTGCCGTTTTTTAGAACCAGTTTGCATTCATTGATAACAAATTCGTTTTTATAAGGCTTATCAATAGATGATATACTATTCTTATTTTCTTCAAATCCCCTATCATCACATTCCTTACTCTCTTCAAATCCTCCATCATCATATTCCTTACTCTCTTCAAACCCACCATCATCACATTCCTTACTTTCTTCAACGCATCCATCCTGAAACTCTTTATCTTGTTCAAGCTCATCAAATTCTTGATGGTTCTTTATTAATTCATCTTTAGTTAAATTGTTGTAAGTTGTGAATCCTCTGTCTTTCGCTAAAACTTTTAAATCTTTCATAGACATACTATCATAAACAATCTTCGTTTCTTCATATACTGAATCCAACGGATTTCTTTCCAAAAGTCTAATCAAACCATCCTTTGTCTTGATGTGAGCATTTTGCAAATTTCTCTCTTTGCATAATTTTCTAAGATCATTTATATTCATCATTCTATAATCTTGTTTTGCGTTAACGTCTTCACCCGCTTCAATTTCGTCAATTCTATTCCAGATATTATTCTTTCTTCTATCAGCCATTTGCTGCATTCTCTCATGTAATGTTCTTAATGCTTTATTATTGGCGATTCCTATTCTGTAACCATATTGAGGTGCCAACTTTCCAAGCGCAAGACATGACATCTTTTTCCAGCTCTCAACTACATCATCTGGGATAGGTGTTTTAATCAATTTTACATAATCATGATATTCTTGAGTTGGTTCAAAACGTCTTGCTGTGTATTGATCTTTATCCTCTTCATCCGGATGATCTTTTGCGTATTCAAAAGTTGCAATCCAGGTCTCAATAATATCAGTAGATAAACCACCTCTGGCTGATTTGCCTATAAACATTCTAGCTAAATTAGTGCAGTTAATGGATTCTTTCGCTTCAATTAAATATTCATATGTAACTCCATGCTTTTTTGCTTCTTGGCAGAAATTCTTTGGGTTTGACATGTGCTGCTTTTTCGCGGTCATCGTAATTTTTGTTCTTTGTGTGATTTTTTATGCGAAATTGTGCATAAAAAATCATTTTTTAGATATATCCGATGCGAATTCAGCTTCATTTCTCCTTAATAAAATGTGATTCTTGATGTTTTTCATGGGATGATAAACAAACTTAATATGAAAATATTAATTTAAATCTAAAAAATATATCAATGTTTCAAATAAAATGAATAACAATTTAATAAATTTAGAATTTTATGAAAAAAAAATATTTTCACAAAATGGCGAAGATGGTATAGTTCAAAAATTAATTGATTGTATATATGACCATGATAACACAGATAAATATTTTGTAGAATTTGGAGTTCAGGATGGCAATGAATGCAATACGAGGATATTAAGAGAGTTATATAAATGGAATGGTCTTCAAATGGATTGTGATAATGAAGATGATAATATTAATCTTCGGAAAGAATTTATAACAAAAGATAATATAATAAGTCTTTTTCAAAAATATAATGTTCCTAAAAAAATAAATTTATTGTCTGTGGATATTGATTTCAATGATTTTTATTGTCTTTATGAAATACTTAATAATTATGATTGTGATATAATAATTTGTGAATATAATGCAACACATTTGCCGCATGAAGATAAAATTGTAATTTATAATGAGAATCATTTTTGGGATTACACAAATTATTTTGGTGCATCATTATTATCATTATATAAATTGGCTAATTATTTTAATTATTCTCTTGTATATTGTGACAAAAACGGCGTAAATGCATTTTTTGTAAATAAAAATATAATAAAAAATAAACAGTTGAATTTCAAAGATTGCAATAATATCAATGATCTATATAAAAAACCATCATATGGTTGTGGTAAAAATGGAGGACATACAGATGATTGGTTAAATAGAAAATATATCACTTTTGATGATTATATTCACAATAATCACAATAATCACAATAATCAATCAATCAATTTATATCTCTTATTATTTATAATTTTCGTGTTTATTGTAGTTATATTGTTATTTTATAAAAACTTCTTAGTAAAATGTGATTCTTGATGTTTTTTCATGTGTTAACAAACATTTGTTTTATTGGTGGAAATTCCATATGAATTCCAAACCAGTAATCTTTTGCATTGTTGTAAATAACGACATGAACTTAAACAAATTAACCATATACAAATACTCATTTATTAAAGAGCATAAATTCATTATATAATATTATCGTATGTATATAATAAAACTAAATGGATTACAATCTACTATGTAAAATACTGATGAAATGGTCTCTTGAAAATAAAGAATATCAACTTACTAATTTCATCTATAACGAGTTCAATGTTGGAATCCCTGTTTCGTATCTTTATAAGTTACCGTCACAAATGTACTTCTCTTCCATGGATAATTTTTTTAACAATTCGGATGTAAAAAAATCTAATGATAAGCATCTTGACAGCCTGTTGTCTGTTCTATCAATTTCAAAGTATGGTCCACTAATAGAATGGGATAGTAAATATGGATACCGAAGAATGCATTGATCTTATTTGTTCTCGTTTGGACAAGATGTTAACATCTTTTCTCTTAAATAAAAGACGAACGAAAAACGCTTCCCTTCACCTTTTATTTCGGAATTGCAGTGCCATTCATGAACATCCATAGCTATAAAATCCCCACCTCTGCAATTCACTCCGATTCCGTATTGAGGAAATAAAGTGTAGCCTCCTTCGTAATCACCTTCAGAGACAATAACCAGATTACCGAATCCTTGTTTAAAATCACCATAATCACGGTGCAAAGCAGTTCTAAAATTTCTATTCACTGTCACAGTAGTGAATATAGTATCTTTAATTACAAATTCGGGATCAATTTTGTCGATCGCTTTTTTTTGAATTTTGTAGTATTCAGGAACCAACTTTTTGTATATCCGGTCTATTCTCTTGAAAACGCCTAGACAGTTTTTGAATTTTTCGAAATTCTTAGAAGTAAATGCAGTTTGTCTACACTTGACACGTTTATTGGATTTATCTTTTAGTCGTGATGAACCAAAGTTAGAACTGTTGTCATAGAATCCAATCACACCACTATTAATTTTTTTAACGTTAGGAAGGGATCTGTACATCTTTCCAGTCTTTTTAGATTTCACGAGTTTGTATTTTGACTTTTGAGTTTTTATTGGAATTCCGGCAGCACTGAGACGTCTTGATGAACCACCAACTTTTTCAAAAGTTTTCAGCTTGTCACACTGTTCCTCTGTGAGAACATTTTTTCTGAACTTCAAAAGTAAAGTGCCATCTTCTTTGTAAATATCTACGTCTTTGTCGAATATCTTAATACCTTCTTCAGAAAAAAAGGTCCCTTCTTTACTTTCTATATACTTATCGCTCTCAACTTTTTTTACAGTAAGTTTCATTTTTATTTGAAATGAATATATTATTTTTAATTATATTATTTTTTTTGATTTAAAATCAGTAGTAATATAATCAAAAAAAACATTCCACACACACACAAAAATTGTGTGTGTGGAAATTTTTTTGAAATGGAGGTAATGAATTATTATATACTATACCATATACTCCAAAAACAAATGCGATAGAAAATTGGTTTAGTCAGTTAAAACATTATCTTAAAAAGGATGGTGTATTATCGTTTGATTTACTAAAACAAAGTGTTAGAAATGCAATAAGAAAAATCAAACCAGAAAACTATGTTAATTATTTTCGTTTTGCATATAGAAAAGAAGAGTTAAGGAAATATGAAAAGAAAAAATCAACCAGATATAGAAGTCCAAAAAATTATAAATAAAAAATTGATTTTTTAATTTAAGAATGTACGATAATTTGTAATAACTATGATTAAACTGATTAAACAAGATTCAGTAAATCGCCGTAGATTCGATTATCAAGCATTGTTATCCTTTGTATCAAATAATAAGATACACCTTCTGAATAAATATGATGATAACGTAAAACGAGAAACTCAAATAGTATTCAACTGTTTAACATATGGATGTAAATCTGAAATATCATTAAGTTTAAGATCACTCCTAAATGGTAGTGGGAGTCATTTATTCTGTAAATATTGTATATTCTTACAGAAAGCAAAAGATAAGCATGGTGACAAATACGATTACTCAAAAGTCATATATGAAGATTCAGACACGAAAGTCATAATTGTTTGCGAAAAGCATGGAGAATTTCATCAGTTACCATCAAATCACTTGGCGGGACAAGGGTGCCCAGATTGCGCAAGAGTACAAACCAATCAAAAAAGGAAACTAACAACGGAAGATTTCATTTCAAAAGCGAAAGATAAACATGGAGACAAATATGATTACTCTAGGGTAAAATATGAAAATTCAGAAACAAATGTCATTATTATTTGTAAAGCAAAAGATGAGGATGGGTATATTCATGGAGAGTTTCCCCAAAATCCTGGAAATCATTTTAGGGGAGTAGGTTGTCCAAAATGTTCGGGAAAATATAGACCAACAACTGAAGACTTTATCGTCAAAGCAAAAAAGAAGCATGGTGACGCAACATACGATTACTCTGAAACGGTCTATAATGGAAGTGATATACCTGTAATAATAAAGTGTAAGGTTCACGGGAACTTCTTAAAATCTCCGAAGACACATCTGAGAGGCGAAGGTTGTCAAAAGTGTTCCAGAAATTACGAACCTACTACTGAAGGATGGATAGAATATGCTAAAACTATTCATGGCGATAAATATGATTACTCGAACGTTATATACAATGGATCTGATAATAAAGTTATAATCATTTGCAAAGAGCATGGAGAATTTCCTCAGACACCATCAAATCACTGTAACAACAAAAATGGCTGTCCTAAATGTGCTAATAATATTAAATTTAATACCGAACAATGGATTTCAAAAGCAACGGAGAAACATGGTGATAAATATGATTACTCGCGAGTGGTTTATAATATATCTAGTGAAAAAGTAATCATTATTTGTAAAGTTCATGGAGAGTTTGAACAAGGAGCAAATAGTCATCTAAAGGGTAGTGGATGTAATAAGTGTGGTTGTATTGTGACTGGTAATAAGTTGAGATCGAACAAAGATGATTGGATTGCTTGTTGTTCTAAAATTCATGATTATAAATATGACTATACAAAAGTCGTCTATTCTACTAAAGATGACTACGCTACTATTATTTGTCCTAAACACGGAGAATTTGAACAAACTTTAGGAAGTCATAAAATGGGACATGGCTGTGCTAAATGCGAATTTGAAAATAATGGGGATAGAAATAGAAAATCATTAGAAACGTTTGTGGCTGAATCTCGAGAAATTCATGGTGAAAAGTATGACTACTCCAAGGTTGAATATATAAATGGTCATACAAATGTAACAATTATTTGCATGGAACATGGTGAATTTCCAATGACTCCTAGTAGTCATATTCATCATGGAAGTGGCTGCCCTTCATGTTCAAAGTTCAAGTCAGAAAATTTATGCCGAAGTATTTTACAAGAATTGACAGGATATCAGTTTATCAAGATACGACCGTCTTTCTTACAAGGATTAGAATTAGACGGATATTGTGAAGAATTAAAGATTGCGTTTGAGTATCAAGGTGAACAACACTATTATTATAATCCTCATTTTCATCGCAACGGAATAAGAGATTTGATTAGTCAAAACCTTAGAGACAAGATTAAAAAAAACATTTGTGATAAGACAAGAATTAGATTAATTATAATACCCTATAGATATACTTTTAAAGATATTGAAAAGATGACATGTTATATAAATTCTTTCTTGAAAAATATTTCAATAAAAAATGAGGCTGATTCTTGAAAAATTTTTATATAAATAAAAAATTGATTTTTAAATATTATTTGATATTTAAAAATTAAATAATGGAAAAAGAATCTCCTGATATATCTTATTACAAATGTATTAAAACATCGCTTAAAAGCATTGCTAAAAACGAGTTTGTCATTTCTAAACTTAACAATACTGCTATTATGTCTAATAAAATTGTTATTCACTCTTTGCAATTTTTAAAGTTGTATCTTATTCATCTATTTGACAATAATCAAAAACTACCTGTTATAAACAAACAATTTATAAATTCCATACTTAAAACTGTTTGTTCATCATCTGCCAAAGGCAGACCTCCAAGTGAAACAACTAAAGGTATAAAAGATACTCTTAAAATATTTTATGATTTACATTATGGAGATTTACAAGGCGAAGAACTCAACTATGTTCATATGAATACTATTTTAGATTATCTTTGTATTGATATTATTACCATGTACGAAAATAATATAAAACAACACTTTATAGAGTGCATTGAAAGATATGTTAATGTTGTTTGGAAAAAGAAAGCGATGTTAAAGTTAATTAAAAAGAAATATAAAACGCCTAATATAAGAAATAAGTATGTAAATAAACTTTGTATTCAATTAAGAAATATAAAAGATGATATTATCAATAACGAAAGAAGTAAAAAGTCATCAAACATATATCATTCGTGGATTGATAATGAAATCAAACACTTATTACCAAATAAAAAGTTTCAAAAAGATAGTGTTTATTACGATTTAATGTGTTCTCCGCAAGATTACCTACCAAGTATGTTTTATATGATGAAAAAAGTAGAGGATTATGGGGAATCGCTTAATAATATATGTCCTTTAAGAAGTGATGTTATACCAAAATATATTCGTATTGATACAACTAGTCTGGTACACCTTTTATTCACTAAAAAAGAAGGAAATAAAGGTTATTATACAACAAAAGGTAATTTAGTTGAAAACCAAGATAAAATATGGAAATTCTTTTTCAAAACAGAAAAGAAATGTTTTCATCTTGAGGACAATTATGGGTATAAATTTCATCATATGATAGAAACAGATGGTATTGGTTGTAGTATCTTACTATTGAGAAAAGATTTAATTGGTAAGAAAGTCAAGAGTCCGAAGATAAGTTTGAATACTGAAAAATATATAGATGAATTAACTGAAAATGAGTATGATAATCTGAAAAAACAAAATATAGTTGCAATTGATCCTAATTTAAGTGATTTAATTTATTGTATCAACGATAAAGGTGAGAAATTTCGTTATACGCAAAATCAAAGGAGAAAAGAAACAAAATCAAAGAAGTACAGAAATATATTACAAGAAAATAAATTAAGCACAATTATAGAAGGTAAAACTATAGTTGAATATGAAACCGAATTAAGTCATTATAATAAGAAAACTTTAGAGTTTATAGGATTCAAAGAGTATATTAAACATAAAAACAATATGAATATTAAAATAAGTAATTTCTATCAGAAATACATCTATAGAAAATTAAAATTAAACATTTATATTAATAGAAAGAAAACAGAAATAAAAATGTTAAACAGATTTGAAAGTATATTTGGAAAACCATCTGATACTATAATAGGTTTTGGAGACTTCGAACAATATAAACATAGAAAATATAAAGAACCTGTTAAAGGAAAAGGATTTCGAACTTTATTTAGAAAAGCAGGATATAAAGTATATTTAGTAGATGAATTTAGAACTAGTTGTAGATGTAGTTCATGCGAAGGAGAATGTAAAACATTTAGAGAATGTGAGAATCCAAGACCTTGGAAAAATAATCGTATTATAAGACATGGACTTATCAAGTGTAAAACTTGTTTAGGGTTATGGAATAGAGATACAAATGCGTCGAGGAATATATTACATATAGTAAAAAATGAGATAACAAGGAAAGGAAGACCAGAATATCTCAGACGAACTAAAAGTTCATTCAGTGGTACTACATCGGTATCGGATTAGCAATCCCTATGTTTAAAAATACATAGACAATCCAAAATTTACACAGACTGCTAAGTCTAACCTTGAAAATAAAGATTCTAAAACCGGCGTTTTAAATCTTCAAGGGTGTAAAAGATGACAATGGTGACTTATTGTATGTTTGCACAGATACAAGTAGAAGCATGTTCAGATTCAAAGATAGTGACGGTGAAATCAAAAAAGATCCTGAAGCAAAGAAACTTATATCTTATATGGTAGACGCCGGGATAAAAGGAAAAAGTGTGCAAATAGCACAACAATGGTGTAAGGATGAATTTGAAAATATAGATATAACAAAGTATCAAATCATGGATATACCACAGCAACTCATTCTGAAAATAGATGATGATAATAGCACTTTTAAACGGGAACTGGCATCAATGACATCCGTATAAAAAACAATGCGATCAATAATATAAATAGACCGAATAATATTTTATAATTGACGGAATCGTTTTCATTTTTTTTTCTACTTAGAAAATTTTTATTAATGTAGACAGAGTGGAATCCAGATTTCAATTTATAAAAGTTGGGAGATAATTTATCCTCTACAATTTGATAATTACATATATTTGGCTGGTCTAATTCAAGCAATATTTTATCAAAGCTGACAATATCTTCACCTATGCTATCTAAAACATCACAAAAACAACCTTCGCAATCGACAACTAATGTATTAAATGACAAGTTGTATTTTTTGCATAAATTTTTATATGTAATCGTTTCAATTTCATCAATCCCATCACTTCCATCAGAAATGTAAGTTCCGTAACCATCATGATTTATTTTCAATTTTGTTTTATTCGTTATAATTCCTGTAAATATTTCAAATTTACAACCATGATTTTCTCTATTCATTCTTAAAGCATCTATAACATTCAGATCTGGTTCAATAACAACATGATTTTCTTTGTTTTTCAATAAATTGTTTATAATTGTAGAAACAGTTCCGTATCTACCACCTAATTCAAGAACAATGTCATCTTTACGTATGTACTCCATCGCATCATTTTGCTCTTCAACTTCCAAAACATTAGTGTTTATAAAAAAATAATCTTCATTATAATGTGGTATCATTTATTCTTTTTTTTTGTTTATTTCTTTAAACTTGACTATAAGTATCTTAAGAACCATTTTGTATATTGTAATTACAATGCGATTGTGATTTAAGAAATAATAAATAGAGTATATAAAAATGACGAAAGTGGCATTAATAACAGGAGTTCAAGGAATGGATGGAAGTTTTCTGGCAGAACTTCTTTTGAGTAAAGGATATATCGTGCATGGAGTAATAAGAATGAAGTCTGAAATATCCGGTAAACGTCTTAGTGAAATATATCAAGATCGTCACGAGAAGGACGTTTCGTTTTTCCTACATTATGCCGATTTGACAGACACAAGTAGTATTGATAGTGTAATAAGAAATGTTCAACCCGACGAGATATATCATTTAGGTGCGATGAGTCATGTCCGCGTATCATTTGACATACCAGAATATGTCGCAAACTGTGATGCAACAGGAACTTTGAGAATTCTAGAATCGATCCGCAAAAACATAAATAAACCCATCAAAATGTATAATGCATGCACAAGTGAATTATACGGAGGTATATACGAGGAAAAGCAGAATGAATTGACTCCATTCTGTCCCAAAAGTCCGTATGCATGCGCGAAGCTTTATTCCTTTTGGATATCAAAAATATACAGAGAATCTTATAATTTATTTGTCGTGAATGGGATACTTTTTAATCACACATCATATAGACGCGGTGATACATTTTTAGAGCAAAAGGTCGTAAAAGGTGCTGTGGCAATCTCAAAGAATAAACAAGACTGTCTATACCTCGGAAATTTATATTCAAGTAGGGATATAGGGCATTCAAAGGACTATGTCAGAGGAATGTATTTGATGCTTCAACAAGACGCTCCGGATGATTATGTTTTGGCCACGGGAACAAAGTATTTCATTAAGGATATAGTAGATATGGTGTTTTTGAAGTTGGGGATGACATTAACTTG
>Ga0214923_10001330_pt1 | contig 35320 bp, 18 predicted proteins | sample LL1510_MetaG_FD_177993 | JGI IMG/M metagenome (GOLD analysis project Ga0214923, IMG submission 177993) | Freshwater microbial communities from Lake Lanier, Atlanta, Georgia, United States - LL-1510 | ecosystem: Environmental > Aquatic > Freshwater > Lake | place: USA: Georgia | collected...
TTATCGCCCGATTCGCCTTTTTCGCCTCGCGGACCTTGCGGGCCCAATTTGCCAAAATCGCGCTTCAAAATTTCCCCAACGGTATCACGTAATTTCTGCGAATCCAAACCAGTTGCCGGGTCCATCACAGTTTCGATATGTGCCAACCGGGTTTCCAGTTCTTCCACATAAGCGGCCATTCCATCCATTTTCAAGCTCATATTCCCTATTAACTCAGTGTATTGGTCGAGTTTGCCATAGATAATTTTCAGGTTCCCGACTATTTTATCGACTGCGAGACCGAGTGTTTCAGTTGCAGATAATTCAGTTAATCCAGTTGTACTACTCATTCACCACCAGTCAATACTAATCTTTACTAATCTCTTTTACCACTCTGTTACACTCTTTATTAATTGCTGACAACTAATTTTGTATAAGTTAAATTTATTATTCCAATTGGTACCGTCAAGTACCTAATTTAAGACCACCCTATTCGGGTGGCAATTAGGTACTTGACTAGTGGAGTTTAGTATGGTCTTAAATACCATACTAGACGGTACCGTGTGGTTCCGATTACTCGTATCGCAGCTTTGCTGACTCACCACAAACGCCACTACGAAAGTCCTAATTCAATAGCTCTTCAGAGCTGTAAAAGAATTATGGACTTGACGGTAGCCAAAAAGAAACAGAATCAGACAAACACTGCTTGCCAACGACCCCAAAGTTTATAACTCATGAATATCGCACATAGGGCAATCACCACTAGGAATCCGATTAGTCCCCAATATTCCCATTTAGTATATTTCCCACGTGATTCACTAATCCCGGAATTCACAGCGACAACCTGCCCGGTAGTGTCATGATACTTCATTTCCTTGGAAACTATATCTTCACGGGATGAAAGAGCATTTTGCCGGGTGGTAATCTTATCTAATAATACGGTTAGCCCGGCGATTTGTTTGCGGCGTTCATTAATTAATCCACCGATGATTTGCTGGACTTTTGCAATCTTAGTGGACCCGGACTGCATTTCGGCCTGTTGAATCTTAAGGGATTCCAGACTAAGTTTATTCAACTCTTGGTCGATGGCATATAATTCCCGTCCTGTGATTTCAGTCTTCATACTATATGCCAAGCTATCTAATAAGTCAGTTGTCATCCCAGGTGTCCTAGATGCAGCTAAATCGCGGTAGTACTTCATGAGTGGACCATCTTCGGCGACCATACCGGAAATCTGGTCGCGTAATCCATTTAAAAATTCAATTTGTGCTTCTACTAGGTAATATTTGCTACGGGCTGCTTTGACATCAGCTAATACATTATTAATAATTGCTTTGGCTTCGGCGGTGTCATATGCATCTTCGGGTGCCATGCCATTGGCGGCAGATCCATCGGTACCATCTAGAAACTCTAGTTCCCAAACCCTGCCTTCACGCCCGCCACTTAGACCAACTACTATCCCCCCGATTTTATTGTCATTTCCCTGTACCGCGGATAAGTAATTACCAGGTTTTGCAACAGATTCAAATTCATATTTCCCACCGTCAAGTGGCATTTGCTTGAATAGGCACTCACTAGTAAGCTCAGAATTATCCGCAATGAGTAATAATTCTTTGGTAGTAGGGTCAATAGTTACGCGTATATAATATTTGGTTGCCTGGTTCTGAATAGTATAATTACCATCTTGTCGTAATTCGACGACAAATACCGAATTAATAGCACTATCTGCAGAATTTGTATCAACCGGTGTCAAATATAATACCCCGGTGCCAGGCCGAATAGTCATATATATCGGAGATTTATCTTCATCATCGGCATCACCGGCAGCACTGCTATTCTCAGATGGCTTTTCACTGAATGTACCTTTGGCGTCTACTACCCCTTTACGGTTGGTCTGCCGGTAATACATGTCAGAATTCACTAGCCGGAAAAATGCGGTATAGCTAGGACGCTTACTGACATCGTAACCTAATTCATCTTTGCCTTGTTTAGGGGACATCCCGAAACTTATTTCAGCTGAAGTTTTAGCGTCGGGAATGCCTTGTACTGCACCTGCAACTGCCCGTGAAAGACCGGTGCTAGGTAAATATATTTGGGAACAAGCCTCGAAATCTGTTTGACTCAGTACGCCTTTGTCAAGCAAGTTGTGGCATAGTAGTAATCCTTTATCCCGGGTTTCTATTTCATTCATTTATTGGATTAGTTAGAAAAATAAAAAATATATTGACTTAATTTGGCAAACCTCTTTGTAACACATTGATTTATTTCTTTTTCATTGTAATTTTTGATTGCAGCTTTTGTGCCTTTCTAGTAGTTAATTTATAAATCTTTTTGGATGACCCACCTTTTTGGCTATATTCATTAAGTATGTCTGCTATTTTTTGTTGGTAATGTGGGTTTTTTACTTTACTAGTCAGGCGTTTAATATAATTGATTGCATCTGGTAAGTCATCTTCATTAACTCTATTAAGAAGACCTGATAATTTTGCAAATATATTTGATTTCTCCTTCATTTCTTCATTTAACGAGTTTTCTTTATATTTTTTCTTAAATTCTGCTACAGATATTTTTGCATTTGCTTCCATTTTTGGTTCTACAGCACCTTGTTTGTTTGCTGATTTTCTTTTCAGCAAACCAAAAAAAGCTGCGGCATCTTCTTCTGTTTCTTCAAATGTAGCTTCATTCTCTTCTTCTATTTCTTCAGATGTAGCTTCCTTCTCTTCTTTTGTTTCTTCATATTTGGCTTTTGCTTTTCCTGCCTTATCTGCTGCTTTAGCTGCGGGTTTGGATGCTTTAGCTGATGCTTTAGCTGAGGGTTTGGATGCTTTAGCTGATGCTTTAGCTGAGGGTTTTGCTGCTTCTGCTGCTTCTGCTGCGTTGGCTGCGTTGGCTGCTTTGGCTGATTTGGCTGCGTTGGCTGCTTTGGCTGCTTCTGCTGTTTCTGCTGTTTCTGATTGCGTTTTATTACGCAAATGTGGTGGTATATATCTGTTGACTGGGTTTACTGGATTCGCCTGTGCCACCGGTTGCTTTGCATTGGCTGGTGCTGCTGCTTCTGCTACTGGTACTACTGCTGCTGCTTTTGCTGCTATTGATTGCAATTGTGGTAGTTTATACATTCCGGCTGGTGTTGGGGAAGGCCTATCTTCCAAACCACGCCTTTGTGCTGACCAATTTTGTACTCTAGGCTGTGCTGCTGCTTTTGCTTTTGCTGCTACTGGTGGAAACTGTGGTGGTATATATATTCCAGCTTTTGCTGCTACTAGTTGCTGTTGGTTGGCTACTGCTAGTGCAGTGTTGGAATTTAAAACTTTTGGTACAAGAGGAGAAGGCATTTGTGTAACAGCACTCATATTATTCCCTAAAGCTCCTATAATACCATGTGATGGTTCTTTCAATTCACGTATTGATGCACTACCAGAAGATACATGTTCTTGCATTAATTCTAGTGGAACCGATGCTTTTTCCATGCGTAATGGCAATTCTGCAATTAATTCTTCAAATAACTGCTGATTTAAATTTATTTGATACAAACAACCTATCACAAAATCTCTGTTTCCTTTAGTATCGCATTCAAATACTAAATTATTATAATCAAATAGCGTATAATCATCTAATTTAGGACTTATTTTATCAGTTGCTGTTCTAGCAATTGCGTCAACAAGTTCTTTTATAGTTTTTATTTCTTCGTGATTGGGGTTCAATAAAAAGGACGATAATGATATACGTGGAGGACTAGCTCCTTCAGGTTGTATAACTCTGACACAAACAACAAATGGATTGAATGATCTTTGTACTAAGGATTTAAGTAAGGATTCTGTTATTTCTTCGGCTGTTGGTTTGTAATCTAACGCCCATCTATTAAACATTTTACGCCGTACATGAAATTGCCTCACCCAAAAAGGTGATGCAAACCATCTTTGCCAGTATTTTTTTTGTGTATGTCGTTTTTCAATATTTCCTGCCTTTTCTGCTTTTGCAGCTGATGCTTCTGTCTTTTCTGCTTTTGCAGCTGATGCTTCTGTCTTTTCTGCTTTTGCAGCTGATGCTTCTGTCTTTTCTGCTTTTGCAGCTGATGCTTCTGCCTTTTCTGCTTTTATATATTTTCCCTTATATTCACCATCTTCATCAAAATTTATAAAATCATTTTCTATTAGTTTATCACTAAAAAATTCTTTAGATTCCGGTAAAAAATCATCATAATCTATATTTTCTTGTCCGCGACACGATTTCATTTTTGAACTTGGACGTGCATCATTAAAATATGGTATATATAGCCAATTCATATATAAATGTGCCCTTGCAATTATACCTGCATCACTTTCCATAGGCATTATTTGTTGTATAATTCCATTTGTACCACCTACATCATTTAATCCATATATATTATATTTACCCATTTTCATATTATATAAATTGCTACATAACATACGGTCACTAAGTTTATCCCTATGTATTTTATCCGGATGTAGTGATATATCTACAAATTCGTACCCCATTTCCTCAAATATTTGCTTTTTTGTTTGTTTGGTACGTTGATTTACTTCATTAAAACCATAATTGCCTACATTCTCTGTTGAAATGTAAACTTTTTTATGTAAATGATCGAAAATACCAAATACACCAAATGATTCAGATAAATTATCTGTAAACGCACAATTACCTCTTAATGTAGAACCTAATTTATTTGACATGAATAAAATATGGAAATCAGATGCGGGTTCATAGCCACATTTATTAAATTTACACAAATCACAATAATGCCTGCCAAATAAATGAGATAACACTACATGTTCTACAATTCCATTAGGTTCTTGAGTCGTGGGGTCTATATCAACTGCACCGTATAAACTAACACCTGATAACTGACTAATTATTCTAAAATATTTATTGTATACATTTTGGTTAAGATCCTTACAGACCACTTCGGCTGATTTTTGAGTTTCACCAGTTTTTCTCAATGCTTTTATAGTTTCTTTGTTAAATTTCATATCGCACATCATAACTTTATGTTTCAGTAATTCTGCTATTTTGGTGTTCATATTTGGTGTTGCATCATAATTTATTCTTTGCCTATGAACTTCCCTATAAAACAGACTAAGTTCCAATTTTAAAACTTGCATGTTATATTCATGAAGACACATAAACTCGTCAGGTGTTAATACCATATCATTCGCTAGTTTTTTTATAACTAAATATTTATGATACCTATCTGGTGATAATACTAATTCAAACGTACCTTTAATTGACTTACAACTGTGTAAATCTGTAACCTTTGCGTTAGTGAGGTTGGTGCGATTTTTTGAATACCATGCCGAAAAATCCTCAGGCATTTTACGCTTTTGTTCTGTGTTAAGTATAACTTTAACAGGTGAGTTTGATGCTGTAGCACCAGCTGATGCACCTTTATCCTCTCGTGGTGGTTTTTTTTCTTCTTTTCCCTTAGTAGTTTTAGATGCCATTATTTGATTTATTTATATTATAATAAATAAAATAAAGCTGGCAAATGTCAACAAATTTGTCACCACAAAAAGGTGGTGATAAACTAGGTCAGGGTGGGTTTGGTTGTGTAGTCAGACCGGCAATTGCATGTAGACGAAAACAACAACCGCCACCAAATTCGGTTTCCAAAATTACATATGTCATACCAGGATATGAATCAGATTATGAAGATGAACTACGTATGTTGAAGAAAATCCGTACGATTGATCCCGACCAGAAATATTTTATTTCAGTATTTGATGAATGTGAATTAGATACCAACGCATCAAGTAAACGTAATCCAAAAGATTTGGTGGAAGTATCATTTGAAGATGAAGACCTAGAAGAATTCAGTGTGCGTAAATCAGAACCAAAATACATATCCAATATGAAAAAACAGGATATCCAAAAACAATATTGTTTAGTGGATTCAGACCTGGAACCTAGGAATCAAATACAAGTATTCGGTGGATATGGTTTAGATGAACTCAACCCAGATACACACTCCAAAATTTATAACGCCATCCGTAAAAAATATAAATCAGTAGTACGTCATCTTATACATGGATTACATGTAATGCACCGCAATCGGATAGCTCATCGTGATATAAAGGAATTTAATATGCTAGGTATGCTAGCCCCAATTTCACATCGCAATCAACGCCAACTAAAAAAGATTAATAAACATACCACTAAAAATCAGCATGACAAAACAAATAAATCTAAAATACACACTCAAAGACAGACCAAGAGAAAACTTGCGGCTAATCCATTGGTACGCTATATAGATTTCGGGCTGAGTGAATTTATAAATCCAGGTCAAGATGAGGGCGGTATTCGGAATTTTCATTGGTCCGGTACAGATGGATATATTCCCATTGAGTATTTAATTTTATATTATATGCGGGATTATATTAATACATATGGTATATCAACAACAAGTCAACCAGATAATAAGAAAAAAATAATAGATAAAGTTAGTGATAGGTATCAACGAAAATATAAGAGTTTCTATGATGATATACATGTAGAGCAAAGTCTTATGTCACCAACCCGCACAACTCACTCATTTTTTAACACTGATGAAATTTCTAAGATTTTTGACCGGCTTGTCAAAAGTCTGTCTGACGGGACATTCTATAAACTACAGAAAACAGATTACACCGGATTGGTTTATAAATCTGATATATTTGCACTAGGCATTACACTAGCATTCATCCGCCGACACTATAGATTGCAACATGACAGGGAACTAACGAATTTAATTACGAAAATGATAAAAATATCAGCTGAAGACCGACCTACGACATTGGAATGTTTGAAACATCCATTTTTCTCATAAAAAATGTTTGAAACATCCATTTTTCTCATAAAAATAATCAATTATTCACTCACCTTTTTAGCACCTGGTATTATTTTGTTTTTAGCAGTTTTGAACTTATCTAGGATACTTTGCGGCATTTGGCTGGCAATACTTAAGGTATTACCCATATCGCTAATAGAAAATACATTATATAAGACAAAATTTGGGCGGATTTTAAGTGTTTCTTGTAATGAGCTGCCTTTAATAGTACCTTTAATGGGTGAATATTTGAGGTAATAATTATTACTAGTGCCTCCCGGGTCACTATCATATATACCTAGATGGGTATGGAACGCAAAATAGAGAGCCATCATAATACGTTCGGCTAAGCTGAGTTTATATACATCTCCTAGATCCACCGGATTCTCTGCCGTATTGACAAATAACCCGCGCAAACTCATATCAGGTGCATTCAAGTATTCTTTTAGTTTGGTTTCCCTATACTGTTGTGCGTCTTTTACTAATTGTTGGCGTTCACGTTCGGCTGGGTCCATTGGTGGTCCACCTGCGCCACGGCCATTTGCACCCCTACCACGGCCATTTCCTCTAAACCCACCTGCACCCCTACCACGACCATTGCCTCTAAACCCACCTGCACCCCGACCGCGGCTAGGACCGCCGCCGATACTGCCACCACTTTGTATCAGCGGGCAATTCGCACGTAATCGGTTAATGCATCGCTTGACACCTAGATGTTCGGCCATTGCATTTTCACACCCAGGACGGCCACCAACAGCTTCCTCCCAAGTATCCAGCCAAACCCGGGTATCTAGACCATCAGTGCCCCAACCACCAGTTTGTACTCCAGAAATACTATTAATATTCGCCTTGATACTTTTTGCCATTTCTACGAATTCGTCAGTACCGACAGCTGGAATATACATATCCCCCATTGAGTCGGTTGGGAAAGCAGAAACTCCGCCACCACCAGTTTGCCCGTAAATCTTAATTAAATTCAACGCATTCATCTTCTTGATATTCCCGAGTGCAGTCTGTGCCAATTCCTTTATGGCCGATGTAATATCCTCCATCTTACTCCGCTTAATCATATACTGTTTCTCCCAATATGGTTTTATATAATCGGGTTGTTCGACCCATTGTAAGTATAAATTAACCATAGTTAAATGGTCGCCAGCAGGGTGGGTGAATTCGCCTAGAATTTTAACAAATTGTGCTAATAATTCAGGGTCTTCTTCCTTACCTTTTGGTACAAAAAACATATCAGTATAACTCATACATGATTTAAGTATGGCACCCAAAAACAAGACCTCTTTAAGTATACCTAAATAATATCCCATGATTACCAAGCGGGCAATATATGTACCGGCTTTACCAAATGAAGAACACATCCGGCCTAATTCAGTGGGTTCGCCGTATATATCAACATAATCATAATCTAGCAAATTTCGCAACCCAACTTTGAGCCCGTCTTTATAATTCTGTGGTGGTTCAACCATATTAGCAATGAATTCCAATAATTTATTTATTCCGCCAATGTGTGGCAATAGAATCAAGGATAGTAATTCTTCAGTGATGTCTTTATGCATAATTTCGGGGTCAGGGAATCCTACTAGTGCATCCCATTGTGGTTCGCTATATACTTTGTAGCAAATACCATCATTAATACGACCGGTACGACCGCAGCGTTGTTTGATATTAGCTTGTGCTGTAAGACCTTTGAATTGTTTGATACCATAATTGGCTGCATCAAACCATACATATACAGCCATACCACCATCTATTACCCATGCCAATGGCTCACCGAAAGTGGTAGATGATTCGGCGACTGGTGTACTAATAATGACTTTCAAATCATATTTTTGGCCGTCATCTGGAATGAATGACATACCTTTCTCATCCTTAGCAATTTTATCATTTAATTCATTTATATCCTTAGTGAGAACTATGGTAAACGGATGATATTTGTATTTGCCTTCGGCCCAATTCCTGTCGATTGCCTGTTTCAGTTTCATACATTCAGCACCAGATGTTACGAACCCTAGAATATCTCGGCCATATTTGAAAAACCGGCCTTTGTCACCAACATTACCTGGTCCCATAAGCCGTTCCATTTCAGTATTATCCTGTAATATGGCATCAATCTTATTCTGGACTTCTTCTACAACTTTCATTGGAGTAACTGGCTTGGGTGAATAGAGTGTTTCCAATTTGAAAGTCGTTTTTACACCTTCCGGATTATATAAGTTAAATTTATGTCCCATACCTAACCTATTAAAATATTGGATGAATACTTCCTCATTAACTGTGGCACTCATAATTATAACGCGGAATTCAGGCCTGCGTTTACATAAATCAACTATTAGGCCAAGCAAAATATCAATATTAGTACTACGCTCATGGGCTTCATCGATTAGTATCCCATAATATCCATCTAGGTTAGGATTAGTTTTCATCATAATGGATTTGATAGTACCATCAGTTGCGAATAAAAGTTTGGTGGATTTGTCGTCTTTCTCTTTTTCATCACCATACCGGATACCGACATAGAAGTCTTTTTCCCGTTTTTTGGTTTCGCCAGTTACAGGGTCTTTCCATTCAAACGGTACATCCATACATTTAGCAGCCCAATCACCTGCACCTATAGTTGTTGCTTTACGTGGTGTAGTACAAATAATGGCTTTTTCATACCCAAAATAATGCGCCATAAGTTTTGGTACGATGACTGTTTTACCTACACCAGTTGTAGCAATGAGTAGAATAAATTGATAATTATGTATCCGGCGGAGAATATCAAAACGGTCTTCAAATGTTTTCAATCCAGACCATCCTTTATTTACACCATCGACCATTTTGACTGCATATTTTTGATATATTGGATTGTATGGTTCGCCGGTGAAAGGATTAGGATATCGGCCTTCTGGGTCTAGGATACCATCGGGTCGTAATCTTAGTGTCATTTATTAATATATCTTGTTGTTCGGCGGTTATTATTTATTTATTGTTTCAGGAGCCTAGATATTCAAGGTTGTCCTAGCTATGGTTTCTAATTTATAATAAGGTTAAAAAAGATGAAAAACTAATTACCGTAGACACTGAGTTTTTAGCCCAGTCCTCTAGGCACTGACAAGGGCGGACTGGTTCCGCCCGTCCTCTAGGCACTGACAAGGGCGAACTGGTTCCGCCCGTCCTCTAGGCACTAACAAGGGCGGACTGGTTCCGCCCGTCCCGTCCTCTAGGCGCTGACAAGGGCGGACTGGTTCCGCCCGTCCTCGACGTTACCGTCTTAAACTCCACTAGTCAAGTACCGCCTAGTATGGTATTTAAGACCATACTAACCTCTACTAGTTAAGTACATTATTTAAGGCCATCCGAATAGGGTGGTTATGGTCGGTGGCGAAGCCACCTTGTCTTAAATTAGGTACTTGACGGTACATTTGCTAACACTTGTTAAAGTAAGTTAAGAATATGTTGCCAAATCTATGGTAAAATGGCAACATACGATTATCAACACCTACTAGACCAAACGTTTCCGACACGCGTGTCTCATAGGCAACATATTAAAACGAGATACGCACAAACATTATCAGACTTTCCGAATAACATAGATTTCTTGCAACCTGTTCCAGAAAATGGATTAGTTGTCCTAGCTGAATCACGAAGTACAGCAGGACATGATTTAAAAACACAACCGGCACATGAATACAGGTTTGCATTTAATAATTGGCAAATAGAAATAGATACGGATAATGGAACAATTAAATTCATTAATCCGGACCATTCAATTAAAAATAATTCAATTAAAAATATCAAATGCCTTTATAATCATATTGAATTCTTGTCAAAGCTAAGTGATTATGAAACCATGCATTATGATGTGTATACAAAGGGTAGATTTAGATTGTCATCAGAACTCTCGCAACTAATATGTGAATTGATAAGGAATATTCAAACCGGAATAAAATATGAAGATGTGAGTTATGCGACTACTGGGCTAACAACTAAAATTACTCAAGAACCAGTAAATACTAATACTGCAATTGTATTTAATGGTTGGGTATATACACGTAACCGGCCGGTTTATAATTTTAAGTTTGAGTATCCTGAAGTTATTGTGCCATAACCGAAGTATTACCTGTTACCGCCTAGTATGATATTTAAGACCATACTAACCTCCACTAGTTAAGTGCCTACGGTAGGCTTATTATTTAATGTTAATGGTACCGGAATGCTTACTAATATATTCTTGTTCGTACTTCTTAACTTGGGCTTTAGCATAATCCCGGAATGACATTATTTTTTGCCCCGTTTTCTTAATATATCCGGGATTACAGTCTTCGGTTGAATGATAATTAATCAATTGGTCGAGTGTTTTCTGATAGGGTTTGGGTACGGCATCCCGATGTGTATCAATTAACTCATCTAGGTAATTCAAATGGGACATAGCGATATTCCCAATAATATTATCAGCATCACCCACATTTACTTCGCCAGTCTCGGAAATATACTTCACTTCCTTTTTCCCATTTCCCAAATAATAAATATTCTTATTTCGGTCGTCCTTATATATATGGTCGAGTAGACAATCGAATGCCGTGAAAATCCGGCCGACAATTTCCACTTTAGCTTCTTCGGTTAGGTGCTCCTTTGCCTCTTGAGTAATACAATTTATGGCGACATTGATGATTTGCCGGTTATCATTAATTACATTATTCGACCCAATAATCCCATTATTGACTAATATATTATTATATTCACTGAGTATATTCCTAGCTGCTTCTAGTTGTTGTTTGAGCTGAATTTCTTTGGATGTCTTGCAATTATTGGATTGATGCCGGCGCATATTCTTTTTAAGTAGCCGTAATCCACAGTGGGTACAGTCAGCATATTTATTGCCACTAAGAACACCTACAACTTCTTCTTGGCTAAGTTCTGTTGATGTCCTAGCATTACCTTGTAAATCCACGCCATCATGTAATCCGGGTTGCGTTCCTTGTTGTATTCCAGGCTGTGATTGGATAATTAGTTGGCGCCGGGATTTCAATATCGGATTATATCCAACTTCAAGGTCTAGGACATCTAATTGGTCGTCACCATTACCATCAATACTATTACCAGTAGTAATATACGGTACGTTACAGTTACCATTTGCAGATGCACTAGTTATTATTAGTTGTGGCTGACACTTGTATTTAACGAAGTGGCTTTTGTAATTTTTAAACATCTTGTATGATTTACCACAATTACAGGTATAACTATCTGGATCCGAACTAGATTGTCCTAGCTCCGCAAGTTGAGGCTCTATAAGAATTTGTGGGTCTGGCTTAATTTCAATAGCAGACATCTAGGTTGGGTTTATTCTGGTGTGTGTTCTAATAATTTAAACTATTTTTCTCACGGCAAAATACACGCAATTACCCAGACTCATCACACGATTACCCAAATATACATCATATACTCGATATTAGCACATGTTGAAACACGGTCAATTACCCAACTCATTCATTCATTTACCCAGTTTGCCTCATGGTGTCTCCCAAAGTCTCCCAAGCATTTTCCAGTCATATAGCCTTTATCATACCAACCTTTACCCAACACTGTCTCCCAACTAAGAGACATCAGTTTTGTAACAAAAAATCTAGATTTCTGTTTTTTTGTGTTTTCTGGATTTTTCATGGTTTGTCTCCTTAAAAACTTTTGGGGTCGATGACTGTGTCTCTTAAGGTATTCAGGTGTATTTTGCCTTTATGTGATTGCCAAGATTCTGCAAAAGTATATATCTTTACCCAAAATATTCGATCCTTTACCCAACTCGAAAAACACGAAAAATCAAATTACATAGGTTTTGGTAAATTTGTAAGAGGTGCTGAAAACGCTCATTGGCTCCCTGCATTTTACATCAGTTTCTAGAAAATATTACCCACCTTTACCCAAATCGGCTCCGTACTTTTTTGAAATGTCTCCTGGGTAAAGGATGGTATTATTTTTAGAGATTAAATGTATTTTGAAAAAAAAAATCGCTAAATTCTCCGAAAATTTTCATATATATATCAAAAAATTTTTGCCCGAGCATTTTTTACGGCACTATCCCGAAAATTTTACGGTCAAAAATCGAAAAAAAAAAATTTATTTTTGTTGTATCCCATTAAAAATAAAACAACCTACCTAAATTGCGCAATCAAGTAATTTGGCATTTTACAAATGAAACTGATTAAAACCAAACTGTCTTTATTCTCTTTGTATGCCCCAGATGTCGGCAATCACATACGACAAAAATAAAACAATCACCTGTTTTTTCAGACCTAAAAAAATAAAAAATAAAAAAACTCATTTTACACCGGATTAGGTGCTCGGAGCCAGTCAAAAATGACCCCAAAAACACTGCAAAAAACAGCACCGGAGATTGACCCTGTAAAATATAAAAAGTTGTTGTTTTCAGGTAAAACAATACAATGTCAAATTACAGCAAAATAATATGTTATTACCGGTCAATGTCAGCAAACCCAAAAATGATACTATCAAGCAATTGTTTTATTTTTGCCGGGGGTAATCATGATGTAAAATTACAGCTTACCGACTTTTTATAATTCGCAAAAATATTATTTGGAGTTATTGCAAAATATTGGAAACATAAACGTATATTGTCAATAGGGGACACTTCACAAAATACATATATGTGTATTAGAAACTTGTTACATATTAATACTATTTTATATCTGGTGTTTTTGCAATTATAATATTATTTATATTATGAAATATAAGTGTATTCAAATAATCGTAATAACAATGTATATGTGTTATATTAATTCAGCAACTTAATTTTTGAGCGTTATAAATATAATAAATTTATACAACATAAAACAGTTATGATATTCAACTACTTAAAATCAACTCATTATATGCAGTAATTTATATGTCATATTTTTTTGGTAACAATCGCAAATAATGAATTCATTTATTAAATACACATGTATTATAAGTTGACGTCCAGGCAATACATAAATATTACCAGATTATATAATATACTATGCAGAATAATTTGTAAGTTTTAAAAATAAAAATTACAATTATATCAAGAGCTAATATTATATTAAATATTTAACGCGATTAATATTATTTTTTAATAAAAATGATTATACATGTTTTATAAAACAACAACTACTAAATTATGTAAATATATATTATATGCTGTAGACTTCATAGTATATAAGTAATACGATTTGCCAAAAATAAATAAATGTGCGAGCTAATACAAATAATTAAGGTCGGTACCCACTATTTTTGTCCTTAGTTTGTGCGTTGCCATCTTTATTAAGATTAATATCAATGAGACCTAGCATTTCAGCTTCTTCTAAACCAGATTTCAGGTCTCTGGAATTAGTGGTTGGACGATTAAGAACGCCACGTGGTTCACAAATGTTCTCAACATAAGGGTCAGATTGGTGGGCCATGCAGTATTTTATCCCGGATTTTGCTGAGTCATCACTAATCATATTTTGACAAGCAGTTCCAAATACATATCCGTTTTCAATATATACATCGGGAGGATAAGTATCCAAAAACCCAGGTTGTTCTTGGCTGATTTCATGTTTGCGGAATTTATTTAATCTTGCATAACATTGATGACCTTCTGTAAAACCAATGGGTTCATGTGTAAAACCAATGGGTTCACGTTCCAACCCATCCATACCATAATAGGCAAATCCTTCATCTACCCCGGTAAAATAACCTTCATTCGCAAATTTAATTTCTACATCGTCATTTGGGTGTTTATCAGTATTAGGCCGGGGCTGGCGGATATCTTCAATACCGATTTCAAATTGATGTTCGTTACAAAAGTAAATACCCGCTGTTACGTCATTAGTATCGACCATATTATCGCATGGCTTCCCGAATACACAACCTTGCTCGATATAAACATCAGGGGGGTATGCATCAAGGAAATCCTCAGGATAGTCAGTAATGTGGTACTTCATGAATTTACATAACCTAGCACAACATTGCATGCTATCTGCACATGAGCCATGTACTCGTACCGAGGTTTCAGCTATTTGTTTTATTTGTGCGCTAGGAGTAGTATTGGTAGGGTTAACATATTCTGATAGTGATTTCCATGTGTCCTCATTTTCGTCTTCTGATGAATCAGCAACATATGTGGTATTATAACGTGAGTACTCACTGGTATAATGCTTAATGAAATCGTCATAATTATCACTGTTTGCAAGCGAAGGATATTTGGATTGGTTTTCGTGGATTGGAGACCTAGACCCCCAATGTCGGCGTGTTTCCTGACTTGCCAATGAATAAGAGGGAGAAGTGCTAGGATGCCCGTTAGAATGACTGGGTACATGTTCTTGTGTCATAGGCCATGCGATAGGCTTCAATTCACTTGCCTCATCTGCCATAAAACGCAATAGCGGGCTTGCATTACTATTGCTTGATTCTGGATGAGGATTTGCCCCACCTGATGGATTCTCACTTGTTTGCCATTTGGCAGTAACCTCAGGTTGCAAAATGTCCTCCTGCAAAAGTGGCACCCTGGCCGAAACACCGTTAACAATTCCATTAAATACTTGGGTATGGCACATTTGGATGTCAAGCAGAAATGTTTGTAGAATAGGTATGATTTCAGCAGCACCGGCACTTGGTGTAGTAGTGCTAGGACTAGGATTAGCACCATTCCAGGTAGATTCTGTATCTTTGCAAAACAGACTATGAATCTTAAGAGCAGTGTCATTAAAAATGGATTGAATTTTTTGGGTACTAGAGTTGAATACGGGTCCAGATGTGGCCATCTTTAATCGTTAATATGCAATGTGAATTGAAGTTAAATTATAATATTAATAGTGATATGAAAAAGAAAACAATTTTTAGTACACCGGTACCGTTAAGTACCTTATTTAAGACAATGTTGCTTCGCCACCGACCCGGACCACCCTATTCGGGTGGCCATAAATAATGTACTTGACTAGTAGAGGTTAGTATGGTCTTAAATACCATACTAGGCGGTATAAAAATATTATTATGTACTGGCAATAATTATATATTGCGTGGCTGAAGAAAATTCGACAACTTGAAATGTTTTGCTTTGCCATTGTGTTAATGCAGCAGATGTATATGATGTTGTACCATCAACTGTACCCGTGCAACTAATAATAAGTGATGTGGCTGCTTTATTTTTAATTACTATTATCTTGCCAATATCCGTTGTAGAGGGTGTTGCGGGTAAGTTTATATTATATGAAGGTCCGGTACCTGGTATGTCTGCTATTACTGTGTAATCAGTTGCCAAACTTATTGTTTGCCCGTCAACAGTTTCGACACGAACAGGATGCCGGCCAACAAAAGATGTCATCGGAGTAAATCCGCCATTAGTGGTTGCTTGCACTTCGAGGTTAGAACCATCAGCGCTAGTCCGGAACCCAGGAGCAGTGCTAGGACTAACAGATGAGCTTATATTACTACCAAAGGACAAAACACCTTTGATGGCAGTGTTACCACTTACATCCAAGTGATAATCCAGATTTGTATCACCAAAAGCAGTATTACCAATCCCAACCAGCCCATATTTGTTAACTAGCATACCTGGGTAATGCAAACTATATGCATTGCCGGTATAATTTACACCGACTGGTAATACAGATGGTGCTAATTGGATGTTACAGGTTGTTCCCACTCCTGTTTGATAAATTGGGTCAGTAGTTGTTGTGAGCGGGTATGCAACCAAATTGGAACCATCATAAACCACCATGGAGCCACCACGTATAAGGTGCTGAATGGCATCAGTATAAATATCTGTTTCAACCGTTATATTACCACTTACGGCGGCAGTTATGTTAGCAGTGAAGACTCCATCTTGTGTATCAACATACCGGGGTGAAACTTGGAACACCCCAGTTGGACGTTGACTATGCACCCCGACCAACCCATTTGAAGTAATACATAATCGGCTCAAACTCTGTGGGTCGGCAATATTATCGCCATTCGTAAATGCCGTTCTGGCTAGGGTAGTATTTTCATTAGTGATGTAGAAATCCATACGGCCATATGTTTTGGATGATGTTAGTGTGCCAGTTGGATAATCATGACTTACTTGAACGCGGACCATTGGATTATCTTGGTTAGCAGTAGTCTGTTCGTTATAGTATAATGTATCAATACTACTACCGAATACAGAAGTAATTGATGGTTGGCGGTTAACATATGTCAATGTGAGCGGGTCAGTATTAGAAGATTGCACTGTTAGTTGCCCCGGAATTATACCGGATGCCAGACTTGCATCACCAATCAGGACTGAATTATTAGCAAGTGTAAATTGTTTTGTCAGCCCATCATCAGTAATTACATCATCAGTGGTATTCTTATTGACAAAGAATTCCATCTTGCTAGCATAAGCACCCGCATTACTCAAAGATGTTTTAACCATGGCTTGTAATACATCTGCCTGCGATGCAGTATTAGCGGTCTTGAAATAAATCTTGTTGGCCCTAGACCCTGAAATATCAACACCTGGTACTGAGACTGGACTAGTATTAGTATTATGCAGAGTCAATCCGTTCTTGTTTTCGGCATCACCTGAACCACGGATTTCTAACCTGGTTGGATTAGTGGTCGACCTGCGATTACCAATGATTAGGTCACCAAAGTGGTTCATAGTCATCTTCAAATCGGAGTTTTCATCCTTGGCACTTATGATACCCGGATAAATGGTGACATTATCGAATGTAGTATTGGATGTAGATGCAGACGGAACTGCACGGTCAATTGTCATAACAGTATTATTGCTAATTGATACTACCTGGTACAGGTTATTGATAATATCTTCAGGGGCAGTTATTTCATTTGTTAGTAATAGATTATCACCTTGATTCACCTCGCCTAAGAATTGTGTATCTAGGCCATATACGGTATTGTCTCCAACAGTTTTGATATATAATGCACCACTGAGTATCCTAGATGTATTATTCCTGAACTGGGTGCCCAATAAACTACCTGTATCATCTAGGACTAGACCCGCACCTGTATCGGAGAAAGTACTATTTGTACCTAGGGTCTGGATGATTAGACTGGCACGTTGTTCGTTACCATATGTGTATAATCGGTTAATATCCGAGTTACTAAGATGTGTCTTGTAGAACCGGAGCTCATCTAGGACACCATTATAGAATAATCCATTACCTGCAACGTTGGAACCAATATATACATCCTTAAATGATGCATTATTATCTGCAATGGTTACATTACATCCGGGTGAAAGGCTTTCTGATTCGACTAACACACCATCTATCCAAATGTTAGCCAAATTACTAGTTGCAGAATGATAATAATCCCAAACTACATGATGCCATTCTTGGTCGCCAACTGTATTTGCAGATGAATAGATATCGGTTATTGCACCATTACTCATCCGTAATACCGGGAATAAATTGGAACCGCCTACGGCAACATCATTCCGGAGTAGCAATTGGAATGCACCACTAAAATCCGCATTACCACCAACCGGTGCAGAACCAATACTAACAATTGCCATATTGGAATCACTAAATGGTGTCCCGACGGTCTTTAGCCATGTACTAACTGCAAATGAGCCATCACCCATGGAAGGTATGGTTTCAGGATAAGGAGCTGTGACATCTCCCGCCCGCTGTATCTTTACATAGTTATTAGCAGCATACCCGTTAAATACTAATCCATTATTAATTTTGCCAGTGGCCCAACATGTTTCGGGGTTAAACCCGATTAGAGTACCGGCCTGAGAGCGATTATTAATAAGCCCAGTGTTAACATTTGCCAAATCCGTGAATGTATTGGATTGTATGTTATACGCACTAGAATTCACTGCAGCTAGAGCTCCTGTAGATTCATCGAATTTGAAATATGATATGAGTGCATCGGCTTGTGGGTTTAGGTCTTGGTAGTAGTCACTATATTTGACTTTTATACGGGCTAATTCACTACCATTACCATCGGAGAATCGGATTTGGTGTTTATCATTGATGGTATCAATATTGGTACTGGGTGTTTGTAATATCATACTGACGGTTTGGGGGTCAACAGGATTAGCACTAGGCAGTGCTGCCACATGCAAGGTGGCGCTAGGTTGTGTAGTATTCAGACCTAGTTGCCCGTCATTAGAAACCACGAATTCGGCAGTCTGATTATTGATATGCAACAAATAGCTATACGACCCAACTAATTCTTGTTGGACTGCGGTATAACTTAAATCCACAGCATCTTGCCCGAATGCTACTGAATAACCTAGAACACCGCCTTGCGAGTTTACTAGGGTGCTAACAAATGGGTCGGTCTGGCGTTGCCCGAGTGCATTCTGGGAGTATAGGCGTTCGGTACCAACTAACCCGCCAAATGGTACACTAACACGTTGCGAATAAATATGTGGTGTGGATCCAGATTCCCATGCTACTAGACATTCATTTGTATCATTGGTTTTTACATGTGTTAATGTACGGTATGCATAGAAATTGGGTTGATTGAAACGAGTGAAATTGATGGGTGAAACATTGGCAGCATCAGTAGGTAGAGTTGCACGCGTAGAATCTATAACAAGGTCACCTGAATTCAATACACTATCGAAGATTTGAGTGCCACTAGCAGCCGGATTACCGACCATGTTCGTTGTATCATAGTATTTTAGGCGAATTTCCTTGGGGTCGGTACTGAGTGTAATATTAGACCAATGTTCTACTTGAGTATTAGACGGTGTTGTGGTTGTAGTAACTAGAGCGGCTTTTTCGATTACAAAACCATCAGGTGCTACGATTTGCAGTTTTTCACCTTGAATGAAATCTAGGTATACATTGCTAACATTGAGTGTTACGATATTGGATGACACTGTTGCATTCTGTATACGCCCGAAAGCTTGGCTACTTAACCCTACAACATTAACACTGCCGGCTGGCAATGAGTTATAATCGAAAGCAGCCGTATAATTGGTGCTATATGCAATTGCGAAACCACCTGAGATTTTAGCGATGTTATCAGGAATAGGGGCACATGTAGGAAGCCCATCGGATAAGTATAAATCCTGATCGGTCTGGGAATTGAAAATCCCAGTGGTCGTAACATTGCTTTCGGCACTGGCTACTTCAAGATTGGAGTAATATGCACGATATTTAATTTGATACCGTGGGTCAGTGCTGTAAACCTGTGCTAGGTAGGTAACCACAAAACCACCAGGTGCAGCAATATCTACTAAACTCAAACCACATACATACGGGTATACATGATTTTTGGTTGGGTCGGCAGTTAGTATTTCAACTGGTGCAGAAGATGCGAAATCGACACTGACTGTGTTATAATATAATTTGTAAGTTGCAGTTTTAGTATTATCTATGGCAGCATGATAAACTATTATATATCCATCTGCATAGCTTGCTACACGTGGGTTTAGGCACACTGTCACGCCATCAGGTTTAGTTAATGCGGTGTCGTTGGCATAAACATGGTTACCGTTATTATATGCTTTAAACATAATTGAATAGCTCGAATCATTATCTAAGTCTTGTTTGGTCCAAACAACTATATATTTGTCGCTCTGTTTGTCGTATGATTTGGCAACATGCGGCTGGAAATGATTATAAGGGTCAACCGCAGTATTACTAATTTCGAAGCTTTCACCAAGTTTATCACCATTCGCCGTAAAATAATTTCCATAAATACGTGTATTATAAGGAGACACTGGGTCGGAACTCTCATAAACAATGACATAGCCACCGGTATTAATCTCGGTGGATGCTGGGTTTTGCTGATTTCCAAGAATACCCGGGCTACTTGTAGGTGATGCCAAGTTCAAAAGATTATCATTGACTAACATTGGTTTGTTGAAATTGGAAACAAGTTGTAACCTAGCATCACTACCTTCGGACCCGACACAAAGTGAGCCATCTGCGGTAACACGCATACGTTCGGTGCCACCAGTTTTAAGGATAAAATCACTATTAGTATCCGTCCCAACGAATCCGGTATAAGGCCCCAGTGCAACTACTGTTTGAGTTAATTGAATCCGTTCGTTGTCAGAAAGTGTTTCTAGGACTGGGGAACCTTCTTCAGTATCAGTAATAATAATAGGTTGATTAGTAACTGGGTCAACACCGTCAAATACATTACCTTGGGTAATAGTTACAGTATTTGAACCAGCTCCAATTGGAGTAAATTCGTGGTTTACAATAGCAGTAATCTTAGCATAAATAGTCCAGCTGTCAGCTACGGATCCCAATGTTGCTGAACTAAATGAAATATAAACACCAGTTGCAATTGTAGCCACATCACTTCTTATCACTAGTGGGTACCTGGTATCAAGTGCATAAGATACAGGTACAAATGTTTCGGCCCAAGTTGCACCACCATCAACAGACCACCGAAAAGTATCACTCGGGCGACCAGCACTAGATTCATCTTCACTATCAATTTGTACTATGAATGTAGCATCATTTGAACCGGAATAAATACCACCTGCCGTTAATGTAACAGGATATGAATCAGATAATGCGATCGGTGGTAAAATAACAGTACCAATATTTGTAATATTACAAGTTTGCCCGGATGTCTCGAAAATTAACTGGCGACCGACATCATTATAGGTGAATTCGGGACCGGATAATCTAATTATTAATTCGCCGTGTGGGTAAGCAGAGTATTTCTGATAAACTGCTGCGACACTATTTTCAGAATACACACCCATAGTCATACTCACTTCACGTGACCCATCCGGGTTAGAGTAATTTACCCGGAATTCAGGTGAGATATCGGCATCAGTGGAATAGACTACCATACCATTGCGGCCAGGTGCAGTGTTGGCTTCACTAGTTAGTGCCAATTCGGTTTTATATCCGAAAACGGCACCCTCATTAGTACCGATGATTAGATTACCACCATTATCAAGGGTAACACATTGGTTGGGTTCACCCGAATTAGAACTGAGAATGATTTCACCAAATTCGGATATCAGATTAATATTGTTATCTACGGTTACATTGAAATCATCTGCATTTATATCTACATTCAAATTGGCAGTTATTGTAATATTTGCAGTATTAGAGCCACCAAAAGATATATCCCCGTTCCCAGTCGAGTTAATAGTAATATTTCCTGATGTATCCATAGTAATACCGCCATTACCGCTTTCAAGTGTTATTCCACCATTTGCCAGATTGGATGCAAATAAGTAAATTGCACCTGCACTATTAGCACCGGCTTCAATAGTTACATTACCGGAACTGGCTTGTGTTAGAATATCCCCACCAGTGCTAACTATGAATTGATCGCCACCGCTCTTGGTATATATACTATCACGGGCCTTATTATTAATAGTGGTCGCACTGATTGAATAATTATTGCGTTGTAAACTATGTGCTACTGCATTCCCAGTAATGATTCCTAATCCATTATGAATAATTGGTGCATATGTATTATTTGGTAAAGCTTCTGACATAGTAGTGTGGGTTCTTTACCTTTTAATTTACTCGACCTTTATTTAAAAAAAACAAATAATTTCTGGGAGATTTTACTCACCAAAAGACATCTAGGTCTTTAATTTGTTTTTTAGATGCAAACGGTTAATATCGGGTTATTAAAACCTAGTAATAAATTAAAATAAACCCGCGGTACCTGAAACAGTATCCACGTAATTCCACCCGGACAAACCAAAACCAATTCCAATACTTTATAGAAATAAAATATGCCTAGTGGAGCGTTATTAGATTTAGTCGCACATGGCGTACAAGATATATACCTTATTGGTAACCCGGAAATGACATATTTTAAGGCAGTTTATAAGCGCCATTCTAATTTTGCAATGGAAAGTATACTTGGAACCCTAGATGGCACACCAGATTTCGGGCAACGTATAGTATGTAAAGTCCCACGGTCGGGTGATTTGTTAAGTACTGTTATAGTAGAAGTCGATTTACCACAATTAACTACTACTACACCAGGTGACGACGAACATAGTATACAATATATCCCGAATATCGGGTATTCCCTCATCCAATATGTGGAATTACGAATTGGCGGTCAACAAATCGACCGACAATATGGTGAATGGATGTATATATGGAATGAATTGACTAAATCGGATGAGAAGAAACGTGCCCTAGATGTGATGGTCCGGGCTAATCCTACAAATGGCCCAGTAACCCTAATGATACCTTTAGAGTTCTGGTTCTGCCGCAATATTGGTAATAGTCTACCACTAGTAGCTCTACAATATCATGATGTGGAAATCGAGCTACTACTTCGGCCACTTAACCAACTCTATTATTTCGGCTCAACCCGGTTTTATGACTTAACCTATGTAGGTCCAGGTGGCAGCGGGCATATTTACACCCGTAATAACGGCCTAATTTTTTCACCAAGTGTCAACGGGAAAACTTTGAATTACTCTGCTACAAATGGGTCACAAACCATTACTTATATTGACCCAGATACTATTTCAGTCCCAATTGCAATCCCGTCTGGTTCTACGTCTAGGGTATATATAACTCCCAATTTAACGTTAGCTGGTTCACCTAGGATTGAGGCAATGCGAATCTTTTTGGATTATATCTACCTAGATACATATGAGCGCAAATGGTTTGCCAAATCTACTCACCGATACCTAATCGAACAAACTCAATTCAGCGGTAGTCAGGGTATTACTAATATTCAGAATAGTGTTAATATTCAGTTAGCATTTAATCTTCCGATAAAAGAATTATTTTGGGTAGCGCAAACTAATGAAAATCTTAATTTGAAACAAATTATGAATTTTACTAGCACACCAGACCCTTATTATGAATTGGCACAAGATGATGTATATGATTTAACTATTCAATATAATGGTAGCCAACGGTTTACTCCTAGACGTGGCGTTTATTTCCGGCTGTTACATCCTTATCAACATCATACTAATCCGGTGCCTGACAAATATATTTATTGCTATTCATTCGCACTCCGGCCGGAAGAATTACAACCTAGTGGTGCGAGTAATTATAGTCGTATAGATAATGTTAGCTTTGTTGTTAATCTAAGGTCAGGACACCGAGACGAACAATTCCGTATTTATGGGTTAAATTATAACGTTCTGCGTATCATGAATGGTATGGGTGGTGTGGCATTTACTACCTAGACATATAAACTATTTTCCGGATTGTTTTATGTTTACATTTTCGCCAATATCTGAAATTAATTCTGTGCTAGGTTATCAAAATTGTTTTTTATAAAATATAAAGTATCATTCAATATCTATAAATAATTAGTTGGCTTTTGAACTAAAATGGGACAATATACATCGACACTTAATTCAACTTCAAATTCTCATGAAACACAACAAACACAAAGTAGAAACCTAGTGCTTGAAAATCAACGACTAAGAAATATTATAAACAAAATTAACACGGCTGTGGAAAAATATTTAGCCGAACGAACACTTCGTGACGAAAAAAAAAACAGGATCTTGCCGAAATTGAAGAAATGTTTAAAAATCCTAAACCATACCAATATACTGACCCTGTAGAAGCAGAGTTTGAAAGGCCAATTTTTAAAAATCCCGAAATTATGCGGGAAGAACTACAGAAATTTGCTGAATTCATTACGGGGAATATGGATGCCATCCTAGCATCACCAGAAATAATTAATGACGAGGATGAAATAATTTTCGCTCAACTTGTTAATTCAGCAGGGTTTGAATATGCGCGTACTGAAGTTGCAAAACGTACCGTCACCGGGACGAGTAATTCCGTATTTACGGATTAAATTATAACGTTCTCTACGCCTTGTGTAATGATTTGTAGTATAGGAATTCGTCTTATCAGTGTATGGCAATATGTATGCTGATAAGACAGTCTGTAGTTCGGCTCCAGAGTTGGTTGGTAACCAACAAGTGAAAATATTCAGAAGAGCTGATGTGTTAGAGTAACTTTTAAATAAAAGCTATGACTATACATTTGCCTTAACGTGTGCCGAGGGACTGCGAGGGTACCCAATGGGACCCCTGAAGAAATCACAACCATGGAGAGCGCGTGGAGCGTGAGAGAGAAAGAGATATTTTTTTCTTTGCTGACATGTTTAAAACCAGATTATTATATATTCGACATATATAAAATCTGGAATTGCATATCTGGAATTGCAAATCTGAAAGTACTAATTAGTCTTCAACCACAGAAATGACAACTGATGACCTAGCACTACAACCAGAGCCAACACTGTTTGGATTCATAAAAAACAAATTACCGGTATGTCTAGGAGGTTCATGTCAGCAGACAGAACAACCTGGATTACTTTCGCAGCAAATTCTATCTACTGACAGGATATCTAGCCTAGCACAAGAAGGATTCGCAGGACAACAATCATCCGCTGAAGAACCCGTAACCACACTAACAACATATAACGCGACCTTATATAATGAGTTAGAATTCTTCAAAAGTAATGACCCTACCGGCCAAACGCCAGCAGTATTCGATGTTATCACTTCCGGCACACAATCAATAACTGGTCGTGAATACTTACGGCAAATTACATCAAGACCTACTACCGACCTAGAATTACTCCTTTGCCGACAACATACAACCATGTTCATGAACCAACCTCAATACACTGCCGAAATACAAAAAGTCCTACAGAATTTCAAAGCAGATGAGCCGGCATTGTACTGGCTATTAGATAAGAAGACACCTGAAATGCGTGAAGTCCTAGATATCATTTTTTTCACCAAGTCATGGTCTAGGTCACTAAACAAGAACACTGGATTCATTACAGCCTATTTCTATTTCATTATGATTTTCAATCCATTATGGGGATTAGCGGGGCCACTTATTCTTCTCCTGATACCATTCTTAGTTAGCAGGTACCTAATGAAAGTCCCTATTCCATTTACTACTTATTTGGAAACCCTAAAATCCACACTATTTGGGGACAAGTTTTTTGGGATGTTAATCATGGGCCGGCAGATATTTAATACATTATCTGGTTGTGGGGGTGGGGGTATTAGTAGCAGTGATGATTCAACCCAATTACCTAGCACTAGGTTGCGTAATGCACTAATTAATAAAGCATTTGACTTAATTACAAGCGAATTTGGCAGATGGCTATACCTAGTTATAGTAATTGGCGGTTATTTGTGGAGTGTATATAACCAATTGGTTGTATCATATAATTTCAATAAACTCATTAATTTCATACATGACAGGATGAATAAATTTCGCCAAGTACTAGATGGCACCAAATCAATTATTCGTTTATGTGACCGGGCGGACCAAACAGGCCTTAGATGCCCCGAATTCAGCCAATTGGCAGCTGATTGCATTCAACTACTTAATACCAATCCTGTAGTCCAACTTATCGCAACTGACCCTGTTTTCTTGTCTGCACCTGGTTTTTTCACAAACAAAGGTGTAATTATTAAGGCATTTTACATGCTGGAACTCGAAACTACACCCCCTGCAAGCCAATCGGTTATACAGCCGTTTATCCGACTGCTAGGTTATATTGATGGATGGTCGGCTATTTCAGTTATTCAAAAGACTAATAATTTGGCAGTAGCACAATATGATATGGCTAGTACACGACCGATTCTCCATCTCATTGAAGAATTTAGCCCGGTATGTTTGGGATGTGTTCCTAATTCAGTTGAGCTAGGGACTGGCAATGCATCTGCATCCACGGAAAATAATAATAATATTTTACTCACAGGTCCGAATGGTAGTGGAAAATCAACTTTCCTTAAGAGTGTTATGACAAATATAGTCCTAGCACAAACTTTGGGGATAGCATTCGCCAAAGAAATCCGGATTACACCATTCCAGTACTTGTCTACCTATTTGAATATCCCAGATTGTCAAGGTCGCGAATCCCTATTCCAGGCCGAAATGAGTCGGTGTCACCAGCATCTAGAACAGCTACGCGAATTGGAAAACAAACCTGAGCGCTCTGGGTTCAGTTTCAACATTATGGATGAAATATTTGTTAGCACTAACTATTTGGAAGGTATGAGTGGTGCATATGCAGTTATCAAACATCTAGGAACTCTAAAGAATAGTTGCCATATTATCACGACTCATTTTGATAAACTAGTAAGTTCAGAGGGGCAACAAACTTCAATCCCTGGGTACGCAAATAAGTATTTTAAAATTGATATGCTAGGAGACGCACAGGACGAAAATGCTGAAATCCGCAAAGATTATATATTGCGTGATGGTGTTAATGACAAGCACCTAGCACTGCACTTGTTGAAACTCCGTGGGTTCGATGCTGAATTAGTCCGGGATGCCAAAGATATGTATTCCCGGTTAACGGCATCTCCCGACACAACACATATGATTATTTCGGGGAAAACTGAAACGGAACCCAAACTGGAACCCAAACTGGAATCCAAACTGGAATCCAAACTGGAACCCAAACTGGAACCCAAACTGGAACCCAAACTGGAACTGGAACCAGAAACTGAAACAGAAAAAGAAAATCTAAATAATGCTGTCAAATTAGATAGTGAATCTCCGGCCGGTCTTGTTAGGATAGCGCAAATAGAAGTCAGTAGTCCTAGCACTGAAAAATAGTTAACACTTGAAATAAAAAAATAAATCATTTGTGTAAATTAAATATAATTACAGTATATGCCAAACAAAAGTTCGAGCCGGAGTAAGACGTCAGTAGTATAATAATTATTAGAACTTGAGTTTGAATGACAATTTTTGGACTGGTGCGGAAACAATTGTCGTTGGTGGAATTACAGGGCTAGAACTATGAATGGAATTAGATTCCGGTTCGGGGATATTTACAGTATCTGGTGTATCTAAGGCACCTCGCAAATCAGGAGTACCGGGATTTTTTGCGGATGGGCTACTTTCAAGTAACGGGTCATCTACCTTATCTTTTTTAACATTAGGTGTTGCACTAGGTGATTTTTTCTTTTTACTAACCGTACGTTTTTCACTAAGAGTAACAAGTTTATCGGGTTCGGGGATATCAGGATTGAGACTTAGCATAAACATACTGAGGTACACCGCAGCTTCATTAGTAACTGTAAGCCCTGGTGTTAGAACCGAATTAAAAGTAGCAACAGTCTTACTTATCATTGCGTCAGTTTTAACGGTATTAGATATGGTAGTATCATTAACTAGGAGTTTAGCAGTTGAGTTAATAGTTTTAATAAGTAATAGTCCTAGAGCTGCATTATCAGCCAAATAGATGATTTTGAGTGCGCTCTGGACATGAAAACAATCCACTTTTTTACGCTTACATAGTGGCAATAGAATATTACATAGTTTGGCAATAGTTGTTAGTAGGTCAGTGGCACTGAGAATTGCCAAACGGTATGTTGATTCGGATTCTGGGAGACCATATTTGTTATTTAAAGTTGAATAATGTGATTTAAACACCGCAACATAGCTATTAAGCGCATCTGCATAATATCTAGGTATATATTTATAGTTATCGTATTTGGAACTATTGGTATTAAACTGGAAACTATAACACCTAGAATTAGGAGTCGTTCCTATTGCTGATTTAAGTTGTGTAGTATACTTAATAGTAAGTGCAGGATTGAATGCAAATAGTTCGACTAGGCATGCACCACCTGCAGTTACTATTTCGGGTGTAATAGTCTTAATATCTTTGGCCTTCAAAACTATGTCACAAATATTGTAAAGGTCGTGGTTAGATTTACCAAGTTCAAAAAGCGGAATATTGATTGCAGACATTTTGTGCTAGGGTTGGATTTGAGATTGACTTTGATTTAGTTTTTTTTATAAATTATCCTGGACTATTTGGTATAGTATTAATATAAATCAGCAGCTAGGTACTTAAATCAATTTTTTTGGTGATATTTTTAATGAAATCATCATAAATCATAAAAAGTCATCTAAAAAAACTAAACCAAATCACCCAAAATTCCATCTACACTTTCTAGTGCACCTTCAACCCACCCTTGATGACGACTAAATGCCTCACCTGCCAAGAATAATCCGCCACTACCTACACCTCCACCATCACCAGTACGAGTACTTGTAAACGGCCGCTGCAGTTGCCAAAGAAATTCATCCCGGGACCCGAATTTCTTATGATTCAATGGTGTATAATAGTGTGTACCCTCATGCCAATAATAACCTAATATATCTGCGATTTCTAGGTGAGTATCTACCGGCATACCTAGAGCTACTTTGAGCCCAGTAGCTAATTGTTTACGATTATCTGCGGTATTAGTATGTAGATGCTCTAGGTCATCAGCTGCACGGTTATCTGTATATACTATCATATATACAATACCACTTTTAGTTTTACCCATGGGTATTACCCGATGATATTTACCAGGTACTACTTGTGTATGTGACACGTATTGCTCCATAATCTTACGACTTTCCCCTGTAAAATACCCATAAATCCGCATAAATGACTGTCTTTGGACGCCTGATAAATGGAATGGCACACGTAAGTTTTGCCCGGTCATGAAATCAGTTACTAATTCGCGGGCAGGTGTTATAGTAGTCGCGATGATTACTTTCCTGGCCGTGAATACTTGTTGCTGGTGTTTCCGAGTTTTGGAACATCCAATTGAATTACTTGCTGGCAAGTTGGGTATATTCATCCGGGTCATGCCTAGCAGCGGTTTTCTAATTGTCTGTCTACGACTACTCGATATCGGTGTAGCACTCGGTCTAATATAAGATGTATTTACAGTAAATATACCAGTACTAGAATTAGTATTACTGTTTGCTCCGCGTTTTGAATGGGTTATGCGAACTGCACGGGTATTCAGCCGGATTTCGGCAAATGAATGTTTGACTAGGGTATCCATTAGTTCCTGCCAATCGATTCCCATACCGGTCCATTTTGCATATAAATCTTCCATTCCATAATGATAAAGTGTTTCGGCAATATCCTCTTTCTCATAATCGGTATAACCTAATGCTAGGACTAATTGTTGATATACCGTAAGTCCTAGGACCTTAAGTGCAAATGCATGAAATGTAGTCGCAGTTGGGTTCTTCTTATATGCAGCCCGGAGTTTCCCAATTTGTTTTTTTATCCAATCAGGTGTTGGAAGTTTGTCAGTTGATTTAGGTAGTATCACTTGTTTAGCAGCACGGCCAATGCGGACTAACTTAGCTTTTCTAGACCCAGTAGTAGATTCAGGTAATTTATATGCAGCTGTGGAATAGTTATGTGTGACTGGGAATTCTTGCCATGATAGTCCTAGCTCTTCTAGGAGCCCACGGAGTGCGATGTCCTTTTCGAGCCTACCAATCCCGGCACCTGGTTCAATTTGTACGTCATGGAAATCTACCATTGCCATCCTGCCACCTATTCGGCAACCGGCTTCTAATACTAATATTCGAGTGCTAGGGTCCGCATGTTGCCTTATCCTATACGCGGCATATAATCCAGCTATCCCGGCACCTATGATTATATAGTCCCATGTGTCATCCTTTTTGTTGGGCACAATCTTCATTTTTTTAGAAATATTGTCAGTCATTTATTAGATGTATTAGGTTTTACTTTCCGACGATACCGCCAGTATCATCCTAAATACCATACTAGGCGGTACTTGACGGTACGGTAATAAGAAAAATTGTTTTAATCGAGTTTGCGGTTATACAGCAAAAAAAAATACAACACAGAATAACAACAAACTACATCTAGGACCACACGCCAAAAATGCAAAAAGACCAGACTGCCACTATTGATATTGAAAATGAATACAGCCAACTGTCACTTTTCTTGAAAGAAAATGACGTGGGTGTCCTAGAGGAGACTAACCCGGATATTTACCGGACAATTGAGCTCATCTTTGAAAAGAATAATCCAACCACTGCATTCTATATTATTAATTTGGGTAGTATTATTCGCCAACTCCAATATTGGCGTGAACTTTTCCCTTATATCGAACCCCGTTATGCAGTCAAGTGCAACCCTAACAGGGTAATATGTCAGCTTTTGGGTCTCCTAGGTGTGGGATTTGATGTTGCAAGTCGTGGTGAAATTGATCTGGTGAAAGAATATGTTAGCGGAGATATGAGTAAAATCATCTATGCTAACCCATATAAAGAACCGTGTAGCATCCAATATGCCCGGCAAATGGATGTGGATATTGCCACATTTGATAGTGCCAGTGAACTACTTAAAATTAAACTCTACCATCCTGGGTGTAAACTACTCATGCGTCTCAAGGTAGATGATAGTGGGAGTGTTTGTAAATTCAGTGAAAAATTCGGGGTGGATATGGATGAAGTACCTAGCCTATTGAATCACGCCCGTACGCTGGAACTCAACCTAATTGGTGTTTGTTTCCATGTCGGTAGTGGTTGCAGCAGCCCCAAACAATATTACTCGGCTATTGAAATGGCACGTAAGGTCTTCAATATGGCCGCTGATATGGGTTTCACAATGAATATGATTGATATTGGTGGCGGATTTTCAGGGCAACAAACCCAGACTAGCCGTGAATTGATGAGTGGGATTCGTGACAATGTTTATAATGCCCTTTGCGATCATTTCTATGCAGATTTTCATATCCCTGGATTCGAACATCCAAGTACTGCCACTACTAAAAGAAGTGAAGATGTCTCTGAGGATACTTTACCGCGTCTGGAGCTAATTGCTGAACCCGGCAGATTTTTCGTAGAATCTAGTCATATTCTACTTGTCAATCTTATTGGAAAGAAAGTCAAATATGTTAAACCGGGTGCAAGAGTGGGGTGTGATTCAGCAGTCGCACCACATGCCGTTACAACGGCTGTTATGCCAGCTGTAGCGGATTATGATAATCCCACACCACTCAAGCGTGCCCGACTTTGTTCTGTTGCCGGCGAACAACGTGAGAAAATCTTCTATTACTACTTGAATGACGGTGTATATGGGTCATTTAATTGTATTTATTTCGACCATGCTAAAGTAGAAGTTCTACCATACAACGAGAGGGATGGTGCTAGGTATCGGTCCATTATTTTCGGTCCAACTTGTGATAGTATGGATAAAATCCAGACCGATATTGAATTACCTGAACTAGAAATTGGCGAATGGTGTTTTGTGCGTAATTTCGGGGCATATACTACTGCAGCAGCAAGTGATTTTAATGGGTTTACAAAAAAAAAGGCATTTTATATCCTTAACTAACACATAAGCTACCGCCTAGTATGGTATTTAAGACCATACTAAACTCTACTAGTTAAGTACAGTCTAGTATGGTATTTAAGACCATACTAACCTCCACTAGTCAAGTACATTATTTAAGGCCACCCGAATAGGGTGGTCCTGGTCGGTGGCTTTGCCACCTTGTCTTAAATAAGGTACTTAACGGTACTTACTGGTACCGTAGCTGAGTAATATTATGTTTTAATAAAATAGCAAAAACAAAAATACCTACAAAGCCACTATTAGTAAAATGGATGGCTTTTTATTACATAAAACAAACTTATCCACGCTTTTAACCCATATAAAAGCAGGCACACTTAAAGAAATAGGATGTGGTTCATATGCCCGTGTATATAAAATGGAATATACTAGGTGTCCTAACTTAGTGGAAACATGTAGATTTTGTATAAAAATTCCAACGGATACACATGAGATTTGCATAAAACAATTTTATATGTCTAATTTATATGACCATTATGATTACGAATGTGAGATTAAATATCAACAACAAGTTTATTGCAAATATCCACAAATGATAGTTCAAATTTACGATCATTGGTTACATGAAACATCTGATATTCCCGAATTATGTCCACATGTCCTAGACCAACCACATGGCTCCGCACAAGGTGATAGTATTTTAAAAACCGGGTTTATCCTTACCGAATTGTTGCCCGAACTTGATATGCATACATATTTAAAACAAATCGCAAATCCAGTAAAACAATTTGTAGCACACTCGACAAATTCAACTCCACTTCCATATATTAATATATTGGGTGTTATATTCATATTAATTAATTTGGTTTACATTTTGCATCATGAATTTGGAGTAACTCATGGCGATTTACGTGACAGGAATATTTTTTTGCGATATCATAGTCCTGATTGGCAACAATCTTGTACTGGTGGTTTTCTCCAAGACAAATTAGTATTAATTAATACCGGTGGATGGGAGATAAAGCTAGGTGATTTCGGCCTGGCTGATACATTTAATGAGGGCGAGGGTTCATTTATTATCCGGGATTATGAATTTTTAGATAATATTTATTGTCTTCGTAATAAATGGCGTCATACTTGTAATAGTACAATATATAATAATATTATTACATTTATAAAGGAAGAATTTCTATTAGACATTTACGACAGAATAAATAAATATCGTCGAGACGGACAATCTATAACAGATGCTAGGCATGCATTTTGGTTTAATAAACACCGTGTATCACCAAATAGTATTTTTGTGTATGAATTGCCACAACGACTTATTTTCAAATTTTCTGATATATTTCCAAAAGGATTGTTACCGTCTAGTATGGTATTTAAGACCATACTAACATCTACTAGTTAAGTACCTTTTTGCCACCCGAATAGGTTGGTCTTAAATAAGGTACATAACGGTACCGTAAAAAAGGGAAAAAAGTGGAAAACAGTCAAAAATTGTAATTACAATTAGGATTTATATTGGATTCTGGGTATATCATAACCATTGTTATTAGATTTGAGTATTCTTATATTGCCGGTGGGCTTTTGAATAGGAAAATCCGGTAATTCTAATTTGAATTTGAAGCAATAGCTCAATTCAAATAGAACGATTATTCAATTTTAGAGAATTCACATAAATCGATATACTATGTATACGATGAATTCATTTTGAGTCAATTGCAATGGATATAACCGCTAGATGTTAGTTTGCAGCATCTATTTTTTTTCTTTTTTTTTAAGTTTTTTTTTTATTTTTTTTTCGTTTTTTTTAATCATTAACCAACATGTACCTATTTGCCACCCTATTCGGGTAGTCCTGGTCGGTGGCGAAGCCACCTTGTCTTAAATTAGGTACTTAACGGTATAAAAATTGTTTTATAATAGCATACAATAGGATGATATGAATTAGCATAAACCAAACTAAAGCTTCTAAACTATTATATATTACTATGGCATCAGAAAGCAGCATGGAATCTAGTGTGCTTACGCGCTTGACGAGTGATATTATTACAAATCTCAATTGCCCGGTATGTCTACAACTTGCAGATCCGCCATTAATGAGTTGCCCTAACGGTCATTTTACTTGTTCATATTGCATATCTAAGCTGACAGGTGATACACTTAAAAAGAAATCATGCCCGCAATGTCGCGATACAGGGTTTATCCGCAATTTACCATATGAAAAAATGGCGCGTGAACTGTTGACAGAAACTGAACTTAAATGCCCACATTCAGAAGATGAATCTGATGGATGTACTATGACATATAAGTATGGGAAACTTGTAGATCATCTAAAGGTATGTAAAGGGGTAATACAGAAATACAACTGTCCTTGTCCTAGATGTACTGAACATAATTTATATTCACTTCCTGAACTAATCGAACATATTATTATAAATCTAGGTTTTGATACAGATGAAGAATATCGGATAAGTTTCATGCCATCTTTAGCTGTCGGCACACTTGATTCTCTGATTGGTGGAATCTCTGTAAAAGTTGAAAATTCCGAATTCGGTCATAATCTAGGTATGCGACTAAGAGCTACAGAAAGTACATGTAGTTACTCATCAAGTCCAATTATTAATTATGAACTGCATAGTGATGCATATGTAGGTTTTAATTCACTTGTTATTTATCCACCATATAATTTCTTTGATAATTTTAAAAAAGAAGATAATGTACTTACTAATACCGAAGGTGCTAGTGATAAATATGAAACAGTTTTGAATCTGACATTTCTAATTGATACATCGCAAATTTACTTAATTAGAACAACATGTTCTTATAATAGCAATATGATATATTGTGATGGTACATATTTGAATACGCAATATATGAATGAAGATGACCCTCATCGCGTATTAGGAATAGTAGTTAATTATAATTATAATGGTAAATATGGAAAAGAAGATAGTATTAGCTCAACTTTATACACTGATTCCGGAGAACCGGAAACTAAGCGCGCCCGTCGTCGTACATTCAACAAAATAAAGTATTTTGAAAGTAAATATTTTGGTATTACAAAATATTGTCCGGAAATGGCGGAAGAAGTACTAAATGGTACAAATTTGGAAATAGGTATTAATACTGCCAACCATGAGGCACTAGGACACATCATGTGGTTTTTGATATTCTAATTACCGCCTAGTATGGTATTTAAGACCACCGCATAGTATGGTATTTAAGACCATACTAACCTCTACTAGTTAAGTACCGCCTAGTATGGTATTTAAGACCATACTAAACTCTACTTGTCAAACACAATCCAGAATAAAAATTAATATTTGAAGTTAAATTTGGAGTTGGATTTGGAGTTGGAGTTGGATTTGGAGTTGGAGTTGGATTTGGAGTTGGAGTTGGATTTAGAATAATAAAATGGATTATATATTTTACCATCTGGGAATATAAGAGAATCTTCTAAATTTTTTATTT
>Ga0214923_10001331_pt1 | contig 35312 bp, 43 predicted proteins | sample LL1510_MetaG_FD_177993 | JGI IMG/M metagenome (GOLD analysis project Ga0214923, IMG submission 177993) | Freshwater microbial communities from Lake Lanier, Atlanta, Georgia, United States - LL-1510 | ecosystem: Environmental > Aquatic > Freshwater > Lake | place: USA: Georgia | collected...
TGAAATCCCGCCATATGACGAGATTAACATCAGTTACTATGGTTCTACAAACAATATTGCCACAATACAGTATTTAGAAGGCGGCAATCCAGTAGCTACATTGACTCTTGTTTATGCTACACAACCACCAACAGTTAATGATACAAACTTGGTAAACGTAAAAATAGCTTACCCATAACATGGCTTTCAAATTCAATCCATTTATTGGTAAACTTGATATTACAGGATCGGCGGGTGGCGGATCACCAACTGGCCCTGCTGGTGGTGATCTTGCTGGCACTTACCCTAATCCCACTGTAGATGGATTGCAAGGAACTCCAGTAAGCAATGTCACACCATACAATGGTCAAGTTCTCCAGTATAACGGAACAAACTGGGTTCCCGCAACAACACCATCTGGAGGCGGTGGTGGCGGTATTCTTTACTATTTGAATTTCAATACATCGGCAGACGCTCCAGTAACAAATATTCCTCAAACTCCAAATGCAACTAAAGAATTTGGAATTACCGGAGAAACCACGGCGACAAGTTATACTTCTCCGATTCTTTCTACTGCAAACTATGACTTTCTTGCCTCGTTTGCAACTGATCTCAATGTTCCAAATACTACAACAATTCCAGCAGGCATTTGGGATTTCAATGTATTTGTAGAAAGCACTACTACAAACAATGCAAATCAAATTTATTTTAAAGTTGAGATTCTAAAATACAATGGAGTAAATGCACCAACATTGATTGCAACATCAAACGACACTTACATCTACGATCCTGCTGAAATTACACAGCAAGTATGTTCAGTTGTAATGCCACAAACAACCATTCTTACAACTGATCGAATCGTTGTTTATATTTATGGCAGAGCGCATCAAAATAACAATAGACTAACCTTCCACTTTGGGGGGCAATATCCAACTCACGCGCATACAACAATCCCTTTATTTACGGGATCAGCAATTGTAAATGGAGGTGGAATTCCAACGATCATTGAACTTACGGAAGCGCAATACGCTGCATTGACTCCAGCACAAGTTGACCAAACTGCCACTTATCTTGTTAAAGGTAGCTCAACACAAAATTCTACTTCATACGAAGGCAAAGAATTTGGTGGATCAAAGCCAGTTTCATTGCTTTCACAGCCAGTAATTGTTGGTAACGCTACTCCTATTTCATCAACAATTCAAATTGGTTCAGTTGATTTTATTCAAGCAAGCCCATTTGATGTTAACAAGTTTTATTTCTCGCAAAACATTGGTGGCGGCGCGTTGGCAGCAATGTGGCGTGGAACGCTAACCAAGGATTCTGCAAATAGGATTTCTGGTGGAACAAACAGTTTTGGTGGGCAGCAAGCGTTGACATATTCTACTTTTAACGGGTCAAAAGGGGGTGGAATCTACGATGCTGATACGGTATTTATTCCAGATGAAAAAAATTCTGCCACAGACAATTATGGTAGAATTATAAAAGTTGACCTTTCCACAGGTACAACAAGTGAGGCTTGGAATTTCCAAACATCAACTCCTGCGGTATCTCGCGCAGACATAGCAAGCCAACTTTGGGCACCGCAAGATTGTATCGTTGATCGTGCAAATAATAAATTGTTCGTTTCGTCTGTATTTGCTTCATCAAATACGGAAGGAAGTAGCGTAGCGCGATTTTCAATTGATCCAACAACTAAAGTATTGACTCCTGATAGTTGGGTTAAAGCAGTTACTCCAAACGGGAGTAGTATTTCTTTTATTACGCGACTTGTATTGCTTCCAGACGGTTATATTTTCGTTGCAAACTACAATTATTCAACAAGCGCATTAGCATTCCAATCATTTAACGCTTATGGCTCTGCATCTGGAAATGCAGCGTCTGTAGGAATTTCTTTTGCATCCGGCAACCTTTGCCAAGGTATAGCATTTAAACCAGACACAAATGCTCCAAGTGGTATTGGTTATATATTGCTTGCATTACGCGCAGGCCCAGATGCAGGTAAAATTTACGCTTTCGATTACCAAGGCGCAGGCGTGTTTAATACAACTGCAACTGATACTGCAAATCTTACAACTATTGGTAAAAACGCAGGATTGTGGACAAATGCTTTCAATCTTGAAATTGGGTCAATTTCTGTAACGGCAGACGGTTCTATTCTGTGTGGCATTCGTAGCACTTCAACAACACCAATCCCACGCGCAGTTATTGCATTTAACTGGATTCCATATGCAAAATCTGGATCACTATCTACGCAAAACTCTGAAAATGTAAATATCACTGGAGGCTCGATTAACGGAGTCCGCAACCTTACTCCTAAAGTTGAGTATATCAATTCAACTCGTTATTGGTATAAAGACGAGCTTGCTAAATATATTCGCGTCCAAGCATGGGGTGCTGGCGGTGGAGGTGGATCGGGCCGCAAGGATTCTGCTGCAACAGTAGTTCGTTCTGGTGGTGCTGGCGGTGGTGGAGGGGCTTATGTTGATACATTTATTGATGCTTCAATCCTTCCAAACGGTTCAATTACAATTACAATTGGCGGTGGTGGAAATGGTGGTGCAGCACAAACAACAAATGCTACCAATGGGAATCCCGGCACGGCAGGAGGAACCGCATCATTTGGATCGTTTGCTCGCGCATCAGGTGGTGCTTTAGGTGGTGGTGGTACTGCCGCTGCCGTTACTGGTGGTAATGGCGCATTGAACGGCAATGCTGGTGGTGGCTCATCTGCAACTGGCGCTGCTGGATCTGCTGGTTCACCAAGCGCAACTACTGCCCCTGTAGGAATGGGCGGTGTTGGGGGCGGTGCTGGCGGTGGTCTTACTACTGCTAATGCAACATCTGCTGGTGGAGCAGGCGGCAATTCATATTATGGAGCATCACTTGCTACTGGTGCTGCTGGAACATCTGGTGGCGGCAATGGTGGTGCAGGTGTTAATCCAACTAACATTTCCCAAGCAGGAACTGGTGGCGGTGGTGGTGGCTCAAACACTACTGGTGATGGCGGCGCAGGAGGAACTGGCGGATTTGGTTCTGGCGGTGGCGGTGGCGGAGCATCACAGAGCGGAAACTCTGGCGCAGGAGGAACTGGCGGAAACGGATTCATGATTGTAACAACCTTTTACTAATATGTTAGAACGATACGCAATTATTAACGAGGCAGGAAACTGGTTGGAAAACATCATCGTGCTGGATGTAAACGATGCAAATGGGTGGATTCCAGAAGAAGGAACAATCATCAAATTGGCAAGCGAAGTTGATTTTTCAACATTAGCAGAAAAACCCGAATAATGGATACACACTCATTTAACGCAGGAATGGCAGGAGTTCTTGCTACGGCAACTTCGGTAGGAATTTCATTGCTACCAGAAGTGGAGCAATGGTTGCGTATTGTATCTCTTCTTGTGGGTATCGCAGTTGGTATCGGATCACTTATCGTTCTTGCGCGTAACTGGAATAAAAACAAATGAACCCAAAACAAATCGCACTTGGACTGATTATCATCTCGTTTGCATTTCTCACTATGGCATTTTTGACTGGGTGCGAGACACTTGGAATTTCACTACAGACAGATTACGGGCGGTTGACATATGAACTTCCCGAACCAAAAGGAACAAAGAAATGAAAATCGTAAATATACTACTTCAACGCTTGAGTGAAAATAGCACTTGGCGCGGATTGATTCTGATTGCTACGGCAGTCGGAGTAAAGATCGAACCAGAACTTCAAGAGTCCATTATCGTTGCTGGGCTTGGACTCGTTGGTCTTATCAATGTAATTCGTAAAGGATGATTGTTCCTAATTCCAGACCGCAACAAGCGAAGGAGAAGACTCTTGCTATGGTAATCAAAGCAGGAATCGAAGATCGTGTTGCTCTGGTTGGAATTCGTGGATACTACTCTGAAACTTTCGCGCCATCTGGAAACCAAAGGGGCATCTACGACGATGCGATTATACTATTATCTCCTTCTGTTCATGCTACTTTCAACGCCAATACTGATCCATCGGTTTTTAAGAAAGGTATTGCTGTGCTTAAAACTGGGGTGCATCGCTTTCGTAAAGGCAATCATGGTATCAGTAAACCCGGAGGCGGCTACCCAGCGTTGCGACCTGCTAACGCAAAGGAAGAACTCCCTGTTACGCGAGATGGCGAAGGTGATTCGATGGGAGTAGCAATCAACATCCATAAGGGCGGGTATAACACAACATCGTCATTGGGATGCCAGACGATCTACCCATCGCAATGGGACGGGTTCATAAATCTAGTATACTCTGAAATGAGCAGATACAACCAAAAGACGATACCATATCTATTGGTGGAACAAACATCTTGACAGAAACCTTAACTATCGTTAACGATAAAAACTATGAGTTGCGGAAATTCCAAAAGTTCTAAATGCAATCCGTGCGGCCCAAGTGAAGACGCAATGAATGAGATTGCTAATCGTGCAGCTTACTACGCTCGTATAGCAATCGAGGCTGTTAATCAAGCCACAACTGAACCAGAAACTTGGGAATATGTTTCTGATGGAACTCAAACTACATTTAATATTTCCGAAGGCGTAAGTCAAGTTAGCGGGGGATATATTGTTCACATTGATGGGGTATATCAAAAACCATCAAATTATTCAATAAATAATACCGCACCTAAAACACTTGTCATGTCAACTCCAGTTCCAGCGGGATCGGAAATAACAATAACCACTCATTAAATATGCCACTAACTAAAGCAACTCAAAACGTAATAGATGGAATTGTTTCTACTGGATCAACTGGAGTATCCGTTGGGTCATTTATTGTAGGACAGCAATACAAAATTACTTCTCTCGGAACAACCACGCAATCGCAATGGAATACAATTGCTGGAACCACAGGACAAACTTATGTCGTAGGATCACTATTCACGGCAGCAACTGATGGAGCAAGTTCTGGTAATGGCGCGGCAGCAGTAGCAAGGACATTGGCAAATCGCTTTGCTGATGTGGTCAATGTCAAAGATTTCGGTGCCGATCCTACTGGAGTAGTTGACTCCTCAACGGCATTTCAAAATGCTTTGAATCTAATTCAATCAAGATCAAATGGTGGAACTCTTTTTATTCCTGCTGGAAATTACCTTGTAAACACAACTCTTACTTATAGTAATAATTCTTTAACAATAGTTGGAGAAAATGAAAAAGTAACAAATATTATAAAATCTTCTGGGACTGATTTGTTTGTTTTTAATGGTAGAAAATTAGGTGCAACTGCTGATTTTATAACAATTAAAGGAATTAGGTTTTTAAGTGCTAAAACGGGTTCTGGTGCGGGGTCTGCGATTAAGGCTATTTGGCCAGAAAATATGTTAGCAAGACCATGTTGCCATTTTGAAAATTTAGTATTTTTTCCTAATAGTGAAAATGGAGCAACTAATTGGTGGGATAATTCAATTTATATTAAAAACGCATCGCAATCTACGATTACAAATATAAAATCTTGGGCAGTAAATTCAAATATTCAAACACATATCCGATTGGATTACTCCAATAATCCATCTTCATTTGCCGTGTTGATGCAAAATCTTTTTTTCCAAGGTGGGTTATATGGAATACACCAAACAGGTTGCGTTGAAATGTTGATGATTTCAAAAGGTGAAATTGTAGGATCACAAATTGGAGTATTTGCAGATTCATCTTCGTCATTACTTCCTACTTCACCTGTTGGATATAACCCATTGATTGATATAAAAGATATTCATATAAACTCAAAAGAATGGAATATTAAAACAATAAATTGGGACGCTATAAATATTAGCGGAGTAGATTTTTATCATGGCGTTGGATCAGGAACAGATATTAATGGTGGGAATATATATATTGAAAATACAACAGACCCATCTGCATCAAGAGGAAGGCATAGAATAATAAATAATAAATTTGAAAGCCCACTAAGTTTACCAATAAATGATATTGGGTTGCATTTTAAAAGTATTGGTAAAGCAATTGTTTCTGGAAATCTTTTTCTTAAAAATTCATTTAGAAATATATTTTTAGAAAACTGTAATCAAATAACAGTTAGTGGAAATGCATTTTATCCCGGATTTGCAATTGATAATTCTATTCGCGTAGAAAACACAGTTGCTCCATTAACTGATTCGGTTAAAACAAGAATCGTAGGAAATACATTTGAAAATGCCACAAATGCTATTCGGATTGAAGGCGGGGCTTCTGATTGTGATATTCTTGGAAACACATTTGATGATATTTCAATCCCAATTTTACTTGATAATCCAAGAATTTATGGTCAACAAATTGCAATTCAAGGAAATAAATCAGCAGCATGGGAAAGAAAATTACTTGAAGTAAATTCTGCAACTCCAAGTGTTAGTGGAGCGCAAGAAGGATTGTGTTATTTTGCAAATTCAACATCAACAACAATTACAAATTTTATTGATGGATTTGCTGGACAAACTATAGATATTGAATCAACCAATGGAAATACAATCATACAACACAACGCAGATATTAGGCTGCAAGGTGGAGTAAATTTTTCTATGACAACCGGGAATAGATTGTATTTGCGAAAAGAAGATTCTTCATCTGGATCATCTTGGTATGAAACTGGAAGATTAACATAATTTATGAGCTACTGCACACCTTGCCCACCATGCGACACGAACTTTCCGTTGTTGTGTGAACCACTTGAAACAACTGCCAATGGTAAACGATTGGTAGTAGAAGACTCTGCTGCTTGTCAAAAAACAATTCAGTCTCCAGTTGCCCAACAAGTCTTGAAGACTGATGGTGCTGGCAATCTGACTTGGACAAACGGAGCGAGTGGAACTGTCTTGAGGAAAGATTCAACCGGACTGCTTGAGTTTGCTACGCTTAATAGCGTTCTTCAGTCAGGCCCAGTTGATCTTGGTAGCCAACCATTGACTACTACCGGAGCATTGACTGTAGGTTCACTTTCTCCAACGCTTGCTATTACAGCATCGTCACTGACTGTTTCTGGAGCGACATCTACTGGATCATTGAGCGTGAGCGGAGCGACATCGACCGCCGCGATTACTTCAAGCAGCACTATCCTTGCCAATGGTAACGCATCCAAGATTGGATACAATACTGGTGCTGGCGGGACGATCACCCAAGGCGCAGGAGCAAAGACAAACTCTGTTACACTCAATCGCCCTACTGGAATTATCGTAACCGATAACGCTGCACTCGCGGCCGCTACTGCCGTTACCTTTAACTTGAGTAATTCGGTAATCGAGGCTACGGACATTGTTGTGATAAGTCACATCTCTGGTGGAACGCTTGGTTCATACAACTTTGCGGTAGCTCCAGCGGCAGGCAATGCTAACATCGTGATTAGGAATATCACCGCAGCAAGTTTGTCTGAAGCACTGACATTGCGCTTTATCGTAATCAAGAGTGTCAACGCATAATGCCAGCAGAAGGATCAGTCTTTGATGGATTCACAAGTATCATCGCGCAAGACGCAGATACTCATCCATCGTATTTACCAGAATCTGTAGTATCAGAATCGGTAAATAGGACATTCCGAGGTGGTATTAACCGGACAAGACCAAGCATTCGGAACATACCGATTATCGCTGGAGCGGGACAAGATGAGACTATCGTTAACGATATTCTTGGTGGTAGTTTCCAAGGCGCGTATCCGTATCGGGCGACTAACTTTAGAACAAACGATGGGATTCTGCTATCAGTATCTGGGATTATCTACTTCCTCAAGATCGTAAACAACCGAGCATTTGCCTACAAGATCATCGAAGGTAACGATCCGGGTATGATGCACACATGGTTCGTGCAAGCTGAAGATCGGGCGTATATCCAAAATGGCTACCAGAATGCGATAGCATGGGATGGAGTATTAGGAACTCTGACAGCAAATGAAATCCAAAACGGAGACTACTGCGAGATTGTATCGGTCGGAACTACAGACTTCACTATAATCGGCGCACCATCCAATACAGTTGGCGTTAAGTTCACCGCAGTCATCACAGACACTCAAAGAGGAACGGGAACAGGAACAGTCAAGCTGCCTGCCTACCGACTGAATCCATACTTGGCAAAGATGCCGATTGGAACGATCATGGAGTATGCCTTCGGGCGGGTCTTCGTAGCTGATAGGTTCAACCAAATCTACGCATCTGACATCATTTATGGTGGTGGGTTTACTGACACAAAGAATACCGAAAACTTCACAGAGATTGGATATTGGGCAGAAGGCGGGGCATTCTCAACACCTGCCATGATGGGAAATATCACAGGGATGAAGGTCATGCCACAGATTGGAACTAACCTTCGCGGCCAAGGCGAGCTTGTAGTCCTTACTGGTAACGGAGCGTTCTCAATGGATGTGTCTATCCCAAGAAGCCAATGGAATACTTCAAATATCCAGCGCATCTCACTCCTTGGGCGAGGATGCACATCTCCATACCTTGGACTTGCCAACTCGGAGCTTTGGTTTAGGTCACACGATGGTTGGGCATTCTACTCCAACAGTCAATCTGAGTTTGCCAGATACTTCTCACTTCGTAAACTATCGAGGGAAGTGAACAAGTGGGTATCAAATGATACCCCATGGTTGAAGCAATTCGCTTCTACGATGTTTTTCAACAACTATATTATCAGCACAGTAGCACCACAGACCTATCGCGCAGAAGGTGTAGAAGGGCTGAATAGGTATCATAGGGGTATGGTAGTTCTCGACCTCGACCAATCTTCTTCACCCGCACCGGATGCACAGCTTCAATTTCGTTGGAATGGTATCTGGACTGGCATTAGACCAACTCAACTTCTTACTGCATTGATAACAGGAGAAAAAAGGGGATTCGGATTCTCGTTTGATAAAGACAACAAGAACCGACTTTACGAGTTCACCATAGCCCAAGGTGACGACTACGGCCCAAATGGAAGCAGGCAGATTGATTCCTTCTTCACAACTGGTAGGTATGACTTCAATCGAAGCGGGGCTACCAACAAGTTCCTCCGCAAGAAGATTACTGGTGGAGAAATGTGGATGAGTGAGATTAAAGGACAGGTAGAAAGCGATGTTGATTTCCGTGCTGACTCTAACCCATGTTGGTCACAACTAAAAGTTCCTACGACATTCGGGTGTGATCCATGTTCACCAGTAGTAACTGAATGCTTTCCACAACGAGGCGGTAATCGCTACAAACGCTACAAGTTTAACACGCCAGACCCAAGTGAGTGTAATGACTTAGCAGGCATTCCATCGGTAGAAGGAAGCGAGTTTCAAATCAGAGTTCATTTAACCGGAGCAGCTACAGTTGACCGAGTAAGGTTGATGGCAAACATCAAGAACAACGATGACTCTCCAGTTGGTGACTGCCCCGAAGAAAATCAAGAATGTGAACCATTTTTGTGTTGCCAAGAGAAATATTGGGAATACAATATCGTAAATTAAATCCAATGGACAATCAAGATTCAAGCCCTGCAATTACATTTCCAAATGTTCCAGATGACTTCTGTCCAACTGGTAACTGGCAGAATGTATTTCAGCAATTCATTGATGAAGTTCTTACTAACGGAACAATCAATGTGCCGGGGCTTGGCGATGTAACTCCACAGCAAGTTGCTCAAATCAACCAAACTCTTGCTGACCAGCAAACGCAGATTTCGGCAAACACGACGAACATTGCCAATCTTACTACACAGGTTAATGCTATTCCTGTCATTAAAGCGCGTTATGGTAATATCGGCAGTGTTCCTGTTGGTGACTCTATCCAGACTGTATCGTTTGCTGCATTGCCTTCGGCGACCTACGGAATTTCTATTACACCTACCTGCAATGCAACGATTGGAACTTCTGCTACACCATTGTTTGCTTTGGTTGATGGCAGCAAAACAACTACAGGATTCTCTATCCGTGTAGAAAACAACCTTTCTCAAATAACAAGCGTGGACTGGATGGCGGTTCACACTTCGTAATAAACAAGCCATAAAGAAAATAAACATATGACACCACTAAAAGGAACTGATCCGAAGTTGACGAGCGGAGGCTCACCCACTCGCGGAATGATTCGTGAAGGTATGGGAAACATGAACCCACCTAACACTGGCAAGAACCCATACTCCAGCGCACCGCTTCCTAAATCTGGCAAGCCAGTAGGCTCAAAATAATTATCGGAAACGATAAAAATGGTATCCGTAAACGATAGTTGTTGCTCATCTTCTTTGGATCGCAAATTTAAAGTTGGCGATACCAGAGAGGATGGCTATCGTTTTTCGCAATACCAAAAAAGAAAAAATAGTCTTGGGCAAATCATTGTTTATGAGCAATGGCTATCTCCAGATGTTTACGATAAAGAGCGATCAGCAAGGCTTGCAAGAGACAGGGAAAGGAAAAGAAAACATAGGGAAAATCCAGAGTATAGGAAAAGGCACAATGAATATATAAGAAATCAAAGAAAAAGCCCAGAGTTTAGAGAAAAAGACAATAAATACAGAAGCGAAAAAAACAAAATAAGAAGGGCTACCGACGAGCTATTTAGGCTTAAATGCAGTATGAGGTGTATTATTGCTCAAGCATTTAGATTAAATGGATACAAAAAAAAATCTAAATCTGAAAAAATACTTGGTTGCTCATGGGGTTTTTTGAAATCATATATTGAAGCCAGATTTCAAGATGGTATGTCGTGGGAGAATCGTAATGAATGGCACATCGACCATATTATTCCACACTCGAAAGCCAAAACAAAGAAAGATGTAATAAGATTAAATCACTACACAAACCTTCGCCCTTTATGGGCAAAAGATAATCTTATTAAAGCAGACAATTTGATAGAGGAACAATTAAACTTAATCTAAGTATGGCTGACACATTAGAAGAAATGGTTGAGATTGTTAAAGGGTTTTGTGGTGATTCAGGTGTATGCTCTTACGATAGAGCCGTTAAATCCATAAACCAAGCGCGACGACTGCTCTGGAATAAGCGCAATTGGACTACACAAGAAGAGTATGTCCAAATTTGCTGCGTGAACGATTGCTTTACGCTTCCGTCTCGATATGAGCAAATCAGACTGGCGTGGATTGGAAATGAATCTGCCAGTCTCGGAGACGAATGGTTCAATGCGACCAATGCTTTCGCGCTTCATGCGGATCACTCATGCCATAGGGGGATCGTAGAGGTAGGAGGACTCCATGTTCTCTTCCGCGACTACACAACGCATCCATACCAAATCGGGGTAATGGCCGAGGAAGCTGAAGACATCGGCGTAGAGTTGATGTTTGAAGCGCAAGACCAGTATGACACCTACCACAAAGTTAAGGTGACTACTGCCAATCCTCCAACGCTGGCGAAATCTGATCTCCTTGTGAAAGGAATTCGGGCAGTCAGCAAGCCAGTAACCAAAGGCAGGATTCGCGTGTATGCCTATGATACAGCATTAGAAGCAAAAACTCTCATTGCTATCTACCAACCTAATGATGCTCACCCTACATTTCGTAGGTTCAAAGCACCGAGGACTTGCGAGTGTATCACGCTTTACGCATCCAAAAAATACTTTGATCTAACTGATCCAAAGGAACTGATGGAGTTTAGCGCGGATGCAATGATCTATGCTGTTCTTGCATTGAACTCGCGTGAGAATCGTAAGGCACAGGAGTTCTTGAGCAACCTCGCCCTTGCCGTGCAGGAGCAAGAAAAAGAAATGGAGAATGTTGAGATACCAACAGCAGGGCCAATCCGCTTCGCTAACTATAGTCGGGCAGAGAACCTAATCGGGTCTGACCTACTATCTCCATCACCAAACGACTACTTCCTCTACCGATGACGCTGACAATTCCAGATAAGATTGATGCAAGGAACGTAGTTGGATATGGTGATCCAGACTACGAGCTAAACTTGATGGACTTGGAGATTCTAAAACTTCCTCCACGTGAATGTCCGTTGGTTCACAAGTTCACTCCGGGGATGTATATTCGGGAAATCTATATGCCGAAGGATACGATTCTCACAACCTTGCTCCATCTGACTACGCATCCATTTTTCGTGATGAAGGGTGATGTGACTGTCTGGTATCATGGCATTCCTGCCCATCGTTACAAAACGGGCTACAGTGGCATTACAGAAGCAGGAACAAGGCGTATGCTCTACACGCATAGAGATACAATCTGGACTACCTGCCATGTCACAGACTTAACTGATCCAGACGAAATTATTGACAGCATCACTTCCAGAGACTTTAATCCTCACATCGCCAAGGAAGACCCAAGGGTGCAGAAGTGGCGGCACAATCGAACCGACTTAATCAAATGAGATTTCTTCTACCAAACCCATTAGGCAACGACAAACATTCTCAGATGTTTCACTCCAGCGGATTCGCTATTGCTGCTGGTGTGGTTGCTGTAGGTGCGGCGGCAGGGTCGGCAGCTATCTCCATGTCGGCAGCGGATAGGGCAAAAAGAGCGCAAGGTGCAGCATCTAAACAATTTCAAAAACAACAAAGAAAAGCTACCAAAGGATTTGTTAAGGGACAAGAACAAGTCCAAGGAATGATTGGTGAAGTCAAGGCTCCAGAGTATAACCTTGGAGCAATGATCGGTGACGCTGGTCAGATTTCAGATTACTATCGTAAACAACTTGAGACATTCCAGCCCGGAGCAGCACAGCAACGTCAGCAAGCGCAGACTCAAATTGGGCAAGCAATGGACGTGATCTCCACTTACCTCCGTGGAGATATACCACAAGATGTCAAAGATCAGATCACGCGCAATGTTGCTGAAAGTGCTGGCGCAGGATTCAACCCAGCAACAGCAGGAAGGGCTGGCGGATTCCAAGCAGCACAAGGGCAGATGGCGCGTAACCTTGGATTGACTTCACTTGATATTCAAAGACAAGGATTGGCAGCAATGCCATCAGTTCAAAACACGGCAATGAACTGGCAGCAGTTGGCGCGAGCATTCACAGCAGACCCACTCGATGTAGGAAGACTACAACTTGGCTACCAAACTGCCCAAGCAGAAGTTGGCTTGCAAAAAGCTAAGATGACAGGTGATGTGTTCAAGAACATTTACGCAGCACAATCCGGTTTGGCAGATCAAATCTACGGAGCGAATAAGGAAAACATTGCTTCAAGTTACGCAGCACAGCAAGCAGTCGGTCAAGGTGTCTCTGACATTGGTAAGGCTACCTCTGGCGCGTTGATGGGAATGAGTGGTGCTGCTGGAATGATGGGAACATCAACAACGCCAAATGCTGGAGGATTCTATGGTGGAGAAATAGGTGCGGCCAACGCATATAAGGTAGCCCCATCACAATTATCATATCAAAAACCTACAGGTGGATTTATGGGTATTGGTGGAACCAGTGGCGGTTATTACTATGACCCATCTGGGGTATATGGAAGATCATAATTTATGTCTATCGCAGAACTCATAATGACAGGAACCAACCGCGCATCGGAATCTACCGCATGGGTTGGAGATTCTTTGGCTAAACTTGGTCAGAATGTAGGACAAGCCTTGGCACAACGCGAGCAGCAGAAGCAAGCGCAGGAGATGCTGCCATTCTTGCAACAAGGTATGCAGGAGTCGATGGCACTTGCTGGACAAGGGCAATCTGGGGCAGCGTATAGTAAGATGCTTGGTATGTTGACTCCAGAAGTGATGAATAACCCACAGTCAATGACACTTGTTAAGTTGGGATTTGATGCTATCGGAAAGTCAACTGATGATTTTCTGTATAGTCAGAAGACTGGAACTAGCGGACTTGAATCCATGCTTCCAATTCTTGCGATGACAAATCCGCAACTCGCAGCAAACCTATCATCACAATTACATACGAATAAACAAGATTATACAACTCCTAATGAATTTGTTGGCCCAACTAATGAGAAAGTTGAACCGGAACTTCCAACAAAAGGCGGAATGGAACCTCGTATTATTCCAGAAGGAGCTTCTCTAAATGCTATACCACAAACTCCATCTGCTGTAGCTACTCCAAGCCAAGTAGGGCCAACAGAGCAAGCAAATCCACCATCTAAAACGCAAGTAATAGTAGCAAAAGGGTTTGAGGACATAGACAAAAAATTAAAATCTGGAGTTCCGTTTAGTTCTGTAATGGCTGAATCAACAAAAATGATATGGCCTAAAGATCAAGTTGAGAAATATTCTAAAGGCTTCATAGCGATTCCAAGACTCGCAAAGTATATTCCCGGCGCTGAAGGCATTGCAAAGCTAGACGATCCAGAGACATTAAGACAAAAAGGAATGAACATCTCATCAAAAGGCGGTGTATCATTAAGTTTTGAAAACGTAGACCCTCTTTATGATTATCAAGAATCAAACAAGCCATTTAGAGATACAGTAAACGAGGCCATTTCAACATTGGATGCAGATAACGGCCTGCAAAGAGCAATAAAAATACTAGGCGGATTTGAGAATGTTTCTTTTACAACATTGTCTGGGAAAGATTATATTACCTACGAAGAAGATGGTAAAAAGAAAAAGATAGAAGTCAAAAATGATACCCGTAAAGCTGCGACATATATACTCGGAGTTCCGCAAGCGGCGAAGAATGCAATGATGCCTCTATACGGAACGGAGATTGATATTCCTGCTGTCGGATCAAAAATAGATGTTAAATCATTAGAGGGAAAGATTGGAACTGATCCAAAAACTGGGAAACAATTTAAGATTGTAAACGGACAACCAGTGCCTCTATAATAAACAATATGAGCATTCGTATTGAAGACCTCGTTTTCGATGGAGGAGGCAACAAGGTATCTATTGATGATCTTGTATTTGATGAAGGAAAGCAGCAAGCATTCCAAGAACAGGCAAAGATCAACGAATTCAAGCGAGTCCCAGAGATGATCAATCTCTCTGGCGGTCTTCCTGTAGGCGGAGAGCCTATGGTTGGTGGCCCAGATATATTGGCTATGGAGCCGGGGCAAACCAAGACCTTCATGGAAGGTGAACCAGTAAAAGTAGAAAGTGAAAGTGGACGAGGAAAAATCTCTTCTTTTGTTGAAGGCAAACCAGTAGAGGTTCGTCGCGCCCAAGCAATTGATATTGGTGGTAAGATTATCCAAGAACCAATTAGCCCAGATGGGATGACGCTGGACTTCCGAGGGAATCTGATCAAAGAAAAGACCAAGGAACTTCAGTCTGCTTCTGGTCTTCCATTCTCTGAATACATGAGCAAGTCCAATGCTCTGCGTTCAGAGTTGTCCAAACTACAGCAGGATCAGCGGAAGCATGAGGCTAATCAATTAGACTTCTTGAGTAGATTGATTACCGGAAAAAAGGGAGTCTCTGTAGATATAGAGACAGGGCTTGGAGAGGAAAGAGTAACTGGAGCAGAAGGTAAAATCACAACTGTTCCAATCCGAACAAGGACTGGCGCGGCCATTAAGGCTATCGGTGATCAGCGCGAGTTCATAGACAACATTATCGGAAACGATAAATTTTTGGACTACATCAAGACCAAGGGGATCGACACTCCGGGCATGATGTCGCGGATGGCTGGTCAGTATCTGAATATTGGAGAAGCACCAGATAGGATTGCTGAACTAAAACAGAATCCAGAAGTAAGGAAGCTCGCAGAGGAATGGGCGATGACAACTCCAGATTTCATGGATACCGCTACGGATATCTTCAAGCGAGCATGGGATGGATACGCTGGAGCAGTTGGGTCTGGAACTATTGGCCCGATTGGTATGCTATTGAAGGAAGCTGGATTTGAGCAGTCGGGGCAATCGCTAATCGAGGCTGCTGAATATGCAGACCAAATGAGACTGAAAGGTCAAGACCCAAGAAAGGTTGGAGCATTAGCTCAGTTCAGCAGAGATGTGTCCAGCGGACTTGGGTTTACTGGAGCTGCAATCGTTACTGGTGTATTAGGAAATACTGCTCGCGCTGGTCTTGGCTTGAACTCTGCAAGAGCAATTGATCTATTTCAAAAAGCGAACACACTTACATTCACTGGACTTAACTCTGCATGGCAGGGATACTCAGAAGCTAAAGCAGATGGAGCTACTGATGATCAAGCAAAGCAAGCTGCATTATTTACTGGCCTTACTCAAGCTCCATTGGAACTGGTATCTCCATTACAAAAGTGGATAAGTAGATTTGATGGTAAGCAACAGACACGTTTATACAAAGGTCTTTTTAAAGCTGCCGAGGCAATCGTTGAAGGAACTGAAGAAGCATTTTTTAATGAAATGCCACAGCAGATTGCTGGAAATTTGGTTAAGAAGTTTGTTTACAATCCTAACCAAGACATCTTTGAAGGAGTAAAATATTCCGGTGAGGTTGGCGGGGCATCTGGTTTAATAGCGTCTATATTTACACAGATGATTGCTGGTAAAAAAGCAAAGACCAAAGCAATACAAGGTGATCAACAAGGTTCAGCGGAAACTGATATTGAATCTAAAGCAGATGCTATTGCTGACCAGTTAGCTCCAGATGCAGTATCTGATCTGGCGCAACAGATGACTGCCGTGAGCGGAGAGATCGACAATCTTAAAGAGGAGATTGCTAACGACGAGATGGGGCTACAAGCGATTGAAAAGACCGATCCAGCATACCAAGCCGCCGAACTAGCACTGAACGAAAAGAAAGCCAACCTCGCGCAATTACAGGCCCAATTCGATAAGCTATCTGCAGGCCCAGCAGAGGCTAAGGAAGCACCATCGGCAGGAGAAGTAAAGCCATCCGCTACCAAGGAAGAAGCTCAAGCCAAGATCGAGGAACTCAACAAGGAGTTCGACGCATTGGATGAGAACGACCAAGCGGGGATTGATAGGGTAAACAAAGCTCTCGCAGTAGAGCAGAATAAACTCGCTGAACTTACTGCTATCGAGCAAGGCGTCGAACCACAAGGCACAACTCCAACTCGTCAACCACAACTACCAGAGTCTGGACGCAGATCACCATTCGGAACCTTCTATCCAGAACGCCCAGTCCTCCAAGCGTTCATGTCTGCTACAGACAAGGTTATTGGGAAGATTCAAGCTACAGGTAAACGGGCGCAGAAGCTGAAGAACTCTATCCGAACAGCAGTAGCAAACAACGCTGGTTTCTTGGCAGGCACAAATACTCAAGTTATCTCCTCCGAGGAATACAATAAGCTGACTGGGAATAAACTTTCCGCTGATAGTGGAACATACAAAGCTGTCTACTTCAATGGTAAGAAGTATCTAGTTATCCCAGATGTAAACGTCCTACAGCAAAGAGCTATTCAAGGAGAACAACGGGCGGCAAGTAGAGACGCTGCACTGGATCAAGAGTCACGGGCAGCAGCCAAGAAACTGGAAGAGGAGATGATCCATCTCTCCATGTTCCAAGGTATCCAAGACGAGTATAAGGCTCTCAAGAAACCTAAACTCACAGAGCAGGAATACATCGTAAAGCGGCTTGTTGATATAGCTAAAGAAGTAAAGCGCACGAATCCAAACGCACTGCCGGGCGTATCTGAAGTCTACTTGAATCAAAAGAACAAGAACCTCGATGACCTTACCTTCTCTCAAGAGTTCATGCGAATGGTTGCACAGCGTGTAAGGACGGGGCAGATCACCGAGGATTTGAATGCTATCAGAGCAGCAGAGAAAGAAGCATTCTCTGACAAAGATAAAGGAATAATCAGGGCATGGAAGGACTCACTCCTCAATGCTCTCCAGTTTCTCCGAAACTCCATCGCTCGCTACCTTGGAAAAGGAACCTCGACTAGAGAAGTAGAGAAGATGCTGAACACGATGAATACCATCTTGGATGAGTATGGCATCGTGAAGGGTGAGGCTAACTACGAGTTTAAAGATTACTCTGACGCTCAACCTAAAGGTGAAGTGAAGGTAGCAGAAGTTGCGCCGCTCACTGAGCAAGTTGCGGAAGTTGATAAAAACAAAGTCAGAAGTATTGAAGAGGCCAGTCAAGAGACTGGAGTTCCTCAAGAAAAGATTCTTGCTGCCGCTCAACGTGGAGAGATAGCAGCGGCAAAAGTTGGAAAGAATTGGAGATTTGGTCAGCGAGCAATAGACGAAATCAATTCTAAATTATCGGAAACGATAACTCCAGCAATCGAAGCGAAGGCCCAGCCATACTACGAGATATTTGAAATATTCAACAAGTATGGAGAAAATCGCAGGGAAGAAATGATTCAAGCCACTGCTGACAACCCAGAGCAAGCCGCACAACTAATACGTCAGACTGACAAATACAGAAGACTTGCAACGCTAAAAAGAAACAAACAGATACGTTTGTTTTCTATGGGGCAACCTGCTGTTAAAAGACTTCCGGGCCAATCTGGAATCATTGCAGAGGCAGGCGTAACTCCAGAAGGTCAACCAATGTCCAAGAGGTCTGAATCTGCAATGAAGCGGATCAGCAATGGAATAGTGAGTGACTTGAATAGATTGGTGGAATCCTTAAAGCCAAAAGAAAACAAGGCACTCCAAGAGTATAAGTCTAAAACCACAGAGAAAGGCAAGACATATCCAAGACATTTGATCTCTCCGTATTCTGTAGCCGCTAATCTATTCACATCGAATGCATTCACCGCTGGAACAAATGCACTAAACAAAATCTTTGAAGGCAATCCAGATGCAGACTTCTTTAGAGTAGCCCAAGACATGGGCGGCATGGATGAGGCAGCAATCCAGCGAGCATACAGCATCAACTCTGAAGAGCAGTTGGTTCTTTCTCAACTGATGTATAAGATGATGCCAACATTCATTGGTCAAGTAATGGATTCAAGTATGCCATTGTCTGCCCGTGAAGCATTTGCATTGGATGCAAGAAATGTAGAAGCTAATCTTGCAAGGAAAGTAACCTTATCGCTTCGTGAGTCTGGGCGTAAAACCCAGTACGCAAATACATTGAGGAATATCGGTGGCGCGGGAATGGCAATCCAGTCCTACAAGTCCAGCATCATTGATGCAATGGGCAACATCTATGCCCTGACTAAAGTTCCATTTGAAAACATCGCCAATGTAATCAGAGGTGATCGAAGGAAGTCAGTAGATAAAGTAGCCAACATCCAGAGTGTATTCCGCAAGGCAGTCTCACTCATCAAGCAATCCCAACTGAATCCAGAGAAGGTGCGCCAATCCATCCGCGCCGAGGTTGGTAAGAAGAAGAACGAAAGCACCCGCAAAATCCTACTGGATTTCAGTGCAGGACTCTTCGACACCAAAGAAGACAAGTATGCCAACATGGTAGTTGACCAGACTGTTCAAAACATCCTTGCGATTGGGATGAACAGGAAAGGATTCTCGATTGATAATGTCAGCAACTTCATGTATCAGTCCTTCGCTACTGCTGCAAGGCAGATGGGAGTCCAGATGGCTGGAGTTCCAAAGCAGAAGGCTGGAAAGCGGAGCGGAAAATACTTGGAAATGGTGAAGGCGGTTATCGGAAACGATAATGCTTACAAGGCATTCTTGGCCGACCTATCCAACCGGATGGCAGAGAAGTATCAGAGCAAAGAAGCATTCAATAAAGACTTCGGTGATTTATTCAAATCCCTCCGTTCAAACGAGTGGGCAGACAGCTTGAGAACTCAAGCAATCAAAGACGCAACTGATGCTATCAACTACAAGTTCGCCGATCTATTCCAATACCTTGGAGAGAAGAGGAACGCTACCCAAGCTGGAGTTCGTGAGCATATCCGCGCAGAGCTTCGCGGAACTGGCGCATCAAACGAACTGATCGATAAATTTATTGCAGATGCAGATGCCTATCTCAACCAAGAAACCAACAGGATTCTGACAGATAAACTTGGGTTCACAGTCAACGAAGAGACTGGAAAGGTAACTCCAAAGCCACTGATGAGTAAGAAGATTAAAGAGGAGGCGGAGGCGCAGTTCAAGAACATCAAGAATCTGAAAGATATCACCAAGCTATCCCTAACCGACGAAGGTAACTTCAAGGAAGGATTGATCAGCAGGATCATTACAGAGATTGGAATGTCCAAGGAGAATGCGACTGAACTAGCAGACTTGATCTCGTCGGAGATGGATAAGGCACTCATTGCCCAGCGGAGCGAGAACCTGACAACCGCCTTGAAGAAGGCTGAAGATATCTTAACGAACAACAAAATCAAGAGTAAGACTAACCAGAGGACATTGCTCCAGCGTCTGATTCAAATGGCGAACATGGGAGTTCTGGACTCCGAGATGGTCTACGAAGCATTCCGCCAGACCCATGACTTCCAAAAGAACTATCTTCCATACGATGCTGAATTCGTAAACACGATCCGTCAGTGGGGTGACAGGATCAGCCTGCTCCCAGAGGGTGTGATCCGAAGCATCGAGGAAGAGAAGATGGGTCGAACTTTGATGGAGAAGAGTAAGTTTACGGCATCAGATATAAACTCCAGCTACTGGTATTGGAGTTTGCTATCTCAGATTGGAACTCCAGCACTCAACATTATCTCTGGCGTTAACAACTTGTTTGCAAACATTGCAGTCTGGTCTTTGTATAGTCCGAAGACAGCTCTTCCAATGATGCAGGCACTCTATAGTGCGGTTGCTGGGAAGCAAACCCCAGCAGTGAACTCATTCCTGTATGTCATGCGGAATGGATTGAACCCATCTGGAATGCAGGATGAGAGACGAGCCAAGTATCCGAAGACCAATGTCATTGAGTCTGCAACTCCGCAGAATGCGCCAAAGATTGTTTACTATCTAACTAACTTTGGTGATGGGAAGATCAACTTCTTACCAGACTGGATGAACACACTTCTAAAGTATGGGAGTCCAAAAACATTTATGAGATCGCTTCGGGCAACTGATGCGTTCCTTCGTGAAGTTGCATTTGAAGCAAGGATGGCATCAGCAGGGGCAAGGCCATACGCTCAACAAGGATTTGATATTGCTAAGAGGCAGGCAGAACTTGAACTCGTATCCTCGCAGGCTAAAGGCAAACAGAAAGAGCAGGAGATAATCATTCGTGCCAATGAAATCTACAGGCAGCAGAGAGTAGAAGGTGCAAGACTTGAGTTAGCTCAGATCGAGCAGGATGCATTGGAGACTGTATACAACCAAGACCCACAGGGTGCTATTGGTCAGATCGCAAACTTCGCAAATGGATTCTTGGCAAAATATAAAGGAACAAAATACATCATCCCATTCACGAATGTTGTTGCGAACGTGACTAATGAATTCATCAACTACACTCCCGGCTTCTCTCAATTCCGACTATATCAAGCCAGAAAAAATGGAGTAAACGATCCATTCACCCAAGGAAGATCAGACAAACAATGGGAGCTTGGTATCAAAGGAATGCTTGGCTTTGCAGCATTGGTTGTTCCACTTATCATTCAAGCATTTCAAAGTGGAGATGAAGAAGACCAAGAGAACAGGCCCGCAATTCAGTTGTATGCTGAAGGGCCACGTGATCCAAAGCAGCAACGAATCTGGGCGCAGAATGGCGGCATCAAGTATTCAATCAGAATAGGAGACAAATACTTCTCACTTCTTGGAACACCATTGGTCGTCCCGCTTGCTATGTCTGCAATGTATGCAGAGGAAATTCAAGGCATAAAGAAACGCCAAGAAAAATTAAGTGAGATTGATTATAGTGACCTTGCAGCAAAAGTTCTTTCATCTCCTTTCTCGATTGCATTTGTTGCTGTATTGAACCAATCATTCCTCACTGGTGTATCTGATGTTCTTGGACTCACTCAAGCCAAAGACCCAGTTAAGGAAGGTGAAGGAATTATCTCTGGCATCTTGTCTCGTATGATTGTTCCGGGTGCGCTCCGTGACATAACCAAACTCACAACAAATGAACGAGCAGTTGGAAGCACATGGGCAAGCAACCTTCTAAAAGAAATGCCAGGTTCAATTCACTTCTTGAATAAAGATGTGAACTACTTCGGTGATCCAGCCAGATACCCATCCATTGTAGCAGAAGAAGGATTTGGTCAAAGGTTGGCGAGCTTGTTTGGTAGGTTGGCTTCACAGGAAACTGTAGACCCAGCATTCAAGATCATGTATGACATGAACCTTACTCCTCCTTCTTGGGATTCAAGTTTGGAATGGTCTAATGGGAAGCGCATGACGAAGACGCAGGAGTTGGAGTTTATCCGTTCCGCTGGGCCTGCGATGAGGGATTGGATTGTTGAGAATGAGGAAGCATTGCGTGATCCAGAGCTTGATCAAGAAGAAAGGCAGAATGTTTTGAGCAATGGAATCAGTGGAATACGCCGAGAGTATAAGGCAGAACTTGAGCAGACATACCAAGACGAGATAGGTCTTGACTTTGAAAATATGTAGTGTAGATTTGCTTCGCAGCATTTCGGGATGTTGTATACGTGTTATTCATTAGGTTGACGCACCTCGGAGAAATCTGGGGTGCGTTTTCTTTTATCGTTTCCGATAAAAATATTTTTAGAAATATTATAAAAAACTATTGACGATTATCGGAGGATTGGTAGTATCTACATTGTTGGACGGCACAACCCCCGTCCACATAAAACTAATGAAAGAAACACCAACAGTAAAAAAAGAAGTAGCAGAAAAACCAGAACCTAAATACGCAACTTGGAATATCACGCAACCAAACGACCTCCAACGCGACATCTATCTGCGCTTGGTATCGGCAGCGGCAGCGGACGGACGATTCCTTCTCGGCAATCTTCCCAATGCACAGGCAGTAGTAAAGCAGGGCGACCACCTCAAAGGTGTAGCTGAAATCCTTGCCAAGTGCTACGAATAATGGAAGACGATTACGATTTGAGCAGTGAGATTGAGGAAGAGCGGCAAGAAAGGCACGACCAAGAATGCGCTCGACTTGATTGGAAACAAGGAATCCGCCGACCATTTGACGAACCTGACGATGACGATCACGAATAACTTTGCGCTCCCAGCACCCATGTATCGGGCGTTGGCACACGATGGTTACATGGCAGGTCAAAGGAAAGCTGACATCTCAGTTACTACTTTGATTGGGCCACCGAAGATCAACCAACTCAAGAAACGCTACTCTGACCAGATCGTAGAAGACGCATCCGATAGGGTGTGGGCATTGCTTGGTCAGTCAGTGCATAAAGTTCTTGAGCTGGCAGGAGGCGAAGATGAGATGACCGAGAAGCGTCTATACAAAGAGATCAATGGATGGACGCTGACCGGACAGACTGACCTCTACGAGACTGGCAATCAAACTATCTCTGACTTCAAAGTAACATCGGTATTCTCCTTCCTCCTCGGCGGCAAGTCTGAGTGGGAAGCACAGATCAACCTCAACGCCATGCTCTGGAGAGAGTATGGATACGAAGTCAAGAAGGGTCAGATCGTTGCCATCCTCCGTGATTGGCAGGCAAGCAAGGCAGAGTTTGACAAAGAGTATCCTCAGTGTGCAGTTCACATCGTTGACATACCTCTTTGGGATAACGAAGAGTGCATAGCCTACGCTATGGAGCGGATCAAACTGCACCAAGCGGCGGCAGCAATGCCAGACGATACCATCCCTGCCTGCGATCCAAAGGAACGCTGGGCTAAACCAGATACCTTTGCCATCAAGAAGGACGGGAACAAACGAGCAGCCAAAGTGTGCGAGACATTGGAGGAAGCGCAAAACTTACTTCCTACCTATGGGGCGAAACACTCAATCGAAAAACGAAGCGGTGGGGATATGCGATGCGAGCGTTACTGCTCAGTAGCACCCTTCTGCCACTATTACAAAACAACCTATAAAACTAATGAATAAGAATCTACCGCCTATCGAAAGACTGGCGATGCTGCCAGAAGAGAATAGGCAAGAAGCATTAGACTGGATGGCAAGCCAACCTCCAGCAAGGATAGATGACACTGTTGATCCAATCAGCCGATGGGAAATCCGCATCTCCCTCGGTGGGTTAGCGGACTTCTATCGCATCTACGACAAAGCAACCAAAGAAATCAAAGAACTGGAAGTAAACGAAGATAACTGGTAATGATAATTAATTCTACAACTAAGTTTGCCATAATAGGAACTCTATTAGGATTCGCAACAGGTATAATTTTTGGAACATTATCCGCAGTAATAACATTAACATTAAAATGAGTAACCAATTAGACGGAATCGAACAGAAAGACATCATCAAACGAGTGACTGGTAAGGTCACTAAATTGTGGGAACCTAAGACATTCAATGGCCCCAAGGGTGAGTTCGTCATCCAAGGTGGAGACATTGAGATCGACGGGCAAACCTACGGACTCAAGTTCTTCAACAATACGCAGGAACAATCCATCAAGGGAAATGTAGTCACACTCTCCTCAGTCCGTGGTAAACATGGTCTGACTGGAGTATCGCTGGAGCATGAGTCCTACGATGGTAAGAATGGAAAGGTAGATCGTGACATCATCAAGGTCACAGCTACTGGTAAGGTTGAGTTTGACCGACCAAGCGAAGAGCCTGCCCGTGTTACCTCAACACCCAAGGTTATCGTAACCGATAATCCAGAGAAGGCATTGGATGAGATTGTCGAGCTTCACCAATACATCGATAGCCTCGTTCGCATGGCATACCTTGGCAAGATTACAGACGAAGAAACCCTTCGCTCGTATGTCTCATCGGTCTTCATCGAAGCTAACCGCAAGGGCATTCACTACTCGACCAAGGCCGAAGCACCGAAGAAGGAAGAGCCAGTGAAAGATGAAGCTGATCCCGACGACTGGGGTTCTGTCATCGTCCCATCTGGATCACACAAGGGCAAGAAGCTGGCAGAGATCGGCAAGCCTGCCCTCACTAAACTCTACGAATACTACTTGAAGAAAGGATTTAACACTCCATTCGCTAAGTGCGTAGAGAAAGCAGCAGAAGACTTGAACCTCGATAGCGTTACAACAGACGAGGAAGAAGATAACATTCCTTGGTAATCCTGTTCTCCCCAGAACACCTAACCTAAACCTAAACACAACATGAAAAAGAAAGAATTAGAATTGTTCAGCCCAACTCAAGAGGGGGTTATTGTCCCTCTGTCAACCTACCTCCGTCAAATGGGGGAGTTCGTTAAAACCGAATGGCCGGGGATCAACATCACCGAAGCTCACATCAAGAAGGCATGGAGCAAACTTCAGAAGAACGAATACCTTGGCGACGATGCACCAGATGAAATGCTGGAGATGTATGAGAAGATGTCCGCTGACTTGGACATGGCCGAAGAGATGGAAGAGGAACGCCTTGCCATGCCAGCAGTGGAAGCAGAAGAAGTTGAGGTTGAAGTAACTGAAGACGAACCAGTCAACGAATCCCTCGCCCTTGTGGAGAGCGTGAAGGATGGATTGGAACTCAGTTCATTCACTCAGAAGTTCGACATCGGATCGGGGATGACTCAGTGCGTTCCCAAAGGTAAGGTAGAGATGAAAGACTGGGTGGCTGCATTCGCCTTCGGTCTGACTCTGGAGTCTGGCGCACAATGGATCATCGGTGATTCGGTGGTAGCCTTGGAGAATGCAGGGCATGAGGATGTGGTCAATCAACTCTGCTCCAACTTCAAGAAGTCCTATCCAACTGTCTCTGGTTATGCCCGTGCTTGCCGCGCCTTCCCCGCTGACAAGCGTGATCCTGCCCTTCCATTCACAGTCTATCGTGAGATTGGCAACGCTAACTTCGGAGACAACAGCACAAAGAAGCAGAATGAACTTCTTGAAGCGGCGAAGACTGAGAAGCTATCCTCTACTGAGGTTCGCAACCGAGTGCGGCATGAGCAGGGTAAAGACGACAAACCATCTGGTCATCGCTTCCTCCTTCTCAACGTAGGTAACTTCAGCAACTCAGAAGTCCTCCGCTCAATGCCCGAAGAAGTGCAGGAACACCAACTCTTGATCGACCTTGGCGACAAGTCATGGTTTGATCCAACCGAAGGAGAATGGCTGAAATTCATGAAAGAACAATAATTTATGTCAGAACAAACACCACAAAACGAAACCTCGAAAGCGGTGATGGAAGCATTTACTTTCATCAAGTCCGGTGACGAGACACTAAACGAACGAGTCCATGCAATGGGGAGCCTATTGCATACAGCAGCGATGATGGTCATCCGATCTGAATCCCGCAAGGGTGAAGGGTTTGAAGCTATCAAGTATCTGGAACTTGCCTTCATGTATTACCAGAACTCTCAGTTCCGTAAGCGATTCGATCAACCAGACGAAGAGAAGGATAACCAACCCGTCCTATTCACTCCGTAAATATCGGAAACGATAACAACAAAAAAGCCCACCTTGGATTTCTCCTTGGTGGGCTTATTGCTTTTAGGCTTTCACTTCCTTAGGTGCTACCGAGATAGTTCCATCTACCTCGCCATCCATGAGCGTATCCATGCGCTTGAGTTTAGCATCGAGCGAACTGCATACTGACTCTTCGATGTCTACACCAGCGGCGTAGATGAGATACTGGATGGACTTGGACTTACCGCCAGCGCGATGCACTCGACCAAGAACCTGCTTCAGATCAAAGACTGAATAGGTAGGCATGATGAGAGCAACACGGGAGTAGTTACCATTCACATCGTGTAGGTTCAGACCCTCGCGGCAGGCTTGGATGATACCGATCATCACGCGAGATCGATCACCTTGGAAGGCATCGATGTTGCCGCGACGAACTATATCACTCTGACCGCCGTGGATGGAGCAGGTAGTCTTGAGTTCCTTCTCCATGAACTTGAGCGTCTCGGTGAAGTTGACCGCGATGAAGATACTATTACCCTCCTCGATCAAATCCTTAGCCATAGCACAGACTGCTGGTGCTTTGAAGAGTTCGATTTTCTGACGAGCGCGGGTCATCTCAGCAAGAACAGCACCCATCGAGGATGCGACATTCTCCTGCATACGAATCTGCTCTACCCTAACGAGTAGGTCTTCATATTCTTTTGCGATGTCACGGGCAGTATCCATGTCAAATGCTCTGGCTTGGATGAGCGTCTCTGGGAAGGCACTACCAACATCAGATGGTTTGAGTCGATTACCTCGGTCGGGGAAGATGCGCTTGTGAAGTCCCTTGAGAACTTTATTGCCACCTCTGAACTGCATACCGAACTGAGTCTGCACGCAACCGCAACTATTGAGGAAGCGGAAGTAATCGCGGCCACCTTTATGTAGGCCGAGGAACTGACCGATTGCCCACATCTTAGTAGGATCATCTGCTATCGTAGCCGATAATGCTATAGTCGGGATGTTCTGAATCACAGAATCGCGCAGCAAGAATGCATTCTGAGTATCACCTTGAGCCTTGGCGCGGTGAACCTCATCGAATACAAGATCGGTATCTGGTGGAAGCATGAACTGGAATTCCTTCTTCTTATCATCTGTCCAGCGTCCGATCTTGCTCTTGCCTGTCTTGACCCATTCCCATCCACAAACCTCGTAGGTTTCCACGCCGAGGTATTTCGCCATTCTATGCCAGTCTGTGGTGATGGGCTTGGGGCAGATGACTGCGACCTTCCTGCCTCGTTCTCGCGCAATTGCGAGGGCAATAGCAGTCTTGCCCATACCAGTGCCATGACCAAGTAAGGCACGATTGTATTTAGACATGGAACGAAGTCCAAGTTGAACGGAAGTCAGTTGATACTCAAATAGTTTCTCTGGATAGAGAAGAGGAGGAAGGTCATACTTAACCTCTGGTTCTTCTTTAACTGCATCGTTAGTCGGGATTATCGGGAACGATAAATCGGCGCGTGACCACCAAGCAACTTCCCATTCATCTCTGAACTTGGAAAGCTGAAGACCAAGGTCACCCATAGCCTGCTTGTAGTCATCCTTATCCTCTCTATACAACTCCCAGAACTCCGAGGTGACGCTCGCCTTCCGAAGAAGACGAGGGCCACGCTTGGTGGAAGTGGACATAGGTTGAGAGAACTCAAGTGTATCGAGTAATGCTTTTAGGTTCACTTTTTAGGTTTAGTTGGTTGAGGTTTTGGATAGACCGAAGAACGAAACTTCGGCACATTGTTTTCGCAGTGGCGAATGATGCGGATGTATGCCTCTGGTGGAAGGCAGGTTGGTTGGTTTTTTTCTACTGCACTCATTGATTATATTTGTTGTTGATGTGTTGGATGAGTTGATCGAGGACAGACTGCTTGTTACCTTTGAAGCCGAAGTCTTTCTTGACCTTGGCATAGACTGATCCTTTGCTATGTTTCATGCCAGCTACTTCTAACTTGAGTGCTGACTTGAGTCGGAGAAGAGCATAAAGCTCAAACTCTTGCGGGGTTTCTACTGTATACATAGGTTTCTGTTTGTATAGGTTGTGTGTTCTCATTTGATGCTTTAATGAAGTTTTCCCTTACCATATAGTAATCTAATACGGCATTGAATTTCTCAGAGAATTCCGGCATATTGGAATAAGACATGAGAGTCACTTTTTTTTCCGACTCAAAGTAACGCTTTGCGTCTTTGTCTTGCTTAGAGTTATGCCATACGCTCGCGCAGTGGTATGCGTGATTGATGACTTGGTTTTCAAGGAATTTATCCATGTTATTTATGTTTTGGTTTTTCCGATTACACCATGTAATCAGACTATTCCCCACTATCGTTTCCGATAATGGAGAATGTGTCTAACTACTTCCAGACAGGGCCGAGGGACTCCAAGTATCTATACATTGGAGTTCCGATAGGGATAAGACGCGACTGACCATCGCGGCGAATCCACTCACACCCAGTTAGTTTTCCATTTTTGGAATACCAAGCCGAGCATTTCCCAGTGAAGTATGATGAGGTTATCTTGTGAAGAGCAAACCCAAGCATTCCATCAAATGTTACTTTTTGTATTTTCATGATTTTATGGCTACTAAAAGGTTTTCAAAGCAAGCGTGATCGTAGCAATCTTCTGCTGAGTTGAATGGGCCTTGAGACATAGCCATGTCATCATAGTAATACCATCCGGGATGTTCGATACCTGTCACTTGGAAGGGATCGACATTCTTGATAGCTTCTTTGATGTTGTTGATGAACTCTTGAACTTCTGGAAGCCAGCAATTATCGTTATACTCGATCCAATTACCATCGCGGATCATGTAATCTTGATAGTTGTTAACCTCCTCGCGGAAGGCGGTGTAGTCATAGTCTTTAAGGACATCACCTGCTGACATATGAGTGAATGGGCCACCTACCTTGTAGAAGTCATATCTTTCATTGAGCATCTCGATAGTAGCTTCTTCGACATCTATGTATTCATGTTCATCATAGACTTTTTCTTCTAAGTATTGTTCTCTTGTCATGTTATTGTATTTGGTTATTGTTTCGTGTTTTTCTACTTACACCATGTAAGCAGACTGCTGGCATTATCGTTTCCGATAACACCAGAGTGTCTGACTACGCCCAATACTTGCCGTCACATACGCGAATGACTTGCTTGTCTTTCTTTGTTATGATGGTGACAAGTTTTTTCTTGGGAGTGGTGGCGCGGACAACGCCGATCTGTTTGATGGGGATGGCATCGAATAGTTTTCGAGCCTTTACCTTACTTATTTCGAGCATAGGAATATGACTGCAATGGTGAGTTGAAAGAATAGAACGAACATCAATAGTAATAACTTATCTTTGTTCATGCTATAGCTTCTACTGCTTTGCGCTTTTGGTATCCATGAGGATTGATCCATATGGACGGGAGGTTACTGCGGCGGTAATTGCCATCGCATAAACCACACTCTGCACAATGCAATCCCTTGGCATCTGCGAGACATTCCATATCGTTAACGAGAGGCTCGGTAGTGACAGTGAATGTGCGAAGGCCGAGGTTCTTAGCATACTCTACATTACCTGCATTTGTAGATGCCATGAAGTATCTACCATATGCTTTGGCAAGTGGCGCGGGCATTTGATGCCAGTCATGGAAGTATCCTGTGATACGCTTGGCGAGCTTGGCAATGTCATAGACCATTTCCAGAGGAATGTGGGATGGATTACCATATGCGCCGAAGCGGACATAAGGAACAGAGAAGAAATCATACCACTCGCGTGTTCCCATATGGAGATAACCATACGAGCCGCGCTGATATGCTCGCCAGATTGCACCGAGAGGATTGTCATTTACATAACATCCTTGCTTAGATGCAAACTCACAGCCATTGCATTGATTGTCTGCGTCTGGGCCTTTGCGTGATTCGGTAGGATGCATACGCGCATCCATAATCCAAATCTGAACGCTCTTGCCTGTCTTGCGGTTTTTGCTGTTGATTGTAGCGATTGCTACAATGTCATTGGTTTCATGTATAATATACATTAGGTTTCGTGTTTTCCGACATGGTTGTATGTCAGACTGCTACCGACTATCGTTTCCGATAATCGGTAGAGTGTCTAACTGACCAAGTTTTTAACTGAGCGATGTAACTCTCTAAGTTTGTTAATCCTATCTAACATAGTTGGAGTCCAATCACCATTTCCATATCGCGACCATTCTACAGATATTGCATCTTTGGGAATACAAGCTCCAGATGGAATATCGCCATGATAGAACTGGAAGAACCATCTATCTAAAGTTTGCTTTTTAGTTTCACCAACAGCAAATGTCTCTCTGATGTCTTGTCCTGCCCAATAGAAGATACGGAGTCTCCACTTTAATTTAGTTTTTTTCATTTGTTTCGTGTTTTCGCCGACTGGTTGTAGTCAGCCTGCTGTCCTGCTATCGTAAACGATAACAGAACAGAGTGGCTAATTACTTATCTTCAAGATAGCGATATGCTTCTACCCAATCACGGATAGATTTGCGCCAGTATGTATCATGTCGCCATTGCCAATGGCGTTTGATGTTCACCATAAGTGATACTTGGAGTGTAAACTTGATGTGATAAGGCATATTATTTAATAATAAGTAAATCCATCAAAAGTAATTGCTCCATACCATATACTTTGCGCTCACCGCAGCATTCGCAAAGATACTTAGAAGCGTCTGGCTCAACGCCATCGACTTCTTCACCGCAGGTTAAGCACCATCCGGGCGAATCCATACCGAACATGATTTGTTCCATCTCTTCGGTGGAAACGACAGGAACGATATACTCGTTGCCTTTATCGGATACGATAGTCTTTGTTGTCATTATAAGCCCTCCGGTTTGAATCCTTCTTCACCGCGAAGAAAGCCCTTGGCGAATGCTGTAATGCAAGCGTCAAGGACAGCTGCGGGAACATGACCATATGTCATCACATGGGAACCAGCGCTCATTACAGAGTAGCCTTTACCATTTCCAATGGACTGACAAGACAGATCAAAGTGGATACCAGTTACATTGTAGAGATATCCGAGTCGATCGACTAGATGTTGTTTTGTTATTTTCATTTGTTTCGTGTGTTGTGACTCTGCGTTTGCGTTGTGCTTTACGGGCTTGTCACCGATTGATTATCGAACACGATAACCAAGCCGCATTAACCGCTAACGCTATCGTAAACGATAACGCTAACGGCACACGAAAAACCGAAACTGAAAACCTAAAATGTTAAATGATCTATTGTCGTAGGAAAACTAACTCTTCCTCGACTATGAATAGTGTATCACAACATACCCATTTTGTCAATAGTTTAGTGTATTTATTTTACATTTTGTAAAAATATTTTTATTGATTTATCGGACACGATAATCTACTTTTCCGACCATGAAAGCAAAGAAACAAGTCGATGCCCGTAAGAAGTGGGATATGGATAAAGTGAGGGCATTATACATCCAAGGCACGGAAATCGCGGACATAGTAAAGATGCCAGAGTTCAATGGACTCTCACGCTTCTATGTGAAGAATGTAATGATCAAAGGTAAGTGGTCACAGCAAAGACAGCTCATTAGGACGCAGTCCACGGGGATGATTGAGAAGACCATTGTGGACGCAATGAAGGAGCAAACCGAAGACCATCTGAGGTTTATGCTGAAACAGATCAGCGAAGAGCGAGCCGAGATAGTTGCCAGAAAAAAGATGGGTAACATAAAAGACCAGCGGGAACGCTTGGAAGTGCTGGCAGAATTAGATAAAACTGCGAGAAGGACGCTCGGCTTGGATGAACAAAACATTGCAGATAAACGAGCAATGAGTGTGAATGCAATGATCAGCCTCCATGTAAGACCACCAAGCAAAGCGGAGGAAGTGGAAGTAATATCCACGGAACATATCAAGGACGGGGAAGTGGAAGAAGTGGAGGATGCGGCGGCTATCGTTAACGATACTGAGGAGGATGTGGAGGAAGTGGAAAAACTGCCGAGCTGACCGGATTTGACCGATTATTTTTTGGCACAAAAAAGGGTGACACCCGAAGATGTCACCCAATTTTTTAGAGGAGCCTAAAAGTGATAAATGCCGCCATAAGGGCAAGCACCAGCACTTTTAGAAGCACTTTTGTTTTAATATCCATTTTACTTTTTAGCTTTAAGGGTTTGAACTGCGGCAGCTGCATCCGCGTGCATTAATAGGTAGCCTACTAAATTTAGCTTTGCGATAACCTGCCTTCCAATCTTTAATCGGTTTTCATGTTCTGCGAGCTTGGCCAGCTTGTCCGTGTAAGACAAGAGAAGCGATTCCAATTTTCCTACCTCATCACTGATATTTATCGGATGAGAGTCGGTCTTTTCCTCGCTTGTATTGCTTTGAACGGTCGGCTTAGTGTCGCATGCCTTTTTGACAGCGCGGGGACTTTCCCCTTTATTTAAGAGAGCGAAAGCCTTTTCGTTGCCATCTTTCAAGAGTTTCGATACTTCGCGCAACCCGTAAAGATCGCGAACCTTTTCGACCGCCAATCCCTTATCCTCAAAAGAGGGGAGGGCTTTGGCTATCGATAACAAGTTAACCGGAGTTGAACCCGACCAGCGTGCTTTTAATTGTTCACCGAACGCTTTAGACTCTGCTTCCGGTTTACTCTTAAAAAGCCAACCAGCAAAGAGAATCGCATCACGCATGGCAGACTGACCAGCGTCCAATTTTGTGACAACATAGCACACAGCGTCTTCAACTGATATGTCCGCCGCTTTGCTGCTTTCCAGATAGCCAAGAGAGTTCCTCTTGAACATCTGGTCAATTACAATCGGCTCGCGCACTACGCTAAGGTTCACTGATTTTGCTGCTTTTTGTTTAGTTGCTGTTTTCATGTTTTATCCTTTGGTGTATCTACAGGCCACAAGCAAAGCATAGTTTCTACGCTAACAGAGTTAATTCTCTGCCATGATGGACTCATTGCCAATAGATTGCCAAAGGCTAAAAAAGTAAATTCAGATTATTCAAAGAGCGATTGTCAAAAGGAACGTCTCCCATCGACAAGAAAAGAATATCAGCAAACCTTCATTCCGTCAATAGAATCGGAGAATTATTTTCAAATTATTTTATCGTTACGATAATAGCAAAGCCTGACAATAATGTCATATATTCTGTGTCATGTATTCTATGTCATGACATAAAAGTAAGGAATCTCTTTTTTCTGTGAGGCTGGATGCCACCACCGGACTACCCCACCATGCCTGACTGGCTGAAGCCTCCAACGGAATACCCCTCTCCATAGAAAAACTCGTTTTTTATGCAATGCGCATATTTATACTCTCCCCATAAAAACTGCCTTTTTGTATGTCAATATAGTTTATTGACGAGTTTTATATGATGCTCATGTGCAATCCAAGCTAAAGTCGTATGGTTAGCTTGGGTTTTATGCAATGTCGTATGCTAATGTCGTATGGTTAGCTTAGGTCTTATGCTAAAGTCTTATGTGCTGCTCATGTGCAGTTATCGTTAACCATCCTTTAGTTTTCGCAGGAGTAGATGGTATCTTGGAGTTTGAGTTTTGGGAGGGTGGGTAGGGTGTAGGAGTTATCTTGGAAGGTTATTCTGTTGGTGGGTTGGATAGTTAGTCTTCCGTTGTCCAGTTGGGCGAAGATGAATTCTTTGTCTTGGTCTGGGCTATCTGACCAGCCGTCGTTTAGGTGGGTGGTGGAGAATAGGTATTTACCTTTGTAGGTATTTGGGCCGATCTTCGCGGTTATTGGGAGGCCCGTGAGTATTGGGTTCTGGAGGATGGTGAAATTATATGAGTAGCAGTCCCAAAGTTGGCTTTCTTCTATTCTCCATCCTTCTAATGCTTTCTCTTTGAATCTGACTGCGTTTGGTGGGAGGTTTCTGTAGAGTGCGCCGCCTTCTCTTAGGATTACGTTTATTCCCCATGCTCTGGATGGGATGCTGGTTAGTCCTACCCACATAGCTTCTACTGGGCCTACTGGCTTTTCGTGTGTGTATTCGCTATCTATCCAGATGTAGCGGTGAGTTGGGAGTGCGCCGATTTTTGTATTCATTTTCTCTTAAGATACGCTTGGCAGAATAAATTATATTTTCCGCGCCATGCTGCCATAAGGCGAATGTATTTGAACATCTTGATCTGGCGGCTGCGCCACGATTCATATACTTCTTCTGGTGTTTCTCCTATTAGTTTTAGGGATTTCTTCCAGTGGTTTAGTTCTTCAAGTGCAACCTCTAAAGATTGTTTTGCATCTTCAAGTTCGTATTCAAGTTGTAGTTTTGTATTCATGTTATCGGTTACGATAATCGTTGGATGCTGCCCAACCTTGTCGGAAGGTTACGCAGATTAGTTCTTGGGAGAATAGCCATATGTTGAAGTCTTCGTATTGGTCTGTTAGCCACGGATAGTAGTTTAGGAAGGCTTTGTGACAGTCTTTCATTTTCTCGTTGTTGTTTCTACTATGAAGCAGGCTACTACTATGCTCCATGCTAAGATTATTGCTACAATTTGGTCGTTCATGGGTATAACGCTTTCCGTAGGTTCTTATACTCTTCTTCTAATAAAGAGAATGATCCTGTAGGCAGTTTTTCGTTTATCGCAGATAGTAGTGCGTGAGCAGCGGCGGCGAGTTTATCATATTCCTCTGCGTTTACATACCAATCTTCGGTTTTGTATGCTTGTTGTTTTGTGAATTTCTGTATCATGTATCGAGTAGTTTTGCTCCATTTTGGTATCCGCCGCAGTGGATGATTTTGTCTCCCCGCTTTACTACAAATACAGATGGTTTCCCACTATGATCCCAGTAGGAGGTTAGTTTCTCCTGCTTAAATTGGACTACTGTGACTCCCATTTTTTCTGCTATTTCTAAGGCTATTGGGTCGGATTTGTAGATTTCTTTGTAGAGGACTCTCTTTATCTTATAGGCGGATATGGTCTTTAAGCAGTCTCTGCATGGAAGTAGGGTGGATACCAGTGTCTTTCCTTCGCCGGGTTGGGTATACCTCAAGGCATTTTGTTCTGCGTGGATGACGAACTTTGATCTCTCTTCTCTGGATGACCAGTCTTCTTCTACACCTTGAGGGAATCCGTTATACCCTACTGATGCTATGGAGTTGTCTTCTCTGAGGATCACCGCGCCGACTTTATGCCACGGGTCTTTTGACTTCTTAGACACTACATCAGCTATACTCAT
>Ga0214923_10001332_pt1 | contig 35311 bp, 37 predicted proteins | sample LL1510_MetaG_FD_177993 | JGI IMG/M metagenome (GOLD analysis project Ga0214923, IMG submission 177993) | Freshwater microbial communities from Lake Lanier, Atlanta, Georgia, United States - LL-1510 | ecosystem: Environmental > Aquatic > Freshwater > Lake | place: USA: Georgia | collected...
CTCCGCTTGCCCAATCGGTGCCGCGGATGCTGAGCTCGCCGAACGGCGCACCCTCACCCATCCGGTCGAAGTCGGATGCACCCTTTGCGTCATAGATATGGAGGTAAAGATCCTTGGGTTCCGGATCCGGAGAGGCAAGCGCGAAGTCGATGGCATCCTGGACTTCGGCCTCGACCTCAACACGGACGGCTTCGACAGCAGCGTCATCGAGGATCCCACGTGTTCGCAGGGTCTGTTCGAACAGGACGATCGGATCGCGGGCGCGCCAGCGGTCGATCTCTTCCTGAGGCCGATATGACTTGCCAGGGTCTGCCACGGAATGGCCGCGATAGCGGTAGGTCAGGCACTCGAGGAGGGCAGGTTGGCGTTCTTCCCGGGCCAGACGAAGGAGGCGCTGGGTTGCCTCGCGGACGGCAAGGACATCCTGGCCGTCTACCCGTTCGGACGGCATCCGGTATGCCTGGCCACGTTTCCATAGGTCAGGTTCGGCAGAAGCCATCTCAACGGAGGTACCCATGCCGTACAGGTTGTTCGTGATGACGAAGACGCAGGGAAGGTTCCAGATGGCGGCCAGGTTCAGGCCCTCGTGGAAGGCACCGATATTGACGGCTGCGTCCCCGAATAGGCACATGACTGCGCCCGGACGGCCTTCATAATCGAGGGCGAAGGCTGCGCCAACCGCGAGCGGGATCTGGGAGCCGACGATTCCCCACCCGCCCAGGAAATGACGCTCGACATCGAGAAGGTGCATCGAACCGCCTCGCCCGTGGGCTTGGCCGGTCTCCTTGCCGAAGAGTTCTGCCATGATGGCACGAGGCGAACCACCGACGCCCAGGCTAAGTCCGTGGTCGCGATACCCACCAAACAAGTAGTCGTCCGGTGTGAGGCTACCGACGGTACCGGCGACCGTGGCCTCCTCACCGATGTTGAGGTGGCAATACCCGCCGATCCGGTCGCGCGTGTACTGCTCCTCGGTACGTTCCTCGAACCGACGAATCTGGACCATCATCCGGTAGAGACGACGGAGTTCCTCATCGGACACATGCAGGTCCGGGGTGGTGCGAGACGGCGCGATCGTACTCATTACAGATAGTTCTCGTCTTTTCAACGACGCCGATGCAGATTGGGCACAACTGGCGGCGGAAGCATAGCAACCATGCCGCCGAGGGCCGCGGAAGATGCGGTGACCGGGCGATGCAGTTGCGGTCAAAGGCGTGTGACTGATCCGGGGGCAACGATGCCCCCAGTTGCGATGTCCCCCCAATTCTGCACTGTTGCGCGATGCGCGACAAGCACAACGTGGAACTTTCATCCAACCGAGGCGAGATCCTGATTTCTGTCAACCGTCTTGGGGCTCACAACCCCGTACATGCCACCGATGTCTGACCCGTTTTGTGCAGGTAGCGCGGTACCTTTGGGGTAATGGTGACGTGGCGAACAGGCTCGGGTGACCGAGGTATGACCGATCTTCTGGGGAGGCGAAGGGTTTCGAAGTCCGACGCGATCATCGAGGCACTCGGGGATGTGGATGAAGCCACGTCGCACATTGGTTTGGCGCGTGCAGCCGTGTCATGGGATGGCGAATGGGGCCCGGGCGTCCTCGAACAGGTGCAGCGTGACCTGTATGGCCTGATGTCCGAATTGGCGATGCCCCCGAACCATTCGCAGGCGCACAGACTGCCCACGGATCGCTTGGAGTGGCTGGACCGGACTCTTGTGGATCTCAAGGGACGTATTGCCATACCCAACGAGTTCGTTCTGCCAGGATCCACGGTAGGTGGCGGGCACCTAGACGTGGCACGCGCGGTCGTTCGACGCGCGGAACGGGCTGTCGTACGGGTTCTTGAAGCGGGTGCCGACGATCCTGACCTTGGCTATCCGACGAACCCGATCCTTTCGTCGTACCTGAACCGGCTGTCGCTGGTCCTCTATTTCATGGCCCGGCTTCAAGAAGCTGAGTCTGGGGGTTCACCCCGTCTTGCCTCTTCCCAACCGTCGTAGCCCTTGATTGGAAGAGACGTTCTTGCGGTTGAGGCCAGTCAGATTGCTGGCGCGGGCTAAGGGTTAGCTTCCTTGTCCGCGTGCCAAGTTGGCCAGACCTCGACGGCGGCTCGGATGAGAGGCACGTGCGTTGGGTGCAGACCTTCTGGCAGCAGGTCAGATGCGGGGTCAACCCACATGGCGTCGCTGGTCTCGGCACTCGGACGGAACGTCCCGGAGACGAGACGCGCGATATGGACCACCTCCAGGCTCGGACCACGGGGGTCACTGCGAATGGTGAGGATCGGGCCGATGGTTGCTTCCATTGAAGTTTCCTCCCGGATTTCGCGGCGCAGGGCATCGGCGGGTTGTTCGCGGGTCGCGGTCCAGCCCGAGATGATCCCCCACGGATGACGGTGCCGGAAGGTGTGCCTGAGGAGGAGGACCCGGCCGTCCGGCCCGAACAGGACCCCCGAGACCCCGATGGAGAAGCGGGGGAGGTTTGCCCAATGCCTGAGAGCGTTGGCGAGGTAACCGAAGGCGTATGGGTAGCGGTGGTTCCGAGGATGCTCGGGTAGACTGTCGATCATGTGCCCGGGTGCAGTGTACGGAGACGATGGTTCAGATCTGCATGTCAAAGTAGATTTGGCGCACTGGCTCACTCGGGTGGCTCGGAACCTTGGACGCCGGGATGCAGATTTCGGTGCGGATGAACCGGTCCCGGATGGTGTGACCGTCCGGTCGGACGTGTCGGGACGTACGGTCTGGCTGGTTCCTGTCGGCGCGGAGTGTGAAGTTCCGGGCCTGATCGCCGACTGGGCAGGCCCTTACTGGGTGCCTGACCAGGATGCTGTGACAATCGGTCAGGTGTGCGAGGCCCTCAGGGAACTCCGTTGTTTGCCGACAGAGACGAGAATGACTAGGCGACTGGTAGCTGGTGACGGTACGTCGACGATGGTTCGGGCGACGCTTTGGGCATCGCCAGCGTATCGTGCGGCGCTTGCGGGCCAGGCCGAAGAGGTGTGGAAGTGACGCCGCCGCTTGACGCAATCGCGGTGGCGGCACCGGGCCCAACCGACCCGGCATCGCGTATGCATTCCCTACTCATGGCGCATTCGGTCCTGGCCGGGCCAGAGGTGCGGCTGATGGGACCGACTGGTGGTGGCGAGGCGGTGTTGACCCACATTTGCGCGGGCACCGGTGCGTTCCACGCTTCGATCTGGGTTGTCGGGGCGCCCGGTGAGGCGCCTCGGCTGCAGGTTGGCCACGGAAGCCTCGGCGCAAGGCGCGTGCCAACGCGGGGGATTGGTCTGGCTTGCACCGAAGCACGGACGGTTGTCCGCGCCAAACCGGTGCCCGGCGGGGCTGGACGCGAGGGGTCATCGGACAGTTGGGTTCTGATCCCGCTTGCGGGCACACGTGGAAGTGTGCTTGGGGCGCTTTGTGTTAGCCGAAACGTCGAACACGGCGACTGGCTGGCTGACGAGGTTCTCTTGCTTGAGGCACTTGCGTCTCACTTGGCGGTCCACCTCGAGAATGGCCAGTTGCACGACCAACTTGTACGGGCGCTCGATGAAGTTCTGACTCTGTACGGTGCTGGCGAGGCGATTTCATCGAGCCTGGATCTCGACAACGTGCTTTCGGGCATCCTCGATATTTCGCGACGGCTTACCCAGGCGGATGCGTGCTACATCACCGAGAACCCGGTGGGAGGTGCGGGGGTTGTCCTTGCCTCGCAAGGCGGTTCCGAGTATTGGGACCGGGTGCGTTCTTCGCAGACTGTCGTGGAGGTACACGACCAAGTCCGGGAGGATGGAATTGCGAGACCGTTTCGCGCACTGGGGGCGGTGGGGTGGTGCATTGGCTTGAAAGTTCGGGGTCAGGTGATCGGATCACTCGAGGTGTACGCCTTGCCTGAGATGTCCGGTCGCGAGGTGCAGCCCTTGCCTGACGGGCACGGATGGGCAGTGGAACCGCACCTCCTTTCAGGCTTGGCAATGCAGGCCGCAATTGCGCTTGAGAACGCGAAGCTCTATCAGGCGGTTCGCGAGAAGGAAGCCCATCTGCAGCGCCTGGTCGAGAGGATGATCGGCGCACAGGAGGAAGACCGGCGTCGCGTTGCGTACGATATCCATGATGGACTGGCACAGTTGATGGTCAGTGCGCATCAGCATCTGCAGACCTTCGGCATCTACTATCAGCAAGGCGATGAGCGTGCAGGACCGTCCCTTCAGAAGGGGTTGTTCATGCTTCAGAAGTCCATTGAAGAAGTGCGCAAGGTCATCGCGGGGCTCCGTCCCTCCGAGCTCGACGACTTCGGACTGATGGCAGCGCTCCAACTGACGGTCCAGAACCTGCGTGATGAATTCGGGTGGCAGGTCGAGATTGTCGATGGGCTTGACAGTGGGCGGCTCCCGGCGGCGGTTGAGGTGACTGCGTACCGGATCATCCAGGAGGCACTGAACAACGCGCGTCGGCACGGCGAGGCACGACGTGCAAAGGTGGCGGTGGTTCGCCGGAACGGTGAGGTTGAGCTCCAAGTCCGCGATTGGGGCCGGGGGTTTGATGTGCGTTCCCTGAGCGAGAGAGCCGGTACAGGTTCGGATGCCGGACATCGCGTCGGAGTACACGGCATGCGGGAACGTGCCCACCTCCTTGGTGGGACATTCCACATCGACAGTGTTCCCGAGGATGGCACGACGGTGACCGTGGTGATCCCGGTTGACCGTTCGACTGACGGACTGATGCTGGGGGGCGCCGACGGGTTCGGAGGGATGGTGCGAGTGGGTGAGGCGCCGGCTTCGGCTGGTGGGGCGGTTGTGACAGGTGCGCGGTCGCGTGGCGGTGGCGTCCTTAGTTGGCCAGGTCAGCGCAATGGCGGCGGTGGGAGTATCGGGAACTGGGCAGGCGCGTCCGATCCGGACGTGAACGCGGCAGGTTCGCCGGTAATCCGGGAGGACGGTGGATAAGCATGGTTGAGACGACACCAATAGATGTGAAGCGGATGGCGGGCATCGCCCAATCAGACCCGGGGCCGGAGAGCCAAGAACCTGTGCGCCGGGTCAGGGTCATGCTGGTTGATGACCATCATCTGGTCATCGAGGGATTGCGCGCCGTTCTCGCGACTGACGACCGTCTCGAGGTAATCGGTGAGGCGAGGTCTGGGCGGGCGGCCGTCGCCATCATTCCTGATCTTCAACCTGACATTGTTCTCATGGATATCAGGATGCCCGACATGGACGGGATTGCGGCGACGCGTCAGGTCAAGCAGATCGCTCCGAGGACGAGCGTGATCATGCTGACAATGTATGAGAACCCCGATTACCTGTTCGAGGCGGTGAAGGCAGGCGCAAGTGGCTACGTCCTCAAGGATGTCGCCGGCGTCGACTTGCTCGAGGCAATCCACACGGTCGCTGGTGGCGGGTCCCTGCTGAACCAGGAAGTGGTCGGGCGGTTCCTGCGCAGGCTGGCCGCTGAGGTGGATCAGCGGTCATCGGAACCGGCTGCTTCCCCTGGTCCGGACCGGTTGACCCCGCGTGAGCTTGACGTCCTCCGACTGATTGCGGCTGGCATGAGCAACAAGGAGATCGCCGTCCGCCTCTCCGTGACCGTTGCCACAGTAAAGACCCATTTGGAACACATTCTCCAGAAATTGCAGGTCAGTGACCGTACTCAAGCGGCAGTCTATGCGGTCACCCACGGTTTGCTCGCTTGAGTGCCGGTCACCCGGACTTTCGGGAACAAGACCGCGCGTAGTGACCCGAAATCCGTCGCCTGACTGATGAACATTCCGTCCCCCGCCCGATGTTTCGCGTAGCAGGTGACGGCCACACTAGTCCCAACACCCGGAGACCTCGAATTCGAACCGATCCAGCCACATCGCAACGGCAGGGTTGATGAGATTCGGGGTCGGTTGATGACTGCATGGGGCGGTCTAGGGCTAACGGGCAGGAGGGTGGCACGTGGCGCTTGCAGGCGCACCAATCCGGCGCAGACGACACGCACTCGTTGTGGGTTCCAACCCCACGGTCGTGCGGATTCTCCAGACGTACCTCGACCGTGAGGGGTTGAACGTCTCGGTGTCGTCCCCTGAGAATGTGCGTCGTGCCGTGGACGAATTGAGGAGCGCAGGCGCTGCTTCGTCAATCCGCGTGGCAAACCCGGGCTCGGGTCCGATAGCGGTGGTAGTGGTGGTCCTTCCGCCCGGCAGTGCGCGTACCGAGGTCTGCCAACTGCTAGCCGTGCACGAAGAGACCGAGTCTGCCCCGCTGGTGTTTGTGCAGTCAGCGACCGTGCCAAGTTCGGTAGTGGTTGCGAAGTCGACGACGTCATTTGCAGGCATGACCGCAGATGCCGGTGAGACCGTTGAGCTTGTCTGGCCATTCCGCCTTCGTGAAGTCTTCGATGCGGTCGCCATTGCCATCTCGACAGAGGACGCCCGTGTGGCGTCGGCGAGGCTGCACCGGGACGACCAGGTTGGTCGAGAGATTCGCAACCTGACCAGGACGAGAAGGTCCGGCCGACCGAGCGGAGCCGATGCCGCAATTGCTCCCTTGGCCGTGGGGACTGCGGGGATGGTGTCAGCGTGATTGCGACGGTCGGGTTTCCGGTCTCGCCGGAGCAGTCATCGGAGGGCGGACCGATCCGGGTCCTGATTGCTGACGGTCAGGCGTTGATGCGCCACGGAATGCGCGCCATCCTCGACCTTTCAGGAGGGTTCGAGGTTGTTGCCGAGGCCGGAAACGTCAATGAGGTGACCCAGCATCTGGCCGGTGTCCAGGTTGATGTTGCGCTCGTTGAAATGGAGTTGCCAGGCGGTGGTGTGTTTGAGGTACTCAAGCACCGGACCCGTCTGAAGGCTGCGGTCAAGGTACTCGTGGCCGGAACGCGAACCGCGGAACCCCAGTTGCTCCCGCTGCTCGCTGCCAGTGCTTGCGGAATGATCCTCAAGGAAGGCGGGGCGGCAACTGTCATCGGGGGTATTCGGGAAGTTCACCGCACGTCATTCTTTGTTGCGCCGGACATCTCCCGAAAGGTCATTGACCGTTGGCACCGGACGCCGGCACGTCCCGGTTCTTGGGCGCAACCAGGGGTGGCTCAACTCTCAAACAGAGAGCGTGAAATGCTCACATGCATCGGTGCGGGAATGGCTAACCGGGAGATTGCGTCCCACCTGAGCATCAGTGTGAAGACGGTGGAGGCGCATAAATCGCACATTGCCACGAAACTCGGGTTGCGTGGCGCGGTTGATCTCGTGCGATTTGCCACTCGTGAGCAGTGGGGTGTAGGACAGTCCCCGCTAGCACAGTCATCCTCAATCCTGTAGCGTCATTCCGGGCGTGGCACTGATGCCCGCTGAGAAGGTGCAGGATGATCCGACTGACACGGCTGGGCGGCCAAGCCCTCTACTTGAACTCCGACCTCATCGAGTTCATGGAAGCCACTCCCGACACCATCATCGTGATGACGAGCGGCAAGCGCGTGATCGTGATTGAGCAACCGGCTGAAGTGGTGAAGCGCATTGTCGAGTATCGAAGGCGCATTGTCGCTGAGAGCCCTTCATAGTTCACTTGCGCCGCAGTTCGCCGCTGACGTGATGATCTCTCCATCGTGGGGTATTTTCGTCAATTGCCGCGGTACGCTTACTGGGCGATCGGATACGTAGTGTGGTAACCGCCTGGCCTGCCGTTTGTATGCGTCGCACATCGTTGCTATCCTAAAGAGCGACGGCTTGGTGCACATTGCTCGATCACGGGAGGAGTTGACATGGCTGAAGGTGGACATGAGGCGAAGCGCGCGCCGGACTTAGGTTCGTATGGCGGGCTATTTCTAGGCTTCTTCGCTCTCGGGTTTGGTTTTTGGCTCGAAGGTGGTGACTTTGCTGCTCTTCTGCTGCCATCACCAATCATCATCATCTTCGGTGGTACGGCTGCGACCCTCTGGATGTGCATCCCGGGCCAGAGCCCTCTCACATGGGGCGGTTTTTTCGCAGCGGGCTTCACCGATGTTCACCACGATGCGGTTGCGACAATCCAGACCTTTGTCAGGCTCGCTGAAAAGGCCCGGCGCGAAGGTTTGCTTTCGCTCGAAAGTGAGATGGGCAACATCCATGATCCCTTCATGAAGGAGGGGATTCAGGAGGTTGTTGACGGAACTCCCGCTGAGCAGATTACTGACATCTTCATGGTGCGCATCGACCAGATGGGGAAGCGTCACCATGTTGGCAAGGAATTCTTTGGCCAGGGCGGTGCGTTCGCGCCATGCATGGGGATCATCGGCACGGTGCTTGGTCTGACCATCGTGCTTGGTAGCCTCGGCGGTGCTGACGCTGCTGCACTTGGACACAGCATCGCGACTGCATTCATTGCAACTCTTTTCGGTGTTGCGCTTGCAAACCTACTCCTTCTTCCGATTGGCAAGCGATGTCAGATCAAGAGCGAGCATGAGGTCGAGTACCTGAACATGCTGGTCGCTGGCATCCTGTCTATTCAGGCAGGAGACTCGCCTCGCCTCGTCAGGGCGAAGCTCAATTCGTACCTGCCGCCGGCTGAACAGAAGCGCCTTGCCAAGGCTGCTGAAGGTGGTGCGGCTGCGCCAGCCGCGGCCTAGTATCCGCAGTTGAGCTGGTCTGGCGACAGGAATAGCGTGATAGGTCGATGAGAAGCTACCCCCACCCGTCGGCCGGGTGGGGGAACGCGTTTACACACTAGGCCACTTTCCTGCGTTGCTCAGTCGGGCCCTGGAGGGTTATCAGATGGGATTGCCGAAGAAACATGTCTGTCCGGAGCACGAGAACGCAGAGCGTTACTTGCTGACATACGCGGACATGATCACTCTGCTCCTGGCACTGTTCATTGTGCTTTATGCAATGAGCATTCAGGATCCGATCAAGTATGAGATCATCGCGTCTTCCCTCTCGAAGGCGTTCAACACCGGCGGTGTCCGTGGCAACGTCAACAAGCAGCAGATCATGCTTGGGCCAGTCACGAACGCATTTGCTGGCATGACGAGCGTCGGCGAGACGGTTGGGGAAGAGCTCACCTCGTATGCGCTCAAGGAGGAGTTGGGCGACCAGATCAGCGTGACTTCCAGCAAGGATGCAGTTGTCATCACTCTTGCCGGGGGCATGGTGTTCAGTTCTGGAAGTTCCGAGCTCCGCCCTGAAGGTCGGCAGACCCTGGAATTCATATCCGACCGCCTCATGGCGCTCCCGGACAGCAACCCGATCCGTGTTGAGGGTCATACGGACGACGTTTCACCAAATACTGAGCGGTTTCCAACAAACTGGTTCCTCTCGTCGGCGCGCGCGGCAACTGCGGCGAACTTGCTTGCAGAAGTCGGTGTAGACCGGAAGCGGTTACAGGCGGTCGGTTTGGCGGAGACGAGGAGCATTGCTGACAACTTGACGCCTGAGGGCCGAGCAAAGAACCGGCGCGTCGAGATCTGGATCCTTCCTCCTGCAACGCAAGGGCCGGCAACCGTTCCGACGCCCCGGCCTGCAGGGCGCTAGCATGGTGTAGGCTCCGCGCCGGTAGGCGAAGGGAGAGGGCTTGCATTTCGTCGGGCACTCACGACCGGAGTTCCCGTAAGCCGTTTTAACGTTTCGCTTGACATGCAAGTACGTGAGTTTGGGAGCGGTTGATCGTGGTAACTGAGGAGCGTCTACTCTCCGAGGCCGAGCATGAGGCGCTCATGGACGGTGCGCGTGCGGCCGGTGGTGATGGGTCTGGGCACATATTCGGGCACACCATTCGCAATGAGGGCCAGGATCCAATAGTCCGTGACTATGATTTCCGCCAGCCACTAAAGTTCACCCGTGAGAACCTTCGGCTCCTGTCTTCATTGCACGATGCGGTCGGGATTGGGTTCGGAGTAGATCTGTCTGGAATTCTCAGGTCACCCGTCGATTCGACGCTCGCCGAGCTCCATCAACAGGCCTACGCCGAATTCGTGGATGGTGTGAACGAGGGGTACTTCGTCTACGCCTTGGCGTCGGAGCCGCTTCCTTCTCATTTCATGATCGCGATCAGCCGCGACGTGATGTTCGCCGCGCTTGATCGATTGCAGGGAGGACTTCCCAAGCGCCTGCGGGCTGACCGCGAAGCGACGGACATCGAGAATGGCCTGATCCAGAAGCACATACTGCCTTTGGTGATGGATGGTGTTCGGACCGGTTGGGCGGAAGTTGACCGTCTCAACCCCAAGGTAGTCATGTCCGACACAAGTGCCACGTACATGCGCATTGCCTTGCCGTCCGACGCTTGCCTGACAGCCGATATGCGTATCCACGTCGGTGATGCTGAGGGAATGATCCGCATCTGCTATCCGTTCGCGATGATCGAATCGCTCGTTGCAAAGCTTGCTCACGCAAATGTTCCGCCGTCCTCGATCGTGCGCCGGTCACCAGATGATGATGAGAAGGTTCGCCGCGGGCTTGGGAATATCCAGGTGCCGATCATTGTTGAGCTTGGTAGTGCAGACGTGACACTCAATGATGTGCTTGAGTTGCAGGTCGGCGATGTGATCCCGCTGAGTGCCCGGGTGGCTGGTGACATTTCTGTCATGGTCAATGGCGAGCGGAAGTACCATGCAAGACCCGGCCTTCGCAGCAAGCGTCTTGCGATCCGGATAACGTCGATCATCAGCGAGGGTGACGACGAAGAAGACGGATCGAGCGAGGGCTGAGCCCCTGGCCTGAATGGTGCCGGGTGAGCGAGCCGGGTTGACCGGACCGCGTGCCCTCATGGAGAGGAATACAGTTGCTATGGAAGAGACAATGACGGCCGAGGCGGGTAGCGCAGGTGTGCATCCTGCACAGTTCGAGGCAATCGATGGTGCTGGCACGTCCGCCGGTGGTGGCAACCTCGACCTGCTCCTCGATGTCAACCTCCGCATCACGGTCCAGCTCGGCAGGCAGGAGCTTGCGATCAAGGACGTCTTGTCCTTGGGTAGCGGATCAGTGATCGAGCTAGACAAGCTTGCGACGGACCCGGTGGACATTCTGGTGAATGACCGGCTGATCGCCAGAGGCGAGGTTGTCGTGGTGGATGAGAACTTTGGTGTTCGGGTAACCGAAATCGTCCATCCGGACAATCGGCTCGGCAAGGCGCGGTGATCAGTGACCGACCAACCGGCGTGGCGCGGTTGTCGGATCTCCGATGGGACGCCGGTAGCTGACTGATGCTTGATCCTGTCAGGGATTGGTTTGCGCGGCAGTCGCTTCTTGTTCGTCTGGGTGCGCTGCTTGCGGTTCTCCTCCTCGGACTTGTCTGGGTAAGTATCCCGGACGATAGCGCAGTTTCGAGATCGACTCAGGTGTCCCCGAGGGCTACCGCGGCTATTGCCCCGGGCGATAGGCCGGTTCTCCCTAGGGAAGCAGCCGGTGGTTCCGCAGGAACGCCGTCTGGAACGGCCTCTGCAGGATTTCTTGCACCCTATCAGGAGCCTGAGCGAACTGATCCGACGGTTACCTGGTATGGGGCGCTACGGGCCATCATCAGTGTGGCGGTGGTTCTGGTACTGATCGTGGTTGGAGCGCAGGCACTGCGCGCAATGGGATTGGGTGGAGTCACTTCCGGCAGGGGCGTGTCGATAAGGGTTCGTGAGACGGTCAAGCTTCCATCGGTTGGGTCGAAGGGCTCGGCTTCATTACACTTGGTTGAAGTTGGTGAGAGACTGCTCCTTATCGGGGCTAGCGATGGCAGCGTGACGCTGGTAACCGAGTTCGAGCAGGATGAGATTGAGGCACTTCCGGGTGCAGGTACGCCAAGAGGGCCGGGCGCGATGACACGGATGACCGGACAGGGTGATGGGGAGGTTGGGGTCGCGCGGTCGGGTCCGGTGGAACCCATTGGAGATCAGGGCGCCGATGCCGCCGTGATGGCAGCTGTCCTTCGTCGGCTTGACGAAAGCAAGCGACGCCTCCGTGGCGATGAGTGAGAGGCAAATGATGAACGCTGGGGCTCCGGGTATTTTGGGTCGGGCATCCGCCCCGACTCGTGCCGACGATGATTGCCCGGCAGTTCCGACGTCACGTCGACGAGTTGGCATCCCATACGTGCCTCTATTCCTTGCACTTTCGCTGCTATTCGTACTGACAGGATGTGGGGCGGCGGATTCCGTTGGCGGGCAGTCGATTCCGAAGGTAACCCTTGGGGTCGATCAGGCCCAGGGGCCGCAAGACACTGTGCAGTCAATCCAGATCATTGTTCTGTTGACCGTGCTGTCCTTGGCACCGGCGATCCTGATCATGGTGACGGCATTCACGCGCATCATCATTGTTCTTTCCCTCATTAGGAATGCGATTGGCGTGCCTCAGTTGCCGCCGAACCAGGTGCTAATTGGCCTTGCACTTTTCCTCACGTTCTTTGTCATGGCTCCAGTGGTGCAGCAGGTTGAGCGTGAGGCGTATTCACCCTTCGTGGATGGGAAAGTCACCCAGTCGGAAGCGTTTGCCAAGACCGAGGCCCCGCTTAGGGCTTTCATGCTGCGTCAGGTGCGCGAGAAAGACCTTGCCCTGTTTGTCTACCTTGCAAGGTTGGATCAGCCGAAGTCGATCGAGGACGTACCGACCTATGTGGTCATCCCCTCATTCATCATCAGCGAGTTGAAGACCGCGTTCCAGATGGGTTTCGTCATCTTTATCCCGTTCCTGGTAATTGACCTTGTGGTGTCGACGGTCCTGATGTCAATGGGCATGATGATGCTTCCTCCCGTACTGATCTCGCTTCCCTTCAAGATCCTGCTGTTCGTGATGGTTGATGGCTGGTACCTCCTCATGCGGGCTCTGGTTCTGAGTTTCAACTGACGCGAGGCTCGTGCGCGCACACCGGACGGCGGGGCTTCCCGCCGGCGATCCTCGATCTTCGGTCGAGTAACAGGAAAAATCAGCCACGTGGCTGATCCCTCGGACAGACCTACCGGCGTATCCTCAACAGGCGGGGCGGAGTGACGTCTGCTTTGGCTTTGGTGGGATGCAATGACTGAAGGAATGGTCTTCGATCTGGCGCGGAACGCGATGATGATCGCGCTTGAGGTCTCGCTGCCTTTTCTTCTCTTCAGTCTTGTAACTGGGTTGGTGATCTCAATCTTTCAAGCGGTCACACAGATCAATGAGATGACGCTGACGTTTGTCCCGAAGATCCTCGCGGTATTCGTAGCTGGCGCAATCTTCGGCCCGTGGATGCTCAACAATCTGATCACCTACATCGCGAACCTGTTCATTTCGCTGCCGACATTCGCTCGGTAGGACGACGACGAGAATACTGACGTGGATTTGCTTTCGCAGACACCAGCGATGTGGGAGGCCTTCTTCCTGGTGTTCTGCCGCGTCGGAACGATGATGATCGTGGCTCCTGTCTTTGGATCCAGGGGCACATCTCCCCAACTGCGGGTGTTTTTCGGGCTGACGGTGGCTCTGGTGATGTTGCCGGTCGTTGCACCTGCCGGGGTGGTGATCCCTACTGACATCAGCGGGTTTCTTGGCAGGGCCGCGCGCGAGATCATGATTGGCGCACTCGTTGGCTTTGTGGTTTTGTTGATCTTCACCTCGCTCGAAGGTGCCGGACATGTGATTGGCCTCCAGATGGGGTTCTCACTTGCCAACATCATCAACCCATTGACTTCAACCAACGCCAGCCTTATCGACCAGTTCTACACCCTTGTGGCGACGCTGGTATTTCTGACCATCGATGGACATCACATGGTCCTGCTAGGTGTGGAGCGAACTTTCCAGCTTGCGCCGATTGATCGAGTTGGCTCGTACCTCCCTCCAATCGAGCTGGTGTTTGGAATGGGGCGCGAGATTTTCCTGACTGCCTCGCGTATCGCCCTCCCAGTCCTCACCGCGTTGCTGCTTACCGATGTGGCACTGGCGATGGTGGCCCGGAGCGTTCCGCAGCTGAACGTGTTCGTGGTGGGGATGCCGGCAAAGATTGCCGTCGGGTTCCTGATGTTGATTGTGACAGTGCCTACGGTTGCCTACATCATGGCAAGGGCCTTTGGTGACCTGATTTCGATTCTTACTCCTTTCGCTGCTGGGCTAGGTGCGCGATGACTGCCCTTGTGTGGGTTCGACGTGGCGATGCGTTGGCGATGCCCATGATGCGTTCCGGTCGAGTGGGGGTTCTCCATGCCAGGTGAGCGCACAGAACAGGCGACTCCCCGGAGGCGTTCTGAGGCCCGTGACCGTGGGCAGGTCCTCAAGAGTGTTGAGGTGAACACGGCAGTCGTGCTTCTCGCTGGCGCGTGGATGTTGCAGTCCAACTTCGAGTCGATCAGCGTCATGCTGATAGACATGACCCGATACACGTTCACACACATCACCCACCCCGATTACACCGTGGCCACTGTCCACATGAGTGCAATGGGATTGGCTCTGACGGTGATGAAGGCGATGGCGCCGTTCTGCCTCGGATTGGTGGCAGTTGCGGTGCTCAGTTGCCTTGTCCAGGTTGGGCCGTTGTTCACATTGAAGCCGCTCCAACCGCAGTTCTCACGGATGAACCCGCTTGCGGGGTTCCAGAGGCTGTTCTCCTCCAATTCGCTCGTTGACTTGGTGAAGTCCATCTTGAAGGTGGCGCTGGTCGGTTCCGTTGCGTGGTCGGCGCTGCAGGGTCAGGTCGACACGCTTCCGATGCTCTCGAGTGTTTCACCTCGGGATGCCGCGGTCATGATTGGTGCAGCGGTTTATCAGGTGGTCTGGCGTGTCGTAGGCGTGTTCGCGGCGATGGCGTTCGCGGACTATTTCTATCAGCGCTGGGTCTTTGACAAGAGTCTCAAGATGTCTAAGGAAGACATCAAAGAGGAATACAAGCAGTCGGAAGGTGATCCGCAGATCCGGGCACGGCTCCGTCAGCGGGCCCGTGCGTTGTCTCGGCAGCGGATGATGAAGGCAGTTCCCAAGGCGGATGTGGTGGTGACAAACCCGACCCATTTTGCAATTGCACTGAAGTACGGGAACGGCATGGAGGCACCGATGGTGCTCGCCAAGGGTGAGCGCCTGGTAGCTCAGCAGATCAAGAAGGTCGCTCGCGAACATCACGTGCCGATGGTTGAGAACCGTCCTTTGGCGCAAGCCCTTTTCAAGGCGTGCGAGGTGGGACAGGCCGTTCCACAGGAAATGTACAAGGCTGTTGCCGAAGTGCTTGCGTGGGTGTACCGGATGTATCCGGGTCGTGCGCCGGCCGGTTTCAGCAATCCACCGGCAGCACGTCCGGCGCCTTCAGCGACGTCTGGTCCGTGGGTTGACCTGCCAGGCGCGCTGCAACCGGGCTTATCGAACGCCATTGGCTAGCCGCATCCGAAAGCATTAGAGGACGTCGACAGAGATGGCCACCGCAACAACGACGCTGACAAACGGTAATGGAGGTGCCACCCAGGCTTCTGGGTGGCAACGCCTGCTCCAGCAGCGTGACGTGCTCTTGCCAGTAGCAGTCGTCGCGGTCATCTCGATGATGATCGTGCCGCTTCCGACGGTAATGCTCGATCTCCTGCTGATCGTCAACCTGTCGATCGGCCTCCTGATCTTGCTCGTCTCGATGTATACGACCGAGCCTCTTGCGTTCTCGGTCTTTCCGACACTGCTCCTGATCACAACGCTGTTCCGGTTGGCGCTGAACATTTCTGCGAGCCGACTGATCCTTCTCAATGCCTTTGCCGGACACGTGATCGAGGCCTTCGGGTCCGTCGTGATCGGGGGCAGCTATGTCGTCGGTATCGTGGTGTTCATCATCCTTGTCGTCATCCAGTTCGTGGTCATCACGAATGGTGCGGGACGCGTTGCTGAAGTCGCCGCGAGGTTCACCCTTGACGCGATGCCCGGCAAGCAGATGAGCATCGACGCGGACCTGAATGCCGGCTTGATCACCGAGGCGGAAGCGAAGCGTCGCCGGCAGAAGATCGAACAGGAAGCAGACTTCTACGGTGCCATGGACGGTGCCTCGAAGTTCGTTCGAGGTGATGCCATTGCGGGCATCATCATCATTCTTGTCAACATCCTCGCGGGCTTCGTGATCGGTGTCATGCAGCAGGGCATGAGCCTCATGGGTGCCCTCCAGACCTACGCTCTCCTGACCGTGGGAGACGGTCTCGTCAGCCAGATCCCGGCGCTGATGATCTCGACGGCCACCGGTATCGTGGTCACCCGTGCCGCAACGAGCGGCGATCTCGGGACGGACACCATCCGGCAGATCACGTCCAATCCCCGGGTCCTCGGGATCGTGACTGGAGCCTTGATCGTCCTGGCATTTGTGCCAGGCATTCCGAAGTTGCCCTTTTTCATCATCGCTTGCCTGACCGGTGTTGGCGCTTACATGGCTTGGCAGTCCGAGGCGTCCGGTGAGCGGACGGCAATCTCAGGTGGTGCCACGGTGGTCGAGACGACGGCAACGGGCGAGCCAGCCCCGACCGGACCAGAGGCAGTAACACCGCTTCTCGCGCTCGATCCAATGGAACTCGAAATCGGGTACGGGCTGATCCCGTTGGTTGATCCGCAGGAAGCCGGAAACCTGCTTGACCGGATCACCCGAATCCGCCGCCAGATGGCACTTGACTTGGGCATCGTGCTTCCGACTGTCCGGGTGCGTGACAACCTGCAGTTGCAGCCAAACCAGTATGTGGTGAAGTTGCGCGGGGTTGAGGTGGCACGTGGTGACCTCCTGATCAACCAGTACCTCGCGATGAACGCCGGGCTTGCGGATGAGCAGATTGAGGGGATCCCAACCACCGAACCGGCATTCGGATTGCCAGCACTGTGGATCCAGGCTTCACTGAAGGACCGGGCGGAATTGCTTGGGTACACGGTCGTCGATCCGCCGAGCGTCCTGACCACCCATCTCACTGAGGTCATCAAGGGCAATGCCGCGAACATCCTGTCACGGCAGGACGTGCAGACGCTCATCACGAACCTCAAGGCGGAACATCCTGCAGTTGTTGATGAGCTGATCCCCGGGGTGCTGTCGATCGGCGAGACCCAGAAGGTGCTTCAGAACCTGCTTCGTGAGCGCATCACGATCCGTGACCTCGTCACGATTGTGGAGACACTCGCCGACTATGCTCGGCAGACCCGTGACACCGAGGCGCTGACCGAATACGTGCGCCAGCGTCTGGCACGGGCAATTTCGGCTCAATACCGGGGGGCTGATGGGTTGGTCCATGTGATCACTTTGAGTCCCCGTGTTGAGCAACAGTTGACGGAGGCGTTGAAGCAGACAGACCAGGGCACGATGATCGCGATGGAGCCGGTTCGGGCGCAGCAGTTGCTTCAGCGGCTGGCGGGCGAAATGGAAAGGGTCGCGGGACTTGGTCACGCGCCAGTCCTCCTCTGCTCAGCGCGCCTTCGTCTTGCGGTCCGCCGGTTGACCGAGCGGGTTCTTCCGAACCTCGTGGTCTTGTCGTTCAGTGAAATCGCGACGGGTGTCGACGTACAGGCAGAGGGAATGGTCATCGTCGACTGACCGGGAATGAGGGCGCACCAAAGCGCTTTCGTCCACGGATGTTGATGAACCACGTCGTCACGAAGAGCAATCATGAAGGTAAAGCGATATCGCGCGGAGGATCGCGCGACGGCCTTGAAGCAGATACGTGCCGACCTCGGGTCGGACGCGGTGATCGTTCACGAGCACCGCGTCCGGACGGGCGGTGTATTTGGCATGTTCGGGCGCGTCGAAGTCGAGATTCTTGCTGCGGTTGAAGAACGACCGGTTGCTGCGCGACCCCCGGCCCCGGTGCCTGGCGGACCCGCAGCGAAGCCGGCCGGGCCCACGCAGGTTGCCAGCCGCGCCGGTGACGTTGAGGCGACCATTTCCGCAGCTGGGCGCCGTGTTGCATCCGCTTCGAATACCGCACCTCAGTCCGCGCCGATGGATGGAGCGGGTCGCTTGGCTGCGATTCTCGAACAGATGCCCCGCACTGGCGGTGCGCTGACTCCGGAGCTTACGGCGAGGCTTGCCGACCTTGTGGCAAACGGTGATGGAACTGGGCCATCGACCGGTGGCGCGATGCCTCGCTCCGAACGACCGGCAGTTTCGCCCGACTCGGAAGCACGTCCGGGGGGAGCAGCCCGCGGTGGCGTGATCGGTTCCACCGCTTCGCCAAGTCGGCAGTCAGCTGCAAGTCCCGAAGCGACCGTCCCTGAAGTTCCATTGGCACCGGAGACCCGGCCGGAACCATTGCCCGCCGCTCCTGAGATGGCTTCCCGGCCAGTTTCCCCGGATCCGGTTGAGCTTCAGGTTTCATCACCCATCCTTGCGCCCGCAGGTGATGGGGACACGCCTCGCTCGGGTGGCGTCCTTGGCGGCGCGACACCATCGGATCCCGTTGCTGAGGTTCCAGTGCCGGTTGAGCCGGTAGTTGTTCAGGACCTGAACGGGAAGGCCACCGCGCCGGTCGACGCGAATGCGGCACTGCCGTCAGCGCCCCCTACGGCGTTGAGCGACATGCAGCACACGTTGTCGGACTTGCGGGCTTCGGTGGAACGACTGATGCGCCAACAGCAAACCCAGTTGTGGCCCCGCGACCTGCCCGTTGTGCGGGCAATCTATCAGCACATGATGGCGCAGGAACTTGATCCGACATTGGCGCTTGAGGTAGTCGGGCAGGTTTCGGACGATATCAACGAGGGGCATCCTACCGACCTGTTCTCGGTTACTGGCAGGGTCAGCGATCTCTTGAATGACCGCATGGCGGTGAGTCGGATACCCGAACCGACGGATCGGCCAGTCATCATCGTTCTTGTTGGACCGACTGGCGTTGGCAAGACCACCACGCTTGCCAAGTTGGCGGCGCATTTGGCGATTGCCGAAGATCGACGGGTCGCGCTTGTCACGACAGACACCTTCAGGATTGCAGCGGCGACGCAGCTTGGCACGTACGCGGACCTGATTCAGGTTCCGCTCGAGGTTGCGTACACCCCAGAGGAGTTGCGTGTCGCTATCCAGAGGCAGTCGGATGCGGAGTACATCCTTATCGACAGCCCCGGATGTGCCCAACGAAACGACGCGCAAATCCGTGAGTTGAGTGCATTTGTCGATGCGGTCCCCGGTGCGACAATCCTGCTTACGGTGGCGGCGACGGTGAAGTTGCGCGACCTCATTGATATCCAGTCAGGGTTTGGTGCGATGCCACTGTCCGGACTGGTCCTGACAAAGCTTGATGAGACGACGGTATTCGGTCCGGTGATGAGTTTGGTGGTGCGGAGTGCGACGAAGGCAATGCCGGTCTATTACGTGACTTCTGGCCAGAATGTGCCGAATGACTTGGAAGAAGCGACGCTCGACCGGCTCTCGGATCTGTTGACCGGCCAGATGATTGTCCAGGCGCTTGAGCCTCCGCCTGGTCGTAGGTCGGCAGGGACGGAAGCTGGTCGCGAACTGGTCGGCATCGGAGACGAGCGATGATGGGTGCTCGGGTGCCGGTGATGCCGGACAGTCGCGGGAGTGCCCGCATCCTTCCGGGAGAATCTAATCGGGCTTCGTCGTCAAGCCAGGATCAGGCGCAGGCACTGCGCGTGATGGCCGCACGCCGTCGGACTGGCGATACGACCAAGCGGCTCGGGATGGCGACGCGCGTCCTCGCGATCGCGAGTGGCAAGGGTGGAGTTGGCAAGACGAACGTCGCGGTAAATCTTGCGGTTTCGATATCCCAGCAGGGCTACAAGGTGTGTGTGCTGGATTGCGACCTTGGTCTCGCAAACGTGGATGCACTTTTGGGCCTGCATCCGAAATACACCCTCCAGCACGTACTTGCGCGCCAGAGGCGTCTGGAAGAAGTCCTGATTGACGGACCTGCCGGGATCAAGATCATCCCGGGAGCGTCAGGGCTGACTGAGCTTGCTGACCTGAACGACGCGCAGCGCGATGACCTTCTCAGTCGCTTGGGTGGCATTGACGGCATTGCGGATTTCGTGATCCTCGATACCGGTGCAGGCATCTCGGCGAATGTCCTTCAGTTCATTGTTGCGGCGGGCGATGTGCTTGTTGTGACGACCCCTGAACCGCCGGCGATCACCGATGCATACGCACTGATCAAGGTTGTTGCAAACAGGTATTCGAGTGGGGCGAATGGGGTTCCGGTGCGTATCCGGTTGGTTGTGAACCAGGCGACCAATGATTCCGAGGCGCGTGAGACCTCGACGAACATCGTGACCGTCGCGAGAAAGTTCCTGAACGTCACGGTGGAGCCCGTCGGAGGCATTCCGGCTGACCCGGCCGTACTCAGGGCAGTGCGAACTCAGGGACCGTTCACGCTGCTGACGCCACGCTCACCGGCATCCCAGGCGATCGAGCGTCTTGCGTTGCGGATCCTGAACGATGCCGATCCCCATGAACTTGCGATTAATTCGTTGGCGCAACCTGATCGTGGGCGTCAATCAACCGTACCTGGGGACATCGGGGCCCGCTTTCCAATGGAACGTGGTGCCAACCAGGAAGAACGATCCGCGGTGACGGCACGTGGAGTGCCCACCGAAGACGAACTCCGGGCAATCTCAACGAATGGTGCAGGACGTTCAACATCCCCGCCCGGACCTGCACGGGGCGGGATTGGCGGGTTTGTACAGCGCTTATTTGGATTTGGACGAGGCAGGGAGTAAGAAATGGCCAAGTTGCCGCAGAATGTTCGCCCGGGCGGTATCGCGACGCTGACAACACGTCGTGGTTCAAACAGTGCAACTTTTCGGGTGCGAATCGAAGACATCACCGTCGACGAGGTGATCAAGGTCGGACAGCCGGCTCAAGGTGGGAAGCCGGTGGTCTTCACACGGTCTGAACCGGTAGGGATGATGGTTCAGACGGAAGGTATCAAGGTCACGATTCAGGGCGAATTCGTCAAGACCGAGACGGAAGACAACCTGGTATTGGTCCTGATAAAGGTCCTTGGTGTCGAGACAGAACAGAGGCGTGCGTTCCATAGACTTCCGATCCGGATCGAAGTGACGAGCGCGTGGTACTGGAAGGGAAGTGGCAATCCTGTTGCGGCCGGCATCGAGGTTGGATCTCCCGCAACCGCGAACGCCCACGAAGTCGATTTTGACGAGACTGATACTGATGATCGCCATCATGACAAGCCGGTCCACGAACCGGCTCACGTGGTGGCTCCAACTCCAGCGCCCTCGGCGTTCCTGACGCTTGGCCCTCGCCCACCAGCTCCGGTTGCCGGGGTGACGCCGCCTCCTGCGCCCAAGCCTCAGCCGGTAGCAGAGGTCAAGGAACCGGAAAAGCCGAAGGTTGATGAGAACGCCGTGGAAGGCGTCTGGGTCCAGCTCGACGACGTAGAGGTGTGCGACTACAGCGGTGGTGGCATCGCATTCATCACCCATCGTCCGCTGCCACTGTCCACATGGATGTCGGCAACCTACCCACTGCCGGTGGACATGGGTCCGATCACCGTGACTGGACAGGTGCGTTCGATGCGTCGGCGATCTGTTGAAGGCAGGAACCGCACATACATTGTGGGAATCCAGTACACGAAGCTTGAGCGCAGTGACCAGGATCGGGTTGTGCGGTCGATCTTCAAGTACGAACTCGAGAAGGCGCGGAAGGCAAGTGGGCAATGACCGCTGAAGAAGCCGTAAAGGCAAAGCCTGCCAAGGCGGCCAAGGCCGTGAAGCCAAAGGCAGCCACAACGACGCGGATGCGTGTCTACGGCGGGGGCATGTCCTTGGCGTTCGGGGCGTCATTCCTAGCATTTGGCTATCAGTTGCTGAATGGCGTGGACGCATTCACTGCGGCAGTTTGGGCTTTTTTCACGTTTTTTGCGATCGGTGTCGTTTCATGGTTCATGGCCGTCACGTTGGGACCTGCGCTTGACGAGGCGGCTAAGCGCCGGACCATTCAGTACGTTTCGTCGGTCAGTGCATTCCCCACGCAGGGGGCGATCCCTTCGTCGCGTGGGCTCATGGGAGGGGTTGACCCGTCGATCCTGGCACCCAATGGTGCTGGCCGGGGTGGTCGTGGAGCCGGTGGTGCTGGCGGTGATGGTGACTTCCAGGATCTGGCCTCGCTCCTTCGCGAAGGTTCCGACTCCGGCACGCGCGGCGGGCGATAGGGTTCGGATTGCAGATGTCTGGCGCGTGTGACCGGGTGGACGGCGAGAAATGACGACTGGGACGCTCAAGTCGACGGAGGCGGTGGCGGATCGCTGGGTGCGGTTCACCGCGGAGCGCGATCCTGCGATCCGTGAACAACTGGTCCTGCAATATGCGCCGCTTGTCAAGTACGTCGCCGGGCGTCTGGCCATCATGCTGCCCCGCGTCATGGACTCCGACGACGTTCTGTCTTCGGGTGTCCTTGGCCTGATCGAGGCGATTGATCGCTTTGATCCGACGACTGGTGTCAAGTTTGAGACCTATGCAATCTCGCGGATCCGCGGGGCAATCCTTGACGAGCTGCGATCGCTCGACTGGATTCCCAGATCGGCCCGTCAGCGAAGCCAGGAGATTGCAAAGGCATTCACGAGACTTGAAGTTGAGTACGGACGCCCCCCTACTGATGAGGAGGTCGCGCGCACGCTTGGTCTCGACATGCACCAGTACCACCAGGCAAGCATCAGCGCCTCGGCGGTTGTCGTTTCGCTCGAGACACCGATGTCGTCAGGGGATGGCGAAGGTGAAGGTTCGGCACTTGTCGACACGATTGAGTCAGCGAACGCCCGTGACCCTCTGCAGCACACCGAGGAAAGTGAGTTGCTGGAGGCCTTGGCGGGCGCGATCCGGTCGCTGACCGAGCGTGAACGGATCCTCCTTTCGCTGTACTACGAACAGGAACTGACGATGAAGGAAATCAGTATGGTCCTGGACGTATCCGAGTCGCGGGTCTGCCAATTGCACGGTCGTGCGGTTCACCGGTTGCGGTCGCAATTGTCGACATTGATGGGAGCCGAGTGATGGCGGCACGGATTGACGCGCTGGCAATGTCACTCTCCCGGGCTGTGCTGGACGTGCAGGAGACCCAGGCAGCGGCCATGCGGGCTGTTCAGCTGGTTGACTTGCAGGCGCGAGAGACCGTGCGAATTGTGGCGGAGCGTCGTCTGGAGCAGACACGTGCAATGGAGAACGGTGCGGCCTCCCGTCGGACGGGTGACGGCGTTCCGGTGAACCCGGTCGATGGCGAGCGTGGGGCCGAAGATCAGCCTGGGCGCCGACGTGGGCGCCGCCCGGCCGAAGGGGCCGCGGTGGCCGACGCGATGCCCGTGGCGCGTACAGTGGTGGATGACGGCGCGAGCGGGCGCCTGGTGGATATTCGGTTGTGACGCAAGACATCATCATTGGGCTTCTGGCGGTCGCTCTCGGCCTGACATGGATTGTCGGGTGGAGGGGTCATCGCCGCCTGTCGACCGAGATTGACGAGCTTGCGCGAGACCGGGTTGAGCACACGGAATTGCAAGGGAGTGTCGGCCGGACGCTGGGACAGTTGCAGATGGCCGCCGATGAGTTGGCCGACGCGCTTGCCGCGCGGACTGGCCGCCTGCACGAGTTGCTCACCCAGGCCGACACGCAAGCGTCCACGCTCGGCGAGGCGATTGTGGTTGCCCAGTCACTGGCTCAGCGGGTCGCAAGCGATGTTGCAGCGCTGCGCGCACAAGTGGGTGGCGTTCAGGGGTGGATTGACGCGTCCCCATCGCCGGTGGTGGTTGGGAACGGTCACAAGAATGGCGCAGGCAACGGCGTGTCACATGAGCGTCGCGGGGACTGGACAACCGTGGCACCTCGACAGGACTCTGCGTATCCGGTCACGGTTTCCGAGGCGGAAGCCTACGATACGGGTGCCATCGACATGCCGGCGCAGGTTCAGGACTTGGCGAGTGAGGCAGACGGCGCGCCCGCTAGCCCTGCCGAGGTGATGCGCCTCGCCCGTGAGGGATTGGATCTCGCCACGATCGCCCGGCGGACGAACCGCGGACGTGAGGAAGTCCGGCTCTTGCTTCAGTTCGGGGCCGGGGGCGGTGCAGGCGGCCGGGCGAGTCGCAGGTAGTTCAGGGACAGCACAGGCTTCACATTGATTGACGTACGTGCCATCAGGCGCAGAAGGACTGGATTGACATGATCAAGGGAATGTACGCGGCGACGGCTGGGATGATCACCATGCTGACCCGTGCGCAACAGATCAGCAATAACATCGCGAATGTCAACACGGTGGGGTATCGCGAGGACACCGTTCGCGTCACCTCCTTCCCGCAGCAACTGATGAACCGGGTCTTTGGTGCGTCGTCGTCGCCGAACATCGGGTCGCTGGTCAATGGCACGGTGACTGAGAGCACGTGGATCCGGTATGCGCAGGCGCCGTTGCGTGCGACGGACAACCCTTTGGACATGGCGATCCAGGGATCCGGGATGTTCGCGGTCCAGACCCCTCAGGGGGTTCGGTACACGCGTGACGGCGGGTTCCGGCGTGACGGGTTGAACCAGCTGGTGACGACACGCGGCGATCTGGTGCTTGATGCAAATCTGCAGCCAATCACCCTGCCGGCTGGTGGAACGACCATGCGTGCGAACGGTGAGATTCTTGTCAATGACCAGGTGGTCGGGCAAGTAGGGTTGTTTGACTTCGTTGAGCCCCAGCAACTGGTGAAGGTAGGCAATACGCAGTTCGAGGATGCTCGGCAGCTGGCGCAGCCACTGGCGGCGGTTGGCACGACGGTGCGACAAGGCTACCTAGAGCAGTCGAACGTCGACCCGGCACGGGCGATGACGGACCTCATGGTCGCGCAACGAACATATGAAGCGGCTGCGCGCATGGTGCAGCTGCAAGATGAGATGACCCAGCGCGCCGCGAATGATCTCGGCCGGATCTAGGCACCACTGCACACTTTGACGAACGCCGCCGGCTGAACCCGGCGGAACATCGCACCAATCGGTGCAGGAGAGGACGCGAACGATGCCAATCTCGAACATTGTCCGGTCGGCGGTTGCGGGAATGCTGTCGCACAAGCTGAACCTTGACACGATTGCGAACAACCTCGCCAACGTGAACACGACTGGGTTCAAGGCGGGGCGTGTCCATTTCCAGGACGTGCTGTACGAGAACTACACGTATGCCACGAATGCCGAGGAGGTCAGGGTCGGGGCTGGTGTTCGGCCTTCAGCGATTTCGCCGACCTACACCCAAGGCTCACTCGAACAGACGGACATCCCGACGGACGTTGCGATCTATGGTGAAGGATTCTTCCAGGTTCGCCAGAACGACGGAACGTTTGCGTACACCCGAAACGGAAACTTCCGCCTGGACATTGTTGACGGCCAGCGCGTGTTGGTGAATACCGATGGGCTGCCAGTCATGGGGCCAAACGGAGGCCCGGTCGTGATCGGTCCCGAGGCGTCCGCGCAGTCACTGACGATCAGCTCGACGGGAGAGGTTCTCTCCTCCCGCTTTGACGAGCTCGTTGGCCACGATGTCATCAACACGATTGGGCAGGTCGCGCTGGCGAAGTTCGTCAACCCCGAGGGATTGGAGCAGATCGGCCAGACCCTAGTGAGGGAATCCGCGACATCAGGTGCGGTAGAACTTGGCACACCGGGAGCGACGGCCGGGTTTGGGCAACTGGTCGGTGGTGCGCTCGAAGGATCGAACGTCAATACGGCCGACGAGATGACAAACATGGTGACCGCCCAGCGCGCGTACAGCCTGTCGGTCCAGGCGTTGCGAACGCTCGACGAAATGATCGGGCTTGCGAACAACATTCGTAGCCGGTAGTCCGGCGTGCTGAGTGGGGTCCACGGAACGAGTTTCTTGATGTAACTCAAGAACGGGGACCATTCTGCCGATACTCCCAGTGCAGGTTATGTGCTGAACGCGGAACCTTCGCGACAGTCGGGCCGGCAGGGGGTCGCGGGCAGCGGCACCAAACGGGTAACACGGGTAAAAGGCTCCAGGTGATACGGTCATGAAGATCAGCGACTTCCGTACCGCACAGATTGCGCAGGGGTACGGCGTACAGAAGACGGGCGCAAGCCCGGATTCAAAGTCCAAGAAGATTGGCGGCCGCGATGCCGATGCGACAACCCTGTCGCCAGCAGCGCAAGCCCTGATCAAGGGGCGTCACGCAGCGAGTGAGGCACCCGAAGTGCGCACCGAATTGGTTGCCGAACTCAAGCGGGCAATCAAAGACGGCTCGTATGTCGTGGATGAATACGCGCTTGCCGGGAAGATGATTGCCCAAGGCAACCTCTCCGACTAATTCCCTAGCGACTGCTGCTGGTGCATGACGGTGTCCCTTACCCGTGGGAACTCGCCGTGCAGGCACCGGAAATGTCTTAGAGCCCGCCGTGCCCTGCACCGCGAGGCTACCGACACCGGAACGCCCGCAACCGGTACGTTGAAAGAATGAACCCCCTGAACCCGATAGCAGCCTCTCTTCCGATAACCGGCGATGATGTCATCCAAGACTTGATTTCGGTCTTGAATGCACAGTCCGACACGTACACACAGATGTACGACGTCGTGAGATCACGGTTTCTGGCCCTCGCGGCCGTCGATTTCGACACCCTGACGGATCTTGTCGGGCGCGAACAGCCGATGATTGCTCACCTCCGGCGCCTTGAGTCGGCGCGCACGATGCTGCTGAGACCGTTGGCGACTCGGCTCGGGTTGATCGCCGATCGCCTTACCGTGACGGAACTGTGCAAGCATGTTTCTCCGGAAGAGTCGAAGGCACTCGCCGTGGCGCGCGATCGATTGGTTGCGGTTGCCGACCGAGTTCAGCAGGCGAATGAGCAGAACCGGGTGCTCCTGGAGGGTTGCCTGGACTCGGTCAACGACCTTGCGCAAAGCCTGCTTCAGGCGATCGAGATGAACCCGCAGTACGGGGCGCTGGGGGGCGCGGCGAACCAGACGGGTACCGGGGATCCGCCCCGCCTTGCTGACCTCCGAGCCTGACGTACCCTAACGTAACCAGCACTGCAGTCCCGCCGTCCGGTTACTGCACCGAAAGAAAAGGAACCTACCGATGCGGTCGTCATTCATGGGTCTTACCACCTTGCTGCGGGCATTGCAGGCGCAGCAGACGGCCTTGGACGTCACCAACCAGAACATCGCCAACGCGAACACCGACGGGTACACGCGTCAGGAAGCGAAACTGGTTCAGACGGCACCATTCGCGGGTACCGGGTTCAACCGGCCGGCGGGCGGCGGTCTCATGCTTGGCACTGGCGTGATGGTGCAGGAGATCACTCGGCAGCGGGACGCATACGTTGACCAGCAATTGCGGGCCCAGATCGCGTCCCAACAGAAGGCCCAGATCCTTTCGGATGGGGTCCAGCAAGTCGAGGCCATTTTCAATGAGCCCTCGAACTATGGGCTGAGCTCGCAGATGGCGCGCTTTTTCAACGCGTGGAGCGAACTGAGCAACAACCCGGGCAGCGCAACAGCGCGCACGCAGTTGCAGGCTCAAGGGCAGGCGCTTGCTTCGGGGTTCCGCGATGTCGCCCAGCAGTTGGATCAGTACCGGTCCGATCAGGATTCGCAGATCATGTCTGTGGTTGCGGAGGTCAATGACGTCGCGGTCAGGATTGCCGACCTGAACCTGCAGATTCGCAAGTCGGTGGGCAACGGTGACAGGCCAAATGACCTGATGGACGCCAGGGATCGTCTTGTTGACCAGATCACCAAACTTTCGGGTGCGACGACCCGCGAGGAGACCGATGGATCGACGACCGTAAACCTTGGCGGACGTCTTCTCGTAAGCGGTTCACGGGCCAATTCGATCACGGCGGAACTGACGCCTCTTGCAAGCGGGAAGGCGTCACACACGCTGACATGGTGGCCCGGTTCAGGCAATGTCGAAGGAAGCGGCGGGACGCTTGGAGGTCTCCTCCAGATGCGGGACGCGATCATTCCGGAGAAGTTGACGAAAATCAACCTTCTTGCATCCACAATCGTCACGCAGGTCAACGCGCAACACGCCAAAGGCATGGGCCTTGGTGTCTATGCCACTATGACGACGGGTACCGACTTCTTTGATACCCAGCGTTCCATCACAACCTTGCAGGCCACGGGGTTAGGTGACGTCCTGACTGCGGGTTCTATCACCATCGGGTCAACGCAGATAAACATCGATCCGTCGACGAAGTCGTTGAATGACGTTCTTGCCCAGATTGCGACGGCCCTTGGACCTGGCTCGACGGCATCGATTGATGACGCGACTGGACGCATTGTCCTCACCTACGCGGCGGCTGGGTCACCGACAATCGGTGCAGACGGTGACAGCAGCAACTTTTTGCAGATTGTTGGCTTGCGCGGGGGGTCCACGACGGGCAGTGGCACGCTGACCACCACGGGTGCAGTTGCCGTGCCTCTCGTCCGGGCTTCGTCGATGTCGCTTAGCCCGACGGTCGCGTCTGACACCCAGGCCATCAGGGCATCGGGGCGGACCCTCAATGCCGCCGGCGCTTATGTTTCCACTGGCACGGGTGACAACTCGAATTCGTTGGCAATCAACGCCCTGTCAACGACCCAGATGTCCGCGCTTGGCTCATCGACGTTTGACGATTACTACGCGTCGCTGATCGGCGAACTGGGCGTGCAGTCGAGGCAGTCGCTCGACATGGCAACCACCCAGAAGGCGCTTGTCGATCACCTTACGACCCGTCGCGAGTCCAACTCGGGCGTGAATCTGGACGAGGAAGCGGCGCAGCTGATCCGGTTCCAGCGTGCTTACCAGGCGGCGGCCCGTGGCATAACCGCGCTTGACGACCTCCTCACGACTGTCATTGACCGCATGGGGCGCGTTGGTCTGTAGTCCTCAATTGATCGTGGCGTAAGTCGCGCCGGGCTCTTTGGGCCCCGGAGAGTCAGATACACCGATCCTGTCGTTGCGGGATCGGTGTTTTTGTTGACGGGTAACGGCGTTGACTGTTTGGCCGCATCTGCTCGCGATGTACCCAAACTTCGTCGAGAACGGCTTCCCGGCGCGTGGAGTTTCGAATTTCGGGCCAATCTACGCCGCTCGCTCAAGATTCCGGCGGGTCTGCCGATAGTGGGAACAGGACAGCGTAGGCTCGCAAAACTCCAGCGGGGCTGGACGCTCCGCAACCAGCGGGCAGACGAGGACGAGGAACATGCGTGTAACCACCCGAATGCTGACCCAGCACACGGCAGCCAACATCATGGCGAACGCCGATGCGATGCAGCAGACGCAGCGTCAGCTGACTACCGGAAAGCGCATTCTTCGGCCCGGTGACGATCCGGCGGGTGCAGCGGTTGGGGTGCGTTTGCGCTCCCAGAACCTCCGTGATGAGCAGTACCTTCGCAATATCGAACAGTCCCGCACGTGGCTGGACACGACCGATAGTGTCCTTGGGGACATTGGTGACCTGTTGGGGCGGGCGCGTGAACTATCTGTGCAAGCATCGACCGGGACGCTTGGCGCGGGTGATACCGCTCAGGTTGCCGAGGAGATCAACGCGATCCGGAACCAGATCATCAGTTCACTGAACCGGACGGTAGATGTTGATCAGCACCTGTTTTCGGGCCAGATGACTGATACGGTCCCGGTCTCTGTCGATCCCACGACGGGCATCGCAACGTTTGTCGGAGACACTGGGGTATCGCTTCCAAACCCGACGGACCTCACCTCAGCGAACGGTATCGACCAGGTGCTTGCGACGAGTCCGTTGACCGCCAAGGGCAGTTACAGCATCGAAGTTTCCATCAACAATGGTCAGGCGACGGTCACCGCGACCCGGACTGCGGACGGCAAGTCGGAGACGCAGACGTTTGCAATCCCCGGGACCGGTGCCCCTCCGGTGCCAGTTGAGTTTGCAAGCCTGGGCTTGAACTTGGTCGTGAATGAAAACCTCACGACCATCAATGGGAATAACACCTTTGAGGTTGATGGTGTGGGTCTGGCGCATGACATTGCGCCTGCATCCACTCTCGACGTGAATGTTTCGGCTGGATCGCTCATGCCAATCCTTGCTCAGTTGAAGACGCTCCACACTGCCCTCGTGAACGGCACCGGAGCGAACAGCGCCGCGAACACCGCGATTGGTGCGATCGATGTGGCTGCGGACCGGGTCCTTTCAATGCGTGCGCAGGTGGGTGCCAAGACCAACCACATAGAGTTCGCGCAGGCACGCCGTGAGGCAATGCAGATTGAGGGAAACCGCCTCCTTTCGGTGAACGAGGACATTGACCTCACTGAGGCGTTGACCAGGCTCACCGCGCAGCAGACGGTCTACAAGGCATCGCTTGAGGTTGGATCACGGGTCATGCAGAACAGTCTGCTTGACTTTCTCCGGTGATCCTAATGGGTATTGGGTCCCGCAACGCGCTCACCGAACTGGCAGCAAGTTCTGATACGCGTCCTGATGGGCGCGCACACTACGGCAAGGGGTGGAACCGCTCATGGCAACGGCAGCAGTCGCGATGAAGGGTCGTTCAGAGGCGCGCGAGGCAACTGCGCGGGCAAGCAGGCACCTTCAGGTTGTGCGGTTCGGGCAGACCGAGGGTCTTGACGTCGCGAACTCGGATGTCGTGACGTTTGAGCAAGGTCTGGTCGGGATGGAGCATCTCCGCCAGTTCACCATCGTCGCCGACCAGCGCCTCGCACCTTGTGCCTGGTTGCAGTCACTCGAGGATCCGTCGCTCGCGTTCGTGGTGATTGCCCCGACGATGATCCAGCCGGATTACGCGGCCGAGATCGGTGGCGATGATGCCTACCAACTCGAACTCGAGGACCCTGATGATGCCGATATCTGGTCGATTGTGACCATCGTCGGCGATCCTCGCCTGTCCACGGTCAACTTGCTTGCTCCGGTCATCGTGAACCGCAAGCGCGGGGTTGGCAAGCAGGTAATCCTGAGCGATGCGCGCTACTCGTTGCGTCACCCGTTGCTCAGCACCGGTTCCTGAACCGCCGTCCATCGGCCGCGAAAAACCACGACCGTTTAGGAACGACGAATGCTCGTACTGAGCCGGAAAACTGAGCAGCGCATCCGGATCGGCGACGAGATCGAGATCATCGTTCTCGCGATCGAGGGTGATCACGTAAAGATCGGCATCCAGGCGCCACGGCATATCACCGTTCTGCGCTATGAACTAGTGCAGGATGTGACTGACGAAAACCGGCGGGCAGCGTCTGCTGCATCCTCCGGTGGCGCGATTCCGGCGTCCGCTATGGCGGGTCTTGGGTCACTCCTAGGTGGTATCGGTCGGCAGGCAACACCAACGGAACCTGCCCAAGCAGGCGCCCCCGGCAATGTTGCGGCGCCGCAGAACCCGACGCCAGCTCGCCCTTCGGTTCGTAGTCCGTACCCACCTCGGCCCGGACCTCCGGGAGGCGGTGCCCAGCGACCGAGGCCAACGGGCGGTTACCGGATTGGTGGGCCCGGCCAGGGGCCGAGAGGGCCACGTACGCCGGATGGTGGCGCATCCCCGGGGGTGCCACCTCGGAGACCCGATACGCCTTCGGAACCGAAGGCCTAGCTCGGTGGGACGAAATGTGAAGGGCGGGAAGTCCACGGACTGTCCGCCCTTCGCTATTTGTCCTCTGGGGGCTGGGTCCCTGTCCGATCAGGCCGTTGCCTGCTTGTCTAGGACTTCTTGCGCCTGTCGCTGGATGGTGTCTGCCATCTGTGCCGGGGTCACATCACCTGCCTCCGCAGCGGCCCAGTTGGTCGCGGCATCAAACTCTTCGCCACGGTAATTCGCCACGAAGTAATCGGACTCCACGTTCTCCATCAGGGGTCGGAGGCGCTTGTAGATTGGCGCCCGATCCAGGATCCGGGGGTCCGTCCAGACATCCGGGCGCGACACCGGGCCCTTGAAGCCCTGGATCACACCTTGGACGCCCATCTCCTTCCCGCACATCCATGTGAGTACCGAGAGCGCATCATCCGGGTTCTTGCTTCCCTTGGTCAGCGCGTAGGCGTGTTCATTGAGGAGGGTCCGGCGCTTGTCACCCTTGCGAACGGTCGGAGTCAAGACGAACTCAATGTTGATGGACTTGAATTGCTTCGGTAGTCCTCCAATGCGGACCGGCCATCCGTCCATCGCAAGGAGTTTCTGCTGGGTTCCGAACAATTCCATGTAGTTCGGGCCCTGTGGCTTGACTGGTGGCGACACATTCCACTTGTTCACCATGTTCGCGCGGTAGGTCAGTGCCTGGATGAACGCGTCCTTCGTATCGGCAAAGGTTGCCTTCTTGCCGGCTGGATCGACAGGCTCCACCCCCCACTGGCGGAGAAATGGTGCGCTCGTGAACGCATCGACACCGGAGTCGGCGCGGAAATAGCCGAAGAGCCCTCGTCCAGCTGCCTTCTGGCCCCATTCCGCAAGGTCATCAAATGTCCAGTCGTCCGTAGGGATGGTGAGACCGGCGGATTCGGCAGCGGTACGGTTAATCGCGATGATCGGGCAGACAGGTTCGGAGATGAATGGCAGGAAGTAGAGTTTGCCCCCGTCCGAGTTCTGGTCAATCGATGCCTTGAAGAACTGGGCTAGATCGAACTTCATGCTTCGCAACTGGGAAGTGAGGTCGCGCACGAGGTTGCGACGGCTTCCCCACAGGAGGTGCGACCGGTGGCGAGGCGGGTACCAGACAAGGTCGCCGACGGTGCCCGACGCGAACACCTTGTCGATGTCTGGAAGGTAGGTGTTTGTCCAGGCCCCAAAGGTCTCCACTTTCACGGTGACGTTTGGCTGCTTGGCCTTGCGTCCGTCAATGTCCTGATTGAGCGCCTCGGTGATCCACCCGCCATTGTCGGACTGGGTCACGGTCTGGATGCGTACCTCGATGGCAGCTGAACCTGCAGGTTTGTTGGCGCCCGCGGTATCGGCGCTAGGTGTCCCTGGGGTGCCGGGCACCTGGCACGCGGTGAGAACCGTGGCGACTGACGAGGCACAAATGATGAGTGAACGCCGTCGCGAAATAGCCCGGTGTGGGGCGGATTGGTGGTTCGCCAGGATTTCAGTGGCCAGCATGGGTGTAGTCGCGGTCATGAACGTTCCCTCTGAGTTGGACGGTACGACTGTCGGTCCATTTTTTCAATCGGGCAGACGGTCTCATTTTCGGGATGCTACGTGATCGAAACCACTGGGTGGCACTACTGGCCGGTTCCGTCGTACCGTTCACTCTAACGATGGACGTGCAGACGCTGAATAAGTGCGACCGGTCTGAATTCGTGCGGGTTCTCGGCGAGATATTCGAACATTCTCCGTGGGTCGCTGAGGGTGTTGTCGATGACCGACCGTTTGCGGCGCGTGCCGACCTTCACGGTGCGATGGTTGCCGTGGTTCGTCGTGCTGAACCCGAAGCGCACCTAACACTTATCCGCGCGCATCCTGATCTTGGTGCAAGGGTTCGTTTGAGTACGTCCTCGACTGCCGAACAGGCAAGTGCTGGGCTTGACCAGATGCCTGAAGCGGAATTCCAACGGTTTCACGACCTGAATTCCCGATATCGTGAGCGGTTCGGTTTCCCTTTCATCATTGCGGTGCGAGATACCACGCGTGCAGGGATCCTGGAGGCATTCGAACGCCGCCTTGGAAATAGCCGCGACGAGGAGATCCGCACGGCCCTGGAGCAGATTGAACGCATTGCCGAAATCCGGCTTGAACAGTTGTTGCCCGCGATTGCCTTGGCCTGACCCTTGAGGCCGGTTCCGGCTCCCTGTGTCTAGTTGCGATCCCCTAAGGACGATGACCATGCGCACCGAAATCCGATACGGCAAGTCGAATGTATCCCTGTACCGTTTCTATGCGTCTCCCCTTGCCGGGGTCAGACCGATTCCCGAATCCTCGTTCACAGGTCGGGCGAACACCCTGTTTGCCTATGACGTGGATGTCGAGGTCTACGGCGACAGTTTCCTGGCGTCGTACACCGATGGGGACAACTCCCAGGTGGTCGCAACCGACTCGATGAAGAACTTCGTGCATCAGATGGCGATCGCATACACCGGGGCGACACTTGAGGGCTTCCTGGAGTTTCTCGGGACGCAGTTCCTGGTGACATACCCGCAGATGGGCTGGGTGCGCGTTCGTGGGCGTGAGCTGCCGTACCGTGCGTCGATGGTGCCGACTGATCACGGATTCGGGCCGAGTAACGTGTTGTTCAGCCACGGACGTGATGAGGTGGGCACAGCATCGCTGGACGTCAAACGTGATGGTTCTGGCACCCACGTGACCCATCACGAGTGTGGGATCGCTGGATTGCAACTGATCAAGGTGACAGGTTCGGCTTTCGCACGGTTCGTACGGGACGGGTTCACGACGCTGGAAGAGCGGGTTGACCGGCCTCTCTACATCTTCCTTGATGTAGGGTGGAATTACTCGGACACGCGTGCACTCCTCGATCCGACCCATGCGACATACGTGCCGGCCGAACAGGTGCGTGATCTGTGTGCCGTAACCTTCCATGAGTTCGTCAGCATGTCAATCCAGCATCTTGTCTGGGAGATGGGTCAGCGCATACTGGCGCGGTTTCCGCAACTTGCGACCGTCAGTTTCGAGGCGCAGAACCGCCTGTGGGACGTCGTTGTGCGGGCCGAGGATGGCAGCAAGGTCGTGTCGTACTGCGACCCCCGACCTCCTTACGGCAGCATCAGCCTTGTGGTCCACCGCGATGCCTGAGGATTGCAACCTGTGTCTGTAACTGGTGGTCGATTGACGACCCACGTGCTAGACACCATGCACGGATGCCCGGCGTCCGGCATGCGTATCGAGCTCTTCCGATTTGATCCTGTCACCGGTGAGGCGCTGCGGGTCCGGGAGGTCGTAACCAATGGCGACGGCCGTGTTGACGGTCCCGTGGTGCAACCGGGAGACCTGCTGGCGGGAAGGTACGAATTGGTCTTCCACGCTGGTGACTACTTCCGACTGCGTGGCGTGACCTTGCCTGAGCCATCTTTTCTGGAGACGGTGCCGGTCCGGTTCGGCATTGCCGATGGCGACGCGCACTATCACGTACCGTTGCTGTTGTCCCCTTGGGCGTACAGCACCTATCGTGGCAGCTGACCGTGACACTTCGGCCTGAGCCCGGTGGATGTGAGCTTGACCCCGGTCTCGCGGCGCGAGCCTCGGTGGTTCTGGCACGATGCGTCGAGCTTGGGCAGATCAGTGAGGAACCTGGCTTCCTGTCGCGTCGGCCTCTCACTTCGGCTGCACGCCACGCCGAACGCCTGGTGGCGTCGTGGATGCGGGATGCCGGTGGGCAGGCAACGGTTGATCCCGTTGGAAATGTCACGGGTCGGTGGCGACCATCAGGTGCCGTGAATGTCCCGGTCATCGTCATCGGGTCACACATCGACACCGTTCGGAACGCTGGTCGGTATGACGGGCCGCTTGGCGTATTGCTCGGCATTGCGTTGGCGGAAACACTCGCCACGCCCCCTAGTCCGATG
>Ga0214923_10001333_pt1 | contig 35293 bp, 21 predicted proteins | sample LL1510_MetaG_FD_177993 | JGI IMG/M metagenome (GOLD analysis project Ga0214923, IMG submission 177993) | Freshwater microbial communities from Lake Lanier, Atlanta, Georgia, United States - LL-1510 | ecosystem: Environmental > Aquatic > Freshwater > Lake | place: USA: Georgia | collected...
GCGGCGCGGCGAGTTTCTCGGCAAGACGGTGCAGGTGATCCCCCACATCACCAACGAGATCAAGGAGGTGGTGAAGAACCTCGCCGACCCCGACACCGACGTCGTGATCACCGAGATCGGCGGCACGGTGGGCGACATCGAGAGCCTGCCGTTCCTGGAGGCGATCCGCCAGATTCCGCTGGAGGTGGGCCGCGAGAACTGCATGTTCATCCACCTCACGCTCGTGCCCTACCTGAAGGCGGCCGGCGAACTGAAGACGAAGCCCACGCAGCACTCGGTGGGCATCCTCCGGCAGATCGGCATCCAGCCCGACGTGCTCGTGTGCCGCACGGAGCGGGCGCTCGACCTCTCCGACCGCGAGAAGATCGCGCTCTTTTGCAACGTGCCGCTCGACGCCGTGATCGAGGAGCGCGACAAGGACTTTTCGATCTACGAGGTGCCGCTCTCGCTGCAGTCGAACAGGATCGACGAGATCGTGCTCAAACGGTTCGGGATGCAGGCCGGCCCCGCCGACCTCGAGGACTGGCACGACATCCTCCACCGGCTGCGGAACCCGGAGCACGAGGTGTCGATCGCGCTCGTCGGCAAGTACGCCGAGCACCGCGACGCCTACAAGAGCATCTACGAGGCCCTCGACCACGGCGGCATCGCCCACAAGACGCAGGTGCGGGTGCAGCCGATCAAGAGCGAGGACATCGAGCGCGAGGGGGCCGAGCGGCTGCTCGCCGGCTTCGACGGCCTGATCGTGCCGGGCGGCTTCGGCGAGCGCGGCATCGAGGGGAAGGTGGAGGCGATCGGGTTCGCCCGGGAGCGCCGGCTGCCCTTCCTCGGGATCTGCCTCGGCATGCAGTGCGCCGTGATCGACGTGGCCCGCACCTGCGCGGGGCTCGGCGGGGCCCACTCGACGGAGTTCGCGAAGAACACGCCCCATCCCGTGATCTGCCTGATGGACGAGCAGCAGGGGGTGGTGGAGAAGGGGGGCACGATGCGGCTCGGGGCCCAGCCCTGCGTGCTCGGCGAGGGCACGAGGGCGGCCGCCGCCTACGGCACCACGCACATCTCGGAGCGGCACCGCCACCGCTACGAGTTCAACCCGAAGTATCGCCGCCAGCTCGAGCAGGCCGGCCTCGTGATCGCCGGCACGAGCCCCGACGGCTCGCTCGTCGAAATCGTCGAACTGGCCGACCACCCCTGGTTCGTGGCGGTGCAGTTCCACCCGGAGTTCAAGAGCAAGCCCACGGCGGCCCATCCGCTGTTCGCCGGCCTGGTGGCGGCCGCGGTGGAGCGGCACGCCGGCAGCGCGTGGGTCACGGAGGCGTAGGATTCCCCGTCCTGGAGCACCCCCGCGATGACCACTCCCGACGCCCCGAACGACGCCGCCGACGCCGCCTCCCGGATGGAGTCTGAGGGGGACGCGGCGCGACAGGCCCCGCCGGCCACGTTCGAGTTCCTCATCCACACGCTCTTCACCCAGGCCCTGATGGCCCTGGGGCGGATCCCCAACCCGATCACGAATCAGACGCACACGAACCGGGCCACGGCCAAGCACTTCATCGACACGCTCGTGATGCTCGAAGAGAAGACGGCCGGCAACCTCACGACCGACGAGCGCCGCCAGCTGGAGGAGATCCAGCACCAGCTGCGCATGATGTACCTCGGCCAATCATGACGGCACGACTCCTCGACGGCCGCGCGCTGGCTCGCGCGATCGAAAACTCGCTCCGCGACGAGGCGGCCACGTTCACCGGGATGTTCCACCGCCGGCCGCGGCTGGTGGTCGTGCTCGTGGGCGACCTCGCCGCGAGCGCCAGCTACGTGAAGGGCAAGCAGCAGGCCGCCGAACGGGTGGGGGTCGATTCCGAGGTGATCCGCGTGGCGGCCGCCGCCACCACCGACTCCCTCGTGACGCTCGTGCGGGCGATCGCCGCCGGCTCCCACGGGCCGGCCGACGGCATCCTCGTGCAGCTGCCGCTGCCGGAGCACGTCGACGCCGTCGCCGTGCTCGACGCCGTGCCCCCGGAGCGCGACGTCGACGGCTTCCATCCCGAGAACGCCGGCCTGCTCTCGCAGGGCCGGCCGCGGTTCATCCCCTGCACCGCCGCCGGCGTCCAGCGGATGCTCCTCGACGCGGGCATCGAGACGGCCGGTCGGCACGCCGTGATCGTGGGCCGCAGCGACATCGTCGGCAAGCCGCTCGCGCTCCTGCTCGCGGCCAAGGGCAGGGGGGGCGACGCCACCGTGACGCTCTGCCACAGCCGCTCGGAAGATCTCGCCGACCACTGCCGCCGGGCCGACATCCTGGTGGCGGCGGTCGGCCGGCCGCGGCTCGTCACGGCCGACATGGTGAAGCCCGGGGCCGCCGTGATCGACGTCGGGATCAACCGGATCGACGAGGCGGGCGGGAGCAGGCTCGTGGGTGACGTCGACTTCGACGCGGTGAAGGAGGTGGCCGAATGGATCTCGCCCGTGCCGGGGGGCGTGGGCCCGCTGACCGTGGCGATGCTCCTGGCCAACACCCTCCTGGCCGCGGAACTCCGCTCGTAGTCGTCCGGGGCTCCGTTGCCGCGGCCGCCCGGAGGGCCGGCGGACCTCTCCCCGCGTTCATTTCCGGACTTGAGCCGGGGCGGGCCCCGCACTACTCTCCCCGCCCTCACGGGAGCGTTCACCGCACGGGTTTGCGCAGATTCGCGCGACGCGGTCAGCCTGCCCGGACGGTCGTGAACGGCCGGGGGCTGACGCCGCCCGCCGCCGCGGCCGATCCCTACCGAACACACCGCGCCGCGGACCGTTCCCGCATGCAGTATTTTCTTCGTGCCCTCCGCGACGCCGCCAGGCGGTGGCCGCTGCTCGCCGCCGCGTTCCTCTGCTCCGCGGGCGTGGCGGGCCTGTGGGGCGCCAACATCGCCGCCCTGTTCCCGATCATCGAGGTCACGCTCAACGGCGACTCGCTCCAGTCGTGGAACGCCCGCCGCCGCACCGACGCCGAGGCCCGCGTCGCCGCCGGCCGCCGCGAACGGGCCGACCTCGAGGCGCAGCTCGCCACGGGCGCACTGGCCGCCGACGCCGCCGCCGCGGCCCGCACCCGGATCGACGCCCTGGCCCTCAGGATCCGCGGCGACGAGGCGGTGGCCTTCACGGCCGGGAAGCTCGCCCCCTGGCTCGACCGCTGGCTCCCCACCGACCCGTTCACGACCGTGCTCTGGGTGGTGACGTTCGTCGTCGTGAGCACGTTTCTCAAGCACGCCTTCCTGCTGGCCAACACGCTGATCGTCTCGTGGGTGGCGATGAACATCTCCCGCGACCTCCGGCTGCGGGTGTTCGACAAGGCGCTCTCGCTCGACCGGGCGCAGTTCATGCACAGCGGCTCGGCCGGCTTCATGGCCCAGGTGACGAGCACCTCCGACATGCTCGCCGGCGGCATCACCAGCGTGTTCGGCGGGGCCGTCACCGAGCCGCTCAAGATCACGGCCTGCCTGGCCGGCGCGTTCTGCATCTCCTGGCAGCTCACGCTGGCCTGCCTGACGATGGCCCCGCTCGTCGGGTTCCTGATGGTCTGGCTCAACCGCCGGATCCGCGGCGTGTCGCAGGGGATCCTGGCCCGCTCGCTCGGCTTCCACCACGTGCTGCTCGAGGCGCTCAACAACGTGCTCACGGTGCAGGCCTACACGATGGAAGACTTCGAGCGGCGCCGGTTCCGCGACTGCACCCGCGACATGATGAAGACGGGCATGTGGCACTCCTTCTACTACGCCCTCGCCAACCCGATCACCGAGATCCTCGGGATCGGGATGGTGGCCACGTCGATCGCCGTCGGGGCCTGGCTGGTGATCAACCAGGAGACGCAGATCTTCGGCGTCACGATGACGGAGCGACCGATGACGGTGCCCGGGATCATGGTGTTCTTCGGGATGCTGATCGGCGCCAGCGACCCCGTCCGCAAGCTCTCCGGCGTGTTCACCGGCGTGAACGTGGGGATCGTGGGGGCGCAGTCGCTCTACCCCCTGCTCGACACCCCCTCGAAGCTCCGCGAGCCGGCCGAGCCCCGCAGCGTGCCCGCTCCGCACCGCGAGATCCGTCTCGACAGGGTGTCGTTCAGCTACGACGGCATCGACACCGTGCTCGAGGACGTGAACCTCTCGATCCCGTTCGGCGAGCGGGTGGCGATCGTCGGCCCCAACGGGGGCGGCAAGAGCACGCTGGTGAACCTCGTCTGCCGGTTCTACGATCCGACCGCCGGCCGCGTGCTCCTCGACGGCGTGCCGCTCACCGACATGGCGCTCCACGACCTGCGGCGGCGGATCGCGCTGGTCACGCAGCAGACGGAGCTGTTCAACGAGTCGATCCTCTACAACATCCGCTACGGCCGCTGGGAGGCGACCGAGGAGGAGATCGTGGAGGCGGCGCGGAAGGCCCACGCCCACGAGTTCATCTCCGAGTTCCCCGACGGCTACCGGACGATGGTGGGCCCCAACGGCTTCCGGCTCTCCGGCGGCCAGCGGCAGCGGATCGCGCTGGCCCGGGCCTTCCTCCGGAACGCCGAGATCCTGGTGCTCGACGAGGCCACGAGCCAGATCGACGTGGAGAGCGAGCGGCTCATCCACGAGGCCCTTGCCCGCTACGTGGAAAACCGTACCGTGATCATGATCACGCACCGGGCGAGCACGCTGGCGCTCGCCGACGCGATCGTGAAGGTCGAACACGGAGTCGTCACCAAGCAGCCCGCCGCCCAGGCGCAGGCCGCGTGACACAGGCTGTGGCGGAGTCTGTCACCTGCGTGTGCGGCTACAGCGGGCCGGCCATCGCCCCGGCCGGCCGGGCCGTGTGCCCGATCTGCCACACCCCGGCCGCGGCCGCCCCGGCCCCGCGCATCCTGCGCATCCCCTGCCCGCGCGGCCACGTGCTCAAGGCGGGCGAGCACCTGCTCGGCCAGCAGGTGGTGTGCCCGGACTGCAACGAGATGTTCCTGCTCCGCGAGGACGACAGCCTCGAGCGGCGCCAGGAGCTCAAACGCCTCCGCCAGGCGGAGGAGGAGCGGATCGCGAAGCTCTGGCTCGCGCGGGCGATCTGGGCCGCGGCCTTCATCGTGGCCTCGCTCGTGGGGATGATCGCGTTCAGCTTCGCTTACCGCGCCCCCCCGCCGCGCCCGCCAGTCGAGCCGCCCAGCGATCCGGCTCCCGCGGCTCGAACCGAGTGATCTCGAAGCTGTCGCGGACCACCGCCCGCACGCTCCGCAGGTCGATCGAGCCGTCGCGGGCCAGCAGCTGCACGAGCAGGTTGCCGATCGCCGTGGCCTCGACCGGTCCCGCGAGCACCGGGCGATCGGTCGCGTCGGCGATCATCTGGCACAGCAAGGCGTTCTTGACGCCGCCGCCGACCACGTGAATCCGCGACACCCGGCGGCCGAGGAGTTGATCGAGTTCCTCGAGCGTGGAGCGCACGGCCGCCGCGACGCTCTCGAGCGCCGTCCGGACCACGGCCGCCGTCGACTCCGGCACCGGCTCGCCCGACTCGCGGGCGAGTTTCCGGATCGCGTCGGGCATGTCGGGGGGCGCGACGAGGGACGGATGGTTGGGGTCGATGAGCGTGCCGAGCGGCGGCGCCTCCGCGGCCAGGGCCGTGAGCTGCTCCCAGGCCCACTCCTTTCCCGCCCGCTGCCAGCTCGCCCGGCACTGCTGCACCAGCCACAGGCCGCAGACGTTCTTGAGCAAGCGCGTGGTGCCACCGATCCCGCCTTCGTTGGTGAAGTTGCGGGCCAGGCAGTCGGGGGTCACGAGCGGCCTGTCGATCTCCGCGCCCACGAGGGCCCAGGTCCCGAGGCTCACGTAGCACCAGTCGGGCCGCTGGCTCGGCGGCTCGGCGGCCGGGACGGCGGCCACGGCGCTGGCCGTGTCGTGCGTGCCGGGCACGATCACCGACACGCCCGCGAGCCCCGTCTCGGCGGCCACGTCGGCCCGCAGGCCGCCGAGCGACGTGCCGGGCTCGACCAGGGGCCCGAAGATGCGCCGCGGCAGGCCGAAGCGCTCGATCATCCCGAAGGCCCAGTCGCGGGCCTGCGGGTCGTAGCACTGCGAGGTGGAGGCGTTGGTGTGCTCGTTCGCCGCCCGCCCCGAGAGCAGCCAGTGGAAGACGTCGGGGATCATCAGCAGCCGGTCGGCCGCCGCCAGCACGCTGGCGTCGCGTTGCTTGAGGGCGAGCAGCTGGTAGAGCGAGTTGATCTCCATGAACTGCAGGCCGGTGGCGGCGAAGATCCCGGCCCGGGGCAGCGTCCGCTCCGCGGCGGCGATCATCCCGCGGGTGCGGGGATCGCGGTAACAGACGGGGTTGGCCAAGAGCGCCCCGTCGGCGCCCAGAAAGGCGAAATCGACGCCCCAGGTGTCGACGCCCACGGTCTTCACGGCGGCGCCGTGCCGGGCGGCGGCCATCCGCAGGCCGGCCACCACCTCCTGCCAGAGCCGCACGAGGTCCCAGACCAGCTCGCCGCCGAGCGACACCGGCCCGTTCTCGAAGCGGTGCACCTCCTCGAGCTCGAGCAGCCGCCCGTCGAACGACCCGGACACGACCCGCCCCCCCGAGGCCCCCAGATCGACTGCCAATGCGACGGTTCGCCCCATGCTGCCTGCTCCTGCGTGTGCCCTGTCATACCGCGGGCCGCCAGCCTAGCGGCCCGCCCGGCCAGGGTCGATAAATACGGAAAAAACCCCTATCGTGAAGCGGGCATGACCTCGTCCGACGACCATCGCGAACCCGCCCCCGAACTGCTCGCTGAGCTCGCCGCGGCCAGCCTGGCGCTCGAGGGCGCCGAGCCCCCGGAGATCATCCGCTGGGCGGCCGGCCGCTTCGGCGGCCGGCTCACCATGGCCACCGCCTTCGGCCCCGAGGGCTGCGCGATCATCCACTGGCTGGCCACCGTGGCGCCGGCGACGCACGTGTTCAACCTCGAGACGGGCTACCAGTTCAAGGAGACGCTCGAGCTCCGCGAGCGGCTGGCCCGGCGGTATGGCATCGAGGTGGCGCTGGAGCGGCCCGAGACGACCGTGGAGGAATACGAGCGGCTCCACGGCGGCCCCCTCTACCGCACCGATTCCAACCGCTGCTGCCACGACCGCAAGATCGCCGTGATCCGCCGGGTGCTGGCCGGATTCGACGCCTGGATGAGCGGCATCCGCCGCGACCAGAGCCCCGACCGGGCCGCGACGCCGATCGTGGGCTGGGATGCGAAGTTCGGCGTGGTCAAGATCTCGCCGCTGGCCAACTGGACGAAGGCCAGGGTCTGGGACCTGATCGTGAAGGAGGACATCCCCTACAACCCCCTCCACGACCAGGGCTACGTGAGCATCGGCTGCTGGCCCTGCACGCGGGCGATCACCGTCGGCGAGGACGAGCGGGCCGGCCGCTGGAGCGGCACCGCGAAGACCGAGTGCGGCCTGCACACGCGCTGAGCCGCCGCCGGGACGTCACTTCTTCAACAATTCGTCGAGCAACGCCCCCAGCCCGGCCCCCTTGACCGGCGCCGCCAGCGTCCTGCGGCGGTCGTCCACCACCGCCCGCGCGGCGAGCTCCGGCTGGCGCGGGCTCACGATCAGGATCGCCGGCACGGGGGCGAAGAACGGGTCGGCCGAGAGCCGGTTGAACGCGTCCACCGCGGCCTCCCCGAGGTTCTGCGTGCTGAACACGAGGCAGTCTGCCGGCGGAGGGGTGGCCGAGAAGCGGCCCAGCGCCCGCTCCGGGTTCTCCGTCACGAGCACGCGGTAGCCGAGGCCCCCGCACAGCTCCCGCAGCGCGGCCTGCGGCTTCTCGCCCGATTCGACCACCATCAGCGTGCCCCGGCTCCCGGACGCTCCCGGCTTCCCGGCGGCTGCCGCGCCGGCGGCGGGCGCGGCTGCCGCCGCGGCCCCGCCTCCCCGCGCGTATTTCGCCGCGAGCGGCTCGACGGCCCGCTTCACGTCGGCCGCGGTCTGCCAGCGGTCGAGCGGATCGAGGAGGAGCATCCGCGAGACGACGTCGACCACGTCCCGCGGCACCTGCGGCGCGGCGGCGTGGAGGGGCTGAATCGACGTGTAGCGGCGGGGATCGGACCGTTCGGCCCGCTCCCGGGTCTCCTTGAGCGCCGGCCTGCCGGCCAGGGCGAGGTAGGCGATCGTGCCCGTGAAGAAGATGTCGCTCCGGATGCTGTCGTCCTTCATGCCGGCCAGGTTTTCAAGCGTCGCGTAGTCGACCGTGCGCGGCTGCTCCATCCTGCCGAGCGCCTTGTCGCCGGACTCGGCGTCGACTTCCGCGAGGCCGAAGTCGACGAGCTTGGCCTGCCCCGTGGCCGACACGAGCACGTTGGAGGCCTTGAGGTCGCGGTGCGTGAGCCCGCGGCGATGCGCGTATTCCAGCCCGGAGAGCATCTGCAGCAGGATGTCGACCGCATGGGGTAGGTCGACCGCGCCGCGGATCTTCACGAGCTCGCGCAGCGTCTGCCCCTCCACGAACTCCATCGTGATGTAGCTCGTGTTGTTCTGCTGGCCGACGTCCTCGATCGCGACGATGTTGGGGTGCCGCAGGAGCCGCCCCATCTCCCCCTCGCGGCGGAACGCCTTGCACTTCTCCGGGTCGGCGCTGAACCGGCTGCGCAGCACCTTGACGGCCATCGTGGCGCCGGTGTCGACGTGCCGCGCCCGGAAGACGCGCGCGAATGAGCCGGCCCCAACCTGGTAGAGAATCCGCGCGGCGCCGTAGAAAAATCCCTGGCGGTCGCCGCGCCGGAGCCGCTCGAGCTGGTAGCTGGTGAGCAGTTCGTGCCGCAACAGCGCGGCGGCCAGCGCGTCGATCGGCACGTTGACGCCGCCGAGTTCGGCCCACACCGGATGCAGGTCGCCCGGACCGAGGAGCTGCAGCTCCTCGGCACGGCTGGCGAGCTCCTCGGCCGTCGTCGGCTTCATCGGGGGCGAAAGAGGGCGGCGGGGATCCTGACAGCCCCATGGTTTCACCCCCGCGCCGCGACTGCAAGGGATCGGGGCGGGCTGCGGGGGCAGGGTGGTCTGGAGCCGGCGGGCCGCCGGCTGCTACAAGCCCGGCCTGGCCGCCGCCCGCGAGACTCCGATGCCCGACGTCGCCCACCACAGGCCCGGTTTGCAGGCACGCCGGCGGCGGGGCCGCGGGTGCGCCATCCTCGTCGCCCTCGCGATCCTGCCGTCCGCCGCCGCGCCGGCCGCCACGATCGAGGACGACTTCGAGGGGCCGGCCCCGACCTGGCGGGTGGCGGAGTCGGACTGCAACCACCGCGTCGTCACCCACGGTCGCTTCCCCGACGCGCCGCACCGCGGCCGGGGCTGCGAGCGGTTCGTGATCGAGGCGTCGGCGGGCACGACGCTGCGGCTCGACACCCCCGTGGGCGAGGCCCGCGTCATCGACGAGTGGCGGGCCTCGCTCTGGGTGCGGGCGAACCGTCCCGACATCCGGCTCTCCGCCCGCGTGCGGCTCCCGAACTTCGTGGCGCCGAAGACCGGCCGCCCGGTGGAGGTGCTCGTGCCCGGCGCGGTCTCGCGCGACGCCGACCGGTGGGAGCGGCTCGAGGTGGGCGGCCTGGGCGCGCTCCTCAAGCGCCAGGTGCCGGCCCTCCGTGCCGAACACGGCCCCACCGGCAGCCTCGCCGGGGCGGTCGTCACGCACCTCGTGCTCGAGCTCTACTCGAGCCCCGGGCGGTACGACGTGGCCGTCGACGACCTCGTCGTGAACGGCAGCATCACGACGCTCGCCGCGGACGGCCCGCCCGCCGCGGCGTCGGCCCCACAGGACGCCGACCCGCGCGTGCGGCCGGCGGAGTTCGTCGACCCGCCGGCCACGGCGCCGCCGCGGTCGCCCGTGAATCCGCCCCCCGCCGCGGCGGCCGAGCCGCCCGGCGGGATCAACCGCGGCGTGCTCGAGGTGGCGGGGCTGCCGTTTTTCCCCCGGGCACTCGAGCACAACGGCGAGCCGCTCGGAGCGGTCGCGGCCCTCGGCTTCAATTGCGTGCGGCTGGCCGCCCCGGCGTCGAGCGAACTGCTCGCGGAAGCGCGGCGGGCCGGGGTGTGGGTGATCTGCCCGCCGCCGCTGTTGCCCGACGTCGACGTCCGCGATCCGCAATCGCTGCCGGTGTTTTCCCCGAACTGGGACCGTGTGCTGCTCTGGGACATGGGGGCCGGGCTCGCCGAGGCCGACGTCGAGGCCCTCGCCGAGCGGGCCCGCCGCGTGCGGGCGTGCGACGCGCGGCCCGGCCGCGGGCTCGTGGCGGCGGCCGACTCGGGGCTGCGGTCGGTGTCGCGGCACGTCGACATGATCGTGGCCCGCCGCACGGTGCTCGGCACGAGCCTCGAACTCGACGACTACCGCGCCTGGCTCGAGGAGCGGCCGCGGCTGACGCGGCCCGGCACGCCCGTGATCGCGACGCTCTCGACGGAGCTCGACCCGCGGACGGCCCGCCAGGCCGCGGCGCTGGCGGGCATCGGCGGCCGCGGCCTGGCCGTCGATCCGGAGAGCCTCACGCTCGCCGCGTTCGCGGCGGTGGCCGCCGGCAGCCGCGGCATCCTCTTCGCGTCGTCGCGCCGCATCGACGGCGACGACCGCGAGTCGCGGGCCCGGGCCGCCGCCGCGCGGGCCATGAACCTGAAGCTCCAGCTTCTCGAGCCCTGGGCCGCCGCCGGGCGGCACGCGGCCGCCGCCCAGGCCAGCGACCCCGAGGTGAAGGCCGTGGTGATCGAGGCGGCCCGGACGAGGCTCGTGCTCGTGTGGCGGGGGGTGCAGGGGGCGCAGGTGGTGGCCCGCCACTACGCCGGCGACCTGCCCGACGATGGCTCCGCGCTCGCGCTGCTCGTGCCGGGCGTGCCGGAGGCCCACCAGGCCTGGGAGGTGCACCCCGGCGGCCTGCGGCCGGCCCGCCAGAAGCGGGTCACCGGCGGCGTGTCGATCACGCTCGACGGGTTTCGCTCGACGGGGCTCGTGCTGTTGAGCGGCGAGCCGGCGGTGACGGGGCACGTGCAGGAGCGGGCGCGCGACCTGGCCCCGGCCGCGCTCGCCTCGGCCCGCGCCCAGGCGGCCATCGTGCTCGGCGACGCCGCCGAGATGCTCGCCCGCCTCCCGCGCGAGGCGCTCGGGCAGCTGCCGGCCGCCGGGATGCTCTCCGCCGCCCAGCGGGCGGCGGCCGAGGGGGAATCGCTCGCCGCGTCGGATCCCGCCGCGGCCCTCGACCGGTTCGCCCGCGCCGCCGCCATCGGCGGCCAGTTCGAGCGGCTCGTCTGGGAGCGCGGCATCGTGGCGATCGGCTCGCTCGTGGCCGACCCGCTGTCGACGTCCGACGCCACGCTCGCCGAGCACTGGCGGTTCATCGAGGCGCTCGGGGGCGTCAGCGCGGGCGAAAACCTCCTCGCCGGCGGCGGCATGGAACGGATCGAGGACCTCGCCGCGGCCGGCTGGCGGCACTTCGCCCTGCCGCAGGCCGACGTGCGCACCGCGGTGGAACTCTCGCGGAGCGACCCGGCCGGCGGCTCCGCGAGCCTGCGGCTGCGGGCCGAGGCCGCCGACCCCGCCGCGGCACCCGACGTGGTAGAGACGCCGCCGGTGTGGATCACCACGCCGCCGCTCGACGTGCCCACCGGAAAGCTCCTCGAGATCGAGGCCCGCGTCTGGGTGCCGGAGCGGATCAGGGGAAGCGTGGACGGCCTGCTCGTGTTCGACTCGCTCGGCGGGCCCGCGCTCGCGGAGCGCGTGGGGCAGACGCAGGGCTGGCGCCGGCTCGTGCTCTACCGGATCGTGCCGCCGGACGCCGCCGGAGAGCCGTTCACGCTGACCTTCGCGGTCGCGGGCCTCGGCGAGGCCCGCGTCGACGAGGTGACCGTGCGGGTGCTCGACCGCTCCGGCGGCGCGCCGCGGGGCACGGCCGTCTCCACGTCGCCGCAGCCGGCGGGCGTGCGGCCCTTCCCGCGTCCCGACGACCTGCTCGGCCCGCAGACGGTGGCGCCGCCCGTGCCGGGGCCGCAGCCGCCCCGGCAGCCTGCCGCGCAGCCCGACACCGCAGGCACGCTGCCGGCCGTGCCGCAGTGGCCCGGCATGAGACTGGAGTGGCCGAAGCTGCTCCCCTTCGGACAACCGGCCACCGCCCCGCCCCCGGGCCCCGGCGGCGGCCGCCTCGACCCGTTCAAACGCGGGCGGCCGTGACCGCGTTCATCCGCGGACCGCGCGGGCCAGGGCGTCGAGCGCGGTGAGGCGGGCGGTGCACTCGGCGACGAGGGCCTGCTCGTCGAGGGCGGCCACCTCCTCCGCGCCGATCAGGCGGCCGAACTCGAGGCGGATCCGGCCCGGCCGCGGCAGCGACGCCCCCTTCGGCCAGCACTCCCACGCCCCCACGATCGCCACCGGTACGATCGGCACACCCGCCCGCTTCGCGAGCAGCGCGAAGCCGCTCTTGATCTCGGCCAGCCGGCCGTCGGGCGTCCGGGTGCCCTCGGGGAAGATGATCACCGCCGCCCCGTCCTCCAGCCGCCCGATCACCGTCTTCATCGCCGCCACCATCGACGCGGCGCGGTCGATCGGGATCGCGTCGAGCGCCGTGATCACCGCGCCGAACGGCTTGAACGCGTAGAGCGAACTCCGCGCGAGGCTGGAGAGCCGGCGGTCGCAGGCGAGGCCGAGGAGCAGCGGGTCGAGGTGGCTCTGGTGGCTCGAGAGCACGATCAGCCCGCCTCGCGTCGGCAGCGGCTCGGCGAACCGCGTGCGCACGCCGAACACCGACACGCCTACGGTCCGGCAGAAGATCCACAGGAAGCTGTAGAGCCAGCGGCCGAACGGGCTGTGGCCGCCCCCGGCGCCCGCGCGGCGGCTCATGCGCCCGCCGCGGCCCGCCGCGCCTCGATCAGCTCCACGAGCCGGTCGACCACCTGCTCGCGCGAGAGGGCGTCGGTGTCGACGAGGACGGCGTCGGCAGCCGGCTCGAGCCGGCCCACCGGCCGGGTGCGGTCCCCCGCGTCGCGGCGGGCCTGCGACTCGAGCACCTGCTCGAGCGTCGCCCCGCTCCCCCGCGCCTCCTCCTCGCGGTGCCGGCGCCGGGCCCGCTCGTCGGCCGACGCGGTGAGGAACACCTTCACCTCGGCGTGCGGAAACACCACCGAGCCCTGGTCGCGCCCCTCGGTCACGACGTCAGCCCCCTCCGCCATGCGTCGCTGCACCCGCTTCATCACGTCGCGGACGGCAGGCGCGTCCGCCACCGGCCGCGTGGCCAGCGTGATCCGCTCCGTGCGGATCTCGGCCGAGACGTCGCGGCCGTCGACGAGCACGCGGCCGTCGGCGAAGGCGATCGCGATCGACCCGGCCACAGCCGCCAGCCGCGCGGCGTCGTCGAGCGGGATCCCGCGCTCGAGGGCCACCAGCGCCACCGCGCGGTACATGGCGCCGGTGTCGATGTAGCACCAGCCGAGCCGGCGCGCAAGCGCGCGGGCCGCGGAACTCTTGCCGGCGCCGGCGGGACCGTCGAGGGTGATGATCATGCCGAGTCTCCGCCGGCCGCGCCACGGCCGGCCGGCCGCTCGCGAAGCAGCGCCAACGCTACCGGCAGCGGCGCCTCGATGCCAAGCCCGAGGACGAGCCGCCGCCTGAACCGCACCCCGCCCGGGCCCCCGAGGATCGTGTCGACGGTGTGCGGCGTGGCCCGCACGTGCCAGGGGAGGCCCCCCGTGGCCACGAGCACGCGGTCGGCCGCCGCCCGCGCCCCGACGGGCCGCAGCTCGAGGAAGTGGGGCGCGGTGAACCGCGTGCGCTCCGTGACGATCGACTCGCCGTGCAGGCTGCGGCACAGGTCGAGGTCTTCGTTCTCGTTCCAGGCGAACCGGCAGGCGACGTGGTTCTCGAACAACGGGCCGGCGAGCGGCCGGGCGAGCTCGACGTCGACGTCGAGCCTCACGAGCGGCAGGCCGCCCACCGCCTCGAGCCGCTGCGTGAACGAGCCGAGCACCAGCCCGGAGTCCGCCACGAGCGTGCCCGCGCTGACGAGCGCGGTGGCCGACTCGCGGTCGATCCGGGCGGCCACCATCCGCGCATACTCCGCCCGCTCCTCGGCCGACTCCCATGCGGCGCCGGCGGGGGGCGCCGGCCGCGTCGACCGCACGGCGAGCGCCTGCGAGAGCCTGTTGCCGCGCGCCGCCGGGCCCCGCAGCGACAGCAGGCCTCCGGTGCGCGGATGGAGGGCGCAGCGCACCGCACCGTTGTCGACGACGAGTCCGTCGGGCGTGTCGTCGGCCGCGAGGAGGCCGCGGGCGAGCGACCGCCACACGCCCGGGCGGCCGGCGGCGACGGCCTGCCGGGGGGGCGGGGGCGGCACGCTCGCGACGAGCGCCGGCACGGGTGCGGCGAGCGCCCGCGCCTCGGCCTCGGCGGCCGCCACCCGCGAGCCGACCTCGTCGCCGGCGGCCGTGGAATCGTCGAGAGGGAGCGTGGGTGGGAACGAGTCGGCAGCGATCTGCACGGCCGCGCCCGCCCGGGGCGTCTCGGCGAACAGCGTGGCGGGCGTCACGAACCGGCCGGGGAGAGTCGTCCACGAGGCGATCCTGCGCAGCAGGTCGAACCACGGGCCGGCGGTGCCGGCGTGGTGCGCGAACTGGAGGATGCAGCTGTGGTCGTGGTCCATCGCGTCGCCGATCCTCTCGGCGAGCCGGAGGATCGTGCCGGCCGCGCGGGCGTCGAGGGGCTCGGCCGACACCGCCTCGACGGCCGAGCCGTCGGCTCCCTGCCAGGTGATGCGGCTCGAGCCGGGATCGGGCAGCGGCGTGCCGTCGAACAGGTTCCAGATCGCCCCGCGGAAGCCGCGCTCGGCGAGCAGCCGCGGCAGGAACGCGGAGGAGCCACCGCTGCACCGGCCGAACGTGACCGGCGCCGTGCCGACGACCGCGTGGCAGGCGGCGTGGCCGCGGTCGAGCGACGCGCCGAGGGTCTCGAGGAGGTGGGAATCGAGCGGCGTGTCGTCGTCGCGCACCCCCACGATCTCGAGCGTGCCGGCGGCGGCGCGGTCGCGGAGCCGGGCGACGAGCGCAGGCTCCTCGCGGGCCAGCCGCTCGAGCAGGCGGCCGGTGGCGACGAGCCCGCAGGGCACCGGGGAGTCGAGCTCCCGGGCGAGCCGCCGGCCGAGCGTGGTGTCGGCGAGGAGCACGAGATCGACGAGCCACACGTCGACGGGGTAGTAGCGCGACCGCGTCGCCTCGAGCGTCGCGAAGCATTCGCGGAGCCCCTCCCGGGCGGAGGCCTCGTCGCCGGCCACCGCGGCCCCGGCCGCGGCCACGACCGCGGCGTTGAAGGCGGCGGCGTCGATCCCCGTCTCCGACCGCATCCGCCGCGCGAGCAGCTCGGCGAGCAGCCAGGCGAGGCCGAGGGCGTGGAAGTCGGCGCCGGGCAGGGCCGCGCCCGCGACCGCCACGCCGGCCCCCGCGAGCGCCGCCGCGGCGGCCTGCACGATGCCGTCGCGCGACGCCACCTGCCGCACGAACCGCGAGCCGGCGAGGCCCGCCATGTCGAGGAGGGCGGCGAACCGCTCGTCGCAGGCCGGCGGCACGATGCCCAGGAGCGTGGCCGCGTCGGTGGGGGGCGTTTCGACGCTCGCCCACGTCGGCGCCGCCCCCACGGCGGCCACGAGGGCCGGGTGCCAGGCGGCCGTCCAGGCGGCGAGCAGTTCGTCGGCCTCGCGGTCGTCGAGCCAGGTGGGAAACTCGTCGAGCGAGTGGCAGGGAAGAAAGATCGCAATCCGCTCAGGCTGCATGCCCCGCAGTGTAATCCCCCCGTAGGACAGGCTTCAGCCTGTCACGAAATCGCTAGCCCGCGATCTGCCGCAGGATTTCCGCCAGCCGGGCCTGGAGGTCGAGCAGGGCCTGCCAATGCACGAAGTCGATCTCCACCGTCTCGTTGCCCGGCCGCATCACGCTCCCTTCGCTCGCCTCGCGGAGGATGCCCTGGATGTATTCCAGGAGTTCTGAAAACTCGGCCGACTGCGCCGGCGAGAGCCTGTCGGGAGACGGCGGCGGGCCGCCGGGGAGGAGCGGCGTGCGCACCTCCGACACGTCGGCGACGACGTCGGAATCGGGGCGGGCGATGTGGTCGAGCCGCTCGCCCATCTGGTGGGCGCGGGCCGCACCGTCGCCCGGGAGCCGCGCGGCGATCTCGGCGATCCGGCGGTCGATGTCGCTGTGCGAGCCGACCAGGAGGAGCGAGCGGCCCACCGTGATCAGGTCGCCGTGGCGCAGGATGCGCACCTGGATGTCCTCGCCGTTGACCTTCGTGCCGTTGGTGCTCTCGAGGTCGGTGAGCACGATCTTGTCGTTGTCTTCCTGGAGCTTGAGGTGGTAGCGGCTGATCCGCTCGTCGTTGAGCCGGATCGAGTTCCCCTCCTCGCGGCCGATCGTCACGGGCGTCGGCAGGTGGTCGAACGTCCGCCCGCGATCGGCACCGTGCAGCACTCTGAGCGTGACGTATGCCATGTCGATCTCGATAATCCCCCATATATCCCGACCGGTCAAACCGGCCCGTCGCCTCCACCCCCCGAAACCGGTACTCTTGTTCGCGACGCGCCCGTGGCTCAATTGGATAGAGCATCGGTCTTCGGAACCGAGGGTTGCAGGTTCGAGTCCTGCCGGGCGTATTCCCACCCAGGCGTCCAGTGGCGGAGCGAGGCCCGAAGGGATCGCGACGCCGGAAAGTAGCCTGCAGGTTCGAGTCCTGCCGGGCGTATTCCCACCCAGGCGTCCAGTGGCGGAGCGAGGCCCGAAGGGATCGCGACGCCGGAAAGTAGCCTGCAGGTTCGAGTCCTGCCGGGCGTATTTACCGTTCGGCCGGCCGCCGGGACGGCGGCCCCTCGAGAGCCGGCGGAGGCCGGCCAAGCGAAGCGAGGCAGGATGCCGAGGCTTCACGTGAACGTGAAGCTGCGCGGGTGGGGCGGGCGGTGTGGGGCGGGTCGTAACGATTTCACGCGGCGTGCCGGCCATGACGATCGTTCCCGACGTTCCATTGGGAGGGATTGTCATGGCGGCTCTCGGGCGGTCGATCGGGATGGCGGCGGGATTGGGGGCGGCGTTCCTGCTCGCGGGGCTTTCGCGGGCCGACTGGGAGACCGACCGGCTGGCCGAGATCCCCAGCGTGGTGCAGCCACCACTCGCGGAGGAAGGTCAGCCCGCCGCCGACCTGCCCCCTGCCGACCCGCCGCCGGCCGATTGCCATGTGACGCTGCCGCCGGCACCCACCTGGACCCGCTACGGCTACGCCGAGGCCCTGATCATGGGCCGCGACAACCAGTCGTTCAACCGGCCGCTGCTCGTGGACGATCTGGGCACGACAACTTACCTCTCCTCGCAGAATCTCCAGTTCCCGTTCGGCGGCGGCGTGCGGGCGTTCTACGGCGAGGTCGGCTGCGACTGCCGCGGCTGGGAGATCGGCTACTTCGGCCTCTACAACCAGGTCGCGTCGGCGACGACGACCTCGGCCGCCGCCGGGGGACCGCTCTACCTGCCCGGTGCGCTCGGGCCCCTGCTCGACCCGAGCGGTGCCGATTCGGCGACGTTCACCTACCGCTCGACGATCAACAACGTCGAGGCGAACGTATTCCACCACTTCCTCCGCTGGAATCCCTACCGCGAGGCGTGGCTCGAGGTCGACTGGCTGACCGGCTTCCGCTACGTGAACGTCGACGAGACGGCGAACCTGGGGCTGATCTGCTGCGGCGGAACCGAAGCACCCTTCTACCGCGTCGGCACGAACAACAACATGTTCGGCGCCCAGGTCGGCGGCCGGGCCCGCTGGAACTGGCAGCGGTGGGCGGTGGAGTGCTGGGGAAAGGCGGCGATCCTCGGCAACGCCCAGCGGCAGTTCCAGAATCCGGTCATCTCCTCGCAGGACGTCGTGCTCCGCGACACCGTGGTGTCGACGGGCGTGGCACCCGGGATGATCGCCGATCTGAACGTGTCGACGATCTACCGGCTCACCGACGTGTGGGGCATCCGCGCCGGCTACAACCTGATCTGGCTGGGGGGCGTGGCGCTGGCGCCCAACCAGTTCGACTTCAACGATCCCACCGTCGCCGGCAGCGGTAAACTCCTGCAACCCAACGGCAGCATCTTCCTGATGGGCGCGAATCTCGGCCTCGAGGCCCGGTGGTAGCCCCCGGTCGGTGGCGTCACTTCCTGATGGCGGCGATCCGCAGCGGGGCGGCGAGTTGATTCCGCTGCACCTGCGGGCCGGTCAGGGTTCCGAGCCTGCGGACTCCGTTCGTAGAAGTGAATCCTCCGGAACCTTGTACGGCATAGATGTCGATGTTGCCCGAGGCATCCGTGAGCGCCGCCGAATGCACCGCGGCCTGCGGCCGGGCGAGGCCCGCGAAAGCCGATGCCCGCGCGACCGCGTCCCTGGAGACCAGGGGCGTCGCGAGCGGCTTCGACCAGATGTCGTAGACCTCGAGACCCGAGTTGCCGCCGAAGCCGCCGCCCACGATCACGTCGTCGACGCCGTCGTCGGAGACCCCGGCCCGCGCGTAGCGGCCGGTGGACACCGACACGCCGCCCGTGAACGAGGTGCTGATCGGCTGGATCTGCCGGACGAGCGTCGCGGGGCCCGTGACGTCGTAGACCCTGACCAGGGCCCGGGCCCCGAGCCCGGTGCCGGTCACGATTTCGAAGCGGCCGTCGGGGTTCTTCGTGAACGCGCCTCCGCTCATCCGGCCGAAATCGCCGGTCGCGATGGAGACGTCACCGGTGTACGTGTTGCCGAACGGCCGGAACGACTGCGCCGGCGTCGAGGCGAGCGCCGGAGAGCCGCCCTGCCAGAGATAGACGTTGACCTGGCCGCCCGCCGAGACGACGAGGTCGTCGCCGCCGACGCCGTCGACGTTGCCGCTGGCGATCTCGCCGCCGCGGGTGTAGCCGGGGCCGAAGGGGAACGTCGTGTAGGTCGGCAGCGGCGTGCCGTCCTGCCTGTAGACCTTCACCTCGAACGGCCGCCCGATCCCCGGGGCGACGATGATCTCGTCGGTGCCGTCGCCGTCGACGTCGCCCGTGGTGACGCGGACGCCACCGCGGAAGCCATTTTCGTAGGGCTGGATCGGGGTGATCAGGTCGCTGCCCGTGGCGGGATCGATCACCCGCACGACCGGCACGCTCGAGCAGCCCGTGTCGCTGCCGATCACGAGCACCTGCTGGCTGTCGGTGTCGGTGGCGGTGTTGTCGCCGGGCGTCTTGTCGACCCAGCCATCGGGCTGGTCGACGGTGGCCGTGTTGACGAGCTTGCCGGTGAACCCGAGCGGGACGCTCACCGTGAACTGGAACGTGGCGGTCGTGCCGGGGGCGAGGTCGACCATCGTGTCGAGGTCGCCGGTGCCGGTCGGCGAAGAACCGGAAGCGATGCCGCCGACTCCGTCGATGCCGACGAACGCCCAGCCGACGACGGTCGTGCCCGCCGGGGCCAGATCCCGGACCCTTGCACCCTCGACGTCCCAGATCCCCTTGTTCGTGACCGTGATCGTGTAGGTCACGTCCTTGCCCGGCCGGAAGATCGACGTGCCGTCGGTCTTCGTGATCGCGAGATCGGTCTCCTTCCGCTCGCCGAAGTTCCAGTTTGTGCCATCATCGTTTGTCGAATTGCCAAGGATGACAACCCTCGTGAATCGGTCGTTCCCGGCAGGATCGCTCGCGAAAACCGTTCCTGTGGTGTCGATACCGTCGGCGTAGCCGGTCGGCTGCGTCACCTCGGTGACCGTGTAGGTGCCCGGAGCCATGCCCGCGAACAGGTAGAAGCCGCTGGAATCGGTGGTCGTATTGAGCACGACCGCCTGGCCAGTGGTCGTCGTGCCCGTGAGCCGGATCGGCACGCCGGCGATCGGATCCTCGCCTGCGTCACGAGTGCCGTCGTTGTCCCGGTCGAAGTAGACGTAGCCGGAGATCGTGTTCCTGGCGACGACGAGTGTCGCCGGGTCGGACGTGCGGTAGTCGCGGGTGGTGGCCGGCGAGATCACGGAACTCCGCTCGCCGTAGAGGCTGTCGTAGGTGACGACCGCGGTGTTCGTGATGCTGCTTCCCTGGAAGCCCGGGTTGACCGTGGCCTTGTACTCGATGATCGCGACGTCGTCGCCACCGCCGTTGGCGAACACGCCGTCGGGCTGGTCGATGTAGTCGATGAGCACGCTGAACGCGTTGGGATTGCCGCCGACGTTCGTCGTCACCACCGGCTGGTCGTAGAACGTGCTCGGGTAATCCGGGTGCTGGATCACCGTCACGCTGCCCGACACGAGCGTCAGGCCCGTCGGCAGCGTGTCGGCGATCTTCACGCTGTAGGCCGGGGCGGTGGAATTGGCAGCGTGCCGGACGGCCACGCGGTAGACGACCGTGTCGCCCTTGTCGACCCGCAGCAGGTCGACGGGGGCCAGGGGCGACAGGTCGTCCTTGTACACCTGTTTCGACGTCGTCAGCACCGGCTCGACGATGTCGGCCGTGACCGTATCGCGGGCGACCACGGTGGAGCCGTTGCCAAGGTACGACAGGAGCCCCGTGTTCGTGAGCGTGCCCCCCGCCTTGTTGGCGGCGACGTTCATCACCTGGGCGTCGACCTCGATCACGATCTGATCCTTCTGGTTGGTCACGTTGTCGGCGATGTTCGTGACGGTGCCGAAGTTGAACGTCGTCGTGCGGCCGCCGCCGGTGACGACGCCCGGCTTCCCGGCATCGAGGAGGGCGCCCTGGATGTTGCTGCCGACCGACACGACCCGGGCCGCCGCCAGGCCGCCCGACGGAAAGAGCTTCATCCGGCCCGCATCGGGGAGCAGGTCGGAGATGATGAGCGACGGCGTCACCCCCTCGGGCACCGTCACGGTGAGCCGGTAGGTCACAATTTCGCCGATGGCGAAGTCGGCCCGCGTGGGGTCGTATTGTCCGAACGTCGTCTCGACCGGCGAGGCCTCGACGATCGACTTGTCGATCGTGGGCGCGGCGATCAGCACCGACGTGCCGGCGGTGATCCGATACTTGTTGATCGCCCCGCCGGAGCCATCGCGCTCGCCCGTGGAGCCACCGCTCGAGCCCGGCGTCGACGAGCCGGTCGGGTTGACGATCGTGCCCCGCGGGCCGGGCAGGCTCGTGCCGGTGACCGTGACCGTGTTCGGGATCGACGTGCCGGCGGCCACGCTCTGCCCGAGCGTGGCATCGTAGAGCACCGTGATCCGGTCGCCCGGATCGACGCGGTCGAACGTGAGGGCCACGCCGCCGGGGGTCGAGTTGTTCGTGAAGCCGGCAGCCGCCACGCCGTTGCGGAACACCCGCACGCTCGCCGGATCGAGCGTCTCCCCGGCCGGCATCGGGTCGGCGAAGACGACGTCGAAGAGCGTGGCCCGGGCCGTGCCGGCCGCGGCCGCCACGTCGATCCGGTAGCGAACCGCATCGCCGGCATCAAACGGCCCGGCGGCCGGGAGCAAGTCGGCCAATGACGGCTCCGCCGCGTCGGGCACGACCGCCGTTTTCGTCGCCGACTCGAACATCCCCTCCGAGACGGTCACCCGCGACGTGCTGCTCTGCGTGCCGAGCGTGCCGTCGCGTCGCGTGCGGAGACGGTTGTCGAGGTTGTTGCCCACGCCGTTGGTCACGCCGTTGGTCGAGACGTTGAGCACCAGCGCGTTGAACTCGACGATCACGAACTCGTCGTTCCCGTCGCTTCCCTCGTTGTTGACCACGCGGCCGAAGTTGAACTCGACGTCGGTTCCGTCGCCGAACGGGCCGCCGAGAATGGCGGCGGAGGGGATCACGAACGAGGGCGTCACGCCCACGTCGGTAACGCCCGTCACGAATGGGCCGGAGGCATACAGGCTCGACGTGACGCCGCCGATGGCGGTCGAGACGATCGCCGCCTTCGCAGTGCCGTCGTTCAAAAACTGCATGCCGGCCGGAAGCTCGTCGACGAGCCGGAACGACGTGTTCGCCACGGTGCTGCCGGGGAGCGTGGTCACCAGCCTCCAGCGGACGATCTCACCGGGAACGACCCGGGTGTCGGAACTCACCCCGTTGACCGCCTCGCTCGTGGCGACGAGCGATTTCTTGAGGCCCAGGTCCTTCACCCGGAGGTCCGCCGTGGCGGAGGAGCGGTAGTCGTTGACGGCCGGCGAGAGCGTGCCCGTCCGCTCGACCGCGTCGGGGCTCCACTTCGAGAGCTGGCCTGGATCGCCGTCGAGGCTCGTCCACTGCACGGTGGCCGTGTTCGAGATCAGTTGGCCGGGGGCCACCGACTGGGCCAATGTGCCGGTGACGGTGAGCACGATCTGCGGCGCGTTCACCAGCAGGTCGAACGTCTGGCCGGCCTTCGTCCGCAGCGTGCCGCCAACGAGTTCGAACAGGCTCGAACTGGCGCCGGTCACGGACGTCAGCGTTTGATTGAGAATCGCCGCAGGCAGGACATCGCTGAACGTCAGGTCGAAGGCGTCGGCCGTCGCGGCCTGGGCGCCGGCCGGATTCGAGATCGTGATCGTGTAGGAGACGTTGTCGTTGGCTTCGCCCGTCGTGGTGCCGGTGCCACTGCCGCTGGTGAACACCCCGGCCTTCGCGACCTTCACCTGCGGCTCGATGATCGTGATCGGGGGGGCCTTCTTCGTGACCGAGTAGTCGGTCGTGCCGTCGTAGAACCGCAGCGTGGCGGCGTTCGACCGCTGCACGCCCCCCTGCACGACCGGCCTGTTCGTGACGACGGCCCTGTAAGTGAGCTCGATCGTCTCGGTCTTGGAGTTGTCGGTGTCGAGGTTGTCGATCGTGCCGAAGTCGAACTTCACCGTCCGACCGTCGTTGCTCACCGCCGGCGTCGGCTTCGAGTAGGTCACGCCCGTCGAGGCGTTGATGCTCACGAGATCGACGAACGCGAGGCCGTCGTCGAGCGTGTCGGTGATCGTGGCGTTGGGCATCCGCGCCTCGGGCACCGTGACGGTGACCTTGTAGGTCACGAACTCGCCCACCACGGCCTCGTCGTTGGCGTTGTTGCCGCTGCCGTCCGCCGGGCCGATGCTCGTGCCGACGAGCGATTTCGCCAGCAGGTCGCCGCCGATCGTGATCACGGCGGTGTCGGTGAGCGAGCCGGGGCCGGTGTAGTCGACGCCGGATTCTTCGGCGGCGTAGTTGGCCACCTCGCCGATGTTCGTGAGCTTCGCCTTGGCGGTGTTGTCGAGGACCAGGACGTCGAACGCGATGATCGCGATGTTGGAGCCGTCGGACGTCTGCGTCACGCCGTCCTCGCCGATCCCGCGGGCGAGTGAGCCCTGCCCGGCGCCGTCCCTCAGTTTGATGCCGCCGTCGAACAGGCCGGTGCCGATCTTGTCATAAGCGAGTGCGGTGCCCGCTCCGTCGGTCACGCGCAGGTTGAGGCCGGTGGCCGGGATCGCCACGCCCAGGGGCAACTGATCCTTGATCAAAACGTCGAACGCCCCGTGACGGCCGCTGCCCCGGTTCTCGACCGTGATCACGTAGGTCACGAGGTCGCCGTTGTCGACGCCGGAGAGATTGCTGTCGATCGGCTGCGAGGCGAGGTTCTGCGACGTGATCGTGCCCGTGAATGCCGCCGCGTCGCCCGGGGCGTTGAATGTCACCGGGCCCGTCGTCGTCGGCGAGAACTTGCCGTTCGGATTGTCGGTGGCCACGATCCCCTTGCGGATCTTGAGATCGGGAGCCGAACTCGTGACCTCGGCGATGTCCTCCCGCTGCTCGGCGTCGAGCGTGGAGTTGTTGGCGTTGCTCGTCGCCCGGTTGGCCAGCCGCAGCCCATCGGCGAACGGCTGCTTGCCGGCGGTGACCGTGAACAGGATGTCGATCTCGCTCGGGCGGTTTTGTGAATCGTCGAACGTGCCGTAGTTGAAGACGACGCCGTTGGCTGCCGCGTCGTTGGAGACCGTCGGGGAGGGCGCGTCGGGGCTCGTGAGCGTGTGGAACGTGTCCAAGTCACCGTACGTCCACTTGCCGGCTGCAGGCGCGTTGCCGGTGCCGCTCTTTGCCGCGTCGAATCCGGTGATCTCCGTGTCGGGATCATCGACGTCGAACAGCGGCAGCGGCAGGTAGTCGGTGAGCTTCAGATTCTCGAAGCTCGAGTTGGGCAGCGTGTACCGGATCCGGTAGGTGATCGTGTCGCCCACCGCCACGAGCGTCGTGGCGGCGAGCGGCTGGCCCGTCGTGTCGCCGTTCTTGGCGTACACGCTCTTCGTGAATGACGTGGGAGGCACGCGGGTCCAGGCGTAGGTGCCGTCGTCCTCCACGCCGACCTTCGTCGTCAGATCCGCGTTGGAGAGGATGTCGCCGGCGATCGTCGCCCGGTTGTCGACGAGATCGTTGGGCACGAGCTGCTCGTTGCCCGACGGCACCGTGCCGTCGTAGGCGTTCTGCACCCGGGCGGTGAACGTGATCGTGCCCGTCGTGCCGCCGACGTTCGATCCCGGCACCGTTCCGCCGCCGGCCGGCACGAGCCCGCCCACGAGGCGGCCGTTGGTGGAGAATCCACGGGTCTTGAGCTCGTCCGAGACCTTGAAGACGATTTCGTCCTTGCCGTTGGTGCCGGCCTTGTTGATCGTGTTCGTGAAGTTCGCGGCGTCGAAAGTCCCGGTCGTGGTACCGCCCGCGCCGTGCCCGTCGGTCACGGCGAGCGTGGGCGTGCCTTCCAGCTTCTGCCCGTCGCCGAGCAGGTCGGTGAGCAAGAGGTTTTGGAAGGCGAAATAGTCGGAAACCTGGAAGTTGATCGTGTAGGTGAGGAGCGAGCCGGGGGTGGCCGTGCCCGAGACGCTCTTCTGCGTGGCGATGCTCTTGGCCACGAGCGGGTGCTCGGCCTGCGGATCCCAGACGCCATGCGGCCCGGTCGTCGGCACGGTCACGCTGGGAAGCGTGAGCGGCGGATCGCGGGTGTCGATCGGCGTCCACTGGGCGTCGCTCGCCGTGGCGGAATTGGGGACCACGACGTCGTCGCCGGTGTCCGCATTGAGCACCAGGGCGTTCCCGGCGTTGCGATACGGCACGTAATACTCGACGTCGAGCACCGCGTCGGCCGGATCGTCGGGGTCTTTTCCAGTCACGCTCGCGAGCACCCGCTCGAGCGTGCCCCCGGGAGCGCTCGTGCTCGGCGTGGCCACGTCGGTGACGCTGCCGAGCGTGACGGCGCCGGTGACGTTCGCCCCGACGTACTGCAGCGTGCCGGGCAGCACGTCCTTGAGACGGAGGTTGGTGAGCGTCTGGCCGGGGGCCACGTCGACGCGGATGTGGTAGTGCTGGTGGAAGTTCGGCCCGGTCGCCGTCTCGTATTCGGGAGCGAGGTTTTCCTTCGTGACCCGGTAGAGGGCGGGCGTGAAGGCCTGCGTCGAAGACGCCCCGAGAATCGGCGGATCGGCCGCAGGGTTGTCGAGCGGGTCGCTGCCGTAACGGAAGCCGCCACGCGCGATGATGGGGAGCGAAGCCCCCACGTCGGCGAGATTGCTCACGCTCGTGGTGACGACGATGTCGACCGGCGGCTGGCTCGGCGTGTAGCTGCCCAGCGGCAGTTCGAGAACGTAGATCTTGTCGCCCGCCTTCGCGCCGGGATAGTCGGCCAGCCGCAGCATCCGCGGGTTGCCGCTCGCGTCCTTGGCGAAGGGGTGCGGCACGCCGGCCGGATCGGCGGTGAGCGTGACCGCCGTCTGCTTGAGCTGCCGTCCGAGGTACGACGCGCCCACGAGGTCGATGCCGTCGTACAACGACGACGGGGTGCCCGGGCTCGCGGGGTTGTAGACGCCGTCCTTGCCCGTCACCGGCATGAACAGGTCGACGTAGGGCGCGTAGCCGACGTCGGTGCTGGCCGTGCCCACGTTGTCGAACCGCAGCGTGAACGCGTTCTGCGTGCCGATCAGCGGATCGGTGACCAGCACGTGCGACGACGGGTCGGTGGCCGACGTCGGCGGGTCGTTGACGAACGCCACCGTCGGCACGGCGGCGAGCACCCGCCGCTGCTCGAGCGCCTCGAGTACGAGCCGGTCGGTGCGACGGTCGCGGAGGGCTCCCGGCAGGCTGTCAGGCCGCCGGCGCCGGCGGACGGGGCGGGGGTCTTCGAGACGCGGCGGGAGCGTGAGCGGCATCATGGCCTCGGGGGGGGTCGTTCCCGATCCGGTGCGCAGCATCGACCCTCTGGCACGGATCGTCCTACGCTTTTGATTACCACACGGTTCGCACCGAGGCAATTTCTGGGCCCGGCAGCTTCCGCACCCCGCCAAAAGACACACGCCCCGGGCCTTGCGGCCCGGGGCGTGCTCGTTCCCAGTCGTTTCGAATCAGCTCATCGTCCCGCGGGGGCGTTGGCCCGCGGGCGAGGGTCTCACCGCGCGGGCGTCACTCGCAGCAGGGCACCTCGCGATACACCGTCTTGGGCACGCAGCGGGTCACCGTGTAGGCCACCTGCTTGGGCACCATCTTCACCACGTCGACGGTCTTCGTGTAGTGGACCGGACGCGTGGTGCAGACCGGCACTTCCTTGGTGCAGGTCTCCTTCACCATGGTGCAGACCTTGTAGCACTCCTCGCGGGAGCACTGTTCCTGCACCATCTTGCAGACCTTGTAGGAGCAGGTGCGGACACGCTGCTCGGGAACCATCTTGCACACCTGGTAGGTGCGAACCCGCTGCTCGGGAACCATCGTGCACACCTGGTAGGTGCAGTGGCGAACCTGCACCTCGGGCACCATGCGGCACACCTGGTAGGTGCAGGTGCGGACACGCTGCTCGGGCACCATCTTGCACACCTGGTACGTCCGGACCCGCTGCTCGGGAACCATGCGGCACACCTGGTAGGAGCACGTGCGAACACGCTGCTCGGGCACCAGGCGGCACACCTGGTACGTCCGGACACGCTGCTCCGGAACCATGCGGCACACCTGGTAGGAGCACGTGCGAACACGCTGCTCGGGCACCATGCGGCACACCTGGTACGTCCGGACACGCTGCTCCGGAACCATGCGGCACACCTGGTAGGAGCAGGTGCGGACACGCTGCTCGGGAACCATGCGGCACACCTGGTACGTCCGCACCCGCTGCTCCGGCACCATCTTGCAGACGGTGTAGGTGCAGGTGCGGACCCGCTGCTCGGGCACCATCGTGCAGACCTTGTAGCACCGGACGCGCTCTTCCGGCACCATCCGGCAGACCGTGTAGGAGCAGGTCTTCACCCGCTGCTCGGCGACCATCTTGCAGACCTTGTAGGCCTGCTTCTCGACGATCGTCTCACGCTCGTACCGGACGCACTGGATCTCCTTTTCACAGACCGTCGGCACCCACTTCTTCTTCACGATCGTGCGCGGCGGGCACTGCTCCTCGACCTTGTTGACCTTGCCGGGCACGTAGCACTTCTTGCCGGTGCACGGGTCGCAGACCCAGCAGCCCGGCTCGCGGACGCAGCGGGTGATCACCGGGCCGGGAACCTCGCAGGTCTCCGTCTCCCAGTGGCCGCCGCAGACCTTGACGGTCTTCGTGTAGTGGACCGGCTTGCACACCGTCCGGCAGACGTCGCGCTCGCGGGCCTCCCACACCGGCTTGCAGACCGTGTAGGGGATCTCCTTCGCGCAGACCTCCTTCACCGGCTTGCAGACGGTGTAGGTCTCCTGCCGCTCCTCGTACACGGGCTTGCAGACCGTGTAGGGGATCTCCTTGGTGAAGGTCTCCTGCACCGGCTTGCAGACCGTGTAGCACTGCTCGCGGGTCTCATACACGGGCTTGCAGACCGTGTAGGGGATCTCCTTGGTGCGGGTCTCGTACACCGGCTTGCAGACCGTGTAGCACTGCTCGCGGGTCTCATACACGGGCTTGCAGACCGTGTAGGGGATCTCCTTCGTCATGGTCTCGTACACGGGCTTGCAGACCGTGTAGGTCTGCTCGCGGGTCTCATACACGGGCTTGCACACCGTGTAGGGGATCTCGCGGGTCCGCGTCTCGTAGACCGGCTTGCAGACCGTGTAGCACTGCTCGCGGGTCTCGTACACGGGCTTGCACACCGTGTAGGGGATCTCGCGGGTCCGCGTCTCGTAGACCGGCTTGCAGACCGTGTAGCACTGCTCGCGGGTCTCGTACACGGGCTTGCAGACCGTGTAGGGGATCTCCTTCGTGCAGGTCTCGTACACCGGCTTGCAGACGGTCGAGCGGATCTCGCGGGTGCGAGTCTCGTAGACCGGCTTGCAGACGGTGTAGGTCTCCTCGCGGGTCTCGTACACCGGCTTGCACACGGTGTACGGGATCTCCTTCGTCACCGTCTCCCACACCGGCTTGCAGACGGTGTAGTTGATGGTGCGCGACCGCGTCTCCCACACCGGCTTGCAGACGGTGTATTCGACGCTCTTGAACGACTTCTCCGTCTCGTAGCGGACGCAGTCGATCTCCCGCTGCTCGACGACCCTCTCGCAGATCGTCTTGTAGCAGGTGTACTGCTTCTGCTCGTAGATCACGTCCTTCACCAGCCGCGTGCCCGCGCACGACGGTTTGGCGGCGCAGCTCGGCTCGCCGGCTGACGCCTCACAACTCGAACACCCCGCACGGGCGTGCGCGAACCCGACCGTGGTCAGCTTCGCGGCCCCGTGCCTGTAGCTGGCGATCCCGCAGTACGCGGCGTCGGCGATCCGTGCCGAAAGCGCGATACAGCAGACCGCCATCACACACACCGACCCTAACCTTTTCATGTGTGCTGCCTCTTTCGAGGGCGGCTCCTCAAAACGATGGAACTGAACTGGGAACGAAACGCTGGAGGCGCGGAGGTGGCGACCCACTTCCGCACCATCCAAAACATCGACCACAAACTCCCCGCAGGTTGATCACTCCCCGCAATCGGCGCGTCTTTTCCAGAGCGCCAGCGGCCGTACAACCGGTGCAGAGCGACCTGCCGGGCGGGTTTCGTTGCGATTCGGGGGGCCAGGCGGGTAGATTTTGCGGGCGGTGCGGGCCCTGCGGCCGGCCGACGGGGTGCGAAGCACAGGCGGATCCGATGACCGATTCCCGACCGTTCCAGCCCGGGGAGATCCCGTCAGACGCGACGGTGCCGAAGGTCGTCGTCAGCCGGATCAGCCTCTATCTGCGCGAACTGCAGCGGCTCGAGGCCGCCGGCCAGCAGACGATCTCGTCGAGCCAGCTCGGCACGCTCCTGGGCTTCAGCGATGCGCAGGTGCGCAAGGATCTCGGGTTCTTCGGGCAGTTCGGCTATCCCGGCGTGGGCTACCGCTGCGACGAGCTGATCCACGCCATGCGCGACATCCTCGGCACGAACCACGCCTGGCCCGTGGTGATGCTCGGCGTGGGCAACCTCGGCCAGGCGCTCCTCGGCTACCGCGGCTTCGGCCGGCAGAACTTCTCGATCGAGGCGGCCTTCGACGCCGATCCGGCGAAGGTCGGGCAGGTGATCCAGGGGATCCGGGTGCAGCACGTCGATGACCTGCCCGCCGTCGTCAAATCGAAGGGCATCCGGCTGGGGATGATCGTGGTGCCGGCCGATCGCGCGCAGGAGGCGGCCGACCGGCTCGTGAGCGCGGGCATCGAGGGGATCGTGAACTTCGCCCCGGTCACGCTCACGCTCCCGCCCCACGTGCAGAGCGTGTCGGTGGACCTCGCGATCGAGCTCGAGCAGCTCTCCTTCGCCGTCACGAGCCAGCTCGCGAAGGCCGGCATCGGCACGCCATGACGAACGCCGCCGGCTGGCGATTCGACAACTCCTACGCCCGGCTCCCGGACCCGTTCTTCTCGCGCACGACGCCCGAGCCCGTGCGGGCCCCCGCGCTCGTGGCCTTCAACGAGCCGCTCGCGGCCGATCTCGGCCTCGACGCGGCCGCGCTCGGCGGCTCCGCAGCCGCCGTCTTCGCGGGCAACGACGTGCCGCCGGGGGCCGAGCCGCTCGCGCAGGCCTACGCCGGCCATCAGTTCGGCCACTTCACGAATCTGGGCGACGGCCGGGCGATCCTCCTCGGCGAGCACGTCGCGCCCGACGGCCGGCGGTTCGACATCCAGCTCAAGGGCTCGGGCCGCACGCCCTACTCGCGGAACGGCGACGGCCGGGCCGCGCTCGGCCCAATGCTGCGGGAATATCTCGTGAGCGAAGGGATGCACGCCCTCGGCATCCCCACGACGCGCAGCCTGGCCGTGGCCGCGACGGGCGAGGCCGTGCTGCGCGAGCGGCCGCTGCCGGGCGCCGTGCTCACCCGCGTGGCCGCGAGCCACATCCGTGTGGGCACCTTCGAATACGCGGCGGCCCTCGGCGACCCCGCCCTCCTGCCCGCGCTCCTCGACCACGCGATCGCCCGCCACTATCCCGAGATCACGGCAGCCGACGACAAGGCAGCGGCGTTTCTCGACGCCGTGATCGAGCGGCAGGCGGCGCTCGTGGCCCGGTGGATGCTCGTGGGGTTCGTCCACGGCGTGATGAACACCGACAACATGGCCCTGTCGGGCGAGACGATCGACTACGGCCCCTGCGCCTTTCTCGACGTCTACGATCCCGCCACCACGTTCAGCTCGATCGACCACGCCGGCCGCTACGCGTATGCCAACCAGCCGGCGATCGCCCACTGGAACCTCGCCCGGCTCGCCGAGAGTCTGTTGCCGCTCGTGCCGGGCGGCGAGGAAGCGGCGCTCGAAACGGCGCGGGGCATCGTCGACACGTTCCGCGCACGCTTCGAGCGGCACTATCTCGCCGGGGCCCGGGCCAAGCTCGGCCTCGTCACCGCGGAAGAGGGGGATGCCGCCCTCTTCGCGGCGATCTTGCAATGGATGCACGAGACCGGCGCCGATTTCACGGCGACGTTCGCGGGCCTGGCGGCGCTCGACGCGCCGTGGACGGCCGCGTGGCGGGCCCGGCTCGCCCGCGAGCCCGGCTCCCCCGCCGACCTCGCCGCCCGCCTGCAGCGGGCGAATCCGCTCGTGATCCCGCGCAACCATCGCGTGGAAGAGGCTCTCGCCGCCGCCGAGGCGGGCGACCTCGCTCCGGTCGAGCGGCTGCTGGCGGCGATCCGCAATCCGTTCGACGCGACCGCCGCCACCGCAGCCTTCCGAGCCGGCCCGCCGGCCGGGTGCGGCGCGTACCGCACGTTCTGCGGCACGTGAGCCCGCGGCAGGGCTATGCCGCCACCGCCGGCAAGGTGGCCCGGGAGGGTTCGCCCTTCGGCCCTCCGGGAAACATTGCGAATTCCGATTTCTTTATTCGATTTTGGTTCGGATCTAATGCAGTTTCGGTGAGGCCGAGCCGATACCTGTGGCGGCCGTGAGATTCAGCGTGAGGGGGTTGCGATTCATGTCGAAGCGTGAGGGGTCGGTCCGTCAGGCCGCTGTCGTCGCCATCCGCTCGGGGCGAATCTGCCTGATCACGTCGAGCAGCGGGAAGCGCTGGCTGGTTCCCAAGGGCAACCACGAGCGGGGGGCGAAACTGCGGCAGACGGCCCTGCAGGAAGCCTGGGAGGAGGCGGGCCTGGTCGGCTGGCTCAAGCCAGCACCGCTGGGAAACTACGAGTTCGAGAAACTGGGGCGCGTCCACCGCGTGGTGGTCTTCCGGATGACGGTCACCGACGTCAAGCAGCGATGGCCCGAGAGGCACCGCCGCCAGCGACGTTGGCTGCGACCGCACGACGCCCTGCCGCTCATCGAGCATGCCAAGCTGCGGAAAATTCTCAGCCGCGTGCTGGAGCGACGCGCCGGCTGACACGCATCGGGGTCGCTCCCGACCACACCGGGGATGGAATCGACATGCACAGCAAATGGATCAGCGACCTGACGGCCGAGACGCCCGTGGCCGACGCCGCGCGCCGCGTCCTGACGTTCCGCTTCGAGGCGGTGCGCGATTGCCTGGGGCGGGCCCTGCGGGAGGAAAAACAGCTCACCGAGCGGATCCACGAGCTGCGCGTGGCGACCCGGCGGGCAGGCGCGGCCCTGGACGTCTTTTCCCAGTGCCTGCCGAGAAAGGCCTACAAATCGGGCCGCCGCCACATGCGGGGCCTGCGCCGTGCCGCCGGTGAAGCCCGCGATTGGGACGTCCTGATCTCGCGGCTGATGAAGGAGGCGGAGGCGATCGCGCCGGAGGATCGGGCCGGCATCGACATGCTGGTCGGCTACGCGATCGCGCATCGCATTCCCTCGCAGGCTCGACTGGAGAAGGCGTCGCCCGACTATCCCTTCGGCTTCGAACGCTTCATGGCCGCCACGATCGGCGCGATCCGCTACAAGGGGCTCGGGCGGAACACGCTCGCCGGCTTCGCCCGACCGATCCTGGCGTCGATGCTCGACCGCCTGAACGACGCCGCGGCCTGCGAGCGTGGCAGGGACTACGAGCACCTGCACAAGGTGCGGATCGCCGGCAAACGCCTCCGCTACGCGATGGAGATCTTCGTCGATTGCTTCGGGCCGGCGCTGCGCCGCGAGCTGTGCCCCGCCGTGGCCGAAATGCAGCAGATTCTCGGCGAGGTGAACGATCATTACACCGCGGCTCGGCGCTACACGGCGCTCGACGAGAAGTTCCGCCTGTGCCTCCCCACGGGCTACGCCCGCTATCAGCCCGCGATCACGCGGATGATCCGGCATCACGATGCGGAGATGCCCGCCGGCCGCCAACGGTTTCACCTGTGGCGCGAGAAGTGGCAGCAGCCCGAGTTCCAGGCGGCGATCGTCGAACTCTGCTCACCGGAGTCGCTCGAGTGCCAGCATGTGTACGCCGGCAAGGGACCGACGATCGCCGACACCGCGCCTGCCGCGCCGCGCGTGTCGGCGCTCGATTCCCGGCCACACGAGCCGACGCCGCACGTGGCCGCCCCGGTCGAGCTGCCGACCGCGCGGAGCGCCTAGCGGATGCTGCCGTCCGGCGGCGCCGCTTCCTGCGGGCCGGAACCGCCCCCGCCCCCGGGCAAATCGTCTACCATGGTGCGGGAGAAGACCGCCTGCCCGATGGTGTAACGGTAGCACAAGGGATTTTGGTTCCCTTTGTCTAGGTTCGAATCCTAGTCGGGCAAGTTTCTTCCCGGGGCCCCCGGACGGCCACGTGCTTGCATCGACCGCAGCCGTCGGCGAACATGGCGACGCCGTGGGCACAACCTTGTGGAGCGCATGATGGCGCGGGTATCGAACGGGCGGATTGGTCGTGTCTGTCGTGTCATCGGATTCATCGGCTGGGCGCTGGCAGCGAGCGTGCCGGCGGCGACGAACGCCGACACGGTGTACTTCGTGAGCAAACAATACGGCGGCCTGTACCGTTTCGATTCGGCGAATCCCGGCGCCGGCATCAGCGAGATCAAGGGGGATGACACGTTCTACAAACCCGCCGCGCTCGCCATGGGCCCGGACGGCAATCTCTACGTCGGCGACGCTACGGATGGCGGCCGGATCGCACGGTATTCGTTGGCCGACGGCAGCATTTCGACGGTCGCGTCGCTGTACGGATACTCCCCCGCGTACTCCGGCGGGCCGGTCAGTCCCGGCTCCATCGCGTTCACGCCGTCCGGCAGCATGCTCGTGGGGCGGAATCCCGAGGTCTCTTTCTATCCCGGCAGCAATGCCGCCTGGCCCGGCGGCCCCGTGCTCGAGGTGACAGGATGGGGCGTGGGCCAGACCGCCGCCATCAGCACGTTCACGTCGGGCACGTCCCAGACCTATCAGCCCGGGCTCGCCGTGGCGTCGGATGGAACGCTCTACGCAAGCAACTCGTTTTACGATGCCACTGTTGGAAGTCCTACTTTTCAGGTCATGACCGGCAACGTCCTGCGTTTCGGTGCGTCCGGCACGTTCTCCGCGGAAGTCGCGGCCGACAAAGCCTTCACGGGCGGCCTGTTCGGCCCGTCGGGGCTCGCGCTTTCCGGCAACGCGCTCTACGTCGCGAGCACGATGAACGGCATCATCTACAAGACGAACCTGCTCGATTCCAACACGGCGACCAACACGATCGCCTACGCCTACACGCCGCAGGATCCGTCGAGCGGCTACAGGGATTACATCGGGCCGCTCGCAGCGCTCTCCAATGGCGGCCTGCTCACGGCGGGGGTCGCCGGCAGCGGCCTGATCTACGAGTTCGACTCCTCGGGTTGGTTGATCGGCATGATCGGCAACAGTTCCTACGGCCAGCTCGGCGGAGTCGTCGCTGTGACGCCCGTGCCGGAACCGTCGGCAATCGTGCTTGGCCTCGCAGGCCTGAGCGCGGCCGGCATCGCTTTACTGCGGACGAAGCGCCGTTGATCGCCCGTCGCCTCCGTGGCGTTTCACTCGTGGAACTCCTGGTGGTCATCGCGATCATCGGGCTGCTCGTCGGCCTCCTGCTGCCCGCCGTCCAAGTGGCGCGTGAGTCGGGGCGGCGGTCGGCCTGCGCCAACAACCTTCGGCAACTCTGCCTGGGCCTGGTCAACTACGAGACGGCCCAGCGAAAGCTTCCGATCGGCTCTCTTTCGAAGGCGTTTCCCTCCTACCCGCGGGTGACGGCGCAGCACGCCCGCTGGTCGACGCTGGCGTTTCTCGCGCCGTTCTACGAGCAGCAGGCACTGCTCGACGGCCTCGACCTTTCCGTGCCGCTGTACATCGACCTGCGGCCCGACGCCATCGCGCCGCAGAACAAGCCGATCGTCAAACTCGTCGTGCCGCTGTTCCTCTGCCCGAGCGATCGCGGCACGGCGGTCTCGCCGATCTTCGGGCCGACGAACTACGCCGCATGCGCGGGCAGCGGCGGCGACGGCTCACCGTACGACACCGACGGGCTGTTTTTCATCAACTCCGAAATCCGCCCGAAGGACGTGACGGACGGGTTCTCGAAGACCCTCGCTTTTTCGGAGAGCCTACTCGGCGACTCATCGGCGATGAATCCGGGCAACGCCACCGCGGCGAATGCGTATCAATTCATCATGACGGCCCCACTTTCCGATTCGTCCTGCGCCGCGTCGGCAGTCTGGAACTTCAGTGATCCGCGGGGGTTTTCCTGGGCGAACGGGGAATATCGCACGACGCTCTTCAACAACCGTCTTGTGCCCAACGCTTCGACCCTCGACTGCATGGGCTGCCTCATGAGCCCGCCGCGGAGCCAGGCCGACAGGCTCTACGCCGCCTACGGCTGGCGAGCGGCCCGGAGCCGGCACCCGGGCGGCGTGAACGTCGTCATGGCCGATGGCTCGGGGCAGTTCGTCACCGAATCGGTCGATCCGGCCGTGTGGAAGGCGCTCGCCACGCGGGCCGGGGGCGAGACCGCAACGCCGTAGCGACAGGCCTCCAGGCCTGTCGTGTGAAAAAGGTGACAGCCACCATTTGCCGGTCGCCGGAGGCGACACGGCCCCGGCCGAAAGCCGGGGTCTCCAGACAA
>Ga0214923_10001334_pt1 | contig 35280 bp, 37 predicted proteins | sample LL1510_MetaG_FD_177993 | JGI IMG/M metagenome (GOLD analysis project Ga0214923, IMG submission 177993) | Freshwater microbial communities from Lake Lanier, Atlanta, Georgia, United States - LL-1510 | ecosystem: Environmental > Aquatic > Freshwater > Lake | place: USA: Georgia | collected...
AGAGGGCGACTATTTAGCTTTCTTGGTGCCAGGAATTATCGCTCAAACCGTCTTATTGTCAGGAATTTTCTGGGGCTTAATAATTCTACAAGACAAGCGTTTTGGTTTTTTGAGTGAATTGTTGGTCACACCAGTATCGAGAGTAAAGATTCTATTGGGCAGTGCTTTAGGTGGTGCTACTATTTCTATAATTCAAGGAGTAATGATTTTCTTTATAGCGATGCTCTTGGGTTTTAGACCCTATGATTGGGCGTTAGTGCTACCGGCTTTAGGTATTTTAATAATCATGAGTATTGCGCTAACTTCGTTAGGTGCCGGAATAGCTTCAATGGTGAATGATTTTCAAGGATTTCAGGGAATAAATAATCTTATCATTTTGCCATTGTTCTTCCTGTCCAGTGCGTTATACCCTCTCAATAATGTTCCTGAACCACTCAAGATTATAAGCTCGCTGAATCCTATCTCGTATATGGTTGATGCTATGAGATATTTTTTGTCCAATCAATCCCACTTTGGACTAACTCTAGATTTGATTGTAATTACTGTAACATTAATTTTATGTATGCTTTTTGCAGTCAATCGCTTCAACAAAATAGAGATGTAGACTTATAATTTCTTGGGATTCTTAAAACGAATATAGCCTTGGCTTTGGGCATACACAAAGGCTGCTCCACCTATTATGAGAGGAATCCAAAAGCTTATAATTCTATAGAGCAAGACGCCGGCTAAAGCAGTGTTTGCCGGCATGCCAAACGCTATAAAACCAGCCACCATACCAGCTTCTAAGCCACCTAGGCCACCGGGAGTAGGAACACTCGCTCCAGCTCCCACGCCCAGAGAAAAAACTAGCACTACCACAGCCAAACTTACGCTGCCGCCAATGGCATACATAGATGCCATTAAGCATAGCATGTGTAAAATTGTCAATGTCATTGACGACAGTAAAGCCTTTAGGATTATAACGGGGCTATCGGCATATGCAAGTAACAATGCTTTAATATTTTGCATGGATTTATATAATTTAATTTTTATTTTTTTGTTAATTGTAAAATACATCAAAACAATTATTCCTGGCACAAGTATCAATAAGTACAACCAGCTTCCCTTTACAGAAGAATTAGACGGTAAGGCTATTCCACTTAGCAGCAGGACAAGCAATATTATTATGGAATTGCCTACAAATCCTAGTAGATTATTTAACCCAACAATAGTTGCGGACTGGATATTGCTATGACCAAATCTTTTAAGGTAACCGAAATTTACCCCAATAGCTCCAATTCCTGCGGGAAGAACTCGATTGACAAACATAGCCGCGAATTGAATTACAACTGTCAATAAATACCTCAATGGTTTTCTAGAGAGAAAATAATAAGTAGCAGCTCCGGCAAAATAAGTTCCCATTATCAAAGCGAACGCTAGCAAAGCCAATGAAAAATCTAAATTTGAAATTTTTTCTAAGGATCCGCTAAAAGCAGAGAGTTGTGGCAGAATAATTAATGCCAGGATGATAATTACCAGAAACAACAAAATCTGGCGACTCAAAAATAATTCTTTAAAATTTTTTATAGTCATATATTAATTATGCTTAAACATCTTCAAATGAGCAAACTATAATATCTGATCAAATGTGTAATATTTATTACTCTTAAATCTGTTAAAATGTGGTTGAATAACCATAATTATGATTAGTTTAAACAGCAATGACACAAAGAGATTGCGAGCAATTCGCCACGCGGAGTCAGACGCTTTGTTTGCCACTATTGCTGATGGTGTCATTTCTGTTGATGAACAAAATGTCGTTACTCGTATGAATAAATCTTCACTTAATATTTTAGCAATAAACAATGCCGATGAAGTAATTGGAAAAAAACTAGATGAGGTACTGAGTATTGTAGATGATAAATTCAACCCAAATGACAACACGCTTAAACCAATAAGTTATGTGTTTGAAACTGGTAACCCTATAATTAAAAACAGTTTTAAAATAAAACGAAAAAGAGGAGATGATCCCATCTTAACTATTGAGGGCAGCATCTCACCTATGAAACAAAAAAACAAAGTGATTGGCGCTATACTTATTTTTCGCGATGTAAGTGACGAAGACAGAATAGATCAAATGAAAAACGACTTCATTTCTCTGGCGTCACACCAATTGCGTACGCCCCTTAGCTCTATTTCTGTATATGCTCACATGTTAGTAGACGGATATGTAGGTAAGGTTAATGATGATCAAATAAAATACATTAAAACTATAATAAAAAGTGCTAATCGCATGAACGGTGTAATTTCATCTCTTACTGATATAGCTAAATTAAATAATGACGCCGTAAAATTTGCACCCAAAAAAACTAACATCAGTCAGATACTAGAAGGAGTATTTCACGAAAACAGAGTTTCGCTAGAAGAAAAAAATATAACATATAAGAACCTTACTGACAAAAATAGTCCAGTGACCATAATTACGGATCCTATTCTAACCACTGAAATTATCAATAACCTAGCTTCAAATGCCATCAAATACACGCCGGACGGCGGCACAGTAACCGCCAAAGCAATAATTGACAACGATAAGGCGGTTATTGAAATAACAGACAATGGAATAGGTATAGACAAAAAAAATTATGACAAAATATTTGATAAATTTTTCAGAGCACCTGGAGTCACAAAACACGATACATTTGGCAGCGGTTTAGGCTTATATATAGTTAAAGGATTCTTAGATATTGTTGGTGGCTCAGTAATAATTGATAGCAAAATCAATGAAGGTACTAAATTTACGGTATCAATACCAAGTATGCCGAAAGATAAAGTAAGCTTGTAATATATTTCATAGCTAGCAAACCTAATCTAATGATATAAATGGCTCATAACATCGATAAAGGAATAGCAAATGGCCAACATATTACTAGTAGAAGACGATAAAGACTTAGTTAATGCATATTCAATGATTTTAAAAAATGCCAAACACGAGGTAAGAGAATCATATGACGGCAAAGATGCCTTAAAAACTTTAGATAGCTTTCAGCCAGATATAATACTTCTTGATTTACTAATGCCGGTAATGGGCGGTTTGGAATTCTTGCAGAATTTTAAAAAGTTACCAAATCAAGAAAAAACCAAAATTTTGATATTTACAAATATGGAAAATTCTCCGGAAGTAAATGAAGCTTACGAACTAGGGGCAAATCGATGCATTATTAAGGCATGGACTGCACCGCAAAATCTTACTAAAGTTGTTGACGAAGTGCTTGCAGACCACGAAGTCATGCAAAATAGAAACAAATAAAAAGTTACTGCAAAAAACCCAGTTACAGATTTTTAGGCATATCAGCGATAAATTGATCATTTATCATCAAAGTAAGCTTGTCTAGGTACAATATGTAATTCGATCCATTACTGTAATGAATTACACCATTCTTTTTCAATCTGTTCAACTCAGTAGCTGCAGTTTCACGAGTTAAGCCAGTCAGGTTAGCAAAATCTTGGTGTGTTAATGATAGTTTTATCTCATAAACTTTGGGTTTTACTAATTGTCCATTATTAAGGGCTAGATAGTGCAAAGTATAGATAAGCTTGTCGCTGGCTCGTGAATGCTGAAGTGCATTCAGTCTAATCGAAAGGCCCAATTGTTCTGATATATATTTCTTGAACTCATTGTAGAGCAATTCGGGTCTTTTTTTGATAAAATCAGCTAACTCTTCTTTTTTAACTGTATAGATGGTGGCAGTGTTACTTGATACCTCATAGTAATACAAAGAGCTGGGGGTAGCCCCATATACCCAAGGTCCGGGGAATATTGAATCTTCTTTATAAAATGCTACAGGTTTTTCATCACCGTTAACAGACAGATTATAGGCCTTAACAACTCCGTCTTTAACAACGAAAGCATGTTTGGGCGCTTCTCCTTGAAAAATCAGAATATCACCCTTGTTGTATGTAACGCTGGTGTGACGGTCTAGGAATAATCTTAGATATTTATTTGCTACTTGATCTGACATTTATTACCTGGTATTTCCTGTTATATTCCTTAAGGATTGAATGGTAACACAAATAGCAATAGGCTGACTGTGAAAATAATTACACAGTCATCTTGATATTTATCGTAAATCTAATTACTTGTTTTAGGAATTTTATCGGCGCCAATAATTACTATAAAATCAGCGTCGTAAAGCCCTTTGTAGGGGTCTACGGATGTTATTTTGTTGCCGTATAAATTAATTAGTGCAGCTCTAGTAGCTGATTTCTTTCCTTTAGATAAATCGATTATTTGCGACACCGCGTATGTGTTGCCGGCATCACCAACTTTAATGACATTAATTCTTTTGGAAGCTAGTGCAGTTTTTTGCTTAGAGCCCAAACCATCGGTGTCAGTGCCATTAAGAACTACAACTTTTGCATCTTCTTGAATAATTGGATTACTGGATATCTGTTGCAAAATAAATGTTTGAATATCGCTATAATCATTCAATCCAGCAGCAGGTATCAGGGTTGACTGTCCACCTGGAGCGGTATAACCCTTGAGTAGCTCTTTGCCGTTGGGATCATTCAGACTAAGGGATTTCACATTATTAGAATTAATATTTTTCACGATATTATAAAGTCTTTTCACTTGAGCTGCCTTTAAGTCTGTTTGGACATTTTTTCCAACAGCATCTGATAAATCTGCTAGCTTTGCTGGGTTTGCTATAACACTGCTAGATGTAGATTTGTTTTTCAATGCAAGTAGCATCATGCGTTGGTTTGCTGTACGGTCAAAATCACTGCCTGCGAAACCATATGAGTTATAGGCATCTCCTCTGGCTCTTGCTAGATTCAATGCTTGCTGTCCATTTAATTTATGTGGACCGTTGGTCAATTTCACAAGCGGCTTACGATTAGTCCAGTCAATGTTTGGATCATACAGACCTCTCGAATCTTTACTATTAATTACTACATCGATACCTCCTACGGCATTCACGGCATCTCTAAAGGCGTTATAATTGACCAAAGCATAGTAATGAATCTTTAACCCAAACTTACTCTCGACTACCTGCTCCAACTGGCCCATGCCACCTTTGGGGTAGCCAGATTTAGTGAAATTATTCTGCTCACCTACGACATATGCTGAGTTAATCTTGCCATAGCCAGATTTTCCTATGTCAACATATAAGTCTCGGGGGATACTGAGCATAAATGCCTTATTATTTTTTGTGTCTATGCTTAACAGCATAATTGAATCTGTCAATTGGCCGCCCTGATGCCCAAAATCATCAGATGAATTACCAGCCAACAAAATATTAACTCGACCTTCATCTTCACCCCTCAACTTAGTATTAGAGAAAAAGCTGAATATACTACCACCAAATATTTTATGAGCGTTGTACAGCATTCTGCCGCCAAACCATATGACAACTAAAGCTACGAAGCTAATTAAAAATATGGCAACTCTTTTTTTAGTTAAAGAGTTTTTAAATCTCTGCCATCGATTGAGCTTATATTTAGAAGGTGGTCTAAAATCTTTTCGTTTCATATTACTCGAATCGTTATAACTGCTTAATGTCATACCAATTGCCGGAAATTGGTCGGCTTGCTGATTGGCGGTAACTGTATCTTTTACCGGTCTTGAGCTGGTTCGACCATTAGTTTTAATATTATTTCTGGCTTTGTTTGGTTTCATTGAAATATGAATAGTATTATAGCGAATATTTACATAAAAAGCTAAATTTTATTAATATAATTTAAGTGCAATAACAGATTAGATATAGTAAAATTAGACAATGACATTAGTTATCCAAATACCCGTACTAAACGAACAAGATACCATCGAGCTTGTGCTACAAAGTATTCCCAAAGAAATTCCAGGAATTGAGAAAATAATTATTTTAATAATAGACGATGGCAGCACAGATAAAACTGTTGAAATTGCCAAAAAGCACGGTGTTAAACATTTCGTAAGGCATAGACGCAATCAAGGACTAGGTAGATCTTTCCACGATGGCATTATGAAAGCTTTGGAATTAGGCGCAGACATTGTTGTGAATACTGATGGCGACAATCAATACCCTCAACAGGACATTCCTAAACTTATTCAGCCCATATTAGAAGCAAAGGCCGACATTGTAGTTGCTGATCGACAAACTGCAACCATAGCACATTTTTCAGCATCCAAAAAATTACTGCAGAAAATAGGAAGTAAAGTTGTAAACATAGCAGCCAATACCAATTTGCCAGATGCGGCTAGTGGGTTTAGAGCTTACAGTCGAGAGTCCTTGCTGCAAATTAACACCATAACGCGCTTCAGTTATTGCACTGAAACAATTATTCAGGCTGGCAATAAAAAATTAGCCATAACTTCTGTGCCAGTGCAAACCAACCCTAAGCTTAGAGAATCACGCCTGTTTAAAAATACCACCGAACATGTCATTAAATCGGCTGTAACCATTGTCAGATCATACGCCATGTATAGACCATATATGATATTTGGCAGCATCGCTTTAACTCTTGGTTTATTAGGCTTAATTCCATTTGCTCGATTTACAATTTTGAGTATTCAAGATGGGTCAACTGCCGGGCACATTCAGTCACTGCTTCTTGGGTCTCTACTACTAACGGCATCATTTTTGTGCATGGTATTAAATATAATTGCCGACTTAATTCGCATTAACCGTATATTGATTGAAGACCAACTAGAAATTAGCAAACGAATTCGTTTTAAAAAATAAATTACACTTTTCTTAGAAAAATTTGGTCATTGTTATATCCAGGAACTAATGGTCCTAAATTGCGCTGCAAAAACATATTTACTGGTTCCAATGATGAGTTAGGCCAATACCAATAAGTTTCACTCCTTAGTACATATGTAAGAGCTCCGCCTCCCCAAATAAAACATATAATCAATAAGCTGGCTAACATAGTCTTCAATCGTATACTTCTTATTAGTTCATTAAAGCCCAGCAAGAATAGGAAAAATATCAATGGTAAAACAGGAAATAGATAACGCCCGTTGATAGCTACCGGCTGGGTAGTCTTAATGAAGAATTGATACTGGGTCATCCAAAGTATTATTGCTGTCAAGCCAATAGATATCGTAAACAAAACAATCACAGGCGGCTGATATTTTTTATAAATATCACGATATTTAAGAAGCAATACCGCAAACCCACTAATAATGAAAATTGCCGATCCAATGGCCGGCAATAACAGTGGGCCACGAGATTGATAATTTAGAACCATATTTCCAACCTTAAAATCACTGATCTTACCACTAACAGAAAAGAAGCTTCTCAACCACATACCGTAAGTCCAGCGAGTAGTGTAGGCAAATGCACTGGTGTCTGTGTTAGGAACTTTATTTAATGCGAAATTATAGTCTCTTATCCATGGCCCATAGGATTTGCAGTTATCGTATGATAAAACCTGACCACAATCAGGAACAGGCTTATGATATTGAGCCATATTTACTCCATATCTTTCAATCGCCAAACCACCGAAAATAATTATAGCTATCATTAATAATATTTTGGCGTACTTAGAGCACGCAATCCAACTAGCAATGAATGCTTTATAAATTTTTGATAAGCTACCGTAATTACGGAAAGCGTACACTGGCACGAAAATAGCAATCGACAAAAATATTGGTAAAAATGCATATTTTACCAAACTAGCAAACAAACAAACTGCCAGTAACTTGAGAAGTATCGCCATTTCAAATGATTTTTTGTTAAAAGATTGAATCAATTGAACTGTCAAAAGCAAAGCATAGGCCGTTAGTGGAATGATTAAATTGTCATAATTAATTTGCGCCCCTAACAAAGGCACCACTGGCACCAAAACAAATATCAGTAGTGTAAGATTGATGATTGCCGAAGATGCTCCGGTTAATGAAAGTAATTTCTTGAAAATTATCAAGCTGGTAGCTAACAAGCCGATATTAATAATTCGGAAAAACATTATTTGAGCTTCAAAGCTGTTAATTAAAAAATTTAAAGGAATATATAATATGCCTAAAATATAGTGGTACAAATAAGATGGGTCTCGGGTTAGTGCACCGTATGGATCTCCAGCAACTGGATGAGCAGACCAAAAAGGCAAGAGATGCTCAGAATATAACTTAATTAAACCTACATGAAAATCTTCATCAAAAGCCATAGGGTAATTACTGCTGGCAGCAATCCATAGTGACTGAATAATCAACAAGATAATAATTCCGATAAAAAATTTATTGGAAGAGATAATTTTACTGATATTTTTAATAGAAAAATTTGAAGTTTTCATATATTTTGAGACTGCCAATAGTATAATAGATTTAATGCCCAAAAAGCTAATTTTTAAAAAGATTTTGGCAATTGCCATTATTGTTTTGACCCTTACTGTTATTGCGGTTTACTACATCAAAAATCCCGTAGTTTTTGATCAATTAAAGCAAACTCCTCCATATGTTGTAGCACTGTTATTCGGACTGTATTTAGCATTTATTATTTCATTAGCTATTATTAATGACGCTACTCTCAAGTTATGTAAAAAACCTATTGAAGCAAATGAAAGCATCAAAGTAACGATGTATTCTTCATTTATAAATTTCTTCGGGCCGCTGCAAAGTGGACCAGCCTTTAGGGCGGTTTATTTCAAAAAGCTTCACGGTGTTGAATTTAAGAAGTTTACCCTAGCAACGATTGTTTACTATATCTGCTACGCTCTTATCAGTGGCGTCTTTTTATTGGCCAGTTATGTTAGTTGGATACTTTTGCCAGTAGCCATAGGCCTATTATTGGCGGTTGTCGTTATAATCAAAAAAGCACCTCGACAGTTAAAACAGTTTAAATTGCTGAGTTTAAATTTCTTGCCATATATGGCTCTAGCAACTATGTTGCAATTAACATTACAGGCTCTCATATATTACTTTGAATTAAAATCTCTGGTTCCAAATTTAAACATATTGCAAGTGTTAGCATATACTGGTGCTGCCAATTTTGCTTTGTTCGTTTCAATAACGCCAGGCGCACTGGGATTCAGAGAAGCATTCTTGCTGTTTAGCGAAAAGATACATCAAATTGATGCCAACGCCATTATAGTGGCCACCACCCTCGACAGGGCAGTCTATGTTCTAGTTTTAATTACAATAGGCGTATATATTATTGGTTCAAATATTCAGAAGCAGTTTGGAGGATTAAATCAAACTGTCAATTGACAATGACAGACACCAAGCCGACACCATAATAAGTGACATCAAGAACATCATTTTACCCCATTTGTCTGGTTTCGAATTAAAATATATGATTCCGTTTGATAACCAAATTGAGCTTAACCCTATTAAAATAATTGTGCTCAGTTCACTTAAAATGCCATAAATAAATAGTAGACTTACAGAAATTATATATAGTATTACATAAAACAAAACACTTATTTTAGCTCTTGTAATGCCTCTCCGTAATGGCAAAACTGGTATGCCTGCTTTGCTGTAATCTTTATGTCTATACAGGGCGATAGCGTAAAAATGTGGCATTTGCCAACAAGCCATGGACACAAAAAGCAGTACAGAGTAAAAATCTAAAACACCTGTTGCAGCAGCATAACCAGCTACTGGGGGGATTGATCCTGACAAACTACCTACAAGCGTAGAATAAGCTGTTTTACGCTTACAATAGGTATATACAACTGCATACAGGTAAACGCCCAGCAGTCCAAGTACGGCAGTTAATGTATTAACTTTAAATACGAGCAATAGAGTGCCTAAAAACCCAAGGGTAATGGCATAAAGATATGAGTTATTAACTGAAATTCTATTGGCCGCCAATGCACGATTTTTAGTTCGTGCCATTTTGGCATCAATATCTTTGTCTAATATATTATTTAAAACACAGGCACTACCTACCACCATTGAAGTGCCTAATATGGCGTATAGTAATTGATATATATCAAAACTAGTTAATCTCAGGCCCACCAAATAGCCAGTAATTAAAGTGAGTATATTACCTCTTATAATTCCCGGTTTTAATAGATAATAATAATCTTTTAACACTAGTGCGGTAGCTCGTCTTTCATTATTTCTTGGTCGCTATGCTTCATATTGTAATTGAGGTTGTTCATAATCCAGATTGACCCAAAAACTACCACAATAACAACTATGGCTGCAAATACAAGAGCCATAACATTCCAGCGGGGCTTACTTTCACGCCCAAGATGTAAGAAAAATATAAGCTGTACAAATAGCTGTGCAATAGCAAGGCCAGATATTATTGCTAGAGCTTGATTGGCACTAGAATAATAGCCGTTAACAACAATGGAATAGGCTGCTAGTGTCAGAATTATCGATAATAAGAAGCCTGACACATAACTAGCGTAGGTTCCTATTGTAGCATCTCTATGTCCATCTTTGTGAACAGGTGTTTTCATGCAAGTACCCCCATAAGATATACAATACTAAATATAAATATCCATATTATGTCTAAAAAGTGCCAAAATAAACTCAGTAATCCCATGCGCTTCGTCAGACCTTCATTGATGCCGCTCTTGAACAATTGAAATGCTACTACTGCCATCCAGAAAAGCCCGACAGTTATGTGCAGCCCGTGTGTGCCAACAAGAGTGAAATACGATGATAAAAAAGCACTTTGGCGCCAGCTGTGGCCATCAATCACTAATTGCCTAAACTCATATAGTTCGAGTGATAAGAAGCTAAGTCCAAGAATAAATGTTAAAGCCAGACTATACAGTGCAGCCTTTTTTTGTTGCTTATGGATTAATAGCATGGCAATCCCGCAAGTAAAACTCGAAGTTAACAGCAAGATTGTCTCAACCAGCACATAGGGCATGGAAAATATGTCTTTACCACTTGGGCCTCCGAAAGTATTGTTTCTAAGCACGATGAATGTAGCAAACAGTGCTGCAAATAGCACACAATCGGACATCAGATAAATCCAAAAACCAAACAGCGTCTTATTGGTATTCTCTTTTTCAGTCAGCTGGTCGTCATTGGTAATTGGTAGTGTGTTATTGTTCATGCCATTTGGGCCTTTATTTTATTTTTATCTTCAATACTTTTTATGACACTGTGTGGCACTACATACTCAGTATTTTTTTGATTAAATCTAACTAGCAAAACACTGATTATTGCAATGAGCGAAAGGACGCAGAGCCACCATATGTGCCAGACTATTGCAAAACCGAAAATAAAGGCCAGTGCTCCTACCAAAAAACCGGTAGGAGTATTTTTGGGTAGAATAATCTTATCGTATTTATCGTTATCATTTTGCTTGGCTCTAGAATGCTTCATGTCCCACCACGCATTACGGTCATGAACTACTGGTATTTTTGCGAAATTATAAAACGGGGCAGGAGAAGGTATTGACCATTCTAAATTGCGTCCATCCCAAGGATCACCTGTATAGTCAATGTTTTGTTTGCGCTGCTTGATACTTACAATTAGCTGAACTACAAATAATAATATTCCTGTAACAATCAAAAGAGCACCAAAAGCTGCTACTATAAACAATTGCTGCCACCCCAGTGACGCATCATAATCATTAAGTCTTCTAGTGGCACCCATAATTCCCAGCACATAGAGTGGCAGAAATGCAAAAGCAAAACCTACAATCCAAAAACCGAAAGATAATTTGCCTAATTTTTCATTTAATTTAAAACCGAAAAACTTAGGGAACCAATAATTAATTGCTGCCAGATAACCAAATACAACGCCGCCAATAACCATATTATGGAAATGAGCGACCAAGAATAAACTATTATGAAGCTGGAAGTCGATTGGTGGAACAGCCATAATTACACCCGTCACTCCACCAATGGTGAAAGTAAAGACAAAACCAAAAAACCACAACATCGGCACCGAAAATCTAACACGCCCTTTATACATAGTGAATAGCCAATTAAATATTTTCACACCAGTTGGAATGGCAATAATCATAGTCATAACTCCAAAGAAAGCATTAACATTTGCCCCAGCACCCATGGTAAAGAAGTGGTGTAGCCAAACTAAATAAGACAGCACTGTGATTGCAATTATGGCATACACCATATATTTGTAGCCGAACAGTCGCTTTTTAGAAAAAGTTGCCACTATTTCGCTAAATACTCCGAAGGCAGGTAAAATTAAGATATAGACTTCAGGGTGTCCCCAGGCCCAAATCAAGTTCACATACATCATAGGGTTACCACCAAAATCAGATGTAAAGAAATGCATCCCAAGGTACCTATCCAAAGAAAGTAGGGCGAGAGTAACGGTTAATATTGGAAAAGCCGAAACCACAAGGGCCATACTGCCAAGCACGCTCCAGCAAAATAGTGGCATACGCATTAGCTTCATGCCCGGGCATCTCATTCTCAAAATAGTAGTTATGAAATTAACACCCGATAACAAGCTGCCAATACCGGCAATTTGCAAAGCCCATATCCAATAGTCTACGCCTACGCCCGGGCTGTACTGCAACCCTGATAGAGGTGGATAAGCTAGCCAGCCAGCGGCAGAGAATTCTCCGATGGCTAAAGAAGTATTAACAAGCAACATACCTGCCACAAACAGCCAAAAACTAATGGAATTAAGCAGCGGAAAGGCCACATCTCTAGCTCCAATTTGAATAGGTACAATTAAATTGATTATTCCAAACATCAGGCCCATAGCCACAAAGAAAATCATTGTAGTGCCATGTGCACTAAAAATTTGCTGAAAATGTTCTGCCGTAAGAATTCCGTTAGATGGGCCTGCGGCAGTCGCCTGCTGCAGCCTCATAAGCATAGCGTCTGATATACCTTTTAGTAGCATCAGTACAGCCACTACAATATACATAATGCCGATTTTTTTAGGATCAAGTGTAGTTAGCCATTCTTTGTAGAGCCACTTCCATTTCTTGAATACTGTCAGCAATATGATCGCTAATAACCCGGCTCCAGCCATCGACAATACGCCAAACATCACAATGTTATCGTGTTTGAATGCTTCAATTGTTAGCTTACCGAGCATTATCTCTCCTGTTACATACCATTGTGGTTGTCCGATTTATTTTCAGTTTTTTCTGGCGCAGTGTATTTCATCATTATTTTGTGATAAAGATGTTCATCAACATTTCCATATATTATAACTTGGCGATTCATACTAGACTTAGCAAGCTGCTGATATTCAGCAAAGTTCAGATTTTGATCTGACTTTTTAGCTTGTGTTATCCAGTTATCATACTGAGTCGTTGATGTAGCTTTTACTTTAAATGTCATTCCAGCAAAACCTTCACCACTTATATTGGCTGAAACCCCCCTGTATGTGCCTGGCGTATGTGCGTTGATGTGCAGCTTAGTGCTCATGCCACTCATAGCATAAATTTGTCCCGAAAGCTGGGGAATCCAAATAGAATTCATAGGCGCATCTGCTGTTATTTCCATATTTATAGGTCGGTCAATGGGTATCGGCATGTAGTTTACTGTTGCTATTTGTTTTTCAGGGTATATGAATAGCCAGCGCCACTGCAGAGCCACTACTTGAATTTTAACTGGAGTTTGTGTTGAATTTAATGGCTTGTAGGGGTCTAATGAGTGCGTATATTGCCAAGTAATCGCAGCTAGCACGGAGATGATTACGATTGGCACTGCCCACCAAGCAAATTCTAATTTAGCATCATGATCCCAGTGAGGAGCGTATTTAGCACGGCCATTACCTTCACGATACTTCCAGGCTATAAATATTGTTAAAACAAAAACTGGAATTACCACTACCGCACTAAGTAGAACAGTAATAAACAAAAGTTGCCGTTCTTTATAGGCAATTTCGCCCATTGGATTGAGCACTGCTAGATTATGCGAAGAAATGTATGAGTAAAACAAAAAGGCAATTAAAACAGTTATAAGAGCAGCTATAATTACCCAAAATTTTGCCTTCATAAGTTACTAGAATAATAGCATAATCATAAAAGCGCTTAAACTATTCACATACTTTTTAAAAATGGCTTCTTATGTGGCTGAATGAGTAGTCCCAGTCAGCATCTGTCTTTTTGTGGGGATTAAAAATATTATGTGGATCCATAATTTGCTTGGCTTCTTTAAATATAGCCAGCATTTCCTTGCCATACATAGCTTCTAACCATGGGCCACGCACTAGGCCATCGTTATGCTCGCCAGATAATGAGCCGCCGTACTTAATAACTAAATTGTTAACTTCTTTCATAGCAGGCAATATCTTCTTTCTATCTTTTGGATCTTCTAGTTTCATAAGGGGGATAATGTGAAAGTTGCCATCACCCATGTGACCTGCTACGGTAGCAGCCAATTTATATTTGGCAATTATCAAATCTAACTTTGGCAAAAACTCGGCTAAATATTTTGGTGGCACAACCAAGTCATCAATAAATGGAGCCGTGTGCTTGTCTTTGACTTTGCTTCTTAGCAGCTGAAAGCTATATCGTCGTATTGTCCAAAATTTTTCAGACTTACCAGCAGTTGGCGTTTCTTCAAAACCATTGATTTCATATCTGGCGCGGTATTTTTTTAACTCTTTATGTAGACCAGTTATCTTGTCTCGAACTTCTTGTTCATTGTCGCCATTAAACTCAATCATGAGAACCAGTTTAGGAATGCCATGCAAAAACTGTAGTCCGTCAGGAATTAATGAAAAAATTAAATGTAAAAACCGCTTTGGTCCTAATAGTTTTAAAAAGCTCGGCATGAAGCGAATAGCAAGCCATAGGGTTTTGTCGTCAAAAGACTCAAATGTGGCTGGTTTAGCCTCAAGGACCTTGGGGATAATTTTGCCTAGTTCTTTGGTGTTTTTTAAAAATAATATCAATAGACCAGTGTGTTCTTTAACTGGTACAAGTTTGAATTTAATATCCGTAACAAGACCTAAAGTACCTTGAGCCCCAACAATTAATTGAGTAAGGTCAAAAACGCCTTTGTCTCGATCCCAGACATTCCATAAATTTAACCCTGTAGAATTCTTGGAAACATGTGGTTTGGCAGCTTTAATTTTGTCATAATGTTTTTCAATCAAATCATATATTTTTTTATAAGTTTGTCCTTCAAAATCTTTTTGCGCCATCTTTTTTTCTAGTTCTGACTTTTTCAGTGGCTTTACTTTTCTAGCAATTCCGTCAGCAAAAACAAACTCTAGTTCTTCTATGAAGTTTTCGATTTTACCAAATTCAAGTGATTTCTCGCCACCTGAGTTGTTGTTAACCATACCACCGACAGAAGCCAGGTCGCGTGACGCTGGATAAGCTGGCATGATTGCTTTGTGCTTCAGAGTTTCCTTGTCGAAATCCCGATAATATACACCTGGCTGGGTATTGGCTGACAGGCTATTCACGGTGCCGATTTTTGTAAAATGTGTCAGGAAATCGATAATAACCGAATCATTGATAGCACCGCCCGACATACAAGTAGCAGCTGATCTAGCAGTTAGACTGATAGTTTTATCAGATTTTTTGATTCCGGTTGCTGTTTTGACAGCAATCTCAACATCAGATGTGTTAGTAGGTTTGATTACCAATTTAGGCCTAATCTCGAACATTGAAGCATCATGGCTGTAAAAATCTAACGAACTAGCCGTGTCATCCATTTCACCCTTGAATCCGGCATTTTTGAGAGAAGATTTATAGCTTTCCATTGTTATTAGCTTATGCTTTTCCAGAAGCGTTGGCAAGATACTAGAGGTCTTACTAATAAAAATGTATAATCATAAGCAAGATGTCAGCAAAACATAAAGTCTTGGTTGTAGGTGGTGGCTTTGGCGGTGTAAAAGCGGCTCAAGAACTTGCCAAAGATTATTCTCTGAATGTTACGCTGATTTCAGACGGTAGCGAGCTTCGCTATTATCCCACGCTTTATCATACTGCTACTGGAGGCAATAGGGTAAACTCTAGCATTCCATATAGCACTATTTTTGCTGGTTATAACATTAAGATTGTTAAAGGTTTTGTCGTTAAGCTAGACAGGCAGAATCAACAAGTTATTACCGATGAAGGAAATGAATTTAAATACGACACATTGGTGCTAGCCTTAGGAGTTGTAACAAATTATTTTGGGATTGAGGGAATGGAGCAATATTCTTACTCCATAAAAAGCCAGGCAGAAGCCGCAAGATTCAAAAAACATATTCATGACCAATTGTCGGCCACTCATCGACCAGATCCTAATTATATTGTTATTGGTGCAGGACCTACGGGGATTGAGCTTGCCGGTACACTCCCAGAATATGTCAGGCATGTCATGAAACGGCACGGACTGCCACAGAGAAAAGTGCATGTCGACCTAGTAGAAGCCGCTCCCAAAATATTACCATCGTTCACTCCAAAGGTATCAAGAACAGTGCAGAGGAGACTAAAAAAATTGGGCGTCAAAATATACACCGACAGTACTGTTACAGGCTTGGACGCCAATAGTTTAATGATAAAAAATAAACCAATCAGAAGTCACACGGTAGTCTGGACAGCTGGAGTCGCCAACAACCCTTTCTTTGAAAATAACAATTTTGTAATTGCCAATCATGGCAAAGTTGCGGTAAATGCTTTTTTACAAACTGAAAACAACATTTATGTCATAGGTGACAATGCCAATACGCCGTATAGCGGGCTAGCTCAAACAGCCTTATTAGATGGTGAGTTTGTGGCTCACAATATCAAGAGACAAGTTAGAGGAAAAAGATTAAAAAGTTATGTAGCCAGGATGCCTGTCAGCGTCATACCTGCCGGTAAGCACTGGGCGGTGATTGTATATGGCGGAGTAGTAATAAGCGGCTGGTTTGGCTGGCTACTTCGAGAAGCGGCAGACTTTGTAGGCTTCAAACATCTAGAAACCTGGCCCAAGGCCAGTAAGCAGTTTTTAAGTGAGTTCACACAAGACAATGATTGCATAGCCTGCAATAGACAACAAGAAAATAATCTATATTGGTAAATAACCAGTTACAATAGATATATGAATAAATCTGGAGTAGATATTCAGTCTCTAAATGCAGCCCAAAAGTCAGCAGTCAATAAAATTGACGGTCCATTGATTGTTATTGCTGGGCCCGGCACAGGCAAAACACAGCTGTTAAGTTCCAGAGCTGCCAATATTGTATCTAAAACAGATGCTAGTCCGAACAACATATTATGCTTAACATACACTGATGCAGCATCCACAGAAATGCGTAATCGATTGCAGCAGATTATGGGACCGACGGGTGGCGATGTCTCAGTTTTCACTTTTCATAGTTTTGGCAAATGGATAATAGATAATTTCCCGGATTACTTTAGTGAAGAAAAAATTCTTCAAAATGTTGATGATATAACCAAAAAACAAATTATAAATTCAGTTCTGGAAAGTCTTCCTTTTAGACATAAATTACGCAAAAAATTTGATGATGAATTTGCCAACAGCAATAATTTGGACAAATTAATCACAGCAATCAAACAGTCGGGGATGACAATTAACGAAATTAAATTGGTATCGGCTGAGAACAAAAAGGTGGCTGCCAACCTAAATAATTTAACTGAAGAGATATTTAGCGAAAAACTTAATATCAAGAATATGCCAGCGATAGAGAAGTTAGTGAATGCATACGCGGCGAGTATGTCTGATGCTAGTCTTAACAAAATAATAATTAGCCAATTGAAAGAATCAATTGATGACTGCTACGACATCAACAAAACTGGACCACTAGGTAAATGGAGAGACAAACACACTGAGAAAAAACATAATCAAAGAGTTCTAAAAACCTTCAATCGACAATCGATAATTGATGACGCCTTGGTGCTTTACGAAAAATACCAGGAAATACTCCACTCAAAAGGCTTATACGATTATGGCGACATGATTAACTGGGCCGCTCAAGCACTAAAGGACAACAGGGACTTATTAATGGATGTAGCTGAACGGTTCCAGTATGTAATGGTCGATGAATATCAGGACACAAATGGCGCCCAAAATGCCTTATTGGATGCAATCCTGACAGCCAATCCTATAAACGAGCCCAATGTCATGGTTGTGGGCGATGACGATCAAGCCATTATGCATTTTCAGGGGGCAGAATATTCAGGAATGTTAAAATTTATAAAAAAATATAATCCTGAATTAATTATTTTAGAGGATAATTACCGCTCCAGTGAAACAATATTGAAGCTATCTAGGGAAGTAATAACGGCCACTGATGATCGACTGGAAAATATTTTAAGTGACATTAAATTGTCTAAAGAATTAATAGCTAACAAAAAAAATATCAAAAGTCGTATTCAGCACTTGCGATATGAAACACCTATTATCCAGTACATAAGTGTGGCAAATCACATAAAGAATCTGGTCGACAAAGAGGGTGTCAAACCTAGTGAAATTTCCGTAATCTGCTCCAAGCATAAAGAATTAGTTAACTTCTCAAACTATTTAAGTGCCAAGCAGGTAAAATTTAGTTATCGAAAGATGGAAAATGTTTTGGAAGATGCTCATATTGAGCATCTGTTGAATCTTGCCGAATATATTTGCTTATTAAGCGAAGAGAATCCAAAAGCAGACAACATGCTGGCCAAGGTATTATCAGCTGAATATTTTGAATTTAAACCTCTAGACCATTACAGAATTGCTGCTGAAGCACGAAGCAAAAAAACCAAATGGTTAGAAATTATGCTTTCAAGCAGCAATACATATTGGAAGAATACTGCAGAGATGCTGGTCGCACTCAGTGTGCTCGCAAAAACAACTGATTTCACAAATATGATTGATTATTTAATTGGGCGCCAAAAAATTGAAAACACAGATATAAACTACAGCCCTTATAAAAAATACCTAAAAGAAGATGATGCAAAGCGTTATGTAAGAATTTTGTCACATTTAATAAAATTAAGGAACAAGGTTCTAGAGTACAATCCCAAAGCTAGGAAATTACGAGATTTTTTGGATGCTGCCGCAGAGTACCGTAATAATAATATAGAAATTTTTAATGACAGCCCGCTTCTTTCTGGAAGCGTTGATGGTGTTCAGTTATTGTCAGCGCATCAATCCAAGGGCAAAGAATTTCAACAAGTCATCATACTTTCAGCGGTCGATGAAATTTGGGGCAAGAAAGCTCGCAAAAACTATAATAAAATTTATTTACCTGAAAATTTACCACTATATACAGAATCAAGCAGTGAGAGTGATTTAATTAGATTAATTTATGTGGCAATTACTCGCGCCAAAGAACATTTACTACTAGCCAGTTATCGAACCAACGAATCTGGTAAGGCAATGAATAATCTATCATTAATATCTCACGAAGATGACAGTTTGTTAGCCCCCAAAGATATTGAAGACAATATTGAAGACATAATCGAGGCCGTGGAGACCACATGGAATCTACATACTAATTTCGATAAAACATCACTACATACCATCCTGAAGCCTTACATTGAATCATATCGACTTAGCCCTAGCGCATTGCAGTCGTTTGTGGATGTTAGGTACAACGGACCACAAGCCTTTATTGAAAAATCTCTGTTAAAATTTCCATCCGCCTATACTGAAAATACTGCCTTGGGTTCTGCTGCGCACAGTGCCATTGAGTTTGCCTACCGCAAATATAAAAATGGCAAAAAAGCATCAGAAGCAGAATTAATAGAAAAATTAGATTACGAACTTCAAAGATTAGGATTATCCGATAGCGAATTAACTAGCATAACAAAACAAGCCCATAAAGTAGTGCCGGCGTTCATAGATCAATTTTCAAAAACTGATTTCGACAAGATTATTGATACTGAAAAAACTATTAATACTACAGTAAAAGATAGTGGGGTATCAATTACTGGCAAACTAGACGCCATACAACAATACCCAGACTACCTAAAAATAATCGATTACAAAACTGGTGAACCGCCAATATATGGCTGGAAATCATCATCATACAATGAAAACAAAAAAGTAGCACTGCATTTCAATGAAATGCAACTTTATTTTTATAAGGTTCTAGTAGAGGATAGCCGATTATTCGACAAACCAGTAAAATCAGCTGAACTGATATTTGTTGAGTCTATAGAACAAGATCCAGACAATATCGTTAGGTTAGCAATAGACGATTTCGAAATCAACAAAATCAATCATGTTAAAGCTCTAATAAAAGCTGTTAGGAATATATTAGATTCAGGTGATTACCCAGATATATCTAAATATCCTGACAACAAAAAGGGTATTGAACAATTTGAGAAAGACCTAGTTGAGTAACTAAAAAGCCCCTCACAAGGAGGGGCTGATTATAAATCAATACTGATTATTTCTTTTTTGCTGGTTTTTTCTTAGCAGTTTTCTTTGCTGGAGCTTTTTTAGCTTTTACTGGCTTTACTGCTGAGGCAGAAACATTAATGCTTGCGCCACCGTCAGCAAACAGATACTTATAGCCATTGATGCCGATTATGCCACCGATAATTGGACCAACTACATACATGAAAAATGGAGCTAATTTACTGAAATCAAAAACGAAAGCTTTGGCACCCAAAGCTACAGCTGGATTTAGCACGCCCACTACAGCACCTGGGTTTTGTTGCTGAAGACCAATAAGCGCTGTTGATACTGAAATGATACCAAGCATCAAAGCTAGGCCAGAAGCCGCTGCTGTCGCACCAAGAGAAAACTTCTGGTAGATTGCTGCGCCTATTCCCAGTGTAAATATCACTGTTCCGATTATTTCTGCTACCAATACTTGAGTAGCCCAATCTTTTGGACCAGCTGGGATTGGTTGATTGACGAAATATCGCACAAGGCTGTAGGCCGCATATGCGCCTAGGAATTGAACTACGACATAAAGTAGTGCAGTTGTGCCTGGCAACTTTTTAGCTGTCCATAGACCAATAGTGACAGCTGGGTTAAAATTTCCGCCAGATACATTCAAGAACATGAATGTCAGCAAGGTTAGTGTCAAACCTGCTGCTGCGGCCACAAAGAAGGCTGCTGTGCCTAATTGTGAATATTTTACACTTAGGATGAGCAGCGTTAATATGCCCGTTCCCAAGAACTCGGCTACGAGTGTAGCCACTTGTCGTTTTCCAAACATTATGGAACCTCCACTTAATTTTATGAGATTAGATTATCACTGTTGCAGGGATTTTGTAAAGTATTAAACGCGAGTTAATAATGTTTGACTGCCATCAGTTAAACACATTAAAGTAGCGATTGCTGTCATGGCTCTGGCCATCACAAAAAGATCTTTATCATGTTTATCCTTATGATCGGGGAAAAGCCTGTCAGACAGCTCCAAAGTGCGCCATACATCATAATTAAATACTTGCACACCATTATAATCACTCAACAAATTATTTTCAGCCAAAGTAGTGTCTGGGACATAATTTGCCACCACTAAGCATTCTTGATGGTTGCCTTGGAGGGTAGTAACACTGTTTGCCTGACGACTTTTTAGTTTTTCAAAAGCTTTCAGCCGATTCTTGAAATATTTTTCAGATTTGCAATTGAGCAAAGTAGCAGTGCCCAATACTTGATAAAAATTATCGTCAGAGAAATCTTTACCGATGAGTGCTTTGCTTAAATCATAAACTGAATTAGCGTAATGCTTATCACTCAAAAAAGCGACTGCTTGATTCATTTTATCGATTGCGCCACAGCCAATCGCCGAGACACCATCAGCATGATTGTCGCGATGGCCACCAGGCTTGAGTTGTTTGCTTTTAAGTATTTTGAATAGTTTATCTGAGTCTTCGCTGAAATTAGCATTATCTAAATCATGTCGACCCGCCGATAATCTATAGGCCAGAGTGGCACCGACTGAACCACCAGGCACCTGAGGTCCTAGATTAGATGAATCAAATTCAGGATCATACCGACCGTCAATGCATCGAGTTTTAGCTGATTTATTAGCCTCAACATAGTACTTTTCTATATTCTTTATAATGGAGCGAAGAGTGCCTGAGTCAGCTATTCCAGTCTTAAGCATATTTGCCAATGAGATTTTACCTGGCCATATAGTTGCGCTTAATTGGCCGTGATTGGTAATAACTGGTCTCATTTCTGCTGTAGTTTGCTTCATTATTATAAAGTTTCTTTAAACTTCAGTCCTTGCGGAGACGGCGTGACTTCCACGAAACGAGTGTCAGGGAAATCGCTAGTTAGAACAGATCTTGTGGCAGCAGAACGCAATATCATAGAAGTTATACGAGTCAATCTCTCGTCATTATCCATGAAATGCGACTTGTTAACATCTCCGATGGATGCTGCCAGACTGTCGTGATAACCCTGTATTAATGGAGCATTCGCAGGTTTCTTAAATTTGGCGTCACGATTATAGCCAACATGAGGATGTAAGTTAGTGACATAAACTCGTGCGTTATTGTCGCCTAGTAAGCGCTTAACATTGGAATGGTCAGGTCTCAATGAATCAATATGATCAACCAGGTGATTTAAGTTATCTTTTTGTTGCAGGAAATCTAGTTGTAAGCCAGCGGCTGACATAACGCGATCAATGCTCTGTTTGTAAAAATCAGAATGATGAAAAAACTCAGCCCATTTTTCAGCACTTTCTTTAGTAAAATCAGAAGGCTGATGCATTTCTTGCAAAACAGATGGCATGCCTTTGATAAATTTACAATCATGGTGAGCGCCAAGCACCATTATTCCTCGTAGGTTTTTGTCTCTTTCGATAGCCGTTTCAATGTCAAAAACACGATTGTTATGGGCAGTGATATGTATGGCAGCATCAAGACCTTCGCCAGCAGCACCACCAGCAGTCTGAATTACGACTTTATGGTCACCAGGAGCAACATCAATTGGGTCCCTTGGGTCAATACAACCTATAATGCGATTATGGTCTTTTGTAAGACTAAATGCGTCATAACTTGATTTTCTAGTAAAAAATTCATAGCTTAAGTCGGCGCCAGACTGTATGGTTTCATTGACATAAGCATGGCTGAGACTGGGTGTTAGTTCTTGTGACATATGTAACCTGTTTTATATTTATAACAACAAATGTGAAATATATCACAAACTATGGCAGGCTGTAAAGACTTTTTTAGCGGCGATGGCGTTTTTTAATGTTGGCTACCTGCAAGCGAACTGCTGAACGATCAACTATTTGTTGAGCATGTTCTAGACTAACTTGATCCTTGGCTTCTGCTTTCATCTTGACCGCTAAATCATAGGCTTTTTGAGCTTCAACTTCATCGATACCTTCAGCATGATCGGCTTCATCCACCAAAACACTTAAATTATTATCCTGAACATTAACTAGCCCGCCGCTAGCAGCAAAATACTCTCGCTTGGCATCACTGTCTTTGGCTTCTTTACGAACCGCTATCATGCCGTTGGTAGCCACACTGGTAAGAGGCATATGGTCCTGTAGCACGCCGATTTCGCCTTCTAGTGTAGGCAAGATGACTTCGTGAACATCACCTTCAAAAATAGTGCCAGTTAATGATACAAGTTTAAAATGAAACAATTTAGTAGCTCCTATTTCTTGGATTTTTTGACATCTGATATTGAACCCTTCAGATAGAAGGCGCTTTCCGGCTTATCATCATGTTTGCCTTCAAGAATTTCTTTAAACCCTTGAACGGTATCTGTTAGTTTCACATATTGACCAGGGTTGTTGGTAAACTGTTCAGCCACAAAGAACGGCTGGCTCAAAAAGCGCTGTATGCGTCGAGCGCGAGCTACTAGCTGCTTATCATCTTCTGACAGTTCTTCCATTCCTAAAATGGCAATAATATCCTGAAGATCCTTGTAGCGCTGTAGTACACGCTGAACTTCTCGAGCAACATTGTAATGTTCTTCGCCTACGATTTCAGGATCCAGAATAGTAGAGCTTGAGTCCAATGGGTCAACGGCAGGATAAATTCCAATCTCTGTTAGGGCTCGACTTAAAACAATTGTGGAGTCCAAATGCGAGAAAGTTGTGGCTGGAGCAGGGTCTGTTAAGTCATCTGCCGGTACATATACGGCTTGTACTGATGTTATTGAACCCTCTTTGGTAGAAGTAATTCGTTCTTGTAGCTGTCCCATTTCTTGAGCTAAGTTTGGCTGATAACCCACGGCCGAAGGTAAGCGACCCAACAGCGCTGAAACCTCGGCTCCAGCTTGAGTAAAGCGAAAAATATTGTCAATAAACAACAGCACATCACTGCCGGTATCCCTAAAGCCTTCGGCTATAGTCAAACCAGACAAAGCCACTCGCAAGCGAGCTCCTGGCGGTTCATTCATTTGCCCAAAAACTAATGAGGTGTTTTTGATAACTCCTGATTCTTGCATCTCGTTGTATAAATCATTTCCTTCTCGAGTTCGCTCACCAACACCAGCAAAAACTGAATAACCAGAGTGGAACTTAGCAATATTATTGATAAGTTCCTGTATAAGCACGGTCTTTCCTACGCCTGCGCCTCCAAATAGTCCAGCCTTACCACCTTTGGTCATAGGGCAAATCAAATCAATAACTTTGATGCCGGTTTCTAGAATTTCGACATTACCTGACTGATCAATGAGAGGGGGAGGGGTTTTATGAATCGGAGCTAGATCAGAAAAATCATCTTTTTGTCCATCAATTGGCTCGCCGATCACATTAAACATTCGTCCTAAAGTTTTTTTACCGATTGGAACACTGATGGCAGAGCCAGTGTCGATTACTTCAGCTCCTCTTTCAAGACCATCGGTTGAGCCTAATGATACAGCACGCACAGTTGACTCACTAAGATGCTGAGCAACTTCCAAAGTCAGCTTTCCATCTTGAAGCTCTATCTCTAGGGCATTAAATATTGCTGGCAAGTGACCATCATCAAAAGAGACATCGACCACAACACCGACAATTTGAGTTATTTTACCTGTTTTTTTAGTAGCTACGGCCATATTTACTCCTTAATACTGTTATTAACAATGTTCATAAAATTTGAATAATTACTCCACGAATGGCGATTTATTATATCGCTAAATTGCTGCCTTCGTTCTTCTTTTTTAATGCTATGCAGTAGCATTTCGTTGGCTTCTGTGTGTTTATCTGGATTCAAGGCAAAATCTTCGGCACTAATCGGTTGCACATCCATAAAATTAGAGTTGTTTGTTTTATGATTGAACTCAGGGTTAGGGTAACTAGAAAACCTATCCATTTAAAGCCTCCGCACCGCCGCTAATCTCGGCCAATTCTTGGGTAATAGCCGCCTGTCGGGCTGTGTTTAACTCCAATGTATAATCGTCAATAAGATCTTTAGCATTATCGGAAGCATTTTTCATGGCCACCATACGCATAGCATGTTCACTGGCTAGACTTTCCAGTACAGCTTGCCATATTTGAGCTTCTATCAATCTAGTTGCTACTTGGTCGATAACTGTTTCAACATCTGGCTCAAAATTACTCAAATCAACTTCATCTCCTTTAGTATCATCCGAAATGGTTGTTGGCAATATAGAGCTATTCAAAACCTCTTGATTGATGGTTGATTTGAACATTGTGTAAACAATTTTCACTTCGTCGACATCAGCGTTTTTGTATTTTTCTACAACCGTGTTCAGTATGGGTTGAACATCATTAGCTGTGGGATGATCGCCTAGGGCAGGGTAAACCGCCAACAATTCCACTCCACTTAATCGGCGTACAAAAATCGCTCCTTTGGTGCCGATAGTTATAACTTTTGAGGCAACTTTAGCGTCTCTGTCATTTTTTATACTCTGAGTCAGAGACTTCAAGACATTAGAATTGTAGGCTCCTGCCAAACCGCTATTGCTAGTTATAACAACATATAAACGGCTCTTGACGGCTCGTTTTTCAAATAATGGTTGTCTTTCGACATCGGGCATTGAACTCAAACGAGCCAACAAACTATTAGCCAAATCACGGTAATCACGACTTTTCATGGCGTATTCTTGAGCCTTGCGCAATTTACTCGCTGATACTAACTCCATGGCCTTAGTAATTTGCCTGGTATTCTTAATAGAGTTAATCTGCCTTTTTAAAGTTATCGTGCTGGCCACTTATTTTTTATCCTTCTTGTCCTTGATGTCGTTATTTTTTTCACCATAACCTGCAGCCACACCATTAGCGACTTTCAAAATGGCAGCGTCTTGTGCTTCAGATGGCTTATCGCCGCTATTGATGGCTTGGATTAATTTAGCTTGTTTAGCTTTTAGCTCTCTTAGTAAGGCTTCTTTAGCAAGCTCAATTTTGTTCAACGCAACTTTATCAAATGCGCCATTATTAGCGGAATGCAATACAGCGTACATTTCCCAAATAGAATAAGGGCTGTACTGTGGCTGTTTAAGTAATTCAGTTAATCGCTGTCCGCGTTCAATAATATGACGAGTTTCTTCATCTAAGTCTGTTGAGAATTGACTAAAGGCCGCCAATTCACGAAATTGTGCTAGCGCCAACTTCAAGCCACCGCCGGCAGACTTAACGGCCTTGGTCTGAGCCGCTCCACCAACTCGTGATACAGACAGACCGACTGAAATAGCTGGTCTAATTCCTTGATAAAACAGGCTGGTCTCCAGGAATATCTGACCATCCGTAATAGAAATAACATTTGTAGGAATGTAAGCGCTTATATCGCCAGCCTGGGTTTCGATTATCGGCAAGGCCGTGAGGCTACCACCACCAAGCTTGTCATTCAATTTAGCAGCTCTCTCTAGTAGGCGAGAATGGATATAAAAAACATCGCCTGGATAAGCTTCGCGACCTGGAGGACGACGCAGCAATAGCGACATTTGCCTGTAGGCGGCGGCGTGTTTAGTCAAGTCATCATAAATGATTAATGCATGCTGCTTGTTATCTCTAAAGTATTCAGCCATGGCACAGCCAGCATATGGTGCCAAATAAAGCATCGCTGCAGGGTCAGATGGGCCAGTGGCAACAATAATAGTTTGGTCCATGACACCCTCGCGCTTTAGTTTCTCTTGGAGAGCAGCAATTTTGGATAACTTTTGACCAACTGCGACATAAACATTTATGACACCTGTCTTCTGTCGCGCTTGATTGACCATAGTGTCAACAGCTATGGCTGTTTTTCCTGTTTGTCGATCTCCGATAATCAATTCTCGCTGACCGCGTCCGATAGGTACCATGGCGTCAATTGCTGTAATGCCGGTCATTAAAGGCTCATAAACGCTACGGCGATCAAGCACACCAGGCGCAGTTCGCTCTACGCGACTTACCTGTTTGGTCTTGATTGGCTCACCTCCGTCTAAAGGATTGCCTAGTGGATCAACCACACGGCCAACCAACTCAGGACCAACCGGCACTTCTAGTACCTTGCCAGATAGTCTGGCCTTGGCGCCAGCCTTGATATTAATATCTTCACCTAGTAATACCGCGCCAATTTCATCTTCACCCAAGTTAAATGCAAATGCGATAACTGACTGACCATTAGTAGCCTCGATATCAAGCATTTCATTATAGCCGCAACCTCTCAAACCATATATCCAAGCAATGCCATCACCCACGCGTGTAACTACGCCAACTTTTTCGATTTCAGGTTGGTTTTTTAATTCAGAAATAGCCGCTTTAATGTCTGCTGATAATTCCTTGATAGATAGTTCGCTCACATTTACTCCTTAGTTTTAGATGGCTGTTAGTTGCTTAAATTTACTTAATTTATAACGGATACTGAGATCTAGTTGTTCATTGGCGAATATCAAACGGATACCACCAACCACACTGGGATCTACTACTTGATTAATCTGAATAGATTTGGCGGCAGGATAGTGGTTCTTGATAACACTTTTGATTTCCTTAATAGACTGTTCGCTTAGTGTATGAGCCGACAGGGCAGAAACCTCTATATCGCCAGTATCAGCTCTGAACTGTTGTATGTCGCGCATTAATGAATCCAAATCGCCAACGCGTTTTTCAGCCAACAAATACTGGGCAATATCTTTAGCCAGCTGTTTAGGGTTTTCAGATTTAGCCTTTTTGGCTATAACTTTGACCATGGCACTTCTAGGTGTCTTCATTAGCCAACCCGTCCTTTGAGTGCTTTTTCAATCAATTTAGCATCTTTTTGAGCGTCAACTTTTTCTTCAATAATAACTTCAGTAGCATCTGAAATTAAATTTACAACTTCGCTCTCAAGCTGTTTACGAGCTCTGGCGATTTCTTGCTTAGTTTTGTCTTTGGCGTCTGCCAATATGCTATCGGCTTTAGCGCGAGCTTTATCTTCAGCTTCTTTGATGGTTGCTTTGGCGTTGTCGTGTGCGGCCGATATAATATCGTCTGCTTCGGCGCGAGCTTTTTGCAATTCTGACTCAATTTTTTCTTGTAGTTTTTGTTGGTCTTTTTGCATTTGTTCACCAATCGATACACCTCTTTCAATTAACTCACGCCGTTCATTCATGATCTTAATTATTGGCTTAAAGGCGAATCGCTTTAACACTAAAAAAGCCAACACGAATGTTGTTAGCTGAATCAGAAAAGCCTTTGGGTCGACACCCAAAGCGCCAAGTCCGGACTGCGATGTTTCGGCAAAATTTAGCAAAGGTTGATGCATTCTGAGTTTTTTTCCTATTTAACGATGAATATTGATGCGAAGGCTAGTAGTCCAAAAAGTTCGACGATAGCCACGAATATAAGTGCTTGTCCCAAGAACTTTGCTGCTTCTGGATTTCGGCCTACGGCTTGCAAGTAGCTGCCGCCAATCATGCCAATTCCAATGGCTGGTCCGATAAATCCGCCACCGATCATTAAGCCTTTAGCTATAATTGCTGTATTAACTGCTTCTGCTAAGTACATATTTTCTCCTTGTTAGTTTATTATTTCCATATTTAATATAACCACCCAAATTACCCTGAAGCTTTTTGACTTTGTAGCTTCATTGTTCCAGATGAGTTATCATCGGTCAAGTCATCGTCATGGCTATGGTCCTGCGAATGGTTAACAGCTATAGCAAGGTACATGACGCTCAAGACTGTAAATATATAGGCCTGCAAAGCGGCTACCAATAATTCCATCAAAAAGAAAGGTAGGGCCGTAACAAATGCCAGATTACCTCCTAGGTAAGCGAACACACCGATGACAATTTCGCCGATTGTAATATTTAAAAACAATCGAAGCGACAGGCTTAAAACTCGAGTAAGATCTGTAAATATTTCAAGCAGCCCAATAACGAGGAAAAGTGGATTTTTAGGACTACCCACAAAGAAGTGACGCAAATATTTAATAAAGCCTCCTGATTCTCGAACAGAAGCTATATAAACAACTATCATGGTTACGATGCCAATTGCGAAAGTACCATTTAAGTCTCCCGTGAACGGTCGCAACAATGGGTTTTCTCCTGACTTGAAACCTTCGCCCACTATTGGCAGTAGGCCTAACCAGTTATTGAGTAAAATAAAGAAAAATAGCGTGACAAAAAATGGCACATACTTGCGGCCAACTTTTTTGTCGTCAAAGCTAGAAGTCACCAAGTTAGATATGAAATCTACACCGGCCTCAACAAACTGAAACACTCCAGCTTTGGGATGTATAGTTATTTTTTTGGCAGCCCAAATCAACAGTACTATCAGTGTTAATGAAACTATCCAGCCATATAATATTGAGTTAGTTATTGTTAAGCCGCCAATTTCTAAACCTTTAGTTGGGGCAACATGGACGCTAGGCCCAGAATTAGCAAATTGCAGCAAGCTATTTATCATGTTTTAATCCTTTATTGCCTTGGCTGGTTACGGGTTCGATCAGACTAATCTGCCGCCATACAACCAAAACCATTCCGGCTACCGCAAGCAAGAATCCAAATATGAAAAATAAATGTCCCCCCAATTTTTGATCAATATAATGGCCGCCAAGGACTGGCACCAAAACCACAATAGCCAACTGCCAGCTCATATTCATAGTCGTAACAATGAATTGATTTCTAGCGGCCATGCTAAGCTCGAAATTCGATTTTTGGCTTTGCGGGGCTTTCTTAGACTCCACAGCCGTCTTTTTTTTGCTCATTAGGACTATGATAACAGATATAATCGAGCTGTTCAAAAGTTTTAATCAAATCATTATTAGGTGAAATATCTGTTTGCAGGTTGACAGACAAAAGACTATATTAAAGATATGACCAAATCAAAAGTAATTGTCTATTCAGCTGACTGGTGTGCTTTCTGTCACGCCGCCAAAGATTATTTTGATAAATTAGGCGTTTCATACAATGAAAAAGATGTCGAAGCCGATCCCAAGGCAGGCGATGAGGCAGTTGATAAATCAGGACAACGAGGTATTCCAGTAATTGATATTGCTGGTGACATTATTATAGGTTTCGACAAACCCAAAATAGACGCCGCTCTGAAAGAACACAAACTGAGTAAGCAATAATGGCTTTCGAGGATTATCAAACTAAAGACTCAGTGGTCATTGTCTATACAGGCGATAGCAAGGGTAAAACAACAGCTTCATTAGGGCTTATGACAAGAGCTCTAGGAAATCGCTGGAGTGTAGCTTTTATACAATTCATCAAGTACTGGGGAGTCAGTGAGCATGTGTTCATAAGAGACATAAAACCAGTATATAAAGACCAGCTGTACTTCTATAAAGGCGGCAAAGGGTTCTATAAAGCCGGTGAACTGAGCGAGCAGCATGTCACAGATGACCAGCACAAAAAAGCCGCGCTGGAAACCTACCAACAGGCACTCAAAGCTGCCACTAGTGGTAAGTATGATTTAGTAATCTGTGACGAAATCAATAATGCTGTCAACGATGGACTCCTCAGCAAACAACAGCTGGCTGATTTAATTGATCAAAAAGATCCTAAAACCAGTCTATGTTTGACGGGAAGAAATTTTCCCAAACAACTTCTTGGTAAGGTAGATATTGCCACTGAAATGAGCAAGATCAAGCATCACTTTGATGATAAGTTCTTAGCTAACAAAGGAATTGATTTTTAAGTACATTTAGTATTAAATATGCGAATGTACAAATCTGCTTTCAGGGGTGAGGTTAAAAATGCCCAACCTCATCCATATGTCCAGGCCGCACTAAATGGTGATCCTAGGGCTGCTAAAATTGTAACTCCTTTACTAAACAGTAAGTGCGTGACTCCCAACGATAAATTCAATGCTGTGACTGCAGCTATGCAATTAATTAGATTTAAGCCTGAAAGGCAATTGATCAAAAAGCCAATCACTGAAATCTATGAACCAGGTTCACTAGAAAATATACTGACAACTATCTTAAACCATACTCTTGAGCGTCAGTCGCCAGAAAATTACGCCCATGTCACTGAAAATCCTAGACCACTTTACAACGATGATACTCGAGACTACTGTCACGAAGCTGAAATTAACTTCTTACATAGCGCCCTGAAACAAAATCAATCTCGCAATAAAATCTATGTCCAAGATAATGGCGAACCAGTATTTTTTAAGAAATTTTTTCCAAGAGGCGTTGCTTCGGCATTGACACTTCAGCCAGTTAGTTTTGCCGGAATTGAACTGCCGCCAGGATCCATAGTAGATCTCAAGGAAAAACACAGTGCCAGATACATGCCAAACAGCGGCAGCACTGTTGTTGGCAGCGTGAAAGACAGTAGGTTGACAGCTGCATATCCATTAAGATTATCGAGTTTTGCTCTGAACGATAAAGATCGATACGAAACATTTGGGTCATACAACCAACGCGGAGCGCCACTAAGTGAAATCGAACGACAGACTACTGTTAAAGATATACAAGAGTGGTTGCCTCAGCCAGCTCAGTTAGCTGCAAGGTTATTGGTCAATCAAGAAGTTTCAGATATGCACTATGCTGCCTAAACATTTGATAAAATAGCCTTATGAGTAGGCCAAAACTGTACTATTTCGTGGGTTATCCGGGGGCGGGAAAAACTACAATTTCGGAAATAATTAGTAAGAAAACTGGGGCCAAGCATATATGGGCAGATCAAGAACGCAATAGAATCTTCAAAAATCCTACTCACAGCGAACAAGAAAGCCGGACCTTGTATGAAAAATTGAATACTGCCGCCGAGTATCTTTTGGCTAATGGCAAGAGCGTGATATATGACACTAATTTTAATTATGCCGCTGACAGGCAAAAAATGCGTGACATTGCCGCCGAACACGGAGCTGAAGCCATTTTGATATGGGTAACTACTCCTGAAATTACTGCTAAAAAAAGAGCTGTTCATCCATCAATTATTCGTAATGGCTATGATTATCACATGACCTCTGCAGAGTTTGAAAAAATTGTTAATAAACTCGAAAAACCTATAAATAATGAAAAAGCTATTAAAATAGATGCCACTAAATTTGACCAAACAACAATCGAGCGTTTATTAAATCTATAGATATGAAAAAGCAACCGACTAACAAAGCTATTACCATACTGGTTCTAGTAGGCGTCATATTCGTTTTATCACTGATACCAAATGGTTCGAATAATTCAGCAAAACAAAAAGCAACTCAATCAGCAAATTCAAATTCTGCCACATCAGTCAAAACCTCCGATATTCAGCCTGGATATTATTCAGTAGATCGCTTCATAGATGGAGATACCATTTCAGTGAATATGAATGGCCGCAGCGAAAAAATTCGAATGATAGGGGTCGATACACCGGAAACACACAAACCCAATACTCCTGTGCAGTGTTATGGTCCAGCCGCATCGGCTTACACTAAAAACATTATCGGCAATCAAAAGGTAAGATTACAGGCTGACCCAATGAGCTCTAATCGCGATAAATATAACCGCTTATTAAGATATGTGTATTTACCTGATGGCACGAATCTGAATGCTCAACTTATATCTACTGGTAATGGATTTTATTATCCATATTTTCCTTTTGAAAAAGCTGAGGAATTTTCCAAACTACAAGAAAACGCCAAAAATACAGGTAAAGGACTGTGGGGCAATTGCTTGCCAACTCAAAATAGTCGTAGAGGATACACTTCCAATAGCCTTTAATTAGACTATATTAGTGGTTGGATCGACACGAGTTTCTGTTATTGCTGGCTCTACAGGTGATAAAAGTCTTAATAGCTTTCTGATGGGCAAATAAAGCCCAAGGCATCCGAATACCAACATCAGGCAAGGAATAAAATAGATACTGTCGTGCAGAAGATATGTCCTTGGCAGGGCCATGGTGTATCCGTACAAATCTTTAGCCTTCGAGTGGTATCGGCGACTAGAAATCATAGCCTTCACACTACCAATAAAACCTATCTTGTAACCTTGATTGTCTAAATGAACAGCCAGGTCGATATCTTCATGGATTTGCTTGCTCCTGCAAAGCATTTTTTGCACATCAATCCATGCGCTTTTGTTAACAACCATATTGGACCCTAATAAAAAAGGCATACCTGGCATAAAAAAGTTGGTAAACTTACGGACTATCAGATCGAAACCTGAAGCCAGCCAGTTAAAACGAAATCCATAATAACTTACCGCTCCAGTAATAGCGTCAAAATCATTTTTCATGAAAGTCTCTTGAATTCTTATAGACCAATCCGGACTAACAATCGTATCAGCATCAATTCTAGCCAACAAATAGCCATTAGCAACGCTAAAGCCTTTGTCGCGAGCATACCCAACCCCTTGGCGAGTTTCATGAATCAATTTTACAAAATCATATTTAGCCGCTAGCGAACAACTGTTGTCGCTGGAGTTATTATTAACGACAATAACCTCGTTAACTGGAAATTCCTGATTAGCTAAAGCGTCCAAGCAAGCATTAATATTTTCAGCTTCGTTGTATACTGGAATTACAACTGAAATATTAAAATTTTTAGAAGCACTCATGCCCAAACATTATATCAAGAAACTAACCAACACTCGGTCAAAAAAAATCATCTTTTTTATTTCTTTAGTGCTAGTTATTGTGACCATATTTATGCTATCAATAGCTACCTGGTACAAAGCTAGTCAGGCCAATAAACCCCTTAAATTAGGTGTTAGTTTCATACCTAGTTATGCAGATAGTCTAGGGTTAGACCCCCAGAAAACCATGGATGAACTGCTTGGAATTGGGATAAAGCATTTTCGTCTAGTAAGTTACTGGAGTGAGGGCGAACCCAAAGAAGGTCATTACGACTTCACAAATCTAGATTGGCAGTTCAAAAAAGCCGAACAAAACAATGCCAAGATAATGCTTAGTCTGGGCCTCAGACAGCCACGCTGGCCAGAATGCCATATGCCCAAATGGGCCGAAAACCAGCCAACTGATCGCTGGCAACCACAGCTAGAAGATTATATAAAAGCAGTCGTAGAACGCTATCAAGATTCTCCAGCACTAGAAAGTTACCAATTAGAAAATGAATTTTCGCTTAAAAACTTTGGGGAGTGCAAAAACTTCGACATTGAACGCCTGAAAAGTGAGTACAAGCTTGTCAAAGAAGCTGACCCCGATCACCCCATAATAATTACCCGTAGCGATAATTTTCCAATGCCTATGACCGCCCAGCCAAGGCCCGATGTTGTCGGTTTTTCAGTATATAGGCGAGTTTGGGACGGCAATATAACCAAACGCTACTTCACCTATCCAATGCCAGCATGGTATTTTGCATATCAAGCTGGATTACAAAAAATAATAACTGGTAAAGATTCTCAAATACATGAATTGCAGGCTGAGGCCTGGCCGCCCAATGGTCAATCTATGCAAGAAACTCCAATAAAAGAGCAGGATAAATCACTAAGCCCAGACCGACTTAAGGACCGTTTTGATTACGGGAAGGCTACTGGGATGCGCGAAATGTACTTATGGGGCGGCGAATACTGGTATTACCGCAAAGCTGTGTTAAATGACCCAACGCTTTGGAATGTAGCAAAAGAAGAATATAAAAAAGATACTACAAAATAATATTTTATATTTGTCACTAATTGTAAATTTCTCTATAATAAAGGGGTTATGGGTAAGAAAAAAGCACCTGACCAGCATAAAAAAATATCTAACCGCCGAGCATCATACGACTACGAACTCGGGGATTCTTTAGTAGTGGGTCTGGAACTTAGCGGAGCAGAAGTAAAAAGCTTGCGTACTGGCCACGGCCATCTCAAAGGGGCTTATGTAACTGTAAAGGGCAGTGAACTATTTCTAATTAATGCTACTATCACTGGCTCTCACGGAATTCCAATCAGTGACAACGATAAAACAAGGGCCCGAAAAGTGCTCGCTAAAAGAAAAGAGATAGACGCTCTGATTCAAGCCAAAAAACAAGGAAGAACCATAGTCCCACTAGAAATTTTGACAAGAAATCGTTTCATAAAGCTCAAAATAGCTATTGGCAAAGGCAAAAAAACCTACGACAAACGCCAATCCCTAAAAGCCCGCGACGACACCCGCCGAACTCATGCCGCCATAAAAGCCCACCGATAGCCTTGCGATTTACGACATATTTCTGTATAATTCTCGAGGTTAAGCAAAGATATTCCGGGGTAGCTCAGCGGTAGAGCGGGTGGCTGTTAACCACTAGGTC
>Ga0214923_10001337_pt1 | contig 35235 bp, 30 predicted proteins | sample LL1510_MetaG_FD_177993 | JGI IMG/M metagenome (GOLD analysis project Ga0214923, IMG submission 177993) | Freshwater microbial communities from Lake Lanier, Atlanta, Georgia, United States - LL-1510 | ecosystem: Environmental > Aquatic > Freshwater > Lake | place: USA: Georgia | collected...
GGCACGACGCCGGCGACGCTTCGAGATACCGCCCCCATGGCTCGGTCTTGCCTGCGTCATAGAACACGACACCACCACCCGGCCCGATGTCACCGACTTGACAACTTCGCCCAGCCGCGCATTCTGAAGAGGTGCGCCCGCCAGCAGGAATCACCGGGCGGGGTGGTTTCGGTGGCAGCACTGCACCCTTCGGCGCCCATGCGCCGATGAGAGCGTGCCTCATGGTCTTGGATGGAAATGCAGAGCCTTTGTGCTCACTGCTCTTGCTTAATGTTTTGTTCCCTTCGAGCCCATTGACGATGCCGTTGGCATCGGTGAACTGGGTGCCATCGTTGAAGAGCTGATACCAAGCAAACGAATCGGAGGCTTCTGTCGACGTCCAGTAGGGATCGCCCACAACTCCAGATCGAAACGCTGTGTCGAGCGGTGAGTCGGAGGTGGCGATGTAGTTATATAACGCGTCGAGCTCATCTTTCGATGGATAGAAGATTTGATATGTCGAGACCCAAGGGAACGAAAGAGGCGGTATCCCGTAAATTGAGAAGTAGTTCTCTGAGCCAGCACCAATTCGCTTTGCTTCAATTCGTCGCGCTTTCACATCAGCTCCTTGGTAGATGACAAGCGACGTCAGCCACGATTTACCCTCTGGGAGGGCCTGACGCAAGCCCCTGTTGTAGTAAGGAAAGGATTCCATGTACTGGCCCCACCACTGCGGAGTGCTCGCGGCGTAGAAAACCACACCACCCAATGGGCCAGTTTCCCCAAGCTTGCATGTGCCGCCGTTGCGACAGTCCAAGGCAAAAGCGCGCTGCGGACTATGAATGAGCGGGAGTAGTGCGCTCAACAAACCTGCTGTCAATACCACTCGCCACTTGCGCATCGCCATGAAGCGAATCTACTTGTGGGCGCTTTGAAGAGGTACGAACATTCCTGCGCGGTCTAGCCTCGGCGCATGACTTACGACTTCGACCGATTCTTGCGTTACGACGAGATGGCTGCGTGGTTGCGCGCACTCGCAGCCCAACACCCAACATTGCTCACCGTCGAGAGCTATGGACAATCACACATGGGCCGCGACTTGCTGGTGGCCACGATTACTGACACACGTACTGGCGAACACCACACCAAACCCGCGCATTGGATCGATGCCAACATTCACGCCGTCGAGGTAACTGGTGGTGTCGCGGCGCTCTACATCATCCATCACCTCGTCACGAAGTTCGTCGCCGGTGACGCGACAGTCGTCGAGGCGCTGCGCACTCGCACCTTTTATATTGCACCCCGAGTGAACCCCGACGGAGTTGAAGACGCGCTCGCCGACCGGCCGCTCTTCCACCGCTCGAGCGTGCGCCCTTGGCCGTGGCGCGACGGCCACCGGTGGCCCGGTTTGCATCCGCAAGACATCGACGGCGACGGTCGAATTCTCACGATGCGCATCGCCGACCCCGACGGTGCGTGGATGCCGCACCCCGAAGAACCGCGAGTGATGATCCCTGTCGGTCCGCTCGGAGCGCCAGCAGGTACGACTCGCTACCGACTGCTCACCGAAGGGTTGATTGAGAACTACGACGGCTTCACCATCGACCAGCCGCGCGACCCTGCCGGTCTCGACTTGAACCGCAACTTCCCCGCTGGTTGGGGCGTCGACGTGCTCGGCTCAGGTGACCATCCGATGAGCGAACCAGAGATTCATTCGCTCGTGCGCGCGGTGAAAGCGCGACCCAACGTGTGCGGCTACAACGCGTTCCACACCGCAGGTGGTTTCATGCTGCGGCCGAGCAGCAACTTGCCCGACTCCAAGCTGCCGCCAGAGGACCTCTTCATCTTCAAGAAGTTCGGCGAGCATTCGACACCGCTCACCACGTATCCCGTGCACTCGGTGTTCGAAGACTTGACGTGGGACAAGTCGCGTGTCATGGGCGGCGCAGGCGACGACTGGGCGTACGACCACCTTGGCGTCTACTCGTGGACGACCGAATTCTGGGACGCCATCTACCGCGCAACTGGCGAGCACTCGCCCACCGATGTTTGGTACGTGGGCCCGACTCCTTCGCAAGATCTCGCCGTGTGCCGCTGGAGCGACAAGCACGCGCCAGGCTCATACGTCGGTTGGCGTGCCTTCGACCACCCGCAACTCGGCAAGGTGGAAATCGGCGGACCCGACATGTTCCATATCTGGACGAATGCGCCGTCGTCGTTGCTGCGTGCCGAAGTTGCCGCACACGCCGACGTGGCGATCTACCAAGCGATGGCGTCACCACGGCTTGAGATCAAGCTCGCCGAAGCGACGTCGCTCGGCGGTGACGTATGGAAGGTGCGACTCGGCGTGGCGAACACCGGCTGGTTGCCCACCACGGTCACGCAGCATGCAAAGAAGATGAAAATCGTGTTGCCCGCGGTCGTCGAGATCTCGGGTGCCAATAGATCCGCGATTGAGGTCATCGAAGGCGAAGCAAAGGTGCGAATCGGTCAGCTCGAAGGTCGATCGAAAGTGCTGCTCGACGGCGGTGCGATGTCAGACGGCACGACCGACCGACACTTGCAAACCTGGATCATCCGCGCCAAGAGGGGCAGCGTTGTCACGTTGTCGGCGTCGCATCAGCGAGCCGGTTCCTCGACGACGTTGCTGACATTGCACTGACTGCGCCGACGGCAGTCAGTCTGTGCAGCTACTGCAGTCAAGCGAAATAACGCCGAGTTTTGACGGCAGAGAGTAAAGATTATAAACTTGCCGACACGGTGGTGCGACGCGCGCCACTCAACACTTGGGGGGTCGTATGAGTGACAAGTCGTCGGGCACTGGCCGGTACCAAAAAAGCGTCGCCGCGCACGAGCGTCGTGCGCGAGTCATCGCCGGTGGCGTGAACTCGAATGTGCGGCTGACGAGCCGTCCAGTGCCGCTCACGTTCACCCGCGCGAACGGCGCGCACATATGGGATCTCGACGGAAATCAGTACATCGACTACGCGGCCGGCATGGGACCGACGATTCTCGGACACAACCATCCACGGGTGCTCTCTGCTGTGCAGCAAGCACTGCAAGCTGGACAATGTTTCGCGGGTCAGCACGAGCTTGAAACGGAATTCGCCGAGCGAATGATCGCCGCCCTTCCGTGGATCGAGAACGTCCGTATCGGCCTGTCCGGCTCAGAAATGGACCTGCTCGCCATTCGAATCGCAAAAGCTGTCACCGGTAGGCAAAAAGTCCTCCGGTTCACCGGTCACTATCACGGTTGGCTCGACCCGTTGCTCGTCGGCCCAGGTGCCGCACCACAGCCGTTCGGCACACCCCCCGTTGGGCCGGGGCAATCGGTCGCCGCGTCGGCCGACATCGTGATGTGCGAGTGGAACGATGTGACGCTGGTGGAGAAAGTCTTCGCCGCCAACGACATCGCCTGCGTGATCATGGAATCGATCATGTGCAACACCGGCGTCATTCCGCCGCAGCCCGGATACATACAGGCGGTGAAAGACCTGTGCAAGAAACATGGAGCGCTGCTCGTGATCGACGAAGTCATCACAGGATTCCGGCTCGGCCTCACCGGCGCACAGGGATTCCTCGGCGTGCAGGGCGACATCTCGCTCTACGCGAAGGCAATCGCGTCCGGATATCCGATGGCGGCGATAGGCACATCGCGAGAACTGATGGCTGCCGTGGGTCGCGGCGAAGTCAACCACTCGGGCACCTACAACTCCGGCTACCTCTCGGTTGCGGCTGGAGTAGAGACATTGAAGATTCTCGCGGAAAGCAATCCCTACCCAGCGCTGCAGAAATCGACGCTCCGATTGGTCGAAGGCATGCGCAGCGTCGGAAACATCAAGGGTCTCGCAGTCGACCACGTCGCGGGTTCGCTGTTCCAAGTGCGGTTTGGTGCGCAGGAAGTCATGCGCTCCCGCCAGCATTTCGTCGAGCAATCCGATCCGGCGCGCCTGATGAAATTCCTCGACGCCTTGCAAGACCGCGGTGTGCGCCCCACTAGCAGAGGGTTGTTCTTCGTCTCAGTCGCTCACGACGACAAGATCATCGACCAGACAATCGAGATCACACAGGCGGCACTCGCCGCCGTGTAGCCGCCATCGCGCCGGTTCAGTGGCTCTCTCGGGTGACCTCGGAACCGCTCGATCCGACCAGGAAATCGAGGTCGCAGCCGGTGTTCGCCTGCATGACGTGGTCGATGTAGAGCTTCGACCAACCACGAGTAGCGATCGGGGGATCGGGCTTCCAAGCGCGTCGGCGTCGCTCGAGCTCAGCATCGTCGACGTGCAGGTGCAGCAAGCGACGCTCGACATCGAGTGTGATCGTGTCCCCAGTCTGCACGAGCGCCAGCGGGCCGCCGGCTGCAGACTCTGGTGCCACGTGCAGCACTGTCGTACCGAAAGCGGTTCCGCTCATCCGTGCGTCACTGATACGAACCATGTCTTTGACTCCCGCCTCCAGCAACCGGCGAGGAAGCGGCATGTTGCCCACCTCTGGCATGCCCGGATATCCGCGCGGGCCGCAGCCACGCAGCACCAGCACGGAGTCCGCGGTAACGTCGAGATCCGGCGAATCAATCTGCGCCTTGAAGTCCTCAATTGAGTCAAAGACCACCGCACGACCCGTGTGCTTCAGCAACTCCGGCGATGCCGCCGAAGGCTTCACGATCGCGCCGTCAGGACACAGATTGCCGCGGAGAACCGCAAGACCTGCATTTGGGGTGATCGGATCGGAGAGCGGATGGATCATCGTCGGATCGGTCGTCTTGCGACCTTGCCAGTGGTATTTGATTGGCGTGCCGCTCACCGCGAGGGTGTCACCGTGCATCATCGACTCGAGCTCGTGCATGACCGCGGGCACTCCCCCCGCCTCGAAGAAATCGTCCATGAGACGCGAGCCAGCGGGCATGATGTCAACGAGCAGCGACAGCCCCGAACCGAGTCGGTCAAAATCGTCGAGCGACAACGGAACCCCGACGCGGCCGGCGATCGCGAGAAGGTGCAGAACCGCATTGCTCGACCCGCCTACCGCTGCGAGCACTCGGATGGCGTTCTCAAACGCATCTCGTGTCAGGACGCGGCTTGGCCGAAGATCTTCGCGGACCATGTCGACTATTCGGCGGCCGGTCAGGTGGGCAAGACGGCGACGACGGGTATCAGGGGCAGGAATCGACGCACTGTCAGGCAGTGTCATGCCGAGTGCCTCGGCCATCGACGCCATGGTCGAGGCCGTGCCCATGGGATTGCAATGTCCGGCACTTCGCGTCATCGACGATTCGGTCTCGACGAATTCCTCGGCGCTCAGCCGCCCGGCTCGCACCTCTTCACTCATCTTCCACATGTCGGTGGCAGATCCAAGCGGCCGACCACGATGGCGTCCGGTGAGCATCGGACCGCCGGTCAGCATGATTGCCGGAATGTCCACCGACGCCACCCCCATCAGCATCGCCGGCGTGGTCTTGTCACAGCCCGAAAGAAGCACGACGCCGTCGAGCGGATTGCATCGCACCGACTCTTCAACATCCATCGCCATCAGGTTGCGAAGCAGCATCGCCGTTGGCTGGATTTGTGTCTCGCCCAACGAGGTGACCGGAAACTCGAGCGGCACACCACCCGCTTCCCATACGCCACGCTTCACATGTTCGGCAAGGTCGTCGAGGTGCTGGTTACACGGCGTGAGATCGGACGCCGAATTACAGATACCGATCATCGGTTTGCCACTGAACGCGTCGTCGGGCAGGCCGCGCTTCATCCAACTGCGGTGGATGTAGTTGTCGCGGCTCGAACCGTCGTACCAACGCGTGGTGCGAAGCCGTACCCGAGTCTCTCGCGGCCGGCTCGTCGGATCACTGCCGGAGGTCACGAGCGCCAATTCTTCACGTCGTCAAGCGGAAAGATCGGTCGCGGCAACCGACTCCACGGAAGCGATGCCACGTCGGACTGCGTCGGTCCGGGAGTCGCGACGCGCAGGAACCGGGTGCTGATCTGCCGCATGTACTGGAAGTTCGACGCCGTTTTCACGACAACCATCTTGTAGTCGGCGGGCTCGATGCCGAGATGCCTGTAGGCATCGGGGTGGATTCCGCCGACACCCGGTCTTTCCGAGACGAGCAACATAGCGACCCCGATGTCGAAGGCTACGACGGTTCCGGCATCGACACCGCCCTGCGGAAGACCCGGAAGATCAACATAACCGCGCGACACGGCCCGCACCGTTCCCTTCACGGCGACCGGCTCAAAGAACGACGACGACCATCCGCCGACCCGCAGTTCGTGCACGCTGCCGACAGGCAATGCCGCGAGCGCGACGCTGGCCGTCGGATCGGTGACGGGAATGAGCGCACGATGCTTCGGTGTCACTCGCAGCACCGCAGACAGAATCACCGTGCTGTCGCCAGTCGAGCCACCGAGCACCGAGTCGCCCGTGTCGCTGAGCAACACGGTGCGCTCGCCGGACGCGTCAGCTGAGCGCACCGCATCGTCCGGTGGCACATTCTCCAACTTCATGAATTCGTGGCGGAGATTCCATGCCGTCTGGGCGAGTTCGTCCGCCAATCGCTCGGCCAAGGGTTGATCGCCGTCGGTGAACACCATCGCGGTCCATCCGCCTTGTTCGACGTCGAGCCAGGGTTGCATTGGAAAGGTTGAGGCGGTCAGCACCCTCGGCTGCTTCTCGATCTCACGAGCCGCATCGAACCACGTCTTCATCGGCCCGCTCGAAGTGAGGAACTGCTCCTGGTGAGTGATGAGAGGTATCTTGCGCCACGCCTTCATCGGTGTGCAACGCCCCCGCCAATGACTGAGCGCAATCCGTGTGAGGTCGCGACCGGTCTCAAACGGGTCGTGCGGCTGGGTGCGGAACCCCATCACGAGGTCGGAGAGTTCCATCATTTCCTGAGTGACGTTGGCGTGATGGTCGAGCATCAACGCGACAGGCGTTGCCCCCACCACCGAGCGGATCTCGCGCAGTACATGGCCTTCGAGGTCGTCGATTCCTTCGGCGCATGCCGCACCGTGCAGCATCACCATCAAACCGTCGAGGGGCCCCGCGTCGGAGAGCCGCGTCGTGATTCGAGCGCACAGGTCATCGAGCGTCGACCTGGTCAGACGGCCTCCGGATTGGGCATTAGCGCGAATGATTGGCACCGTCTCAACGTTCTCCTCGGAGGCTGCGACAGCATCCAAGTAGCCCGCGATGGGCCCGGTCGCATCGACGTGTCGCAACACATCATCGCCCTCAAGGAGGCCGAAGCTCGTGAAGTCTGAGAGTGTGGTCGGCACGGGGTTGAACGTGTCGGTCTCTTGCATGAGCAAGATCAGCCCGATGCGCAGTGTGCTCATGGAGTCGCCGATAGCACTACGGGTTAGTAGTGAATCCAGCCGCCATCGACGTTGATGACCTGCCCAGTCACGAAACTGCTGTCGTCTGAGGCAAGGTACAAGAATGTTCCGGCCAGGTCGTCGGCGAAGCCACGGCGAGGTAGGCACTGTCGTTGAGCGGAAAGCACCTTCAGTTCCTCTTCGTCAAAACCGAGAGCGATCTCCTGCTCGGTGCGAATAGCACCGGGCATCACCGAGTTGACCCGAATTCCGTCTTTGCCGACTTCGCGGGCAAGGGCACGCGTGAAGCCGATGAGCGCCGCTTTCGAGCTCACATAGTCGAGGAGCCCAGCCATGCCAAGCTCGACGGTCACGCTGGTGACGGTGATGATGTTCCCGGCTTTGCGACGCAGCATTCCTGGGTAGCACGCTCGTGCACACAAGAATGCCCCGCGCACATTGACTGCCTGGGTGTAGTCCCACTGCTTGACGCTGATTTCGTGCCAAGGCACTCGATTGCCGTAGGCGGCGTTCGTCACGAGCACGTCGATGTCGCCGAACTCGGCTTTCGCCTTCGCCACCATCTCTGTGACCTGTTCTTCTGATGAGATGTCGGCGGGAATGACGACCGCCTCGCCGCCAGCTGCGCGAATTCGCGACACGACGCCGTCAGCCAATGTCTTCATCTTGTCGTCGGGATACGAGTTGACGACGACGTGCGCACCTTCGCGAGCGAATAACTCAGCGACTGACGCACCGATTCCCCAAGACGCGCCGGTGACGAGCGCGACGCGACCGGCAAGCCGACCACCGGCGTTCGCCGGTCTCGGGTTGGTCACCAGACGCTCCAGCCGCCGTCGACGATCAAGTTCGTGCCGTGCACAAAACTCGACCCCTCCGAGGCGAGGAACACGGTGGCCGTTACATAGTCCTCTGGCTGGCTATTCCGACCGACCGGAGTCTGGGAGGCGAGGTGCTTCCACAAGTCGGGTTCGCCGTCCGGAGTTTCCATCCAAGTGATCATTCCTGGGCTGAGCGTGTTAATCGTGACGCCGGTCCGACCGATCTGGCACGCGAGGTAGTTGGTGAGACCGATCAGTCCATGCTTGGCGGCGGTGTATGCGCCAGCGCCAGCGTTCTTGCCGGTGTTCTCTGGGTTCTGGCCGATCGAACCGTAAATCGACGAGATGTTGATGATGCGACCCCACTTGCGGGCGGTCATCTTCGGGATGAAAAGTCGGCACAACCGCTCCGACGCAATCACATTGATCTCGTAGGTGTCGCGCCACTCTTGGGTGGTCTGTTGGCCCCACGGCTTGGAGTGCGGGTCGCCGCCGGCGTTGTTGACGAGGATGTCGACGTGCTCGGGAATCTTGTCGAGCTTCTCGTAAAGCTCGTCGGTCATGAGGTCGCCAACGATGTACCGGTGCGGTGCGCCCAGCGACGAGAACGTCTCCTTCAATGCCTTCTCGTTACGTGCGACACCGATGACCGTGGCACCGTGGGCCGCGAGCCCGTGCACCAAGCCACGACCAAGGCCGTACCCGCCGCCCGTGACGAGTGCGGTATGGCCCGTGAGATCAAACAGATTCTTCTTGTTGCTCGCCATGAGGTTTCCTCCCAGATCCTCTTGCCACAGTCTTCTCGACTCTTGGTCAGCCTTCCTATTTATATGTATCTCTGCACCGGCATCGTCTGAATTAACCGCGTTAGCGATGTCTCGTGCAACCGAACACAAAGAGAGCAGTGACATTTGTAACTGCTCAGATAAATACTATACAGTTACGGACGAGTCCTTTCAAAGGGGGGAACATGAGAGCAATGCGAAAAGCCCGTACATCGGGGCGTCGTCGCGGTTTTGCTTTCGCACTTGTCGCAGCACTCGCTGTGACGGCGTGCGGAGGCAGCGATGACGCAAGTCAATCAGCCGATGATTCTGCGACGGAGTCGACGGAGGCGCCAGCTGATGCTGCTGCCACCGGCGAGACCAAAGACTCGCTGGTCATCGTCACACCACAAGAACCCGCCAGCTGGAACTACTACGAAGTAGCGGCCAACGCCCTGCGCGTGCCGACCTTCAAGAACGTCCAGGAGACGGTGGTCGAACTCAACGCGGACGGCACCATCACGCCGTACCTCGCTGAATCGTGGGAGGTCAGCGCCGACGGTCTGGTCTACACGTTCAAGATCCGCCAAGGCGTGAAGTTCCACGACGGTTCGGACCTCGACTCGGCCGACGTGAAGTACTCGATGGAAATCAACGCGAAGTCGCCGAACAGCAAGTTGAGTGCGGCCCACGCCAACGTCGTCAGCGTCGAAGCACCCGATGCAAACACCGTGGTGATCACGCTGAAGCAGGTGAGCTCGACGTTCCTCAAAGAACTCGGCCAGTCTGCCGGCTACGTGGTTCCGGAGAACTTCCTGACCGAGCACGATCCGAACAAGGAAATGATCGGCACCGGCCCGTACGTGTTCGGCGAGTACAAGCCCGACACCAGCCTCACCATGACGCGATTCGAGGACTACTGGGGCGAGAAGCCCTTCTTCAAGACCCTCGACTGGCGCTTCATTGACGACGAAACCGCGTCGCTCAACGGCATCAAGACCGGTGAGTACGACCTGAACGTCGCCGTTCTGGCCGAAGGTCTCGAGCGAGTCAAAGAGTTCAAGAGTGATCCGAGCGTGAAAGTCGAGCTCCAGGGTTCGACGGAGAACTCGTACCTCTGGTTGAACGTCAACGACAAGCGCTTCCAGGACATCCGTGTCCGCCAGGCGATTGCCCACGCAGTCAACCGCGACGAAGCAATCGCCGTGTACAACGGTGATGCACGTCCGACCTGCTTGATGGTCATCCCGGATTCCGAGCCGTACAACAGCGACTATTGCCCGTACCCGTACGATGTCGCAAAAGCCAAGGCCCTCTTGGCAGAAGCCGGTTATCCGAATGGCTTCGAGGTTGACTACCCGTACCCGACGGTTGCTTCGCACCCGTTCACGATGGAAGTCCTCACCAAGCAACTCGCGGCGATTGGTATCACCGTGAAGGGCCGCGGTCAGGACCTCACCACGTGGTTGGACAAGACCTGGACCAAGGGCGAGTACGGCATGGGTGAAATCCGCGACTCAGCGGGCATCCTGCAGTACGGCTGCAAGGGTGGCCGTGAGCCGTTGGGCAAGAGCTCGAGCCTGTGTGTGAAGGAGTTCGAGGACAAGTTGGCCAAGGCCGACGCGTACCTCAGCTACGACGAGCACCTCGCAGCAATGAGTGACCTCGTCAAGACCTTCGCGGACTTGGCCTGGGTCACCGCCATCGCGGCCGTGCAGGTGCCGATGGTCTACCGCGCAGACCTGACCGGTATTCCGACGGTCCGTGTCAACGACGGTTTCGACCTTCGCAAGGCACGTTGGGCGAACGGCTGATGTAATTCAGTGTGGAGGTCCGGCTTCTCGCTGGACCTCCACACGAAGTAATGACCGTCCGGCGGTTGCATACCGTCGGGCGGTCATTTATTTTGTAAGAAAACCTGGGGGGGTTGGAATGCTGAAGTACATCCTTCGCTCATTCGCGACGCTGGCGTTCTCGGCGCTGGTCGGTTCGATCGCCGTCTTCGTCCTCCTTCGCCAGCTGGGTGGCGACATCGTGACCGTCTTGCTGGGTCGCATGGCAGCTCCCATCGACGTCTCTTATATGCGAGAGCGCCTCGGTCTCGACCAGCCGCTCGTCGTTCAGTACTTGAACTGGTTGAAGGGGGTCGTCACCGGGGATCTCGGCGAGTCCTACGGCATGGGTTACGACATCTTCGACGAAATACGCCGACGTCTCGGCCCGACTCTCCTGCTCACGGTCGGTGGCCTGATCGTCTCAATCCCGCTCTCGCTCGTGCTCGGCACCTACTCCGCAATCAACGCAAAGAAGGTTCGCAGCGGCATTCTCGACGTGTTCACCCAGGTCGGAATGGCGATTCCCGCGTTCTGGGCGGGTCTCATGTTCGTCTTGGTCTTCGCCGTGCGTCTCGGCTGGCTGCCGACCGGCGGATACGTTCCGTTCTCGGAGGATCCGGTCCAGGCGCTTCGGGCTGCAATCCTGCCGGTGTGCGCATTGAGCCTAGGCGTCACCTCGGTGTTCACTCGATACGTACGCACGGCGATGATCGACGTGATGAACGAAGACTTCATGCGTTCGGCGATGGCCCGCGGACGAACCCGCCGCGGTGCGGCCCTCGTGCATGGAGTCCGCAATGCCTCGATCCCGCTCGTCACCGTCGCCGCCTTGCAGTTCGGACAACTCATCGCCGGTGCGGTGGTGGTGGAAAACGTGTTCGTGCTTCCTGGCATCGGTCGCCTCATGGTGACCGCGACGCTCGGACGCGAAGTCATCGTCGTGCAGTCGCTGGCACTGGTCATCATGATGATCATCTTGATCCTCAACTTCATCGTGGACATCGCTTACGGATTCCTCGATCCGCGCATCCGAGATAAGGAGTCTGCAAATGCCTGATACGACGACGTCTGCCACGACGCCCGCTTCGGCGCCAGCTGCCGGGCGCCCCAGTCTGCGCAAGCGCCTGCGACGCCTACCCATCACGCTGTACGTGGGTGGCACGCTCGTGTCGCTCTTCGTGTTGGTGGCCCTTGTGTCGTTCGTGTGGACGCCCTACCCGCCGAACACACTGAACCTCTTCAATCGACTGGCTCCCCCGGGCACTCCCGGATTCATCTTCGGTACCGACCGAGCGGGTCGCGACGTTGTCACCGAGTTGATGCTCGGCGCCCGCAACTCGCTCTACGTCAGCGTGGTGTCGACAATCGTGGCAATGTTCCTCGGCTCACTGATAGGTCTCTCGATCGCAGGATCGAAGAGCGTGCTGCAGGGCTCGCTCACTCGCTTCGTCGACGTGGGTATCGCCCTGCCAGGAATTCTCACTGCCCTTGTACTGGCATCAAAGCTCGGGCCAGGCAACACCACAGCGACGCTTGCCATCATCACCTGGCAAGTTCCCGTGGCTGCCCGTGTCACCATCGGACCGGCGCGACAGATTCTCGCCCTCGACTATGTCGAGGCGGCGTACGGCTACGGGCGCTCGAAGGCCTACGTGCTTCGCCGGCACGTGCTACCCAACATCAGCCCGCTGCTCATCGTGCTGGGCTCCGTCATGTTCGCGGCGGCAATCCTGATCGAGGCGGCATTGGCATTCCTCGGCGTCGGCGTGCAACCGCCCACGTCGTCGTGGGGGCGCTTCCTCAACGAAACCCAATCGTTGCTGGAAGCCGCGCCGTACTTGATGTTCTTCCCCGGTGTAGCCATTGTGCTCACGGCACTCGGGTTCAACTTGCTCGGGGACGGTCTGCGCACGGTGCTCGATCCGCAACAAGCACGAAGCGGACTCGCCTGATGTTGCAGCTACGAAATCTCCGCGTCGCAATCGACGACCAAGAAATCATCAACATCGCCGAGCTCGACCTGCAACCGGGATCCCGCTTGGGCCTGGTCGGCGAATCAGGTTCCGGCAAGACGATGACCGCCAAGGCAATCGCCGGCCTCTTGCCCGACGAGACCAAAGTCTCGGGGTCTGTTGTGTTCGGGGGACAGAACTTGCTCGAACTCGGCGACCGCGAGCTCGCCAAGATACGCGGAAAGCGAATCGGATTCGTCTTCCAGGACCCGGCTCGTTCGCTCAACCCGATGATGCGCATTGGCAAACAGGTGTCCGAGGCCATCCGACTGCACACCGACCTGAAGGGCGACGCAGTCAAGGCCAAGGTCATCGAGTTGCTTCGACAAGTGCAGCTCCCGGACCCCGAGGCTCTGGTGCGCCGTTACCCGCACCAGTTGTCGGGTGGTCAGCAGCAACGCGTCATGATTGCCGCAGCCATCGCCGCCGATCCCGAGCTGCTCATCGCCGATGAGCCCACTACCGCACTCGACGTCACGGTGCAAGAAGAAATTCTTCGTCTGCTCATCTCGCTGAGCGAGCAACGCAAGATGAGCCTGCTCTTCGTCAGCCACGACCTCGGTGTCATCCGCTTCGTGTGCGACCGCGTGGCGGTCATCTACGGCGGCAACATTGTCGAGTCAGGTCGCATCGAAGACATCGTGACGCGACCGATGCACCGCTACACCGCGGCCTTGTTGGCGGCAAACCCCGGAATGCCCAAGGACGACAACTTCTCGGCCTACATCGGCAAGCGTTTGCAGACGATCACCGGCTCGGTGCCGGCAGTCGGCAAGTTTCCGAGCGGCTGCCGGTTCCGCAACCGCTGCCAGCACGCGACTGAATCATGCTCCAACGCGCCCGCCACCTCGACGGTCGGCCAAGAACACCGCTACGCCTGCTGGAATCCCGGGAACGGAGGCCGATGATGACGTCGCTCGTAGAAGTCTCCAACATGTACTTCCACTACCCGCGGGCCAAGATCGCCGCCGGCGATGTCGGCTGGACGTTGCACGATATTTCCGTCGCGATTCGACCGAACTCCACCGTCGGCATCGTCGGAGAGTCCGGTTCCGGCAAATCGACGCTGATTCGTGTGATGTGCGGGCTTCTCCGCCATCAGAAGGGCTCCGTGAAGTTCGACGGCCGCGAAGTGAGCGAGTACGAAGGCGCTGGGGTAAACGACTTGCGACGGCGCAACCAGATCGTCTTCCAGAACCCGAGACGATCCCTGGATCCACGAATGACGATCCGCAGGTCGCTGAGCGAACCGATTCGTGCGCTACAAGAACGCAATCCGGACGACACCGAACTCATCACCTCCATCCAGCGGGTGGGTCTCGGCCCCGAAGTGCTGTCGCGCTTCCCGCACCAGTTGTCGGGCGGACAGTTGCAACGAGTTGGCATTGCGCGATCGCTGTCGGTAAACCCCGACGTGCTCTACGCCGACGAACCCGTCAGTGCCTTAGATGTGTCGGTGCAGGCGCAGGTTCTCAATCTGCTCATGGATCTTCGCGACCAGCTGGGCCTCACGCTCGTGATGGTCTCGCACGACCTCGGAGTCGTGAGCCGGATGTGTGAAGAGATCGTCGTCATGCGCCACGGTCGTATCGTCGAGGCCGGACGCACCGACAGCGTGCTCGCCAAACCTGCCTCGGAATACACCGCGGCGCTCTTGCGCGCTGCGCGAGCTGCGAGCCTTGAACGCTCGACCGCCAACTGACGATTCGCCTCTGCGATATTGCGGTGACGTGCGTTGCATCGCACTGCCGAACTTTATATAATTCAATGGAAGTACGCGACGGGTCGCACACACCGAATGGTCACCACCACCACTCTCACCGCCGAGCAGCGGGAGCACTTCGACCGCGAGGGCTACGTCGTCGTTCGCGGTGCCATCGACCCTGACCGATACCTGACACCACTCCTCCAGGAATACGAAGGCGTGCTCGATCGCCTCGCTCGAAAGCTGTTCGCCGAGGGTCGCATCTCCAACCTGTATGACCACTTGCCATTCGGCGAGCGATTCGTCGAGGTGTGCGCCGAGTCGAACGATACGAATCACCAGTGCTTCGACTTCTCGTTGCCGCAGTCGAACATCAAGCATGACACTCCGATGTGGCACGGTCCCGCAGTATTCGACATGCTGCGATGCCCTGAGTTACTCGACCTCGTCGAAGACTTCATCGGTCCAGAGATATATTCGAATCCAGTTCAGCACGTGCGAATCAAGATGCCTGAGTCGCGTGAACCGCGCGATCCCGCAACAGGCACGTTGAAGATGGGGGCCACCAACTGGCACCAAGACAACGGCGTCGTTACCCCCGATGCCGACGACACGCAGATGCTCACCGTGTGGTTTCCCTTGCGTTACGCCGGGATTGAACACGGCTGCCTGCAAGTTGTGCCCAAGACGCACCGGCGCGGACTCATGGCACATTGCCCGGCTGGCCCGGGCGGACTGCAGGTGCCTGAGAAGGTCGCGTCACGCGAAGGTGCGGTCGCTTTGCCGATGGAACCAGGGGATGTGTTGTTCATCGACAAGATGACCCTGCACAACTCGCTTTCCAACACCAGCAACGAGATCCGCATCAGTTTCGACCTCCGCTACAACCCGATCGGCCAGCCCACCGGTCGTGGCGCATTCCCCGGGTTTGTCGCCCGCAGTCGCACTGCACCGCACACCGAACTGCACGACGCGCACGAGTGGTCGCGCATGTGGACCGAGGCACGCCGGATTCTCGCCGACCAGAGCGAGTTGAAGCCGTTCAACCGCTGGAGCGCCGATGCTCCGGTGTGCGCCTGAACTCGGCGTATTGAACGACTAGCGAGTGTCGAGAGAAGAACTGCCGAAGGGCGTGTAACCGCGCCCGACGAAGCCGGGTGTGCAGCGGAACAATGAGCCGGCAGAAGGGCACCGTGCAGCCCGCTCTGCGTCAAGCTCGACGTTGGCCGATGTGACGTACATCGTCTTCAGGCCGGCTCCGCCGAACGCGCAACTGGTGATCCAGCCGCCCGGCACATCGATGGTGCGGTCGATTTCTCCCTGTGGGCTTCGCCTCACGACTGCTCCCCCGTCCCACAACGCGACCCAGATACCGCCCTGTTCGTCGACCGACACACCGTCGGGCATGGTGTCGAACCTGGCGAGCGTCCGCTCACTCGTCGGCAAACCTTCGTCGTCCAGCATGATCTCGTCAACGGTGCGGTGCAGCGAGTCGACGTGATAGCAGCGGCTCGCGTCCGGGCTCCAGTCAATGCCGTTGGAAAGAGCCAGTCCGTCGCGCACTCGTCGGACTCCACCCGATGCATCGACGCAGAACAATCCGCCGCGGTTCTGGCCACTTCGGTCGACGGTTCCTACCCACAGCCGCCCGAATGGATCGCAGCGACCATCGTTTGCTCGGCCGTCGCCGTCAGCTGGTAATTCGGCAATCACCCGCCGGATCGAGCCGTCATCGTCGAGATAGCCGATTCTCAGTCCCGACACCGCCAACAGTCGCCCTTCAACCGTGGGCACAACGACGCTCGTGACATCGGCAAGCGCGCGAACCTCGTGACGACCGTCGTCGCGCAGTCGATGCAACAGTCGCCCGTCGATGTCCAACCACAACACGCTGCGGGTGGCGGAATCCCACGTGACACCCTCGCCGAGCTGGCTACGGCAATCGACGGCCAACTCCACTGGAACCACCTGACCCATGCTGACCTCTCTCCCGACCCCTGTACGGTGCCGGGCCGGCTGTGCTAGAAAAGATTATAAATATTCCTGAGGAGGGAACATCATGCAGATCACCGCACCCGTGCTCCTGAAGCCAAAAGAAAAAATGGCGATGCTGGAGCTCGACCTGGACGAACCCCGTTTCGGCGAGGTCCGGGTGAAGATGGTTGCCAGCGGCGTATGCCACAGCTGTCTCCACGCCTACGACGGTTCGCACACGGGCATTCCGATGCCGATCGTCCTGGGTGACGAAGGCTCGGGAATCGTCGATGCAGTCGGTGCCGGCGTGACGCACCTGCAGAAAGGCGACCACGTCGTCATCTCTTGGGCCCCGTCGTGCAGCGCGTGCAAGTACTGCAACCTCGGCTTCCCCGCGCTCTGCCTCAACACGCCGGCAATCGGAAAGACGACCGGCGACGTCACTCTCTTTCATCACAATGGCAAGGACGTGTACCACTACGGACCGTCCACCTACGGTTCGTACATCGTCGTGCCCGAGTCGGCGGCAGTGAAGATTCGCAAGGACTTCCCGCTTGAAGTTGCTGCGCTGATTGGCTGTTCGGTGGCGACTGGGTTCGGATCGGCCGTCAACAGCGCCGGATTGCGCGCGGGACAGAGCGTCGCCGTCTTCGGTTGCGGCGGCGTCGGTCTCAACGCCATCCAGGGCGCGGTCGCGACCGGTGCCTACCCGATCATCGGTGTTGACGTCCTCGACTCCAAGCTTGAACTGGCCAAGCACTTTGGAGCCACGCACACGATCAACCTCACCAAGCAGGACCTCGAGGCTGAGGTGAAGAAACTCACCGGCTATGGCGTCGACGCCACGATCATCGCTGTCGGAAACAGCAAGGCGATGGAACAGGGTTTGACGATTCTCGCCAAACAGGGCATCGAAGTGGTGCTCGGACTGCCAGGTCAAGGGGAGAAGGTTCCGGTCGACCCGTGGCTACTGATGGGCGGCGAGCGCAAGATCGTCGGATCGCGCTACGGAACGAGCAACCCGCTGGTCGAGTTCCCCAAGCTTGTCGAATTGGCGATGGCCGGCAGGATCAAGATTGACGAGCTGGTGACCAAGCGCTACGACCTCGACGAAGCCGACGAAGCCTTCCGCTCGCTCGCAGCAGGCGAGCAGGCGCGCGGTCTCATCGTCTTCTGACCGTCGAGAACTACCGCAGCCGGATTCGTCACTCACGAAGGATGTCGACATGAAACTCGCATCGGTACTCACCCCAATTTCTGACCAGAATCTCACGCTCGCCGCGCAGTGCGGTGTGGACCAGATCGTCGTGCGGTATCCCGGACCCGACCTCCAGGAGTTCAACCGAATGCAGCAACGCATCCGGTCGTACGGGATGGAAATCGGGGTGGTCGAGGGCTATCTACCGATCGACCGGATCAAGCTCGGCACCGACGATGGCACCGACTTGCGATCGATGAAGGCACTCATTCGTCACCTCGCAGATCTCGATATCCGGATGGTGTGTTACAACTTCATGGCTGGTACCGACTGGATTCGCACGTCCGTCGACACGCCGGAACGCGGTGGTTCAAAGGTCACTGCCTTCCGCCTCGCCGACTTGGAGAAGGCGCGAATCCCGGGAAGGCCGGCGTTTCGCGCCGACCTCGAACCTGGTGCCAAGCGCCCGCAACTGTGGAAGAACCTGCAAAACTTCCTCGAGGAGATCATCCCAGTCGCCGAAGACGCCGGGGTCGTGATGGCGATGCACCCCGACGATCCGCCGTTACCCCAATTGCTCGGTAACGACCGCATCATGCACGACGTTTCCGGATTCGAGAAGCTCGTAGAGCTGGTCAAGTCGCCGTCGAACAAGATCGCGTTCTGCCAAGGCTCGTTCGCCGAGATGGGTATCGACATCCCCAAGACCATCCGCCATTTAGGTTCGCACATCGCCTACGTGCACTTCCGAGACGTCGTTGGCGGGCCCGAGGATTTCCGCGAGAGCTGGCAAGACAACGGCCAGACTGACATGGCCGAGGCGATGCGCGCCTACCGAGAGATTGGGTTCAACGGCCCGATGCGCCCCGACCATGTGCCGCAGATGTACGGCGAAGACGACGGCGAACCCGGCTACACGATGCTCGGTCGCCTCTTTGCCTACGGCTACATCCGCGGTTTGATGCACGCCACCGAAGGTCACTGCTGCTAGCCGGCGCGGGACGATCTCCGCGCCGCAATGACGTCGATCTCGAACTTGAGGGCCGGCGACAAGCAACTCGTGATCGTCGTGCGGGCGGGGAACGGCGCAGAGAAGTACTCCCGGTACAGCACGTTGTACTGCGGAACATGCGCAGGGTCGTGCACATAGCTCGTCACACGAACCACGTCGCCGAGGTTGAGGCCCGCTGACGCGAGGATGCGGCGCACGTTCTCCATCGAGCGCCGCATTTCCTGTTCGAAGTCACCGCTCACAATCGCGCCCTGCTCGTCGACTGACGCCTGACCCGACACGAAGACGAATCCGTTGGCTTCCACAGCAGCAGAAAATGGCAGGTGACTGGAAATCGGACCGGGAATCGGCTGCCACCCGCGTTCGCTCGCTGGTTGTGTGTCGTTGCTGTCCATCTGTTTCACCGTCACTTTCACTTTCAAACTCTGAGTTGTGGATAGCCTTGAAATTATAAAGATTCATGAGTGCTCGCGGAGGCACCGTCGCCATGCATGACTTGGCAATCGTCAACGGAACGGTCGTCGACGGCACCGGAAGTGCTCCCCGCACAGCCCACGTGCGAATTGACAAGGGCATCATTGTCGCGATCGACGACGCGTCATCTTGCCCTGCCGAGACGATCACTGCTCGGTCGACGATCGACGCAGCCGGTCGAGTCGTGTCACCCGGGTTCATCGACATCCACACCCACTCCGATCTCACGCTGGTCGAGGATGGACGCGGCGAGAGCAAGTTGCGCCAAGGCGTGACCACCGAAGTGGTCGGCAACTGCTCGTTCTCTGCCTTTCCCATCGAACCCAAACACCTCGACCTGCATGCCGACCACCTCGCTCGTGCGACCGCTCCGCTGCGCCCATGGTGGACCGACCTCGACGGTTACGCCGACGCATTGCACGACCAGGGCATCGCGATCAACGTCGTACCGCTCGCTGGTCACGGCACATTGCGCGTCGCCGCGATGGGAGTCGACCAGCGCCCGCCGACGACCGACGAGCTGCGGCGAATGCGCCGCGACCTGGCACTTGCACTGGAGCAGGGGGCATTCGGAATGAGCACGGGCCTCACTCACGTGCCGAGCGCCTATGGCGACTTCGACGAAGTCGCCGCCCTGGCCGAGGTACTCGCCGAACATCGCGCTTTGTACGCGACACACTCGCGGGCATCCGAACCCGACGAGCGGGCAGCTGTGGCGGAAGCAATCGAGCTCGGCCGACGAACCGGGGTCACCGTTGAATTCAGCCATCTTGCGATCAATCGACCCGACCGCTGGGGCACCGGTGCCGAATTGCTCGCGCTGTTTGACTCGGCACGCGAAGACGGTGTCGACATTTTCTTCGACGTGTATCCCTACGACGCGTCGTCCTCGTCACTCACCCAGTACCTGCCGCCGTGGGTGCAAGCCGGCGGCACCACAGCGATGCGCGAGCGACTCGCCGACCCATCACAGCGTCGAAGAGCCCTCGTCGACATGGCCGACGGCTGGTTCAACGGCATCCCCTGGCTGTGGGACCGCTTCCATGTCTCGAGCACACCCGACGGTCGCCATGTCGGCCTCAGCCTCGAGCAAATTTCCGCGCAGGAAGACGTAGAGCCCGACGAACTCACGTTGCGTCTGTGCGAAGAATACGGAAACGAGATCCAGGTCGTGCTCTTCTACCGCACCGAGGAGGACGTCTCCGCATTCCTGCGCCACCCGCTCGCAGTCGTCGGATCGGACGGCAACGCGATCGCGTTGCACCAGCCCTCGGCCCGGCCGCACCCCCGTAACTTCGGAACCTTCCCGCGAGTGCTCGGTCGCTACGTGCGTGACCGCAGCGTGCTGGAGTTGAGCGATGCGGTGCGCAAGATGTCGCACGAACCGGCTCGACGTCTCGGGATCACCGATCGCGGTTCACTCACCGTCGGCAAGGCAGCCGACGTGGTGGTGTTCGACGCACAGCGAGTGATTGACCGTGCCGACTTCGGCAAGCAACCCGAACGACCCGAGGGAATCAGCCACGTCGTCGTGAACGGCGATGTCGTGCTGAAGCACGGCGAGATCGTCGACCGCCGCCCGGGGCGGATGTTGCGCCACGCCGGCTGAGACGAGCGATCAGCGCTTGCCGGTGAGTTGCACTTCGACTCCGGGACGATCCACGACATCTGTCTGAAGCACTGCACCAAGGCCAGGGCGGGTGGGCGGCACGTATGCTCCGCGTCCAGGTTTCGGCAGATCGTCGACGAATTGCGGATACACCTCGGAGAGATAGGCGCGAACTACCTCTTGATAACTCGCGTTCGGTGAACTGAAGCCGAGGTGCACGCCGGCCAGCAGCGTAAACGGCCCGGTGCAGTCGTGGAAGGTGACTGGCAATCGCTTCGCGTCGGCCAGCGCGACGATGCGTCGCGACTCGGTGATGCCGCCGCACCACGTCGGGTCGATCATCACCTGGTCGGCGATGCCGCGCTCGATGATCGGTGAATACTCGAATCGTGACATGAGGTACTCGCTGACGAGCAGCGGGATGGTGGTGCTGCGCTTTAGTTCGGCGATCGCGTCGGGGTTGTCGGCCACGATTAGGTCCTCGATCCAGGCCGGTTGGAACGGCTCGAGTGCCCTAGCAATCTTCTTCGCCGCAGGGAGCGACCACAGACCGTGGCCCTCGGCCATGATCTCAATCTGTGACCCCACGGCCTCTCGGATCTTTTCGAACGGCTCGAGGCCCGCGCGAAGATCCTCGGGTGCGATATGTTGCGCACCTGCCCGATGCGCGAACCGGTCGAAGGGCCAGATTTTCATGCCGGCAAAACCTTCCGCCACGAGCTCGCGGGCGAGCTCGCCGGGACGCTGCAGGAATGCGTCGTAATCCTCGAATCGGCCGGCGCCAGTCGCGCCTCCCCCAATCTTCCAGCTCTTTCCGTACGACGGGCCGGCGCATGTGTTGTAGACCGGCACGCGATCGACGGAGGGCCCACCGAGCACGACGTGCAGCGGCAGTCCGACCGACACGGCGAGGGCGTCCCAAAGCGCCACGTCGATTGCAGAAAGGGCGCGTAGCTCGAGACCGCGTCCGCCGAATCTCGAGGCAGTTCGATACCCGAGTTCCCACACGGCTTCGGGTGACGCCGAGCCGAGCGTGAGGATCTTCGGCGCGAGAAACTCGTGGATGTACGCGGCTACTGCGCGCGGGGTGTAATACGTTTCACCGTGACCGACGATTCCCTGGTCGGTGTGCACGCGCACGAAAACGATCTCGGGCAACGGCGAGCCGTCCCCGGGAATGATCGTCTCGATGCCGGTAAGTCTCATACGCTGGGGCTCCGCGTCACTTGACGACGTAATGTTCGGCGCCCTGGGTGCCGGCGGCGTCGGAGAGGATTCGTTCGATTTCCTGTAGTTCGCTCGCACTCAGTGCCCACTCCACGCCCTTCACGTTGTCTTCGACTTCGGCGGCAGTGATCATGCCGGCAAGGCATGTGGCGACGTACTCGTGCCGTGCGACCCAGGCAATGGCGAGTTGAGGAAGCGTGTGCGAACTTGAAGCCGCAAACTCTTTCAGGCGCTGCGCCACGTTGACGTTCTTACGAAAGTTGTCGCCCGCAAACAGCGGGAGGCCGAACACGTCTCCTTTCGAGCGCCAGTCATTCGAGGGGAACGTAGTGTCGGAAGTCCATGTTCCCGAGAAGAGTCCGTGGCATAGCGAACCGTAGGTCATCAACCCGATGTTTGCTTCGCCGAGGTACGGGACCATCTTCTGCTCAATGCGCCGATCGAGCAGGTTGTATCCCGACTGCTGCACCTGGACGCTTCCGTGACGGCGATACTCATCGAGCTGCTCGATGGTGAAGTTGGAGACTCCGACCGCGCGAACTTTGCCCGACTTGACGAGCTCTTTGAACGCAGCCATGGACCCTTCGGGCGAGCCCGCCGGGTCGGGCACGTGGATGAGCAACACGTCGATTCGGTCTGTTCCCATTCGGTGCAGGCTCTCCTCCGCCGACTGCAGAATCGCTTCGCGGTTCGACGTCGTGACCCATCGCTCGTCGCGGTAGTCCCAGTGCACCGCGCACTTGGTGACGATGACCGCCTCGTCACGACGCCCGGCAAGCGCCTCGCCGAGGATCGACTCCGCACGTCCGTTTCCGTATGCCGGCGCAGTGTCGAACAGCGTCACCCCGAGGTCGAGCGCTCTGCGAATCGCCCTGACGGCGGCGGCGTCATCGACCGTTCCGTAGTCTCCGGCGTGTTGAGTGCCGCCGATCGGCCACATACCAAAGCCGAGCAACGAAGCCCGAATTCCCGTCGTTCCCAGTGTCGTGTATTTCATCGCTGCCCCCTCGCCGTGACGACGAACTCTATAACATCTCGGTAGGCCCTCGTCAGGGCGGGTTGCACAAGAATCACGACTCGAGGTACGAACATTCCGCGGCAATCGGCACCACTTCGCATCGCGCTCGCTGGATTCCACCACGAGTCCAACACCTTCGCGCCGGTCGCCGCCTCGCTGGAGCGTTTCATGGCCGCCGGACCGGTCGAGGGCGACGACTTGATTCGCGTGTACGGAGAATCGCAGGCGACTCTCGGTGGATTCCTCGAGTTGCGATCACAGCCTGATCTCGATGTTGTTCCGCTCTTCCATGCCGACCTCAACCCAATGGGGACCATCACGGAGGAGGCGTTCGAGACTCTCGTCTCACGAATGCTCGCGCGAATCGAGGCGAACGGCCCCTTCGACGTCGTACTCCTCGCGTTGCACGGTGCCGCCGTCGCCGAACACCAACCGGACGCTGACGGCGAGATCATCGAACGAGTGCGTCGCCTCGTCGGCAGCGAGGTGGTCATCGGCGTCGCACTCGACATGCACGCGAACATTTCCGAGCGAATGGTGAAAAACAGCACCGTCATCAACGCCTACCTCACCAACCCGCACGTCGATCCACGACCGCGCGCGCGCCAAATTGCCGACCTGGCGGTCGCAACCGCCCGCCGCGAAGTCCGACCGGTCGCGGTGCTTCGCCAAATTCCTGCGGCGATCAACATCCTTCGACAAGGCACATCCGACCAGCCGATGAAGCGGCTCGTTGCAATGGCCAATGAAATGCAGGGGCGCCCCGGCATCTTGACGGTGAGTCTCGCGGAGGGATTCCCCTACGCCGATGTCGAGGAGCTCGGCATGTCGGTGATCGTCATCGCCGACGACGACCGGGATCTCGCCAACGTCACCGCGAGCGAGTTGTCCGCCGCAGTGTGGCGATCACGCAACGATTTCCTCGGCAACGGCGTGGACGTCGACGAAGCCTTGCGCCGGGCGGATGCGTCCGCGCGTGGACCCGTCGTGCTGCTCGACGTCGGCGACAACGTGGGCGGGGGCAGTCCCGCAGATTCCACCCACGTGCTCGCCGCCGCCAAGCGACTGGGGATTCGCGGTCTCTTCCATTCGCTGTGCGACCCGCACGCAGTCGAGCAGTGCCGCACCGCCGGCCTCGGATCCGCCGTGACCGTATCTGTCGGCGGCAAGACCGACGAACTACACGGCAAGCCGGTCTCCGTGAGGGGAACGGTGCGGCATCTCGACGACGGAAGATTCGAGGACACCGGGGTGACGCACGGCGGTTTCCGATACTTCAACGCCGGTGTGCGAGCCCTCGTGCACACCGAGGAAGACCAGTTCATTCTCCTCACCTCGCGGCCGATGGGCAATACGAGTCGCGCCGAACTGACGAGTGCGGGACTGGACCCACTCTCTCTTCGGGTGATCGTGGCCAAGGGCGTGCATTCTCCACGCGGTGCGTTTGAACCGATTGCGGCCGAGATGATCCAGCTCAACACGCCGGGCTGCACGAGTGCCGACCTCTCCACCCTCGCGTACGTACGACGTCGGCGACCGATGTTCCCGTTCGAACAGGATGCAGAGTTTGTCGCCTGACACAGGCGCGTCGTACGAGGCGTGCCGGGTGACTCTCGCCGGCCGCAGCAGTCAGAATCTCGTATTCGCCACCCCGACGACGTTGTAGTCGTCGTCCACCAGTGGAATCGCTCGCCACTTGTCGAACGTCGTGCAGGGATGCGAGATGCCGAATCCGACGAGATCGCCGACGGCGATGTCGTCGTTCGAGTCGACGTCGAGATAGGTGTGCTGGTCGTCCACCCGCACAGCGCGTCCGTGCGCCCGCCACGGCTTCGGAGTCCGCTCTCCGCGGCGTAACCGCTTCTTGGCGACAGGCAAAAGACCGTCGGTCGAGGCATCGCGTTTCCCCACTCCGACGATGACGCGAGTCGGCTCGGGCCGCGACAACACCGCACCCCACACTTCGAGCGCCGCGCGAAACGGGTCGCCTTCGGTCCTGGCAGAGGCCCCGAGCGGGGAGAGCTCGTCGATCACGCCGTCGTCGTGACTGAGATAGCAGCCGCTGCGGATAACTATGCGCTCGGGAAGTTGCGGTGCCGCGCACTTGAGATTCTTCACCACCTGGTCGAAGAACACGCTGCCGCCCGCACTGATGACTGCTTCCTGCGATCCGGCGAACAAGCCCTCGGCGATGAGCACGTCGAACAGGCGACGAAGTTCCTGGAGGAAGTGATCGACTCGTTCTTCGGCCGTCTCGTTCGTGGCTGCCCCGATGATTCCCTCGAATCCAGAGACCCCGGCCAGCCTCACAGACGCCGAGACGCTCACTCGTCGCGCCACCGATACCGCTTCAGAGACGGTTCGCGCACCGGTGCGTCCACCGGCCACGCCAAGTTCCACCAGCACTGGCACTCGCCTGCCGCCGTGCCGACCTCGAAGACCGCTCTCGAGAATCTCAATTGACGCGATGGAATCGACGCAACACAGCACTTCCTTGCCGCGACGCGTGGCATCCCCCAACCATGCGATGTCGCCCGCTGCCGACACTTCGTTGGCGATGAGCACCCGAGGTACTCCGTGTTCGATCATCGTGCGAGCTTGGAACACAGTCGCTGCCGTGATTGCCCAAGCCCCGTCTCGGAGTTGAATGTCGAACAGTTCCGGTGACATAGTGGTTTTTCCATGCGGCGAGAACGACACGGAATGACGCGCGCAGTACGCCGCGAAGCTGGCACTGTTATGGACGACCGCAGACCTGAGCAATACGGCTGTCGGCATCAGTACGTCTGCGTCGAAGATCGACCATCCGTCTGCGGCTCGGCGGGCAGCCGGGAATCCTTTTAACCGCTCGCGGCGTCGAATCACCTAGGAGCCCCGAAAGAGATCGTGCCGTCGGTGGAAACACCGGTGACCGAGGCCCCGCTCGAAACGAAGGGCACGATGGCGACGGTCGTCGAGCGTGACTCACCTGGTGCCAGAGTGATTGCCTGACCACGCCGTCGCGCCTCAGCAAGCCCGATGCCAGGCCACGACAACGCCGGCTCGATTGCCAGTAGCGACGCGCGCCCGAAGAACGGGAACCCCGCACTCGCGTGCTCGCGCCAGAGCCACACGTGAGGAAAGTCGCGCGCATCCCAGGCCATGGCAACACTGACTCGAGATCGATGCAGTGCCGCCCAGCCGGCGGGAAGATCAGTCACGAAGTGGACCGTTTCGTGCGGCGCATCGGACGTCACGACGTCGATCCGGGGCCGATTGTCACTGGACGCCTGGAGCGGCCAGGTTCCCAAGACATTGCCTTGCCCGTCTGCGACCCGAGCTGCGGGAAGATCGACCCGGTCACCGGATGCGACGGCGAATGCGGGGTGTTCTCCCCAGATGAACGACGTCCTCTCGGGTGAGTCGTTGTGCACACGAGTGCTGACGAGCAGGCGTGGCGGATTGTTCTCGAGCCAGACGCGGCGCTGCACGACGACGGGCGCGCGAGTTCCAGCGCGCATGGTCACGGCGGTCTGCGTCTGCTCTTCAATCGTCACGCGGGTTCGCGACCACTCACCATGGAAGGGATGGTGTACGCCATCGACGTCACACTCGGGTCCCGCATTGGGTACAAGCAGCTGCCAACCGCCCCGATAGTCAGAAAGCCAGTCGTGCCGCTCGTGTCCGTACCCCGAACTTTGGCGGCTGCCGACGGGGCTCTCCCAGTCGTAGTACGCGAGTAGCTCCACCCCGTTGCTTTGAATCTGGGTGATCTCCCCACCCAGGGACTCATCCACACCGACGGTCAGGTGCTTGTTGTGCAACGCGATCATGATGACGATTGCCTCGTTCTCCGGTGCTGTTTTTGGTGCTGCTACGGGGGAATCGTATAGCATTTGCGACCATGCCGACGAAGAGCCGAACCCCGTCGAAGTCTGCCGCAAGTCGTTCCAATCGTTCCAGAGACAGCTCGGTCGCTCATGTCGTCGAGCATCTCCGGCACGGAATTATCTCCGGTCGCTACCAGCGTGACTCCAAAATCCTTCCCCAGCAGATTGCCGAACGCTGCGGAACGAGTTTTATCCCCGTCCGCGAGGCGCTACGAATCCTCGAAGCCGAAGGATTCATTCTCTTCAGGCACAATCGCGGCGCCTGGGTGACGCCCGTCTCACTCACCGACCTCGAGGATCTTTACGACTTGCGTATCCAACTAGAGACCGAGGCGGTCGCGCATTGCCGACCTTTCGAGGACTCGGAAATCGAGAAACTCAACGGCCTGATCTCGCGGATGTCCCAGAGTTATGAACGGGACGAGACCGCCAAGGTCGTCAAGCTGAACCAAGATTTCCACTTCTCGATTTACGACCATTGCCGCTCGCCGCGCCGTCTGAGGATGATCAAGCAGCTCTGGCTTCACGCCGAGCGCTACCAACAGCTCTCTCTGCAGGTGCGACATGACGCTGCCGATGAGGAGCACGGCGCCATTGTGGTGGCACTGACCGAACGTGACCACGAGGTCGCCGCCGAGGCGCTTCGCGCGCACCTTAAGTCGACCGTCAGCTTGCTCAAAGCCGGCTGGGAGACTGTCGGGCGCACCGACGACATGGTCTGACATGTCGACGACGACTCAAGTCGACACTTGGTCGCGGTATTCGATCGGTGACCAGCGGGAAGCCGGCCTGCGAGAGATCGAGCAACGATTTGGTTCGCAAGCCAGTCGCAGCAAGGACGTGATTGCCCAGCACTCGCACGACGAGAGCTTCCACGATCCCAAGCAACCCGATCTCGTGGTCTTCGCAGAGTCCACTAAGGACGTCTCCGACTGCGTGAAGATTTGTGCAAACCATCGCATCCCGCTGGTGCCGTTCGGGGTCGGCACCTCGCTCGAGGGACACGTCAATCCGGTGCATGGCGGCGTCTCGCTGGACATGTCGCGAATGAACCGGCTGTTGCGGCTGAGCACGGAAGACCTCGACTGCACCGTCGAAGCCGGGATTCTGCGCAAGCAACTGGCCAAAGAACTGGTCGCACATGGGTTGTTCTTCCCCGTCGACCCGGGTGCCGACGCGACCATTGGCGGTATGGCTGCAACCGGAGCGTCTGGGACGACCACCGTGAAGTACGGGGCAATGCGCGAGCTGGTGCTCTCAATGTGCGTGGTACTGCCAAACGGTGAAATTATCCAAACCGGTCGTCGAGCTCGCAAGACCGCGGCGGGATACGACCTCACTCATCTCTTCCTTGGTTCAGAAGGCACGCTCGGGGTCATCACCGAGGTGACTCTGCGACTGTTCGGAATCCCCGAGGCCACGGCGGCCGCGACCGTGCAGTTTGACGATCTCCACGAGGCGGTGAACGCAGTCATCGCAATCATCCAGTTGGGCGTCGGCGTCGCCCGCATTGAGCTGCTCGACGAGGCGGCGGTTCGAGCTGTGAACGCCTATTCGGGCTCGACACTGCCCGAAAAGAACATGCTGCTTCTCGAGTTTCACGGCACGGAGACTGTGGTGAAGCATGACGCCGAGGTGGCCGGAGGGATCCTGTCGCAATTCGGCGGCACATCGTTCACCTCCACGACCGACCAAGCTGAACGAACTGCGTTGTGGCGGGCTCGACACGAGGCAGCCTGGGCGATTCGCGCCCAACGCCCTGGGGCGCAGATATTCGTCACTGACGTGTGCGTGCCGATCTCGCGACTCGCCGACTGCATTTCGGAGACTCACTACGACATCGCCGAACAAGGCCTGCTCGGTCCGATTATCGGACACGTCGGAGATGGGAACTTCCATGTCATCGTGGTCGTGACTCCCGAAGACGCCGACGAGATGCACCGCGTCGAGAAATTCAACGAACGTCTCGTTACCCGCGCCCTATCGATGGGCGGCACGTGCACGGGTGAGCACGGGGTGGGCTTGGGAAAGATCCCCTACCTGCTGCGGGAAGTCGGTGAGGAAGCCGTGTCGGTGATGCGCACGATCAAACGGGCAATTGACCCGAACGACCTTATGAATCCAGGAAAGATCATCGCCGAGTCATGAGCGCGAGCCTCAAAGAAGCACGGAGCATCTGACGTGAAATTGTTGAGACACGGCGCCCGGGGCTTCGAACTTCCGGCGGTGATGATTTCCGGCTCCAATGAATTGCTTGATGCATCCCCTGTCACCAGTGACTTCGACGTTGCATTCTTCGCCAGCGACGGCATCGAGAGATTGCGCAAGGCAATCGCCGACAACCGCCTGAAGAGTGTCTCTTTGCAAGGCAAGCGTCTCGGCGCCCCGATGGGTCGTCCGGGCAAGGTTGTCTGCATCGGGCTCAACTACCGAAATCACGCCAAAGAATCGGGAATGGAAATTCCGCTTGAACCAATCATTTTCATGAAGGCACCGAACACCGTCGTCGGACCGAACGACGACGTCGTCATCCCGCGAGCATCGACGAAGACCGACTGGGAAGTCGAGCTTGCAGTAATCATCGGCAAGCATGCGTCGTACTTGTCGAGCGAAAAAGAGTCTCCCGAGTACATCGCTGGATACGCGATCTCCAACGATGTGTCGGAACGCGAATTCCAGCTCGAGCGAGGCGGTCAGTGGGACAAGGGCAAGTCGTGCCCGACGTTCAATCCGCTCGGACCCTGGATCGTGACCGCTGACGACATCACAGACGTACAGCAGCTGGAGATGTCCCTCGATGTGAACGGAAAGGTCATGCAGTCCGGTAACACCTCCGACATGATCTTCGAGGTGAACCATCTCGTGTGGTATGTGAGCCAGTTCATGGAGCTCGAGCCGGGCGACATCATCAACACCGGAACACCGGCCGGGGTCGGTCTCGGAATGAAGCCGCCGGTCTACCTGCGTGCCGGAGACCAGATGCGGGTGCACATTCAGTCGCTTGGCGAGCAGCGTTCTCGCGTGATTTCCGCTTCCTGACCCACGGTGAGCGGCAGACTTCCGACGATCGACCTCCTCGACTCGGGCCACCGAGGTACGACCGTCACGGTTCTCGGCGGCGTCCACGGGGACGAATTCGAGGGCGTGCTCGCAGTACGTGCTCTTCGCGCAATGCTCGTCGGTCGACTGTCGCGCGGCTGCCTGCGGCTCGTCGCGCCGGCGCATCCCGACGCGTGGCTGGCGTGCGAACGAGAACACCCCGACGAAGGCGGCAATCTCGCCCGCGAATTCCCGGGTCGTGACGACGGCAACGCAACTCAACGGGTCGCTCATCACCTCACCACGAACGCGATTGTCGGAAGCGATGTGCTCATCGACCTGCACTCCGCGGGTACTCGATATGCGATGCCCTTTCTGGTCGGCTACGTGAATGCCGAGGAGAAGATCGGCGAAATTTCACGCCGTCTCGCGGAGACGTTCGGTGCAGACTTCGTCTGGCGGCACGATGGCCCGCCGGCGCCCGGCCGCTCGCTCTCCGTCGCCCACGAGCTGGGCATACCGGCGATCTACAGCGAATGTAGAGGCGGTCGTTCGGTTCGCGAACGCGAAGTTTCCGGACTCGTCGACGGCGTGCTCCGAGTACTCGACTCCTTCGGGATGGTCCAGGCCGCGCCGGCGCCCGCGCGTCGACCGGTGCACGTGTACGGCGACGGCAACACCGACGAGGGAATTGTCGCGGGATGTGCCGGCTATCTCTCGATCTCGGTCGAGATCGGCGAGCTCGTCTACGAGGGCTCGGTGATTGCCACTGTCCGCGACGAGAACTTCGCGGTGCTCGAGACCTTCGTTGCTCCGGCTGACTGTCGTGTCATGATGTGGCGACGCGATGCGCGGGTGGCCGCAGGCGACACGGTGTGTCTCCTAGCTCGACCCGAGTAAGCAATGACGACCACCGCTGATCCACTCAGTTTGGGAGAAGGTGATACGCCGCTCGTCGAACTGCCGCGGCTCGCGGCCGAGTGGGGCGTGCGCAAATTATGGGCGAAGGCTGAATGGATGAATCCGACCGGCTCGTACAAGGACCGCATCGCACACGCGACGATGCACGCTGCAATCGACAATGGCACGCGCGGATGGATCGGCACCTCTTCGGGCAACGGTGGTGCGGCAATGGCTGCGTACGGAGCGCGAGCAGGACTCCCCGGCTTCCTGCTCGTTTCTGCCGACGCCCCCGAAGAAAAACTTCGTTCGATCGTTCCCTACGGCGTATCCGTCGTGAAGATGCAGAACATGGGGCTTGCGGTCATGGACGCTCTCCGCGCGGCTGCGGAACGCCACCGTTTGTGGCTCACTATCACTGCGTACGCCTACAACCCGGCAGGGATGCGCGGCACGGAGGCCATCGGGTCCGAGATTGCAGCCAGTGGCGACTTCACTCATGTCTACGTGCCAACCGGCGGAGGAGGTCTGCTCGTTGCGGTACATCGCGGACTCCCAGCCGCAGCTGCACAGCCGCGACTCGTCTGTGCCCAGCCAGCTGGGTGTGCGCCCATCGTGCGTTGTCTTAACGGCGAGATCCCGACTCCCAACATTGATTCCTGCACGAGCAGCATCTCAGGTCTTCAGTTACCGGCACCGCCGGACGGCTATTCGGCGTTGGAAGCCGTTTCGTCCAGCGATGGCTGGGGAACGAGCGTCACGGACGACGAAGCGCTGTACGTGCAGCGCGAGCTCGCTCGTATCGAAGGCGTCTTCGTCGAGCCCGCCTCTGCGGTCGCGCTCGCCTGCGTGCGTCGCGACCTCGTCTCATCTCGCTTACCGCGCGATTCGCGAGTCGTCGTGGTCCTTACCGGCAGCGGACTGAAGGATCTGCGTCGTCCCGCGTCGTCACTCGACGCGATTCAGAAGTTCGAAGACCTCGATCAAATCGACAGGTGGATCGAGGGCCGATTCACTGTCTGACGACGCTATGCGACGTCAGATGCTCAGACTCGCTGACTCGTGCAGAAGTCGGTGCGAACGAGCTGCCTTGGTCGTGATCAACAACGCGCAGGGGATGACAAAGAGATTGGGAAAGATGAGAATCCAGTCTTTCTCGAGGATTCCGTACACGAACCACGTCACACAACAGGCGAGGAAGATCAGGTTCGAAGGTACGGACACCCCGTACAGCCGGTTGCTTCGTAACGCCCGCCAGAATTGAGGAAGAATCGAAGGCGTCCCAACGATAACTGCAGCGATGCCGACGGTCTCAGGGGAGATTCGCCCCACGTAGAGGCTGATCGAGGTCGCGGCGGCAACGGCCACGATCGGTGGCAGCGCCTTCAGCACCCTGTGGCGCACCATAATTGCGATGAGACAACCCAGCGCCAGCAGCATGTTGATGTTGGATACGACGCCTGGAAGTCTTTCGGTGAAGTACGAGTAGACGCCCCACAACACGGTCGCCACCGAGCCAATCACCTGCCCGAGCGGCGCCAGACCTTCCACGGTGTTGCGTCTGTGAGCGCGCACCACTTGCGGCCAGATGAATGCCATTGAGAACAGCGTCGCGACGTATCCGGTAACGTCTGCGAGCATCGAAATTCCACGCTAGTCGTCGTTGCTGAGATGCTGGGCGGGATGGCCTCGCATTCCGCTCATATCGTGAACATATGTCGCGCATCACTTCGAGCGGTCAAAGTTGGGATGAGCGCTACGCCGAGGACGGTTTTGCGTTCGGAACTGAGCCGAACGACTTCTTGCGTGAAGTCGCCGATCGACTCCCGAAGGGTCGCACACTCTGCCTCGGCGACGGCGAAGGCCGCAACGGCGTGTTTCTTGCACAACTCGGCCATGACGTCGTGACCGTCGACCTGAGCCCAGTCGGTGTGGTGAAGGCGCGGCGACTCGCTTCCGACCGCGGCACTTCAATCGACGCTCGCGTCGCCGACCTCGAAACGTTCGAACTCGGGCTCAACTCGTGGGACTGCATCGTCTCGGTGTTCTGCCACTTGCCGCCTCCGCTGCGACATAAGGTGCACTCGTCAGTGCCGGCCGCGCTTCGTTCGCATGGATGTTTCGTGCTCGAGGCGTACCGCGCAGCGAACATCGGTCGAGGCGTGGGAGGCCCGCAGAACCCCGAGATGACGGTCGAGCTCGAAGACATTCTCTCCGACATCGGGTCGTCGAACGGCATGACCATAGAAGTCGGCCGCGAAATCGAGCGCGACATCGTCGAGGGCAAGTACCACAACGGAACGAGCGCCACCACCCAGGTGCTCGCCAGAAAGTCCTGAGGAAGGTTCTCGTGTCGCGCGGTCTGCGCTACGCACTCGTTGCGATTTTTGTCGGTCTCGCGGTCTTCGTCGGTGGGCCGTGGGTCTACATCAACTTCGTTCGCGGCGACGCGCCTGAGAGTTTCGTCGACCAGGTCGCAACGACCGTGCCAGACGCCGCCGTCGCAAGCGACACCACCGTGTCGGCAGTCGACACGTCAGTCGCACCGTCGGAAACACTCAGTGACCCCACCGGCACCTGGAACATCTCGGCCCAGTCGCAAGTCGGTTACCGCGTCGACGAAGTGCTCTTCGGGCAGAGCGTCACCGCAGTCGGGCGCACGAATGCAGTCACCGGAACAATCGAAATTGCTGGCGGAAGCGTCGTTGCGGCAAAGTTTGAGGTCGACATGACCACGGTGACGAGCGACGAACCAAAACGAGACGCCCAGTTCGCGAGCCGAATCATGGATGTACTCAACTACCCCACCTCGACGTTCGTGCTCGACTCACCCATCGTCCTGCCTGCCGAGGCAACGAGCGCGTCCGTCTCGCACGCGGCACGCGGCACACTCACCCTGCGCGGCACAAGCAAAGCCGTCAATCTCACGGTGGTGAGCAGCGTCCGCGACGGACGAATCGTGGTGGTCGGTGAGATTCCCGTCGTATTCGAAGAGTGGGGAATCCCCAACCCTTCGATTCCTGGTATTTCTACCGAAGACTCCGGCGTGCTCGAGTTCAATCTCGTCTTGGAGCGCTGAACGATGCTCACGGTCTACGGCGTCACGCTGATCTCCCCCAAGGCAAAAGATGACGCGCAGGAACGCACCATGCGCGAGACGGTTGGCCACTTGCTCGAGCCCTGGCTTGAGCGCACCTGGCCGCACGACAAGCGCACTAACTCCACGCAGGTGCTGATGCACAACAGTGTGACCGACAAGGTGTTCCGCTGCGAAATCTCCGAACAGCACCCCAACGACGACGCACGACAGGTGACGCTTGTGTCGCTCTTTCCCTCGCGTCGCGGCGACTTGTGCGTCGACGTGCGCCGCGAGGTGCGCCCCACTGGGTCGCTCATCTTGCCGCGAACGCGCAGCGAACGTCCACCGGTCTCGCTCACGTCGCTGGTGTCAGAGGTGGCTCGCGAGCTTCGCGCACGGGACGCCAACAATTTCATCTCGGGCAGCCCTAGTCGGGTGTCAACAGCTGACGAAGGTGCCGCAGTCGCCGCACTGTTTGATGCGCCGTCGCGACGGTTGCCCGTCGTCGTCGAGTGCACCAGCAAGAAGGGCACCAACACGACCACCACCGGTGAAACTGCCCGCGTGCTCACGGGTATCGCACACGTGTACCACCTCACGACTCCGGCGGCCGAGGAGGGCTTCAACACGTATTACGGAAAGCGGAAGGCGAGTTCGAGCTGGGTACTCGTCGCATGGCCGCGCGCTGGGCAGACCGTCTCGCTGTCGGAATACCCGCAGAGCGACGATGAGCGGCTCGTCGACGAGTTGATCGCGGCTGCCGTCGGTGCGTTGCCGATTCTGCCGCGTCCCACCACCAGACCGCAGGGCCCGCCGTCAGTGCCCATCCAGCAGGTCGTCGCCAACACGTCGTCCACCGAGGTGGGCAACCTGCGCCGAAAGAACCAAGAACTCGAGCAGCGCGTCGACGAACTGCAGTCCGACTACGACGACCTGCACGAAAACCTCACCATGACCGAGCACCTCAGCGCGAAGATTGCCGAAGAGCGCGACAGGTACCGCGACCAGCTCACCTCGTTCTTGCTGTTGCGTGACGATGCCAAGCAGTGGAACAACAGCGCACACGTGCTCGAGCTCGCAAAGAAGTCGTTCACAATGCTCGACTTCCACCGCGACCTCGAGTCGAGGCTCGGCAACACGCAGTTTCCGCCAGCCACCAACCAGCGCATCTTCGGCAGCCTGCTCGAGCTGAATAACCTCGCTGCCCGACTTCGCCGCGGTGACATTGAGCCGCACCTCTTTAATACGTATTGCTCCGAGAAGTTCAATTTCGCGCCCTCGGTGAGTGACAACGCCATCAACAAGTTCGGCAGCGACTACACCATCGTGTGGAACGATGCCCCCGTCCAACTCGGGCCACACATCCGCTGCAACGAGGCCCGC